>Ga0172379_10000967_pt1 | contig 63038 bp, 62 predicted proteins | sample GrowelOW334metaG_FD_119756 | JGI IMG/M metagenome (GOLD analysis project Ga0172379, IMG submission 119756) | Groundwater microbial communities from an aquifer near a municipal landfill in Southern Ontario, Canada - Groundwater well OW334 metaG | ecosystem: Environmental > Aquatic > Deep... | reverse complement strand
GGGTAATAGTGGAACTTGCGTACTAACAGCTCGGCAAGCCGAGCAGTATTTGACTATATTGGCGTCGCTCGCTCGGAATCCAGCGCTTTGAAGCGCTGGTTCGCTCGCTCACTAGCCAATAAACGAAAATGCCGCCTTAATTACGGCGGCATTCTGTTGGGGGGGATCGGTCATCACCCAAAATTATTTCAATTTTTTCAATATTTGCGCCAACCCTGCCGGCAACTCGGATTGATAGATTTTTTCGTCGCCTTGCTGATTTTTAAAACTCAAATAGTAAGCGTGCAAAAACACCCGCCCCGGATTAAGTTTCTCTTTCAGGCGATTGTTGCGGTAAAGATTATCGCCGACGATCGGATGGCCTAAAGCAAAAAGATGCACACGGATTTGGTGGGTGCGTCCGGTTAAAATCTCCAGCTCCAACAAAGTGTAATTCTTGAATCTTTGCTTAGCGGCAAACAATGTCTTGGCTTCTTTGCCGGCTGCCGACCCGAAGGGGAAAGCCGCGAATTTGCCTTCGCCGGATTTGCCGCGGCCGAGGCGGAAATTAATTTCGCCCACGTCCTGGCCGACTCGGCCGTAAACCAAAGCCAAATATTTTTTAGTCAGCTGCCTGGTCTTGAACAATTTTTTAAAATAATCAAAAGCGTCTTGGGTTTTCGGTATAACCATCAGTCCCGACACTTCGCGATCCAAACGGTGCACAATGCCGGAGCGCGCCGGATCCTCGCCGATTTTTTTAATCTGCGGATATTGGGCAATCGCCCAGTCCATTAAAGTATTGGTTTCATTCCGTTCGGTCGGATGCGCCAAAAGTCCCGCCGGCTTTTCTATAATCAGATAATTGTCATTGTCATCAATGATTTTTATTTCCGACCACAACTGTTTGCTATTCCGATCGGGGTGTTTCTTCTCCTTGCCATTCTCCTTATTGTTCCGACTGAAGTTTTCTTTCTCCTTGTCATTCCGACTGAAGCGAAGCGAAATGGAGGAATCCCTTTCATCGCCTTCAGATTTCCCCGCCTGCCCCTCGGACTCAACCGATATGGTGATGGCGTCATTCTCTTTTAAGAACCGATGCACGGTCGGCTGTTCGCCATTAACCGCAACCGCTCCGGACTTGATTAGTTTTTGAATCTGCGATCTGGTTCGGCCTAACTCGCCTACCAAAAAGATGTCCAGGCGCAGGCCTTGACTTTCTTTATTAATTGTAATAATATTATCTGACATAAAGATTGTTCGTTAAAAATAGGAAAGGAATAAATCATGCCCGCGCAAACACCGGATTTCGAGGTTGAAATCGGCTGCCACTACTTTCAAACTAATGCCGGCAAACGAACCGGCAATATCCTTTGGGTTACTAACATCAACCAAGCCCGCGGACTTTACATTTGCGATATCCTTAATATCCATGACTGGAAAATCTATACCGACAAAAGCGTTCCCCTGGAAAACATTGATTCCACCGACGTGGTGCCGGAAGCAGTCAAACAAGCGGTGATAAAAGAGATTGAGGGAAAAATTAAGCGCGCCTTGGAACAACGCCTGGCCGGAATAAAAAAATTCTTCGGGCAAAAATAGCTCTTTAAGCAACTCTTTGAGCAACTCGGTTTCGGCCGAGTTTTTTAATTCTTAGGCGTCATCATCGGAATTGGCGCGGTGTAAATTGCGTTTTCTCTCTTCGTCATAAAATTTCACGTCCGGATTAAGCCGTTTTAATTCCTTATCGGGCAACTTCTGCAATTCCTTGGCGCGTTCGGCCAAATAATCATGCTTGTTTTTCTTGGGATCTTCCAGAATATCGCTAAGTAAAGCGTTTAAAATCAAACCGACGCGCGGGCCGGGAGCAATCTCCAACAGTTGCATCAGTTCATCGCCTTTAAGCAGGAGCATTTTGGGCGTAATCGGATCCAATTGCACTTCCTTAAATCTCCGCTCCAATTGGATCAGTTTCCAGGGTTTGGCTTTGGGCCGGCCCATGCCCAGGCGGTCGCAAATGCGCACAGCGATAAAATCATCTATATTGTCTTTGCCCAAGCGCGCCAGCAAGCGGCGCACGCCGGCGTCGGACACGATGTCCAGGGCGTAATAAAACATGTGGTAACGCACCAGATGGGTAACGTAACCGGTAATCTCATTGGAATAATTCAAGCGCCGCAGAATCTTTCCGGCGATTTTGGCGCCGACAATATCATGGTTGTAAAAAGTTGATTTTGGGCCATTGCCCTCTTTGGTTTGCGGCTTGCCGATATCGTGCAGCAAAGCGGCCAAACGGACTTCCAGTTTATAACCGCGATCGGCTCCGGCTTGCAGCGCCCTGACGCTGTGTTCAAACACATCATAAATATGATGCAAATTCTGCGTCACGCCGAAAGCGGCGGATAATTCCGGAATCAAAACCTGAAGCAAACCGATGTCCTGCATCAACCTGATGCCTTTTTCCGGGCCGGCAGACATGATAATCTTGGTGAATTCTTCATTGATCCTCTCGGGCGCGATGGTTTTAATCTTGGCCGCTTTGGCTTTGATGATTTTTCGCGTTGCCGGCTCCAGAACAAAATCAAGTTGGCAGACAAAACGAATGCCGCGCAACATGCGGGTATAATCTTCCTGGAATCTCTGCGCCGGATCACCGATGGCTCGAAGCGTCTTGGCCATTAAATCCTGCAAGCCGCCGAATTCGTCAATTATTTTTTCCGCCGTCACATCCCAGGCCAAAGCGTTAATGGTGAAATCGCGGCGCGACAAGTCCGACTCAATCGGCAAGTCCGGATCGCTCTGGACTTCAAAGTCCTTGTAGCCGCCGCTCATGCCCGCCACTTCGGTGCGGGGCAGAGCAATATCAATCGCTTCAAAATTATCGTCGCCGACATGAAAACCCTCGGGTATGAACTTGAATACGCCGAAGCTTTTGCCCACCAGATTAACTTCGCCCAGCGAGCTGAAAAATTTCTCCATCGTTTCGGCCGGCGCGCCGGCGATGACAAAGTCATAATCTTTGGTAGGCCGTTCCAACAAGATATCGCGCACCGCTCCGCCGACTAAGTAAATTTTCGCTTCCGGGTGCTGCTTGCTGAATTTTTTGATAAACGAAAACTCGGGCTGACCCAAGGACGCCTTTTGCCAATTTTTCATTTTTGCTGTCGCTTTATCCATAATTACATTATACAATACATTGGATAGAAGATAAATTTTAGCTTAATTTTAACAAAAAGTCAATGTTGATGCTTGAAAATCTCTCCAAATTGTGTTAATATCTTACTATAGCCGTTTAATCGGCTGTTTTTGGGCCTGTAGCTCAGTGGTTAGAGCGCTACCCTTATAAGGTAGATGTCGATGGTTCAAATCCATCCAGGCCTACTAAGAGAGATTTTTCGCGCTACCCTTATTAGCCAAGTCCGGCTACGCCGGACACCAGGTTGGCTATATTCCTTTTGTGTCGGCCGCCGCCGACGCCAGACCGCTATCCTTCGTTTTTGCCAAAGCAAAAACTTACGGAATGAATTAAGGTAGATGTCGATGGTTCAAATCCATTCAGGCCTACTGTTAATTAAGTTCTTTCAAACCGCAACCAAGAGGAGGATGTGCCATGAAACTACTGCCCCTGCTCGCCTGCTTGCTTTTGCTCTGCCCTTTGCCCGCCGCCGAGGAGATGATTTTTTTTCAGGGCAACCAATTGCCCCTGATGGAAAATCAGATTTACACTTTCCTTAACCTTCATCCGGTTTTTTTCTACAATTGCACCGACGCCGATCAAACCAATGACGATTTGCGAAAAAGAAACGATTCCGAACGGTTGTTCGGTTCAGTCCAAAAAATCTTCTTGCCGCCGGAAGACGCTTGCCAGCGCGTTGAGGCGAGAATTGACATGAACTACGGCGTAACGGCCGAGTATAAAAACGAAGGATTGGAATTTGAACTGCACTGGGAAGTTTATGCCGATTCGCGCTTAGTTGCCAAAGGCAAAATCCGCCCGGCAGAAAAAAATTATTCCTTCTTTATTCCGGAAGACATCCGCGGCACTAAAATCGGGCATTGGGTCATCCGAGGGGACGGACAATTATACATTGAAGAATTCCGAAACGGCTTCTTAAGACCGGCTCCGGAAAATTGTCCCAAGGACAACGACCGGTTAGGGGATGACGGCAAAAAAGCTGACGGAGCCCGAAGCCGCGACATCAGTTATCTGGTGGCCGTTAAAGCCGTCGCTTACCAAGTGATTTGCCTTAGCGGAGAAGGCGAAGAGGGCGAGGAGGAAATCTGGCGGCCCGTCGGAGAAAGCCAGGTTGATTGGTTTTATTTTACCGTTGCTATAACTGAAGAAAAACACGATGAACAGCCCATCAAGATCTTTATAAGGGAATAGCGCCATCTTGGCGCTTTTTTTGTAGACAAAAAAACAGCACTTAAGCTGTTTTTGTTTTATGTGGGCAATAGTGGATTCGAACCACTGACCTTCTCGACGTCAACGAGACGCTCTAACCAACTGAGCTAATTGCCCTTAATTTCAAACCTGGAACAGAACTTATTCTAACGGTAAAACACTACTATCTTAGCACCTTATTGAAGATTTGTAAAGGATATGAAATCGCCAAAAGAAAAAGCCGGATACGCGATCCGGCTATAACAAGCTAATGAACTAAAACATACTTTCCTGCCCGGCTTTAATTGCCGGTGATCTCTTCCACCAAAAGCACGATGTCCCCGTCGGACAAAACATGATCGGTTCCCACGACTTCGTTGTTGACGCGGAGCTCGTAACCTTCTTCCGCATCCAGATCGGCGCCTTCCAACGCGTCGGCGACTGTCCGTCTGCCATTCAGGCCGATTTCCTTAACCAGGCCTGGCAATTTGGCAACCTTGACACCAATAAATCCTTTATCTTGGGACACTTTCTTTTCGGGCATGACTAACCCTCCTTATTGGTTGTACCGCATTACTATCGGCAAAACCGCAACACACGGCTCTGCTGTTTGCAATTATTAAAAACTGCTAAAAATTTCTCGTCAATATCATGGGGGGGCGAAGAGAAAAAATTATTTCGTTGGCCAAATCCGTCTCCTTTCCTTGTTGAATCTGAAACCATCTGATTAATTGCCATTGGGCAAAACCGGAAATAATTTCCGCTGTCGCTCCGACTGACACAACGGCTCCGCAAGCGCTGGGCGTCGCTACGCGATCTTCGCACAAAGTGCTTTCCCAGGCATTAATATGGCTAAGACGCCCGGGATGAATGGTATAAATCTTGCCCGATTCAACGCCCAAACGCGTTTCCACCATCAGCCGAACGGCTGCCTTTAATTTAATAGCGCCTTCCCAAATCATTCTACGCGAGGCCATGGTATCTGTCAAGAGAAAGACAATATCGCCTAATTCTTGGCTGCCGTCCACCTTGGTATCGCATATCTCTATGGTGGTGCCAGTCGCGGCCGAAACCGCATCCCGTATCGCCTCCACTTTAAGCCGGTTGATATCCGTCGCCAAGTTAAAGGCCTGATTAGGAATGTTATGGGCTTGGACCTTATCAAAATCCCAAACGCGGATATTAGTAATGCCTAACTTGGCCAAAGACAGCACGAGGCGCGAACCGGTCGCTCCGCAACCAATCACGTCAATCTTATAGCCGGCTTTGTTAAATTCTTGAGGAGAAAATACCTGCAAATGGCGCGTGGGGTTAATGCTACTCATAATGTTCGCCTGGCGCCATTGCCGCTGCAGCAAAATAAGCAGCCATATCGACTGAATTCCCAAAGGCGCGCCTGCCTTTAATCCAGGTAACTTTTTCTGCCAATTCTTTGGCAATGGCTGGGGCGCGGCTGGTGCCGATGGGATTAAAAACCTGCCAAGGAACGTCTTCAATTAAAATTCCCTGATCATAATAAATGATAGAAAATTCCATTCTGCCCTCTCGGTTGATGATCCCGCGAATAAAATAGGAGTGGCCGGATTTTCTAAACGTAAACAATTGTTCATTATCCTGAATTGACGGAGTGGTTGACAGAGTGCCATGGTTGTGACCCCAGAATTTTATTCTGTTCCAGGTTTCCATGCCGCCTGGTTCTTTAAGTATCTCTATACCCGTCGCCGACAAACCTTCTTTGGTCAAAGTGTTGGTAACCCCATCAACTCTCTGCTTAAAAATGAAGATCCTGTCAATCAGATAGGTACGGAGGGCAAGTTCGGAAACAGTCCCCAACCAGCCCGCCTCCGCTCTGGCCTGATCGGTAATATGATACATTTCTTCTTGGACTTCCGGCGTAACCATAATTAGCGGTTCACCACCGCCGATTACGGTTACTCTGTTTTCAAAGGCGTGCGGCCGAAAATAAGCCGCCTTGGGTCTGGTCGGCTGGGCAACGCCCGTTCTTGCGCCTGGTTTTCTCGCTTTCAGCATTTATTCTCTCCCGGTTGATTTTGTTTTGTTTTGCCGCTTTCTGCCACACTCATCTGATTCGGTATCACTAATTATTCGATATCACAAAAAAATAATCTCTCATAATGGCATAAACCCAATCATCGGTTACTTTCAGCCATCTTGCCAAGGTATCCGTATAAACTTGATCGTCTCTTCGGCCGTTTAAACACCAATGATCTCCACCTAACTGCCAAACAACAACGGAATTCTTAGGGCTGCTTTTCGCTATTTTTATAAAGTTACTGGAACAATGGCTGTCATCAACTTTACTAAAAGGGTTACGCCCCCACAAACCAGCTTGTCTCAATCTTTTTAATTCGTCTTGGACTGCGGGAGATTGCATTTTAAGCGGCGCCAAAGGCCAAAGAAAAAGTTCTTTTCCGGCAGAATCGTCAAGATTGACTGATTCAATAAACTGAATCATCACGCTGATTAGGGCTTTAATCTCCAATCCGGACAGTAACTCCGGAATTATTTCTTCGGCATTACCCAAACAAAAATTGTCTTTGGTATTAAAAATGTGGGGGTGTTGCGATGTTTGAGAAAGTCCAGTTTTAATCACTCTGGTGAGATTGGTGAAGGCGATGTTATCTTGAAAATCCTCATCATCAATCGGCAATTCTGGCCTAATATCCAGGCGAAAAGCTCCGATTTCATACAGCAGTCCCGTAACTTTATTGCGACAATACAGAATGTCAGTGGTCACGCTGATAACATCATCTTCATAAACAGTCACGTCTTTTATTTTAGGCATGGATCTCAATTGATCAAATTCAATTAAAAGTTTTTCCCGACTCCTGAAACGGGAGGAAGTATCCGCCCTTTTCCTATTGATTACTTCCCGGCTAAATAAAAGTCGAGTCAAGGCGACTCTGTGTTGTTTGATTTGCCGCTCCATTTCTTCAACTTGCTCTCTACTATCGTCCCTTGAATTTTTATCTTGGGAAAAAGTTAAAAGCAATTTCGCATATCTCTCTTTGTTAACAGTTAAAATTTTTTCCTCATCTTGTTTTTTCAACTTGGCTTTATCAGCCGGAGAAAGTTGCAAAAATTCCGCTACTCTTTTCAAAAGCAGCTTAAAAATCTTCAATTCTTCAGGGTCGCCATTATGACAAATATCAAAATGAATATAGAGATTGTCAGGAAATAACTCTGCTACCGCCCAGCCGGTGGTTTCATCAATAATGGCTTCTCCTGAACCGGTAGCTCTATATAAGGAATCGTAACAAGACACTTCTTGGCCCCACATCTCTTTCGGCGGCGGAACAAGGGGAAGAAGCTTTTCCGGCGATGACCAAATTTCAATATGGAACTTGCCATCAGAAGACAGCGGTTTTATCCGGCAGTGGGGAACGCTGATAACAATATCTTTATTAACAACCGGCAATAAAACATTTCTGGCGATTGTTTTGAACTTATCTGGATTAGCAGATCCATTCCAATCTTCTACTATGACCTTATGGGCATTTCTTCTATTGCCCCGTCTGGTATCGCCTGTGGAACAACTGCTTGCTGGTGTCTCTGACATTTTTTCCTCCTCTTATGTTTTTTATGATCATCCTACTTTTAACTTACAATGCTTTTTTATTCTTTTGTCAAAGTTCAGTACCAAGCCCACGACTTTAAAAATCGGAAAACTTGACTTATTAACTTACCAAGCCAGCCGCTTCTTGTCAAGTTTTCCTGTCAAGTATAACGGGTTGATCATTAAAATCTTAAAAATCAAGATAAAATCATCTAAATTTAGATTAATTGCCTTAAAATCTTGTCACAGCCCCTAAATAGTACTAAGATAATAAAATTAACAGTTAATCCTTAAACTTATGAAATGCTTAGTCACCGGCGGCGCCGGATTCATTGGTTCAAATTTAGTTGACGAATTGGTCAACCAGGGGCACGAGGTAACCGTTCTGGATAATCTCTCTACCGGCCTGAAAGAAAACATTAATCCGGCCGCCCAACTGATTGAAGCCGATATCAGGAATTTAGAAGCTATCCGTCCCGCTTTCGCCGGCCAGGACTGGGTCTTCCATCTGGCCGCCCTGCCTCGCGTCCAGCTATCCATTGAAGATCCCCTCACTTCGCACGACATCAATATAAACGGCACGCTTAACGTCTTAACCGCGGCGCGCGAAGCCAAAATAAAAAAACTTGTTTATTCCGCTTCCTCCTCCGCTTACGGCAATCAGGAAGCGATGCCGCTGAAAGAAACCATGCTGCCTTCGCCCATCAGCCCTTATGCCGTTCAGAAATACGTCGGCGAACATTACGCCAGAAATTTTTCTTTGCTCTACGGTTTGCCGACCGTCTCTTTAAGATACTTCAACGCTTACGGCCCGCGCCTGGCCATGTCCGGCGGTTACGTTACGGTCATCGCCGTTTTCTTGCAACAGAAACGCGACGGCAAAAACATGACCATCACCGGTGACGGCACGCAAACGCGCGACTTCACTTATGTCGGCGACATTGTCCGCGCCAATGTTTTAGCGGCGCAAAGCGACCGCGTCGGCCAAGGCGAAGTGCTCAACATCGGCGGAGGACAAAATTACTCGGTCAACGACATCGCGCAAAAAATCGGCGGCGTAGCCGAATATCTGCCGCCCAGAGTTGAGCCGCATGATACTTTAGCCGATATCTCCCGCGCTCGCGAATTAATCGGTTGGGAACCGCTGATTGGCATTGACGAGGGATTGAGAAACACTATTGTCTGGTTTGTGGACAATGCCAGAAAAAAATTAGCGGAAAGATTCGGCTTATAGCCGCGCTTATTGAGGCATTACGGCGTCTTCTTTGGAAAAATCAATTGACACGCTGCATAAAATATGATAAAAAAGGCAAGTAAAGCTTATTGAACATTACAACGAAAAAAGGAGAAAAAACATGCCGAAAAGCAAGAAGATAGTGGTTGCGGGAATACCTGGCGGCGGCAGCAAGGAATTTTGCGCCAAATATATTGAGGCCGATCTCAACCGGTTGGAAAACAAAGGTTACCATCTAAGCGATATGTTATTGGCACTGGCCCAAGAGACGCCGAAAAAACCGCCGGTAATGGCGGAAAATCTGCTTAATCTTAATCCGGAATTACTGGGCGCTTTGGGAGACAGGGTGTTTGACTCGGTTTTAGCCATGGTTGTCCGCGACCAGGAAGAATACGACCGGCTGATCATTGACATGCACGCTCAATTCTTCTGGAATGACATATTTACTAACGCTTACAGTTGGCGCCACCTGTCTAAACTCAATCCCGATCTGTTTATCACGCTAATTGAAAAACCGTCAGCGATCAGGGAACGGCAAACGGCTACGCCGCAAGGACGGGCTCAAAACCACAGTTTGCGCGATTTGTCGCTCTGGCAGAACGTGGGAGTGAACACGGTTGAAGGATTGGCTTCCAATCTCGGCAAACCGCATTATATTCTGCCCGGCAAACAAGATCCGCTGATTATTGAAAGTTTATTGGCCAGCGCTTTTTTGATTTATTTCCAGATGCCTATGACCAATGCCAGTTCCGAAGCGGATAGAGCGATCACGGCGTTTAAAGAAAAACTTGTCATGCTCGGCCGGCGCTTGACCGGCTTGCCGACGCCGCTGATTGATCCGAGAATGATTGACATGGAGTCGGGCGCCGGTCTTTCCGCTCAAGAAGAGCTGGTTATTCGCCGGCATACGGTTCATCGCGATTTGAATTGGTATATCCCAGAGGCCTCCGATCAGGTCGCTTACTATCCCCCGGGAACGACTTTGTCCAAGGGCGTCAGCGACGAATGCACCAGGGGCTTTGAAACCGGCAAGAATGTTTTCGTAATCTATCCTGAAGGAAACACCAGCCCGTTTATGGATATCGCCACCGAAGTTTTCACCTCCGAAGAAGCTTTTTTTGAGTTCTTTTCCGATTATATGACAAAAAGAATCAATGCCTTAAAGCGTGCCGACTGAAACAGGGAGTTTACATATTATTTGTCCATCATCCGTTGCCACTGGCAGCGGATTTTTTAATCAGATTGACATATTGACATAAAGACCGATTTGCGCTAAGCTGTTTTGAAGCTCTTTCCAACTAAAGGAGGTTTAAGATGTTTCCTACCACCATCACTTATCTGATCTGGATACCGGCAGAAATAATTTTCTACGCAATCACCGCCTACTTTTCCAAAAAAAATAATGAGGCCAAAAACAAAAAACTGTTAATGGTGATGATCGTTCTTAATCTGATACCGCTTTGGGCGTTTGTCGCCCCCGACTCCAAAAATTTGGCTTTTGACATGTTGCTTTATGACACCATTATGGCCCTGACTCTGACGTTAACCTTAGTGACGCTGGGTATGGCCGTTCAATTCAAACGCCATAATTGGCTGGGTGTGGCAATCGTGATCATCGGTTTCCTGCTGATGAAGCTCTAAGGAGGAAAAAATGATTGTTTACGGGCTGCTGATACCGCTGACGATAATTGACGGCATGGCCATGAGTTATTTTTCCCTGCATAGCAGTTTGACTCAAAGCTGGGGATTCTTTCTCGGCCTGATAATCATCAATATTGCGCCGCTTTGGCCGTTTATCAGCAAATATTCAAAAAATCTTATTTTTGACGAATTGCTTTTTGTCGTTTCCTTGACCGCCGCCGAGCTTATCACTATTTCTTTTTTGGACCGGACCCGCGATCCTTCGCTGGTGAACTGGCTGGGTCTTCTGATCGCTTTTATCGGCTTTGTCCTGATTAAAATGCCTTGGCCGTTGAAAAAGAAAAGGACTTCGTAAAACGCCTCATTCAGCAATAGCCGGCAATCGCCTATTGACAAGAAATTTCTTTTACGATATGATCATGCATCTATGGTTCTTTAGGTTGGTAAGCTTATAATCAGTGTCTTGTGACGCTGATAGAAAGTAAGCCAAAAAAAGAAAGGGAAAATAAGATGAGTAACGGAGGTTTAATCCATGCCTGTGGATGTGGGTCCGAGATCTTAAAGATCGCGGCAAATCTGCTCCACCAAATCAGAACACAAGGTGGCAGAGACGAATATTTTTGTCTCTTGAGAGATGAAAAAATTTTGCGGCGTGTCGCGGAAGTCGTGGTTAGAGCCGGAAAATTAAGAAGTACAGTTTGGATAAGTGACGCGAACAACGACCGAATCCCAATTAATTTTCATGGCTTGACGACTAAATTATTCTCCGACTTAGATACCGGCCTGCCGAACGGTTGCCGCCTGGCAACCCACCAAGAATTATACAAATTCTGGTCGGAAAATCCCGACCTGTTGAAAGACGAAGATGATTTAGTTATTATTGGCGGTAAGGAGGACGGTAAATACGCGACGGTTACAAAGAGGGGGTATGAAAAAAAAGCCATACCCGACAACGCAACCGTTGAAAACGATTTCCGGTTTGCCATAATCATTAAGTGACATAATCATTAAATAAAGAACATTGAGAAAGCCGTCCGGTCGCATTGACCCGACGGCTTTTATTTATATCTCGTAAAAATACAGCCGATATTAATATAAACCAATTGCTTTGGGGTCGGCAACACCACCGAGCTTGCCTAATTCAGTCCGAACCAAAGGGATAAAATTTTCTTCAGCTGATTCAACCGAGTTGCCGCCGAAAAAATTCGTTCCCGGACAGCTTTTGGTTGATCCCGATCCGTTCATTCTTTCGGCTGTTTTTAAATCATACCAATAATGGTAAACGATGGAATCGGTATCGGGCGGAAGGTTGAATTTACGGCAGAGCGCGGCGTTGACGAAAATTATGGTTTGTCTGTGTTCATCGGACATTTCGTCTCCACCCAAATCAAAATTGCCTAAGTTTTCCAGGCAGACGGCCCCCTGATTCGCGCCCTTAATTCCGGCCGGCGTCCGCTCAAAAGAACGGCAGAGCGCAATCAAACCGTCGCTGAAAGTGGTTATGTTCTGGGCGATGCCGCCCAGCCGGCGACTAACGTGGGATCTGTCCATTGCTTCCAGCAATTGAAAATGATTGTCTCCTTTAAAGCGGGAATAATCCGGAAGCCAAGTGTGATGATTCTGGATCAGTTTGATCCGTCTTTTAATGTTAGCGGAAAACAACCAGTCCTTGAATTCATCCCGATTCAATAAAACAAATTTTCCTCGGCGATTCATATTTTATTATGTTAATCGTGTTTTTATTGGAAGTATCTCAACCCTGCCTGCCGGCAGGCAGGTACTCTCGCCGCTTGCGGCGAGATTAACTTCATTATAACAAAGCGCGCTTTTAATATAAATGAATAGTCGCGCATTAGTAAGCGCGATCCGTCTCTAACGAACATATACGCCGGGAGCAAGGGCTCTCGGCGTTTTTTGTTTGGACTATGTTATTATTCAATATTTGAGTTGTCCACCGACTATTATTTTTTGATTTTTAACATTTTGGCATTTACTGCAACAATCACAGTGCTTAATGACATAAAAACAGCTCCCAAAGCCGGCGAAAGCAGGATTCCTAAGCCCGCTAAAATTCCTGTCGCCAAGGGGATCGCCACTATATTATATCCGGTTGCCCAAACCAAATTTTGCACCATTTTTTCATAAGTCGCCTTGCCAAAAATAATCAGCGTGGCGATATCTTTAGGATTATTGTTGATTAAGATTATATCTGAAGTTTCTGCGGCAATATCCGTTCCACTGCCGATAGCAATCCCCACATTCGCCTGAGCCAATGCCGGAGCGTCGTTTATCCCATCTCCCACCATAGCCACATATTCTCCCTTAGCTTGTAGTTCTTTGACTTTTTCTTGTTTTTGATGCGGCAGAACGTTGGCAAAATATCCATCCAATTTCAATTCGTTGGATACGCTTTTGGCAGAACTTTCATTATCCCCCGTCAACATCCACATCTTAATCCCTTCTTTTCTTAACAGTTCAATGGCATCATACGACTCATCCCTAATTGTGTCGGAAAGATTTATGGCCCCAATCAGAGCCAATCCATTATTTTCAACTACTATGAATATCAACGTTCCTTCTGTTTGATCTGATATATCCGGCACAGTTAATCTTAACTCTTTCAAATACCCGGGGCTGGAAATTATTATTTTTTTATTTTCCATTACGGCTTCTACGCCCTTGCCTTTTATTGCTTTAAAACTAACTGCTTCCTTTTTTTTGATTTTTCTTTTTTCAGCTTCCATCAATATCGCCCTGGCAATCGGATGTTCCGAGTTTCTTTCCAAAGCTTCGGCTATTTGCAAAATTCCATTTTCGTCATAATTATTATCCAAGACATGTATTTCTTTTACGCTAAAAGTTCCCTTCGTCAATGTTCCCGTTTTATCAAAAATTACCGTTGTAATCTTTCTTGCGTTTTCAAAGGCGGTTCTGTTCCTAATGAGAAGCCCGGCTTGAGCGGCAAGCGTGGTGGAGATTGCCACTACCAAGGGAACTGCCAGTCCTAAAGCGTGAGGACAGGCGATAATAAGGACAGTGGCCGTTCGTTCAATGGCGAAGGCGACGTCTTTGCCTAAAACCAGCCAGATTACGAATGTTATTGCTCCGACAGCAAGGGCGGCGAGAGTTAGCCAAGACGCCGCTTGATCAGCCAAAAGCTGCGTTTCGGATTTTGAGCTTTGGGCATCCTTAACTAATTTTATTATTTTGGAAAGATAGGTTTCATCGCCCGACGCTTCTACGCGTATTTCCAACGAACCCTCCTCGTTGATAGATCCGCCGATAACTTTAGAATTTATTTCTTTCAAAGCCGGTTTTGCTTCGCCCGTAAGCATTGATTCATTAATAAAACTTTCTCCTTTTATCACCACTCCATCGGTTGGGATTTTTTCACCCGGTTTTACCAAGAATACGTCCCCTTTGTTAAGTTCTTTGACATCAATATCGGTTATTTCGTTGTTTCTTTTAAGGTGGGCTTTATCGGGAATAAGTTGGGACAATTTTTTTAAAGCTTGCGAAGCTCCCATTACCGACTCCATTTCCAGCCAATGTCCCAAAAGCATAATGTCAATCAAGGTTGCCAGTTCCCAAAAGAATACTTCGCCCTTAAGTCCCAAAATTACCGCTGAACTGTAAAAGTATGCCACGCTAATGGCCAGAGAGATAAGCGTCATCATCCCCAACGCCTTATGCTTGATCTCTTTCATCGCGCCGATAAGAAAGGGGCTGCCGCCAAATAAAAAAATAAACGAGGAGAGCAAAAATAAGATTGCCTGATCACCGTAAAATCTGAAAGAGATATGCAAGATGTTTTGAATGAAAGGGGAGAGAAGTAAAATCGGTAAAGTCAAAATCAAAGAAATGTAAAATTTTCTTTTGAAATTTTCAATGGAATGGCCGGCATGTTTGTCATAATCTTCCCGACCGTTATTATGCTTCATCTTCGTCATGGACGAAAAATGACTTGTTTGTTCGTATTTATGATGATTGTGGCCCATAAATTTATCTATTGGTATTATACATTAAATAGCTAATTTTTATAATTATCCATAAAAACATCTCAATTCAAACACTTGTTTTAATAGATAAAAATACTACTGTAACACGCGCAAGCGGAGCTTACGAGGTGATTTTGGAAAAATGGATTGAGTGGAGCTTTCATTAAAATTTAGATAATTCTGTCTAAATTTGGCTAATTTAAAGTAAAATAAAACAAATGATTGAATAAAAATATTGACAAAAAAATGATTATTTGTTAGGGTAATAAGTCAAACAAACAGAACATTAACAAAATATTCCGGGTTTAAAATTAGGAATTTAAGCCAAACAAGGATAAAGGAGAAATAATAATGAATCAACTACCGACAGCAGGCACAACCGCAGGTATTATTCCGGGTAAGGAATACGCTACTGATAATAATAATCCGATAAAAAAAATGGCCAGGGCGGTGTTGGCTGGAAGAAAAGAACTTTTTTCAAAAGAAGAAATTGCCAATTTAGTTAATCAGCGGTATTTCTCTTTTGATCCCTTGGTTGCCCTAACTAACGCCGAGGAAGATTTTCTAAAAGCAGATATGATAGAGTGCTTACTGCACGATCTGAATAAAGGTTACAGTAGAGAATTTTTATCAACGGAGTGTTTTTTGGTATCTGATGTTAACGGGCGAAATGGCCTAAGTTTGCTTTCAGTGAGCCCTCGGACAGTAATCCCGAAGAATCTCAAGCCAATGACTCCAGAGGAAAAAATCGCCTTCTTAAGCGATCCTGAAAATCTAGAGGTTTATTGGACCCGTAGATTGAAATCATCGCCAATTTCTAAAATGGGCTACCGTCCACTCAAGGATTATGATAAGTTCAGTTCCGCTAAGAAATTCACTCAAGTCATCAGAAGAATCCAAGAAAATACTGGAAGACATGAACTGAATATTTTGGATCTTGGCGGGGGAGTGGGCACTGCATTACATGATGCCAAGATACTCCATCCTGAGCTAATCACCTATAATGCTACCAGGGATGAAGAATACGGCTGCTATGACGTTGATTTTCAGGTTGTATGTTTCTTGGAAAGAATGCCGCTGGCGTTACAAGGAAAAATTGATTATATTTTTTCTAATGTGGCCACCAGGTACGTTGCTTTCAGTGATTTGGTTATCCGTGGTTGTATCGGGGCTCTATCGACGGGCGGCGTCTTGGATGTCTTCTTCTCCTCCGAGAGATCATGTAATCACGATAGAGGAGATGTAAAGCAAAGAATGAAAAAAGCATATGAATATCTCAAGGATTTAGAAAGTGCGGGGGCAATCAAACTCTCCATTAATAGCACATCATACGATAACGCTGGTAGCGGCGCGCACGAGGCGGATAATGGCAGTTTATTTCCTGCCTCTACGGTTATCGCAACTAAACTCTGAATGAACTAAATAAAACTCCGCGAGCATTATGTCTTACGGAGTTTTTCTTTTTTATATGCGTGGTTTACGGAGTGATTTTGGAAGAATTGATTGGATGGAATCGATGACTGATTTAATAAATTACCTAAGATTAGATAAGTTATTTACTTATAGATAAATTGGCCTTGACAAAATTATCAAGCGTATGATAACCTAAATCATTGGCTATGTGGCCAATGGTCGCTAATGCGACTGGTTCCTTAAACCATAAACAACACAGGAAAGGAGGAAGTCTAATGACTTCTGAAGACGACAAGCGCAAACAAGAGTTGGAGGCCAAGCTGTTCATACCGGATCACTGCCCATCAATCTGGGACTGGCAGAAATTCTGTGTCCTAGGTGAAACACTTTATTTTAGCAAAGGGAATAAGAGTGTTGTCTTCGGTTGGGACAGCTATCATCGAGGACTAACCGAAAATCCTGGCTGTGTGCAATTGGAATTCATCCAGCAAGATAAATTCATGTCTCATGAGTGCGAATGTAATCATTTCACCAGAATAAGAATGTTTGATCCCAATGACTGTCTACAATTTACTGGATTTTTCGATCCCCACAAACGTCGCGCCAGTTTTTTCTTGGGTAATCAACCTGAACCGGCCGGTTTGCTACTATTTTTCATCTGGTATGCAAGGTTTAACCAACAAATAGACAAGTTGATTGATTTCCTGCATTTGTTTATTTTTTCTCCAAAAAATTTACCATTCGCTTCACTCGACTTTGACAGCTTTCTGGAGATTCGTGACGTTGTCGGCGAAAATAAGAAAGAAGATCTGCAAAAAGCCACTGAAATCGCCAAACAATTGGTTGAAGAGTTCAAAAAAGATTGCAAGAAACACATTGAACTATATTGCCCCTCCCAGCAATCACACCATTTGCGCGTGTTTAAGGCCACACGAGAGATATTCGATATGATTGATATCGTTTGGTTCCGGATTAAGGTAGATGAAGCTCGGACTCTTTCTGTGGCAATTAAAGCCATTCTGGACTTTATTTTGGAAACCAGGGAGGCCATCGGAAAAGCCAGCGAGATTCTATAGCACACCAACGCCGAGGACAATGATGTCCCCGGCGTTTTCATTTTCCTAAAATCTCCTTCGTCCCGCCTGCCTGCCGGCAGGCAGGTCCGCCATAGCCGCAAATCAATAAAAAAATCTATGAAATTAGGCCTTTTGTATCATTCTAAAGCGGAGAGCTTTGGACGATGTTAGAACCTACCTGAGTGGGTGGGGGGGGGTTTTGAAATGCCAAAAATAAATATTTGACAAACTACCCAAAATAATATAAATATATAGTGTCTTATTAGTCAATAAGTGTCTAATTACAAAAGAGCACATTAACATTTAAGAGTATTTAACCCATCAATCCAACCCCAACGAAAGGAGACAGCTTATGGCAACAGGAATGGAAAGCACGCCGAATTGCGTGTGCGGCAAAAACGATTGGCAAGATCACGGCGGATACTTTGGATCAGAACTTCAACAGCGTGGAATGCGTTGCCTCGCCTGTGGCGGCATATCGACATTCATATCGGCCGGCGGCGGAAACATCTTCATTATTCCGAATGAGAAAAGCGACCACATACCGCAATCAGCGATTGATTGGGTAAACAAAACGGTCTTGCCGACGTGGCGAGCGCGTTGGGAAAAAATCAAACAAGCGCGAAAACCGCTCGAAGAAGCTTGCTGGCAGAGTGCCTGTCAGAAGTTAGATCTGCCGATTGGCACAAAAGGTGAGGATGTTCCAGAAGACAAACACGAGGAATGGAGAAAGATTTTTGATGAACTCTACACTCAACATAGCTATCGTATTCCAGTGGGATTTGAATGCCCACCCATTCCGGCGCAAATGCCAGAAGGAATCACTTGCTATGTACAGACATCTGCTGGTATTTGGCGGTGGGTACCGCGGGAAGAAACACTTGTACTGACTCAACCGTCCGACCCGATTCGCGTCCGGCATGACGACTTTTTCAACCATGTCTTCACGGAATTGGCCAACAACCTTGGCGTCGAAAGCATCGCCCGCGAGGAAGTCCCGAATGAATACTGCGGCGCGGCAAATGAGCCATGGTACTGTTTCAAACTTGGCAACAACACAATTAAGCTCGGGCCTCGCAAGCGCGTTTATTCAATCAAGATTCAAGCCCCGAATGGATTTGAAACAAAACAACTCCGAGCGGTCACAGTCGATGAATACAACAATACCTACTGGGATGGCAGCAACTGGCATGGAAATGCTGAAATATCCTTTGAGCTTGAAGTCCACGCCTGGAATAAAGAGCAACTGATGCGCTTACTTGGGATCGTAGCGCGACAATGTTTTGTTAATGGTTGATCATTCATTCAACGCCGAGATGAAATACTCTCGGCGTTTTCATTTTACTGAATGGGCCTGCCAAAGGCGGACAGGCGGGACTTCCGCGTTCAGTCGTCACCAAAACGCAACGACCTCTCTTGTCCTGGGACAGCACCAATCATTATCAATGATTGGCGACACTCAACTGCGATTTTTGTCTTCCGCCAAAAATCTTATTTCACTCCTGTCCTGTTCGAGTCCCGACTTCAATTCTACTTAAATAAAAATAACCCAGATTTATTCTGGGTTATTTTTATTTAAGCGGGGCTTACGGGGCGATTTTGGAAAAATTGATTGGGAAAAATTAAACAAGTGTCCCATTATAAAAAACATGGGAAATGGATTTGATTCAGAATTACGGCCAGTCGAAGAATTTAATTGAAAAATTAACAAATTATTTACTTCTTTTTATTAATATGACATAATGAAATTAATTTATTACTTATTGAGATAAAATTATGAACAAAAAAATAATAGTAACTGCCATCATTTTTATTGTTATTTTTGTTGCATTATTTATTATTTTTCAAGGTAATATCAGGAATAAATTATTTAAGCCAGATCTACAATTAGATAATATAACTGTTGAAGTAATTCAGCCCCACACTAACCATAATTTATCAACTGCAGAACTAATTAAGGCAAAAGAACTTTTTGACAAAAACAATATTAGTGAAGACTTTAATAAAGATTTATGGATTTATGATTTAAAAGGAAACGACAATGACGGACATGTAATTAAAGCCCTACAATTATATAATGGTTTGACTATTTTTTATAGTGACCTATATTATCATTTTAGAAAAGATGGGCTCATTCGTTACTTAGTCGGTGATGTGGCTCATGTTGACATAGACTCTCTTGAGCCTAAAATTTCACCGGAAGAAGCTGTCATTAAGATTAAACGTAAATATAAATTAGAATTAAACGACTTCAGCGCTGAACTAGGCTTTAGAGATAAATATTTATCCCAAGGTAAGGATATACAAGAATACCAATTGGTTTGGATGATTACTAGGAATAACAAAAACAATGGTGGTGAAGATTCTGCTGATAGCCCTTTTTTAAAATTGGGTGGATCACTTGATGAGACAATAGTTGATGCAATGACGGGAAAAATTATATACTATTTTGATGGCATATATGATTAAAGTCATGATGTGTCTCATTTTTATAAAAAAAATTACTAAAGTAGAGATTTTGGAAAAATTGATTGGGTGGAATTAGAATTAAATTCTCACTATTTGACAAAAATAATTTGATATGCTATAATGTCATATTAAGGATTTGCACTTTCCAATCAAAAAATATATCAACAATGGGGGGTCTGGTAGATGAAAGAATTTTTTGTTCTTCTAGTGATAGCCGTGATGCTATTCGATTCAACTTGGTATATAGTCCAAATCCACAGGCGGAAGATTAGCCCGGCGCTATCTACCTGGATTATTTTCGTTCTGGGAACAGGTCTAAGTTTGGCCACTTATGCTATTGCTGAACATCACGATTTTCAATCCGGAGTTCTCAACACCATGGACACGGGCGTGTGCATCATTATTTTACTCACTCTTGTGATCGGAGGCGAACGAGGACTGAAGTTCAAACCATTTGAGAAATGGTACTTGGTGGGAATCGGCTTGGTGATTGTTTATGGTGTATTGACCGGAGATGCCTGGAGTTCAAACATCTTCACCCAAGTACTCATAAGCATCGGCTACATTCCGACGGTGCACAACCTAATTAAGGAGAAGCGGAATACTGAATCATTTGTCACCTGGACTGGTGGGCTTCTTACTGGTATGCTGGCACTCTACCCATCAATTGTGGGCGGCAACATACTGGCGGCAGTATATTCTATCCGAACAATTACATTAGTGTCTATTATGCTTTTGGTTATGTCGTATTATCAAATTAAAACCACCAACACAAAGGAAAGTGAGGGGACTAATGACTGATGAAGCGCGCACCAAATTGTTTGTGATTACTGGAACCAGTATTAAAGAAACTGGCGTTTACAGTTTCAAATTTATGATAGATAGTCAAGCTCCCCGCTCTAAGCTGAGTGGAATTTCCAGTCGATTTGGCTGTTTGCATTTGCGACCTAAAGATAAAAATTACATCAACCCCTTCAAGGTAGTTCGAGGCGAGCCCAACGCAATTGGAGATGACGGCGTTAAAAGATGGGAGATTTTTGTCTTTGAGTCGGGACGGGGACAAATAATGACGTGTTCCATTGATGAGACACCTGGGCAAGAAACAGAAGAAGGCCTGATAGATTTGATCAAGGAACTGCCTTCCTGTGTCCTCTTAATGGACAAAAATACTTTTGAACGTTTCGCCCAAACCTGTGCCACTCTGCCCTACATAGAACTGAATTACCATCACTTTGATGGCGAGCTGGCAACATCTTAAACCATCAATAATCGTACTTAACAACGCCGAGGACAAGGAAGTTCTCGGCGTTTTAATTTTTCGAAAATACTCTCCGTCCCGCCTGCCTGTCGGCAGGCAGGTCCGCCCTAACCATAAATCAACCAAAAAAACCTACAAAAATAGGCCTTTTTATATCGTTCCATTCTGCGGAGGGTAATAGACGATATTAGAACTTGAATTGATAATTGTAATAAAGATTATAGAAAACATAGACTCAGTCCTTGACAAGATAAAATCATTATGATAAACTGCAATGTTAGTAATCACAAAATCGGTCTTTAACAAGGTGGATAATTTTGGTGGAAGCCCAAACAACGAAAGGGAAAGAATAATGTCAGCAGAAAATTTGTTGCCAACAAGAGAAGAGATTATCAAATGGCTATTATCAACCATTCAGCACTCGTGTCACGTAGAATACTTTCTGGAAAAACTAACGCTGGGTAACTTTGACCCAGAGAGACCACACGATCTGACCGGCGTTGGTAATAAATTTGACTGGGATATTATCAAATGTTTTGCATTGCAATATAGAAACCCAAAAGTCGATTTTACGACATATATTTTGCCGGCATTAAATTTACATAGGAAACAATACCATCACAGAAAGTGGAATGATCCCAACCCCGAGGATACAGCCAAGCAGGCGTTAGATGCCTCAGATGAAGATATGCTTGTCGGAGCCATTGATGCGTGTTGCTCTCTATTGGAGAACCGTGGCTATCAAGGTGGAATGCACGATTATGATGGTGTTATTGAAGTTGCGCTTAGTAACCCACCTCATAAAACGCCCTGGATGCTTGATGTAATACCGCGAATGCGTGTGATTCCTCGGCCGGAGATAGAGCTGATCCAATCATTAGTTGTGATTCCTAATATAGGAATAAATACAAGAACCTTTAACGCCATTACCTCTAGGACGCAAGAAGTAGTGACACAATTGAAAGAGTTAGGCATAGTAGTTCGATAATCAATAAACACAAACACGCCGAGAACAAAAAAATTCTCGGTGTTTTCAATTTGCATAAATCTTCAATCGATTCCATCGTCCCATTCTCGGTATTAAAAAACACCCCGGTTATGAGGCGTTCTTCGTGGGCGGGGCTTACGGGGTGATTTTGGAAAAATAGATTGGGTAGAATTAAGTAATATTATATTTAAATAAAAAGCTGCCGTTGGCAGTGTTACGGCAGCCCTGTTTATATTTCCAGTAGTGTTTGATTATTTAGCAAATAACTTGAACATCCAACCCAACAGACTGAAACCTTTCTCGGACGCCTGCAAGGAACTCTCCATTCCCATATGGATTTGTTCAAGAAGCTGTATCTGCTGTGTTAATTGCTGTTGGTCGCCCTGATTGGCCAGCTGGTTCTGGAGCTGTTTTAATCGGCTGATCTGTTCGCGATTCTGCTGTAGTATTCTTTTTGCACTATTTATCTCGTCATAATTCGGACCGATGAAAAATTTGGCGACCCCACCCCGGCCCTGGACTTTCTGCAGGCTGACTTCCAATCTTTCCTGGCTTTGATTTTGGGCTTGGGCAATAACTCGCACTTGCTGGCCGATGTCGCCGTTCCTATCGGCTACCTGTAACATTTCCTGCACAGCGTTTGCTACCTGGCTCTTTCTTTGCTCAACAGCAGCGGAAGCCGTTACTGTTTGGCTCTGAGTTCCTTCCTGTTCTCTATTCTGGACTTGAGCCGTCTCACCCTGATTTTGAATTTGGTTCTGGTTTGGGACCTGAGCTTCTGTTCCGCTTCCATCCTGTAATTGTTGCTGAGCTTGAATCTGAGTCTGGGTTTGAGTCTGGATTTGGACTTGGCTGCCCTCAGCTTGATTGGCGGTCTGGACCTGCTGTTGGACCTGATTATTAGCTACGTTGCTGCCGCTTCTGACGATGGCATAGGCGCCACCGGCAATAGCGAAAGAGACCGCTATTATAACGATTAACAAAATTTTGTTTCTCATAATTTCTCCTTTTGATTTATTGGGCCATGAGGCGCCAATAAAATAATTTAATTAAATATATTAAAAACAACTTTTAGCCTTCAAATAATCATTGAGCGAGGGCGCCGCTCCGGATTTGATTTGGTTTACTCTATCCTGTCCCAATACTTCCACCGAGCACTGTTCTTGGACCGGAGTTATAGTAGTAGGTATGGATTCCAAATCCACGCCTAGTGTTTGCAATATTTTTTCTTGCGAGGGAGATAATAACGGATGGTCGTAGTTACTACTGCCGGTCGTATTAAAAGGATTGATGTCTATGCCTAGAGGTCTGGAAATTACCAGATAAATAAATAGTAAAATAACCAAAAAAATAAAAATAATAGTAATAATGCCGATAATCATTAGAAAAATCTTAAAATAAGATATTTTTTCTTTTTTTGTCTCAGATTTTTCCTCAGGCATAATTTTATTATTGGTATGATGTATTTATTATACCAAAAAATCGCCAATAAGGCGATTTCTAGAAAATGCGGATCGGGCGAGAAACATCCCTCACTCCTCGTCCGCCAAAAGCGGACTCGTCGTTTCGTCCAGAGACAGCGCCGATGTGTCACTGGCACATCGGCGACACTCGACTTTGCTTTTCGCCTTCCGGCTCAAAGCTCGTCTCGTTTCTGTCTTGTTCAAATCCCGACTTCAATTCTACTTAAATAAAAATAACCCAGAGTAAATCTGGGTTATTTTTATTTAAGCGGATCGGACGGGATTTGAACCCGCGACCTCTGCCGTGACAGGGCAGCGCTCTAACCAACTGAGCTACCGATCCTTAAACCCCTTTTAACTCTTCCTATATTGATTAATAGAGAAAAAAGAGGGTGAAGGGATTGTAAAAAATTTATTCGGTTTTTGTTTCTTCAGTCAAAACTTCGGCAGTCGGTTCAACAACTGGTTCAGCAGCTACTCCAGTAGGAGCTTCTACAACTTCTTCTACAACCGGCGCTTCACTGCCGGCCTTGGCTGCTTCTTCCGCGGCTTTGGCGTCGGCTTCCGTTTTGGCCTGGGCCTCGGTTTCATTTTTCTTGTCAGCTGCCAATTGCGCGGCGCGCTTTTTGCCCGGCTGGGTCTTGCCGGCTCTGACTTTTTCAGCTTTAATCAAACCCAGATTGACTAACAAGTTATGGACGGTCGCGGTCGGTTGAGCGCCCTTACCAATCCAAAAAGCCACACGGTCAGCTTTAATTTCCGACGCTTTGGTATGAGGATTATAAGTTCCCAACTTCTCCACGTTATCGCCCCACGGATCCTTGGATTTTTCCACGACGATCAGGGAATACAAAGGATGCTTTTTCTTGCCTGTTCGAGATAATTTAATTGATAACATAATAATGCGTAATGATTAAAAAACGGGCTTTTTGCCCTATGACGAGCACTCTGACTAATCAATAATTTAGCATATAGAACGAGAAAAGTCAAGATGAAACAAAAATAAGCAAAAATAAACCGGTCTTAATGACCGGTTAACGTGCGATATGGCGAATTTCTTTGATTATATGGTAAAGATAGTCGCCAAGAGAAATAATAGTTACCACTACGGCCACTAAAGTCAGGAGAACGGACAGGGCCATAAGGCCGGCGTCAACCGCCAAGGGCACGCCCCAAAGATGAGCGCCCAAAGCGGCGATTATGGCAATCAGCATCGCGGTCTGGGAGTTGGCTTTGCGTTTGCCCCAAGGCCGAGCGCCCAAAATTATTCCGCGAGCGGCGCAATGAAAGCGCAAAAACCACACTGTCATCTCGCGCAGCAAAAATATCGTCATAATCCATATTGACAGGACGCCTAAAACAGTCAGGCAAAGAAACATCAGCAAATGAAAAGTCATGTCGCAAAAAGGATCAAATAACTTGCCGAAATTGGATACCCGGTTAAGGCGGCGAGCCAGCCAACCGTCCAATAAATCGGTTATTTCTATAATCGCCACTACCAATAAGCACCAGGCCAAGGATGCGGCCGAAATAGACATCAGTAAAACCATAGCCAAAGGCGTCAAAAGCAAACGAAAAGAAGTTATGATGTTAGGCAGATTACTTTTTAAAAAACGACCGACGCCCAAACTGAAACTGAAAACGGTTTTTAAAAAAATAATCAAGATGTTGGTTAGTTTGTTCTTTTCCATTACTTGCCTCTCTGTCTTTTTTTCGCGCTGTCTTTATCTTCAATCCTTCTTCTAATGCCGCCGGGGTTCATTTGAATTTCCAGCCAGTCCCCCGTCTTCTTTTGTTCCGGCGAGGCCAATAGATCTTCCACATTATTAACTAAATCAGTGTCGGCATCAATATCCTGTCCATCGGGACAAAAGTTCGTCTCTTCTTCATACCCTTGATTCTGAACCGGGCCATTGGTTAAAACCGTTATGGCGGAATCGGGCAAAAATGAAGGAAGTGTCTTGGTCAAACTTATGGAATTGACTTCCACCTGCCCCAACTGCCCGTTGATTTTCATCAAAGACGGCAAACCGAAATATTGGCTGAACATATATTCCACAACGGACATGGGATCATCCTGCCAATCATATTCCAAAAAAATCGCGTCGCATTTAGAAACAAGGCGAGCCACGAGTGAAAACTCCTGAATAAATGAACGTCTGGACTCGTCACCATATCTATTAATTAATTCCCTATCAAGATCCGTATCTTTATCCGCCAAGCGCAATTGCACTTCTTGGTCATTCAAAAAGGTTATCGGATTCACGACGTCCAAGCCCTGTTCTTTCAGCCAGACCTCAATCAGGTCAAATTTCCTCTGATCACTCTCCAAGTCCCCGCTTTTAGCGCCACAGATGAATATTACCATGGTTAATTCTCCTTTCCCTGGTAAAGCTATTTTATATTGTAAAAGTCCTATTAGCCGTATATTAGCCAAAACAACATTAAAAGTCAAAAAAACCGCCCTGACGCAAGTCGGGGCGGGATTGAAAGAACTGATTTAACTTAATGAATAAATCTGACGTTGAACTTCGCTAAGAATAATCGGGCAAACAACGGTTAACCCACGATCGCGATCTAGTAAAAGAAGGGTCTGACGAGGCGGTTCATAATCTGCTTTTATTTTTAAAGCAAAAGCATTCCAACCAATAAGTGACCCATTGACAGCATACTTGTTCCAGTCAACTTTTGTCTGATGCCAATGGCCCAAGAAGTCAAAATCAACTCGTTCGACCTTATCCCACTGCGCCAGTGATTTACGCAACGGGATTTCTAAACCGCCAACACCGCCATAAAAATTAATGCCATCACCATGATGCAGTCGTAACTTCATACCAAAAACACTAGCATAGAGGTGCATACCTTCTGCGATGTCGAATTGAACCCGAGGTTCATTTTCGAAATAATCAGCCAAGAGGTGATAAATTATGTATTCGGAAGAAGTACCAACCATATTGGCGTTGCGCTTCTTATCAGTCATACGTGCATGATTGCCAAAGCAGCATGGAATAACTATCTTATACTTGCTATTGTCAAGCAAGAAAACAATCAACTTTTTGAGCAACCGATAGGCCTCAACAACTTCTGGCGCCGGAGCTAAAGTATTCGTTTCATTATTATCAGGATGCAAGTAATTGGTGACAAAGTCCCCCAAGCACGCCAACATAATGGTATCAATGGTCACATCTTGCGCGAACATATCAACTAATCGTAATCCATTTTGACTCAAATAATTAACACGCTTGCGACAAATATCAACATTGAAGCTGTTTTTTCCGTTAACGGTTTTTGGATCAACTAATTCGCCAACATGCCAATCGCTGCAGTTGATTACTGCAACCGCCTGCGAATGATGCGTCTTCTTGAATGGTCCCTTGGCTTTAATGGCAATTGCCTCGCAATGATCAGAATTAATGGCATTGATTATACTTAATTGAGCTTCGAGCTCCTTTAAACGCTTGATCGCTTCACGATATTTAGCATTGGACTTGCTAACGGCAACACGACTTTTTTCGTTCTGTAAATCCAAATCAACGCTCATGGCAGGATCAGGATTTAATAAATTATAATAATCCATACACTCCTGACATCCTCTAGTCGGCCGTCGTATACCCTTGTATCCCGGATGCTTACTGCACTTTTTGTAGGCCATGGTTCTCTCACCCTCCTAGTTGTTATTTATGGTTTATTTTAAAGAACAGAGATAAGCTCACCTCCATTTTCGCTTGGCTTAATCTTATAGATTATTCACGCCCTTGTCAATATTTGCGATAAACTATATTTTTGTGTAGAATTTATGAGGTTTAATGTTAACCCATCCAGCTAAAACTATGCTAAACATCCCCTTAGCCCTGACCTATGATGACGTCCTGCTTCTGCCCAAGAAGTCGGACATCGTTTCCCGCCGCGACGTGGACACCTCCACCCGGCTGACACGGAACATCTCACTCAAGATTCCGCTGGTTTCGGCTAATATGGACACGGTTACGGAAAGCCAAATGGCCATAGCCATGGCGCTTAAAGGCGGCATCGGCGTGATCCATCGTTTTTTGGATTTGGAAACCCAAGTCAAGGAGGTAACCAAGGTCAAACGCAAACAGCATGTAATTATTGACCATCCCTTTACCATTTCCCCTTGGGCTACCTTGGGCGAACTAAAAAACAAAATCGCCGAATCGGGGTGCAACGGATTCTTGGTGACGGACAAGGAAAATAATTTGGTCGGCATTGTCAGCCGGCGCGACACGGATTTCATCGCCGACGACAGTGTGCTGATTGAAGCCATTATGACGCCGAAGACCAAGCTGATCGTAGCCAGTCCCGGCATCACGCCGGAACAGGCGCGCCAGGTTTTCCGTTTAAATAAGGTGGAAAAACTGCCGTTAGTGGATGCTGATTTTAAAGTCAAAGGGTTGATAACGCAAAAAGATATATTGATTTACGGCAATCAGGAAACGGCCAAGGATGCCAAAGGCCGTTTATTGGTGGGCGCGGCCGTAGGCGCCGGCGATGATTTCATGGAACGCGCCCAGGCGCTAATAGAAGCCGAGGCCGATGTGATTGTGATTGATATCGCGCACGGCCATTCGCTCAACGAGCTTAACGCGATTTGCAAAATAAAAGAAAAATTTCCGCGCGTTGAACTTATCGGCGGCAACATTGCCACGGCGCAAGGCGCGCTGGACTTGATTAATGCCGGCGTGGACGCGGTTAAGGTGGGCATCGGCCCCGGTTCCATTTGCACCACCCGCATCACCACCGGTTTCGGCGTGCCCCAACTCTCTGCCATATTCAATATCGCTTCGGTTTGCCAGCGCCACCAGGTGCCGCTTATTGCCGATGGCGGCGTCAAACAACCGGCTGACGTGGTCAAGGCCCTGGCCGCCGGCGCCGACACGGTAATGATCGGCGGGCAGTTCGCCGGCACCGCGGAAGCGCCCGGACCGGTTATCACCTACCAGGGCCGGCAATACAAAATCTCTCGCGGCATGGCCTCGCTGACCGCCGCCTTATCCCGGCCCAATGCCAAGGAATCAATCCAGCAAATTACGCCCGAAGGCATTGAAGCGCGTGTCCCTTATCGCGGTTCCGTAACCAATATTATTGACCAATATGTCGGCGGCTTGCGTTCCGGCATGAGTTATGGTAATGCCAAAAAAATTGATGATTTGCGCGATTGCCAGTTCATCCGCATCACTGAAGCCAGCCGCGTGGAATCGGGCAGCCATGATAACGAAATACTCTAAAATATTGACAGAAAAATATTAAACCATTAAGCTTCTTATAGAACTTTTAAAATAATTTGATTTAAACAGTCACAACTCTACAAGGGAGGGAGGGATTATGTCCAGAAAAAAAACGATCGCTTGTAATTTTACCGCGGAAGATTCTTATGCTTTAGAGGGGCTGCATAATCACTGCATTCATGTTCCTTCACGGCAAATTTGGATCCATGGTACGCCCTTGGATTTAATAGATCCGTCCGTAGCCGGAGTTGAACCGGGCGTAGAATATATGATGTCGACCAGATTAGAAAAGAATTTGGAACTGCTTCGTTGGACTTCCGAGAGAGAGCCCGTGATCATTCACTTGCATACCAATGGTGGTATGGTTGAAGAAGGCATAGCCATATATGATATGATCAAATCAATGCCTTTCAGGGTGATTATGATTAATCATACGCATGCGCGCAGCATGTCTTCCGTCATCCTGCAGGCCGCCGATGTGCGTTTCATGCTGCCCCATTCTCACTTCATGTTTCATGGCGGATCTATCGGCATAGAAGCGGAAATGAGAACGGCTTACAGTAATATCAAATTTTGCCAGGAATTTTTTGACAAGTTCATGCTTGATGTTTACACGGAAAATGCGACACACGGCAAAAAATTCCGAGATAAAAAAGTTTGGACTAAGGCCGCGATTCGCGCTTTTCTTGAAAAAGAAATGGAGAAAAAAGCCGATGTGTTCCTTACGGCCAAAGAAACCGTTGATTGGGGTTTTGCCGACGAAATTATGACTTCCTGGGATCAAATAAAAGCGGCTAAAACTGCTGTTTAATCCTAAACGCATTATTCAGTACTTTAATAAAACTCCGAAATTATTCGGAGTTTTTATTTAAATTTAGCCAAAATTATCTTATTTTTTCCTATCCACCCTTCAATCTTTTCCCCACTTGAAACTTTATCAAAAATGCTTTATAATATATTACATCGTTAATTATAGTTTTTAGTGCTTATCATCAATAATTAAGGGCCTATAGTTCAGCGGTAGAATGCGTCCATGGCATGGACGAGGTCAGGGTTCGACTCCCTGTAGGTCCACTAAGAATGTCTTCATTAGAACTGAAAAGTATGAAAATCTTTTTAGACGACCAAATGAATGAACCAGGAATGCCTAATCGTCAAGTTCCTGATGGCTTCATTGGCGTGCGGGATTTTAAAGAGTTTAAACAAGTGTTTGAAGAGGCCCTTGTTCGCGGTGAAAAAATAGAATCTTTGGATTTTGATAATGATTTAGGGGAAGGAAAGATGGAGGGTTGGGAAATAGCAAAGTGGATTACTGAAACTCATCCCGAGATTTTTGAAGGCATCGGCGAGCTTAATGTTCATTCTGAAAATCGCGGCGGAGGCAGAGAGAAAATAGAACGTTATTTTGAAGACGGCAGAGTTCACTGGAGAGAGTTGATAAAAGCTAAAGAAATACCGCATCCCTGGGGTGAAATGGAGCGGGAGAATCGGAAAAACAACTGAAAAACTCCATGAGTTTATTGCAATTCTCACGAATTGAGTATGTTTGAAATTAATAAACATTATTTGCTTAATTGATCTATACCATCAGGAAAATCAATAGCTGGTTATTAATAACAGCAATAGTTTAATCTTAATATAATAAATTGGCTAAATTTAGCCAATTTATTTAGTTTTAAAATTTTATTAAAGATCATTCCATTAAAAATCATTTCGATGCTTTTCCTTTTATCGCGGCAACTTTATATTTTCTCTTAGAGACCTGACTTTTATTGACATAGATTTATCAGTATGATATAATCATGTGTTAGCCAATCACGAACGCAGATCTTTAGAATCAACCGCCTATAGCAGGCAAGGAGAATGATTATGGCCAATAGGAAAAAAACGGCTCTTTTACCGAAACCGCCGCGATGCCCGGCAATAGGTCAAATTATATATGTTGGGCCTGGTCCGGAATGTACCGGCGGACGCGCTCGGGTTACGGAAACCAAAATACAGTTCAAGGGCAAAAAGAAAGTATTTTTTGTCAAGCTGGACATCCATCCGCGAGGACTTTTGAACTGGACAGGGGGTTTAAGACAAAAACAGAAAGAGTTAGAAAAAAAATATGGCGAGACATTAGCCAAATACGACCCAGATGATGACTACTGGGGTGTTGATAACTACTGGGCCTAAATAGTCGCTGGAATCACACATCCCCCGAAACATGGTATTCGGGGGATTTTATTATGAAGTTGACCCCGTCGCCAAACGGTTGGGGTATTGGGGCAGCTGCATTGGATATTCAAACCTGCCTGTCGGCAGGCAGGTTTGAAGGACTTCCAATAAACAAAAAACCCGGACATTATCCGGGTTGATTAAAAGTGCAATATATCTAATAAACAATAGTCCAGCGATAAAAGTTATTTCTCGTAACTTTAATCATCCCGCCATTGTCTATAACCTCTTCCTTAATAAAATCCCCTCTTAACACCATGCCCGGACTCAAAAACAATGCTTCATTTGAGGATAGAGTGATTGTCTTACTCGGCCCACTAACGGCAAAAAAATCATTATAAAGGCGATCTACCGCCTTCTTTTCACGTTTAAACTCTTTCCCCCATTTTAATAATTCTTTTGGGTTTCCTTCATTTATGGCTTGACGTTTATTTGACACGATTGAAAGGCGTTTCATTATTTTTTCATGAATTTCTGCCTTTTTTATGGCGTCTGATCGGCTTAAGCCGATAACAATAATCTCATAAATATCAGGTAAATCATTACTTAATTTAGCGGATTCCACATAAAAATAGACAGGGTGGCCAATAACATCAACCTGATTATTATTGCCGGTGGCGCAACCGGTTAATAGGAAACCGGTTACAAAAACGACCGCTAAAATCAAAAAAACAACCTTTTTCATCTTTTGTCTCCTTTTTTAATTAAGGTCGCCGACTGGACATAACACTACTAATTATTAATGTTCCAACTTTCTTTTATTTGCTATTTTGGCATCATTGATAATTGATTTTATCATATTTTAAATTTAATTTCAATACTCCGAAAACAGTTTTTCTTTTCACGTTAAACAGTTAATTTTTTTAATTTTAAACAAAACAAATTAGCTAAATTTAGCTAATTTGTTTAAATTTAGCCAAATAATTATCAACTTTGGCCGCAATGTCTAGACATGTCTAGACATTTATCCCACATAACAACAGGTTATCCACAGATTTAAACAATGGCGTTTATATGTTTTTTATCTAAATTTAAACAAAAACGTTATTTTTATAAAATTTTATAAACATCAATGGTACACAAAACGGAAAACAAAAAGTAATGTCTAGACATGTCCGGACATTACTTTTATTTTTATAAAAAATATTTGTTTAAAATTAAACAAATAATTTTTCCATTGTCTAGACATGTCCGGACATTAAAACCATGACTAATAAACAGGCCAAAAAAAATCTCGGTTTATGGTAATAAAATAGCTATAACTGCTTTTGAAAAAAATCCCTTTGCCATTATTATCGAGTCAGCTGACTTAGCCGGATCCATGAGAATGGTTTTTGATATCGCCTGGCTAAGCAGCGAGGAATTAAAAAACAACCCCGGATAGGGTTGCTTTTATCATTTGCTCCCGACAGGAATCGAACCTGTATTTAGGGCTTAGGAGTCCCTTGTTCTATCCGTTGAACTACGGGGGCGCGTTTAATCCGAGAGAGATAATATGCTTCCGTTTTGATATTTTTTAACAATAAATATCCTCTTGATTACCAAGTGAAAATTCTGTATAATTAAGACAGATTTCTTAATAAGATAATGCGTCTCAAATCAATTTTACAGTAAAAATTATGATAATTCAATGGTTGGGCTTATCAGCCGTAAAAATCCAAACTAAGGGGCAAGGCGAGGATTTGGTAATCGCCCTTGATCCGTTTGCCGATGAGGGTTCACTTAAAATGCCGCGTTTTCAAGCTGATATTATTACGGCATCCAGCAACCATAAAGAACATGCCAATTTTGAGGCCATCCGCGGCGAACCGTTTGCCATAGTCCATCCCGGCGAATACGAAACTCGCGGTATTTTTATTTACGGCATTTCCGGCATCAATTCTTCCGGCAAGGAAAAAAATCAGAATACGATTTACAAAATCATTGCCGAGGATATTTCCGTCGCGCATCTGGGCAGATTAGACAAGATTCTAACCGACGAACAAATTGACCAGTTGGGCAACGTTGACATCCTGCTTCTGCCGGTTGGTGGCAATGGCGTTTTAGACGATAAAAAGGCGATGGAGGTGGCCTCGCAACTGGAGCCGAGAATAATCATTCCTTTGCACTATAAGACCGGCGAACAAAAAACCGACTTAGCCGACGCCGGCAATTATCTCAAGCACTGCGGCTTGAAATCAGAAACCCAGGAAAAACTGCGGGTGGTCAAAAAAGATCTGCTCGCCGAAGATACTAAAGTAATTGTCCTGACAATTTAATTAAAGATATTTTTCTGAACTTTTCCCATGCGTCAAACAAAATCTTCCGCCCCGCGGCGGAAACAATCGGGAGGCGGCAAAAAACACACCTCAAAATCTGCCGGCCAGCCGGCGGAACCGCGCTATGTTAACATTAATGCCCCGTCAGCGGAGAAAAAAGCCGTGCTGATGTGGCTGATAATCATTGCTTTGATGGCTGTGGTTTTATTTTGCTGGTTTTTATCTTTATCGCGAAGCATCGCCAATGAAGCCAGGGGCCTCAATCTGGAACAAATAAAAAAAGAAATTGATTTGACCTTAAATAAATTTGACTTGTCCGGCAATGTCGCTTCCACTACGCCTTTGGTGTCGCCGGATGATTTGGCGGCCATAAAAGAAAGTGTAATCAAAGAGATCAAGCAAAACGAACCGGAGTTGTGGCCGGAAAAAACTTCCCCCATTCTCGGTTTGATTTTCCGCCTGCCACCGGCTTGGCAAATGGATGAGAGCCAGAATACCCTGCGCTTAACCGATTACGATTTGACCGGCGATATTCCCGAAACCTTTACCCTGATAACCATTACGGCCCAGAATAACAGCCGCAAACAATCGCTTTTTTCTTGGTTTTCCCGCAATAAAATAGACCTGAAAGATTATTCGCTTGACGAAACCTCTCTTAATTCCACCGGTACCGACGTTTTATATTACACGCGCACCGTTTCGGCGGCCGGGGAAATCGATCGGCGGATTTATCTGAAAACCGCGGACAAAGTTTATGAAATCCAAGTGCTGGGACGAAGCGATGACATTGTTTCCGATCAAACAGCGGACTTAATCATCAGCAGTATCAAAATAATTTAAATTTTCCAGTCATTAATTTTCGTTTATGCCAAAAAAAGAAGATCGAAGCCAACAATATCTTGATTTCAATACCAATCCGCAGGCCATCACCGACCGCTTGATCAGCGAGGAAGTCCAGCAAAGTTATTTGGATTATGCCATGTCGGTAATCGTTTCCCGCGCCCTGCCTGATGTCCGCGACGGCTTAAAACCGGTGCATCGCCGCGTCCTGTACGCGATGTGGGATATCGGATTGCGCGCCAACGCCAAATTCCGCAAATCCGCCAACGTAGTCGGAGAAGTCATGGCCAAATACCACCCGCACGGCGATGCGGCTATCTATGAAACCATGGTCCGCATGGCCCAGGATTTTTCTTTGCGCCATCCTTTGGTTAAAGGCCAAGGAAATTTCGGATCCATGGACGGGGATAGCGCCGCGGCCATGCGTTATACAGAGGCCAAGCTATCAGCTATTGCGGAAGAAATGATGTTTGATATTGATAAGAACACGGTCAACTTCATACCCAATTACGACGGCGCTCACAAAGAACCTCAAGTCCTGCCAGCCAAACTGCCCAATCTACTAATTAATGGTACGCAAGGTATTGCCGTGGGCATGGCGACCAATATTCCGCCGCATAATTTAGGCGAAATAGTCGACGGCGTAGTGCATTTGATCGATAATCCTGATTGTGAAGTAGAAGATCTGACCAAATTCATCAAGGGCCCTGACTTTCCCACTGGCGGCATTATCTATAATGTCAACGACATTAAACAAGCTTACCTCACCGGCAAAGGCGGCGTGGTCTGCCGCGCCAAAACCGATATTGAAGAAACCAAGTCCGGCCTTTACCGCATCATCATCACAGAAGTAAACTATCAAACTAACAAAGCCACCCTGCTGGAAAAAATCGCCGAACTCGTTAAGGACAAAAAAATTGAGGGCATCAAAGATTTACGCGACGAATCCAACAAAGACGGCGTGCGCGTCGTAATTGAAATCAAAAAAGACGCTTACCCGCAAAAAATCCTCAACCAGCTGTTCAAATTCACTCAATTGCAGGATACCTTCCACTTTAATGTTTTGGCTTTGGTGGACGGCATCCAACCCAAGGTCTTGAACCTAAAAATGGTTCTGGAAGAATACCTCAAGCACCGTCAGGAAGTCATTACGCGGCGCACCCAATTTGAATTGGATAAAGCCAAGGATCGCGCTCATATTTTGGAGGGCTTGGTCATGGCCCTGGCCCATATTGACGAAATAATCACCACCATCAAAAAATCCAAAGACAAAGACGATGCCAAATTGAATTTAATCAAAAAATTCAAATTAAGCGAAAGGCAAGCCGTGGCGATTTTGGAAATGAAACTGCAACAGCTGGCCAATTTGGAAAAGATAAAAATTGAAACCGAATTGAAAGAAAAAATGAAATTGATCAAGGAGCTGGAGACCCTGCTCAAATCGCCGGCCAAGATTTTGGCTTTGATTAAAGCGGAGATATTGGAACTGAAGGAAAAATTCGGCGAACCCAGACGCACCCAGATAGTCGCTCATGGCGTGGACAGCTTCAAAACCGAAGATCTGATTCCTGACGAAGAAATGATCGTTATGGTTACCAATGACGGCTATATCAAACGCCTACCGCCGGACACTTTCAAAACCCAGGGACGCGGCGGCAAAGGAGTCATCGGCTTGACCACCAAAGAAGAGGATTCGGTGGAGCATTTCTTCCTGACTTCCACTCACGCCGATTTAATGTTCTTTACCAATCGCGGACACGTCTTCCAGCTTAAGGGCTATGACGTGCCCCAATCCTCGCGCACCGCTAAAGGCCAGGCCCTGGTCAACTTCCTGCAATTGGCGCCCAATGAAAAGGTGTCGGCTATCCTGCCTTCCACGGAAATTGAAAACGACAAATTCCTGGTTATGGTGACTAATCACGGAACCATCAAAAAAACCAAGATTGAGGATTTCAAAAACGTTCGCCGTTCGGGGCTAATTGCCATCAAATTAAAAAACGATGACGACTTGCAATGGGTCCAACCGTCCAAAGGCGCGGAAAACATTATTTTGGTCACTCAATTGGGTCAGGCCATCAGATTCAAGGAGTCCGACGTCCGTTCCATGGGCCGCGCTTCTTCCGGCGTCAGAGGCGTCCGTCTGAAAAGCAAAGATAAAGTGGTGGGCATGGCCGTTTTTGACCCTAAAGACGAGAAAGTGGCCAAACTGATGATTATCATGGCTAACGGCTTTGGCAAACAAACCGAGCTGAAATATTACAAAGTCCAGGGCCGAGGCGGATCGGGAATCAAAACGGCCAAAATCACTTCCAAAACCGGCGATATTATTACCGGCAAGCTGATTTACGACGATGCCGCTGATATGATTATAATCTCCAACCATGGCCAGGTTATCCGCCTACCCATCAAGACCGTTAGCGTTTTAGGCCGTGATACGCAAGGCGTCAGAGTAATGAGATTTAAAGAAGAAAAAGACACGGTAGCCAATGTTACATTGCTATAAAATCAATCCTGACCCAAAAGGAGAAACATTAAAACGATTTCCAATAAAAAATAAAAGCGTCCCGTTAAGCGAGGACGCTTTTGTTATTAATAAAGAACGATAATCACGGCTTGAGTTGGCCAAAAATTTCCCAATCGGCCAATTCTTCCATTTTGTCTTTCAATAATTTTCTCCAAACCGCGGCCATTGCCGATTTCCAAACAAGATTGTTCCCTTCTTTGAATCCTTGGGCCGCCGCCTCAACCATCCGAGAAATTAAAACTATGCCACAACCGGCCGCCAATAAAGCGGTAAAGATTCTTGTCGGCTCCCAATTCGCGCAAGTTAAACTGGTAGTAATCATATAGAGTGTGAACTCATAATCCACTAAGAGCCGGACTATCTCCTGATCGGTTTTGCCCCACTTCTGTAAAATTGTCACAAATTCAGGAGATAGTTGTTTGTTATCCATTGGAATATCTTGAAATTCCATGCCGGCATTGCTTTCCTGGACAACTTTAGGCGCATAAATATCGGCAATCTTACCCAAAGATAGCCCTATGGACAATAAATGAGTGATTATTTCTTCATCTTCCAAAGGCAAAGTATGCAAAAATTCAACCAGTTTTTCGGCTCCCAATGTCCGGCCCAGGGCCTGATAAAATAAAGATACCTTTTGTTCGTTGGCTATCCCTAATTTATCCCAAACGTACCAAATCCTTCTTTTAGACCATTGTATGACTCTTTTTGGTGGTTCTTTCTTACTGGGACCGTAAATGGATTGAACCGCTCTAAAAGTATTTTCATTGAAACGGCCGCAACGGCCGATTAATTCCACAACATTACTATCTCCCCCGAAAGAATTAATTAAAAACACGATAGTGCCGGGAGTAATCATGTTGTTATTAATCATAGCGGCCATTTGTCGCGGCTGATCCCAACCGCTGGCCAGAATATATTCTATGATATCCAAGTCGTCAAGGCCGTCATAATCATCGCCGTTCCAAGGCAAAGATAAAACCAAAGCGGCGACTGTTTCATCGTCTTTTGATCCGGCTTCCTCAAACCAAACAAATATTTCCTGAATGGGGAACTTAGCCGACAAATACCAGGACATTATTGTTTCTTGCCCATAAACAAATTTTCCCGCGGAAACGTCTTCTTGTTGATTTTTTAGGGTTAACAGCCGGCGGATTAATTCCGCCTGGCCGCCACAAGCCAGAGCCAAACCGCTAAGCAAGGAATTCCAAACAATATTCACCGGCAGTTCATTTTTTTTAAGCGTCATTTCCGCTCTAAGGATAGCCACTTTTATTATCTCTGACAAATCGCCGCCGCCCATCTCTTGTTTTAATTTGGCAATATCCTCTCTTAGGGTTTGAGAGGCCTCACTTGAATCTTCCGGAGATGTTTCCTGGCTATTTGTTTCTTCAACCTCGTTAGCAGCGCTTTTACCCCGTTCAATTATTTCCCGTTCCAAGTCATTTTTTTCAGGCATAAATACCTCCTAAAGTTGCTCTTTCATTATTTTAAAGTACACGTTATCATAATATGATAGCATAAATTTTATAATTGTCAAGTGAAAATTAACCACCAATCAAAGCTTGATTTTTAACCATTTTATTATTATAATATAAAAAGTAAATATCAAAAATTATTGTTTCAAAGATTTATGTCTGGACACAGCAAGTGGGCGACGACTCATCGCCAAAAATCAGCGGCTGACGCCAAGAAAGGAGCCATCTTTACCAAGCTGGCTAATTTGATAACTATCGCGGCTCGCGAAGGCAGCGGAGATCCGGAAGCCAATTTTAAATTGCGTTTAGCAATTGACAAGGCCCGAGAAGCTAACATGCCTAAAGATAATATTGAGCGGGCGATCGCCAAAGGAGCGGGAACCAATAAAGACGGCGCCAATTTTGAAGAAGTGATTTACGAAGCGGTCGGACCGGCCGGCTCCGGCTTTATTATTGAAGCCGTAACCGACAACAAAAATCGCACAGTCGCCGATTTGAAATCAGTCCTCAATAAAAACGGCGGACAATTAAGCGCCTCCGGCAGCGTTTCTTGGAATTTTAAACGGCTGGGTTCCGTAATTATAAGTTCGGCTGATTTAAGCGAGGAACAGGAATTGGAGCTGATTGATGCCGGAGCGGAAGACGTCAAAAAAATACCGTTAACGAACGAAGCGGAAATCAACTCTTCGGTTGAGGTTTTGTCTCAAGTCGCCAATAAAGCTAAGGAGTTGGGACTGGCTATAAAAGAAACCGCCATTATTTACCAAGCTAAGGATGAAATAAATATCACTGCTGATACGGATCGCGAAAAAATCGAGCGACTGTATGGCGCAATTGACGATCTGGATGATGTGACTAATGTTTATACCAACGCTTCATGGTAAAAAATTCACCGCATATAATTTTAGGCATTGATCCGGGTATCGCCGATACCGGTTTTGGCGTGATTGAAGAAAATCACGGCCAACTTAAATTGCTTGCTTACGGTTCAATCAAAACCAACAAGAAAGAAGAATTATCTTTGAGACTATTGGATTTACAACGTCAATTGTCAGCCGTAATTAATCAATATCAGCCGGAATTGGCGGTGGTAGAACAACTATTTTTCTGCGCCAATGTCAAAACGGCCTTAATCGTCGGCCAGGCCCGCGGCATAATTCTTCTGACTTTAGCCCAACATAAAATTCAGTTGGTTGAATTAACCCCTTTGCAAGTCAAACAGGGCTTGACCGGCTACGGCCAAGCCGACAAAAAACAAATCCAACAAATGGTAAAGATCATCCTTAATCTTAAAATAATCCCTCGGCCGGATGATGCCGCTGACGCTTTGGCTATGGCCGTCTGCGGCGCCGGCATTAATAATCTCAACTCTCGGATTAACCGCTAATCGCTTACGTTATTTTGAATGTTATAAATATTATTTATCTATGCCTAATATAAACTGGCGCGATCCGCAAAAACTTACGCCCGTGCATCAACGCGAGTCCCGGGGAGGAAAAATATCTTTTTCTTCCGGCCCGGCTAAAACCGTCAGAAAACGTCGGCGTCATTTATGGAAACGGATGTTTAAGGTCCTAATGCCGATACTGGCAATTGGCATTCTTTTCTTTGCTTTGATTGCGGCAGCCGCTTTGTTTTGGATTTCCAAAGATTTGCCGACGGCCGACGGCGTGCTTAAGCGCAATGTAACCGTCTCAACTAAAATTTATGATCGCACCGGTCAAACCGTGCTTTATGATATTCATGGCAACATCAAACGCACTGTTATTCCTTTAACCGATGTTCCTAACTACCTGAAACAAGCGGTGATTACTGCCGAAGACCGGGATTTTTATCAGCATCATGGTTTTTCTCCAACCGGCATTATCCGCTCCATTTTGGTCAATATTACAACCGGCAGCAAAGTCAGCGGCTCTACCTTGACTCAACAGTTTGTTAAAAACGCCATTTTAACCAACGAAAAAACCTATACCAGAAAAATCAAGGAGTTGTTGATTTCCTACCAAATTGAAAGCAAGTTCACTAAAGATCAGATCTTGTCCATGTATCTGAATGAGATTCCCTACGGCTCGGTAATCTACGGCGTAGAAGCCGCCGCCCAATCATACTTCGGCAAACCAACCAAAGATCTAACCTTGGCCGAGTCCGCTATTCTGGCGGCCATACCCAACGCTCCGACTTATTATTCGCCTTATGGCAATCATAAGGATAAGCTCTTGCAACGCCAAAGATATATTCTTGATTCCATGGTTGAGTTAAATTACATCTCCAAAGAACAAGCGGAAGCGGCTAAAAATGAAAAATTAACCTTCAAGCCGTTAAAGGAATCAATTATCGCCCCGCACTTCGTCATGTATATCAAGGAGATATTATCAGAAAAATACGGAGAGAATTTTATTAATCAAGAGGGTTTAAAAGTTTACACTACGCTTGATTTGGATAAACAAAAAATCGCCGAGGAGGCGGTTGTCAAAGGCGTGGAAACTAACGGCGCCAAGTACGGTTTTACCAACGCCGCGCTGGTATCCTTGGATACTAAAACCGGCCAAATTTTAGCGATGGTCGGTTCAGCCGATTATTTTAACGAGGAAATAGACGGGCAAGTCAATGTTACTTTGCGTCCTCGCCAACCCGGTTCTTCTTTCAAACCGATAGTTTACACGGCGTCATTCATCAAAGGTTATACCCCCAGTACTATTATTTACGACACGGTAACCAACTTTGACACTACTGGCGAAAAAAAATACGAGCCCCACAACTATCATAACGACGAAAACGGCCCGGTAACTTTGCGTCAGGCCTTGGCCGGATCTTTAAATATCCCGGCAGTCAAACTAACCTACCTTACCGGCATGGACAATATTTTAAATTTGGCTGAAAAGTTCGGTTACACCACTTTTAACGACCGCAGTCGTTTTGGCTTGTCTATCGTTTTGGGCGGAGCGGAAGTGAAATTGTTGGAACACGCCTCGGCTTACGCCACTCTGGCCACCGAAGGGGTTAAACACGAGGTTAATCCGATTTTAAAAATTGAAGATAAAAATAATAAGGTGATTGAAGAATTTAAAGATAAAAACGAAAAGGTTTTGGACGTAGAAATCGCTAGGCAGACGACTGATATTTTATCCGATGATTCAGCCAGAGCTTATGTTTTTGGCGCTGGCAGCCGTTTAACTTTATCAGGGCGGCCGGTAGCGACCAAAACCGGCACCACTAATGATTTTCATGATGCTTGGACTTTAGGTTACACGCCGTCGCTGGTCTGCGGTGTCTGGGTGGGTAATAGCGATAATGCGGCCATGAAGGCGGGCGCGGACGGATCAGTGATTGCCGCCCCGATTTGGAACGCTTACATGACTGAAGCGCTCAAGGGCCAGGCGGCGGAAGAATTCATTGACCCCCAACAGGTTACTACCGGCAAAGCGGTATTAGACGGCATTGCCAATTCCGGCTTAATGGTAAAAATTGATACCATGTCAGGCAAATTAGCCACTCAATACACGCCGCTAAGCACCACTAAAGAAATAGCGACTGGTGAAGTTCACGACATTCTGTATTATGTGGATAAAGATAATCCGCGGGGCTCAATCCCCGCTCATCCGGAAAACGATCCGCAATATTACAGTTGGGAAGCCGGCGTGAAGACCTGGGCGGAAAAAAACAATATTATCACCAGCGGCCAACCCATACCGACAGCTTACGACGATATTCATTTGGCCGGCGATCAGCCGCAACTTAATATTATCAGTCCCGGCGACAAACAAACCATTAAAGACAGTTTCATAACCGTTGATTTGCAAGGTTCGGCCGCTCGCGGCGTCCAAAAAACAGAATATCTGATTGACAATCAATTAATTGACACGGCAAGCGGTTTAACCACGAAAAAAATCTTGGATTTATCGGAATTAACCAATGGCTACCATACTTTGACCGTCATAATAAAGGATGATCTGCAAAACACCGCTTCTAAGTCAATTGATTTCAATTTAGTGGCCGCCAATCCTTTACCGCGTCTTGATTGGACATCGCCGATTGACGGCGCCGTCATTGAAAATTTTCCCCTATCTCTAAAAGCCGACTTAACTAACTTTGATCGGATAAAACAAATTGACATTTATTACTCATCAACCACCAGTACAAAAGAAAATTTCATCACCACCATCAGGCCGCAAAGCGACAATTTTAATTTCAGTTGGAAAAAATCTCCCGGATCCGGTAATTACATCATTTACGCTAATATTTTTAATTTAAATAATAAAAAATACGAATCAGCTAAATTAAAAATAAAAATATAGTAATCAAAAAAACCCGGAAATTTCCGGGTTTTTTAATTGTTCTAATTTATAACTTCCACCTTATCGGGCAATGGTTTTTTCTTGGTGATTAATTGTTGCAATGAAGTGAAAACCGTCAATAATAGCCAATAAAACACCAAACCGCTGGGCAAATTCCAACCAATTATTACAGTCATAAGCGGCATCATAATCGTCATTTGGCGGCTCATTATGGCCGACATATCTTCATCCTTACTGTCTTTATTTTTGATAGCCGGACGCTTAGCCATCATCATGGATGTCTGCCAGAACTGCGCGGCGCCAGCCAAGATCGCTAAAATCCATTGGGGTTTGGCCATATCAATAAAACCGAAAGCTAAAGAATTAATATGCCCGGGATTAGTGATAAACGGATAAATCAAAGACAAACTACCGTTGGTTAAACCCGCATTAAACACTTGATAAATAGCGATTAAAAAAGGCAACTGAATAAGCAAAGGCAGACAAGAAGATAGGGGATTAATCTTATGTTCTTTATACAAATTCATCATTTCTTTAGCTTGCCGCTCTTTATCGCCTTTATATTTTTCTTTCATCTCATCAATTTTCGGTTGCAATTCCTGCAATGCTTGTTGCGCCTTAATAGTGCTGCGTGACGGCAAATACAAAGCTAATTTAATCAATAAAGTCAAAATGATTATCACCCAACCGATGTCATGGCCCGGGACGATATCATAAACAAAGATTAATAAATTGAATAATGGTTGATAACAAATTAAATTAAAAATATTTACAATTAAACTAATCATATTTTATTGGTTTATTTTATTGGATCAAAACCGCCTTTAGAGAATGGGTTGCATCTTAGAATACGATAAAAAGCCATAAATCCTCCTTTTGTCACTCCATATTTATTTATGGCTTGATAGCCGTATTCAGAACAAGTCGGATAAAATCGGCAATAACCATAAGGAAATAGGAATTTAGGCAACCCATGATCAAAAGATAGTGTTTTTTGGTAAATCTTAATTAATTTTAAAACAAAATATTTTGTAAAATTAGACAAAAAACTCATATAATTTTGCTTTTTGTTAACAACTTAATCATATCATCATTAACACTGGAAAAATCAAGTTTTTTACATGGGGCTAATGCAATTATAACTAAATCTATATTTTCTCTAAAATTAGATAAATTATTACTTAAAATGGCTTTAACTCGGCGCTTGATTTTATTTCTTTCAGTGGCTTTTCCACTAATCTTATTGCTAACAATAATAGAAAAACGGCAATTTTCTAAGCCATTTTTCATAAATCTAATAATAAAATTCTGACTTGATGCCTTTTTGCCGTTTTTAAAGATTTTATCAAATTCCTGCTTTTGTGAAATGCGGTATTTTTTGGCCAACATAATGTAAATTTAGCCAAATTATGACTATTTTGATCTGGCAGAAATTACTAATTTTTTTCTTCCCTTAGCTCTTCTTCTCTTTAGAACCAATTTTCCCGTGTGGGTGCGGCTTTTAGCTCTAAAACCGTGTTTTTTAACTCTTTTGATTTTATGAGGTTGGTAAGTTCTTTTAGTTGCCATAAAATATTAAAAATTATTACTAATAACTAAGATAAAAGTAACATTTTTTTTGTTATAAGTCAATAAAAATTATTATCCACAAGTTATAAACAGTTTTGACTCGCTTTACTTTTTTGACCGGTTTTCAATTGTGGATAATTATGATAAAATGTTATTAACTTAAATCAAAATCATCTTAAATAATCGGCGATTATTTAATTAATATTTTTAGTATGACACCACAAGAACTCTGGCAGGCCACTTTGGGAGAATTAGAAACTCTTTTATCTAAAGCTAATTTTACCACTTGGTTTAGACATACTAATATTGTCACTTATGACGATAATAAAGTGGTGATTAATGTGCCTAATATTTTTACTAAGGAATATTTAGCCAAAAAATACCATAGCGCCATTTTAAAGGCCATCAGAAATATTACCAATAATCCAAATTTAAAAGAAATTGAGTATAAAATAGAATCATCAATTCAGAATAAAAGCGCTTTCATTAAACCAATAGAAAGCGCTGTTGTTAATGAAAAAATAATTGCCGTCAAAGAAACGTTTGAATCAACTAATAGAGTAGCTAATGAAAAATTAATAAACACTAATAAAAACGGCTTAAATTATAAATATACCTTAAACACTTTTATCGTAGGAAAAAATAATGATTTAGCCCATGCCGCATCACTGGCGGTAATAAAATCTCCCGGTGTAGCTTATAACCCGTTATTCATTTATGGCGGTGTTGGATTGGGTAAAACCCATTTAATGCATGCTATTGGCAATAAAATATTGGAAAATAATCCGGAAATGAAGGTTTTTTACACGACTTGCGAAAATTTTACCAATGATTATCTGGCGGCAGTCAGGAACCTTTCCGGCAATGGCCAACGCTCAATGGAAGAATTTAATAATAAATATAGGACTTTAGATGTTCTTTTGATTGATGATATTCAATTTTTATCCAATAAAGAAAGGACAGAGGAAGTTTTTTTCAATATTTTTAATGAATTGCATCAAAGCAATAAACAACTGATTATTTCTTCAGATCGGCCGCCAAAAGCCATCCCTGATATTGAACAGCGTTTAATTTCCCGTTTTGAATGGGGGATGATTGTTGATATTTCCATTCCTGACTTAGAAACAAAAATCGCTATTATTCAAGAAAAATTAAAAGAAAAAAATGCGACTCTGGAAAATAATATTATTGAATACTTAGCCGGGTCGATTAGGAATAATATCCGCGAATTAGAGGGGGTTTTAAACCGGGTAATCGCCTTGACTCAACTGCAAAATCGCGCTATTTCTTTGGAAGAAGTCAAACAAATCACCGCGGCTACAATCAGTAATAACCAAAAAAACAATCTGACGCCTAAAAATATAATCAAATTAGTGTCAGAATACTACGATATAACCATTGATAATATTATCAGTCCGTGCCGTAAAAAAAATCTGACCGAACCCCGCCAGATTATTATGTATCTAATGCGGGAGGAGCTTAAACTGTCTTACCCCGTGATCGGCCAAGAATTGGGGGGGCGCGATCATACCACGGTTATTCATGCTTGCGATAAAATCATAAATTTGATTAAAATAAATGAGAAAATCAGGCAGGATGTGAATATACTTAAACAAAAATTATTTGTCTAATTAATTATTCGGGGGATAACTTGGTGATAAATAATTATAACAGTTGAAAAACTTTATCCTCATTTTTTCCTCTTCAGGATAACTTGGTGATAATAAAAATTAAAGAGTGATTTAAAAGTTCCTAAAGAGTGGTTTAATTAAAGTATAAAGTGGAAAAATAATTTAATTGGAAATTTTACCCAACTTATAAAATAATAAAATTGGTTTAGGTCTTTCTTATCAACAAGTAAAATCTTGATAAACCATAGAAAATTAAAAAATTAAGGTGGTTTTGCACTTTAACCAGTCCCTTATTACTATTATTAATTTATATACTATATAATATAAATACTCATATGAAATTATCTTGTACTCAAGAAAATCTTAATCAGGCGATTAATGTAGTATCTCATATAGCAGGAAAAAATTCTAACTTGCCTATTTTAGCCAACATCCTAATTAAAGCGGAAAATAAAAATCTGACATTGTCAGCCACTAATTTGGAAGTCGGGGTAACTGTTAATATTAGAAGTAAAGTGGAAAATGACGGGGAATTTTCAGTGGATGCCAAATTGCTTAATAATTATATTTCTTTATTACCTAAAGACAGGATTGATTTGGAATCGGCTGATGAGGAATTGAAAATCCAATGCCAAAAACAAAAAACTAAGATTAAAGGACAGAATGCCTCGGATTTTCCCTTAATACCAAAAATTGAAAAGGATAGTCCTTATATTATTTCCGCTAAAAAACTGCGCGATGCGATTTATAGCGTATTTTTTTCAGCGGCTAACTCCGAATTAAGGCCGGAATTATCCGGAGTGTTAATGGATTTTTCCGCTGATAAGCTGATTTTAGCCGCGACTGACAGTTACCGCTTGGCAGAAATAAAAATTGATTACATTGAGAATAATAAAAGTTCCAAATTAAACAATAATAATGAGAAAGTCATTATTCCCGTTAAGTCATTGCAGGAAGTTTCTCGCATTTTAGGTGTTTTTAAGGATGATAATAATTTGGAAATAATGGAGAATATAGAAATTTATACCAATGAAAATCAAATCATGTTTGTTTATAACGGGGTAGAATTAATCTCCCGTTTAATAGACGGGCAATATCCCGATTACAATCAAATCATACCTGCGGAATGTCCCAATAAAATAAAAGTTAATGTCAGTGAATTGGTTAAAGTGGTAAAAACCGCCAGTTTGTTCGTAAAAAACGGGGTTTTTGATATTAAATTGGATTATAATAAATCACCCAATGAATTGATAATTACCTCTTCTTCTTCTCAAACAGGGGAAAATGAATCAGTGGTAGAAATGGAAAAAAATGGCCAGGGCGGTGAAATTGTTTTAAATTATAAATATTTATTAGACGGTTTACAGGCCTTAACTTCTGAAAAAATAGAATTCTCCATTACTGATCCCAATAATCCTTGCATTATCAGGGGAGAAGATGATAATTATCTTTATTTGATTATGCCGATCAGGCAGTAATTAAAAAAACCCTCCCTAAATTGGGAGGGTTTTTTTAATTATATTTCCTATTTTTACCTACAATTAAATTTATTTTTTCTGCCGAGAGATTTATTTTTATTGGATTTTTAATAATTCTTTTTTCATCAATCAAAAGTATGGGAATTGATCGGTCACTGTCAATTTTTATTTTTTTTGCTTTAAAATAACTAAAAAATTCCTTTTGAGGAGAAAATATTTTTTTATTGACGTTTTTTATCACTAAATTAAGCCAACTCTTATTATTTATTAAAGGTATTTTATTGGTATAGTCGCCGTAATAAAGGTTACTAATGGTTATAACACTGTCTTTTTTATCAATACTGATATAATAATCATCATCGCAATTAATATAAATATTATCCCCGGACATCTCTAGATAGGAAATGAAATAATAATGGTCATTAATAACACCAAGATTTACTTTTTCTATTATTCTTTGCGATAAAATATTACATGCTTCCTCACCTTCCGGAATGCCAAAAATATTACATAAATTATTATTCGGCCCGATCGGTATAAAACCCAGAGTCGGCGATAGATTGGGCAAGAGATTGATTATTTGGTTTAAGGTTTTATCATTGCCCACTACCACCACGGTTTTAACGCCTTGGTTTAAATCATCGCGCAAAGTCAATTTAAGGTTTTTTAAGGGAGAAATCCTGGTTATTTTGCCATTAATGCCAAAATCAGCCAGTCGCGACTCTATTTTTGATAAAGTATTCCTGTATTTGGCCTCATTTAAATAATTATCGTAAATGTAATAATACATAACTGATTAAAATATACCCGCGTTTCAACCGCGGGTATAAAGTAATTTATTGTTTATCGGTTATTAGCGGCTTTAATTCCATTTTTTTCTGTTTGGTTGATTCCGGTTTAGGGGTACGGTCTTTATTGTCGTTCATTGTGCATTTGCCGTTAATTAAGGCGCCGCCGGCCACCGATAATATTCCCGTCTTAATATCGCCGTAAATTCTGGCAGTGGAAGTTAATTCCAATTTGTTTTTTATATTAATATTGCCTTGTATCTCCCCGGCAACTAAAGCGTTTTCCGCTCCAATATTGGCAAATATTTTTGAATCCGGACCGACTTTAAGATTTTTACTCGTTTTAATGGTGCCGCAAATCATACCCTCAACAATAATATTGCCTTCAGTAATGAAATCACCCTCGACTTTTACTGATGGACCGATAATAGTGTCTGTCTCATTTATTAATGGCTGGTTTTCTTTGAACATAAAGGATTGTTAATTAAATATATTATATAACAATTTCTTTAAGATTAAAATATGGTAAAGTCAAGCATTAATAGTTCATTTATTTTTAATATTCTGTTATAATATAGATGTATGACTAATTCTTTTATTAAAACAAAAAATAATCCTAAAAGCGTAAAAATCAAGGAAAATAACGATTTTATCGGGTATTTTGGCAATAACACTCCAAATAACACTCTAAATAGCAGCCAATGGTTTGACGGTGAAGCGCAATTATCCTGTGATGTTTATGAGACAAAAAACGATATTGTCGTCAGAACGACTGTTGCCGGAGTTAAACCCGAAGATCTGGATATATCCATTTCCAATGATTTATTAACTATCCGCGGATCGCGCCGGCAAGAGGAAGAAATTAATAAAGAAGATTATTATTCTCAAGAATGTTATTGGGGGGCTTTTTCCCGTTCAATTGTCTTGCCGCGCGAGGTAGATCAGAAAAAAATAGATGCTAATTTGAAAAATGGCGTATTGACCATAAAACTTCCCAAAAAATATAAAACAACAGGGATAAAAATTAAACAAATAAATGATTAGTTTATGATCAATCCAGAGCAGGGCGTGGTGGAAAGAATAGGGGAAGATTTTTTAGTGATAAAATTCAGCGATGGACGGGAATTGCTTTGGTCTAAAAAATTTATTGATTGGGAGGTACGGGAGGGAGACCGGATAAAAATAATTGTTTCCCGTCAGGAAGCCAAAAATGATTTTCCGGAAGACCAAGCTAAAAATTTATTAAAGAAAATTTTTCAAACAAACAATGCTTGAAACTTTATTGAATAAAATACAGACCAGTAAGATTAATAAACAATTAAGCGGCCGCTGGTTAATAATAACCGTTACAGCCGTTATTTTTTTAACTGTATTTATTTTTTTTGTTTCATTTGAATTTATTTACGCCGCTAAATTTTTTCCCCGCAGTTACATCGGTTCAACTGATTTATCGAATTTAACTGTCAGTAAGGCATTGGACAAAATAGAAAGCAAAGCCAATAAAACAAGCCAAGCCGGCTTTAGTTTTATTTATCAGAGCGACCAGCAAGATAAAATATCACCTCTGGAAATTCCAGCCGATCCCGATGTTTCCGGAGTTGATTTATTATCTTTTGATATCCATCAAACTGTTTATGGTAATTTTCAATTCGGCCACGGCGATAATTTTTTTCTTAATGTCATCCAGCAATTGGATATAATTCTGGGACATAAGAAATTATCAGCCGCTTACAGATTAAACGAAGAACTTTTAAATAAACTGTTAAAACAGCAATTTGGATTTTTAGAACAGCCGGCAATAAATGCCCGACCTGATATCCAATGTGAAAAAAATAATTGCCAAATTACGGTTTTGCCGGCCAAAGAGGGGTTAAGCATTGATTATCAAGCCGTGATTAAAGAGTTAAAAAATAATCTTAATCAACTGGAAAACAAACCGATAAAAATAATCCCCACTGTTTCGCAACCGGAAATCAGACAAGCCGATGCGGGCGACAAACAAAATGAAATACAAAATATTTTAGCCGCCTCCAGCACAGAGTTTGTTTATCAGGATAAAAAATGGGTTTTGAGTAAAAAAAGCTTGAGTCAGTTGTTAGAGTTCCAAAAAAACAATAAGCAAATAATCGTCGGAATAAATCAGGAGAAATTTTTTGACTGGTTTAAATTAAATATCGGCTCGGAGTTGGATAAGCCGGCAAAAAACGCCTCCCTGGAAATAAGAGATGGAAAAGTAAATAAATTATCCGCTCATCAGAACGGCCAGGAGGCCGATAAAGACAAGGCCTACGACAGTTTTAATCAAAAAATAATCAACCATGATTTTACCGGTAATCAAATAATTATAACCACTAAAGATGTTTACCCGGAAGTAACCACCGATCAGGTCAATAATTTGGGTATTAAAGAAATTATCGGTACGGGGCAATCGTCATTTACCGGCAGCCCGACCAACCGCCGCAAAAATATCAGAAACGGCGCCGCCAAACTGCATGGCTTATTAATTAAGCCGGATGAGGAATTTTCCTTGGTTAAGGCGCTGCTACCGGTGGATGCGGTTAATGGTTATTTTCCAGAATTAGTGATTAAAGGCAATAAAACTACGGCGGAGTATGGCGGCGGATTATGTCAGATTGGCACTACGGTTTTTCGCGCCGCCTTAGCTTCCGGTTTGCCTATTTTAGAAAGACAGAACCATTCTTATAACGTAACTTATTATTTAGAGAGCGGTTTGCCGGGAGTGGACGCCACAATTTATGATCCTAAGCCGGATTTAAGATTTAAGAATGATACCGGCAATTATATTTTAATCCAGACCAGAATAGAGGGTGATAAATTATTTTTTGATTTTTGGGGGATTAAAGACGGCCGTACCGCCACCAGGACTAAGCCAAAAGTTTGGGGTTGGAAAGACCCGCTTCCGACCAAGATAGTTGAAAGTGTTGATTTAAAGCCGGGAGAAAAGAAATGCACCGAAACATCCCATAAAGGGGTTAGCTCGTCGTTTAATTACATTGTCAATTATTCTGATGGCCAAACATCAACCACTACTTTTTCTTCTTACTATAAACCATGGCAAGCGGTGTGCTTAGTCGGAGTTGCCGCGACTACGACCTCGGAAGTTTCAGCCGACATATTAAATTAAGGGAAAGGCATTTGATTATTCTAAAAATTTTCCAATTTTGCTCATATCTCACTTCTGTCCTGTTCGACTCCCCGCAACAGTAAATAAAAATACAGGACGTTTAATCCTGTATTTTTATTTAGTACCGCCACGGGGAGTCGAACCCCGCTTAACGGATTGAAAACCCGCTGTCCTAACCGATAGACGATGGCGGCAAAATTTGCCTGAAATTTTTAGATACCCTTCCAGTATAATCTACTTTTCTTGTTTTGTCAAGGTGTTTACTCTTTGGATAAGGCGCCGGAGGTGTATTTATTGCCCGCATTCCACAATAGCCAGCCGGAAACGAAATTTTCATCAGCCGCTCTGATTTGCGCCTTAATCATATTAGCATCATAAGTCGCTCCCATATTAAAATCCTGCAACCAGGGCCGGCTTTGCGCCGTGGAAGAAGCGGCGGCAATCATAATATTGCCGTCTTGCATGGCTTTATTCACTATCTCATAAGGATGGGCCGCCGGATTGTCAAAACCCATAATGCCGGAATAATAATGCGACGGATAAACCATAGGAGAGATGTAATCAAAATACTTAGCGGCATCCGCCACCCTTTGGCCGATGCCCAAATCGTAATCCGGATCGTTTCTTTGCCAGTAAGTCAGACCGAATAAATCAATGGAAAGAGGGATACCGATATCTTTGAGTTGATTTTTTAAATAGAAAAAAAAGTCATTCAATATCTCAAAACGCTTTTTCTCCGGCAGGAAATTGCTGTAACTGATTGTTTTAATATTGCCATCGGAGGGGAAACGGATATAATCAAACTGGATCTCATCAAAACCAATATTTTTGGCTTCCCGGGATTGTCTGACCACTAAATCCCAAGAGCCCTCATTGGTCATATCCAACCAGGAAATACCTCGCCGATCCAGCCAAACGCCGCCGCTGGTGTTTTTTAAAGCCAAACTTTTAAAAGCCGCCGCAGCCGTCGGATCCTGAAAAGCGGTGATTCTGGCAATGGTGTAAATATTCCTGTCTTGCAAATCAGTAATAATTTTTTGATAATTATCATAAGTCAGCGACGCCTTAGAAATCGGCCAACTTTTTAATATATCGTCTTGCGGCGGAAACATTAGTTTTCCTGACGGATCTTTGAAATCAATCACTAAAGCGTTAAGCTCGGTACTCTCCACCAAACCGATCAACCGTTGGCGGAAATCGGCGCTGCTGAAAGCGTAACCAGTCATGTAAATCCCCTTGACTTTTTTTGGTGTGGGCAACGGTTTGATTACTATTGCCTCATTTTCTCCGGCAACTTGCTGTGATTTAGCCGCAGAGCGCGGTAAAAAATAAAAAATAGCTATTAAAATAGCAATAATGAATATGCCGATTATTAAAATGATTTGGTGTTTTTTTGACATAAAATTTTCGTCATTCCCGCGCGCTTTGCCTGACGGCAGGCAGGGATGACGATAATGGATGTTGTTTATTTTTAAATTATACCTTAAACATTGCCAAAATGCTAATTTTAGGGTAGATTTAAAGTAAGTTTATGAAAATTTTAGCATTAGAGACATCTTGCGATGAAACATCGGCCGCGGTAGTCAAAGACAATCGCGGCGAATTGCTGTTGCTGTCTAATATTGTCTCTTCTCAAATCAACATCCATAAAAAATACGGCGGCGTAGTGCCGGAGGTGGCCGCTCGCCATCATATTAAAAATATTTTGCCGGTGATAATGGAAGCCCTGACTGAAGCCAATGTCAAACCGCAGGACATTGATCTGCTTTCGGTGGTTTCCGGGCCGGGGCTGGTAACTTCTTTATTAGTGGGAATAGAAACTGCCAAGGGATTATCTTTGGCTTGGCGCAAGCCGCTTTTGGCGGTTAATCACATGTACGCTCATATCGCCGCCAATTTTTTGGACTCGCGCCTGGCTTTCCCCGCGGCCTGTTTGGTGGTATCCGGAGGCCACACGGAAATAGTGGTATTAGACAGTTATCATAAATACGCCAAGGTTGGCCAGACAATTGACGATGCGGCGGGCGAAGCATTTGATAAGGTGGCCAAATTACTAGATTTGGGCTATCCGGGCGGGCCGGCGGTTTCTCGTTTAGCCGAAGAGCATGTCGGCAGTAAAAAAATGTATCCCAAAATTAATTTGCCGCGGCCCATGTTGAAGTCCGATGATTTTAATTTTAGTTTTTCCGGGTTGAAAACCGCAGTATTATACGCCACGCAGAATATTCGCCATATTGACAATGGATTCAAATCGGCCATGGCTTATGAATTTCAGGAAGCGGCAGTGGAAGTGTTAACGGCTAAAACAATTAAGGCGGCCAGGAAGTATAAAGCCAAAACAATCATGTTGGCCGGCGGCGTGGCGGCCAATAAGAGATTAAGAGAAGAATTGAAAACGCAAGCCGAAGCTTCAGGATTTAAATTTATCGCGCCGGAATCAAAACTGTGCACTGATAACGCCGCTATGGTCGGCGTAGCCGCTTATTACTTGTCGGCCAAGAAGAAGATCCCCTTGGATAATTATAAAAAAACCAAAGCCAATCCGAATTGGGAGTTAGTTTAATCGGTAAAGTCAGAAGACCACCCCAACCAAAGTTTTTATGAAATTTATTTCTGAATCAGAAAAAAAGACCTATGGTTTTGCCAAGAAATTCGCCAAACAATTGCGGGGAGGAGAAGTTTTGTGTTTGATCGGCGATTTGGGCGCCGGCAAAACCGCTTTTACCAAGGGCTTGGCGGCGGGATTGGGAATTAAAAGCATCATTACCAGTCCGACTTTCGTCCTGATGAAAAATTATCCGATTGAAAATAAAAAATCCTTAAAATCCAAAATCAAATATTTGGCGCATATTGACGCTTATCGCTTAACCGGCGGCGAACAACTCGCGGCTATCGGCGCGCTTGATTATTTGTCCGATCTAGACGGCGTAACGGTAATTGAATGGGCTGATCGGGTTCGCGATATTTGGCCGAAGAAAATGATCAAAATAGAATTTAAAATATTAAAAGACGATAAAAGAGAAATTAAGGTTAGTTAATCCAAAGACATGAAATGCTTTTTACATGCTAAAATTCATAAAGCAATTGTTACAAAAGCCGATGTTTCTTATATGGGCAGTATTACTATTGATGAAGGATTATTAAAAAGAGCCGGCATTATGCCGGGCGAAAAAGTATTAGTGACTAGCAATACTACCGGAGCCCGTTTAGAAACTTATGTGATTAAAGGTGGGGCGGGAGAAATCTGTATGAATGGAGCGGCAGCTCATTTGATTAAGGCGGGAGAAGAAGTTATTATTATGGCTTTTGAGTGGTCGAAAAAAATAATCAAATCAAAAATTATTTTAGTTGATAAAAATAATAAATTTATTAAAAATCTTTAATTTTTTTATGAAGCAATTAAATTTTCCCAGGGTTATGCAGACCTATGAATATGATTGCGGCGCTAAAGCGTTACAGGCGATTTTGCTTTATTATGGCATAGAAGTGCGTGAAGAGGCGCTTATTAAATACGCCAAAACCAATGAAAAAGAAGGAACACTAATAAATAATCTTTTGTCAGTTTTTAAAAAATACGGACTGAAAACCGATTCGCGAAATATAACCATTAAAGAATTGAAAAGGTATATTGACAGGAAAATCCCCGTTATGTTATTGCTGCAAGCCTGGGGTTATCAAAAAACTGATTATACTGATAATTATCAAGACGGCCATTGGGCAGTTGCTATCGGGCATAACAAGGACAAAATATTTTTTGAAGATCCTTATTCTTTCTCCTATGTGTATTTGTCATATAAAGAGCTTAAAGATAGATGGCATGCCCAAGAGAAAGGCAAGAAGATAATCAATCACGGCATAGCGGTTTACGGCAAAAAGCCGAGTTATAATCCGAAAAGAATAATCCACATGGATTAGGTTTTAGTAACTAAAATTTTGAAAAAGAAAAGCCCCGCACAATGTCGTTTGGGACTTCCCAAAGAATCGTACGGGACGATATGCTAATCTACTTGCTTTATATTGCAGATGACAAACCTATATTATAATAGGGTTTTTCTTCATCATCATCATTTATCATGAGACCCTCCGAGCGAAAGTAACCTACGTGCATTCGGTAGTATGCATCTGTTGTTGATACACGGACGAGTTCATTACTAAATAATCTTTCATTAGTCGATAGGAAATGCCCGATAATTGTGTAAACCATCACTTGTAATGTCGGTATGTATTCTCTGTGGCCAAGCAATGTTTCCTGCTCTTTAAATTTTTTATTTCTTGAATCGACAACAGATGTTTTCCGCACAAGAATCCAACGAACCCTTCCCGCGCCCTCGGAATAACCACTTTGAAAGTATGCATTATAGTGGAATACTGGCTTACCTTTAGTTGCTTCACGGATATCAGCGATACATAATGGAAAGGTAGCAACCAAAATATGGGTATCTTTACATTTTTCCAACAAATCTCGAGGGTAATAAATCTTAGATAGGTTGGCGAGATCTTCTCTGGTGGGATGGACACCCAAGCACCTTACTGCTTCCTTGATACCAAAGAAGTTTTTGCCCATAATTTTACGGGAATCTTTTTGAGCGCGAGTTTCTTTAAATAGGATTGTATCCATTATGATTTTATCCCCTTCTTTGTTAGTTAGGATTTATTAAGGCAATTAGAAAAAAGTGGGAACACACTCTCAGTTTATACTTTGCCTCGAAATTGAGACGAGCGTTTTAAAAATCAGTAATTCTGATATTTAAGGTACTCGTCTCAAATAGCTTTATTATATTTTAATGAACTGATTTGATTTATTATTTTAGTATACATCAATAAATTTGTCAAGTGGTTTATTCACAATTATTAAAAAATATCTAAAATAGGACAAAATATAAAAACTCCGAAGCAATTCGGAGTTTTTTGATATAGTTTATTGGTTTACTTAGCTACTCGGAATACTTCTTCCACGGTGGTTTCGCCGGCCATGGCTTTAAGGATGCCGTCTTGGATCATTAAAACGGCGCCTTCTTTGACGGCCAGTTCTTCAATTTCCAGGTTAGTCACTGCTGGTCCCTGCACGATTTTTTGCATTTCCGGGGTATTGGGTATGACTTCATAAATTCCCAATCGCCCCTTATAACCCAAACCGCCGCATTTTTCACAGCCGACCGCTTTAAAATAAGTCGGTTTCTTAGGTATTTTGGCTCCTGATTCAGGATTAATATCTTTGATTATTCCCGCCACTTCCCGGGCTGTTTCGGCGTCAAGTTCGGCCGGCTTGCGGCAATACGGGCAGATTTTTCTGACCAAACGTTGGCCGATTGTGCATTCCAATGAGTTAGCCAAGATGTGCGGTTCAATGCCTAAGCCCAAAAAACGGGGAAAGGCGCCGGCTGCGGAATTGGTATGGATTGTGGATAAAACCAGATGGCCGGTCAAAGCCGCTTCAATCGCCGTTTTAGCGGTCTCAATATCGCGGATTTCCCCGATCATCATAATATTGGGGTTTTGGCGCAACAAGGATCGCATAGCCGCGGCAAAAGTGTAGCCCTGGGCTTCGTCAATCTGCGTTTGCATCACGCCCTCCAAGTGGTATTCAATCGGATCCTCCACGGTAATGATTTTAATGTCCGGCTTATTGAGCTGATTAAGCAAAGCATAAAGCGTGGTAGTTTTGCCGGAGCCGGTCGGGCCGGTGGTGACAATAATACCCTTGGTTTTTTCCATAGATTCGCGCAACGGCTTCAAGGCGTATTCGCGCATGCCCAAATCTTCAACCTTCAAACTGGCCGCTTGCGCCGACAGGATGCGGATGACGATGGTCTCGCCATAACCGCCGGAAATAATGGAAATGCGGCAGTCCAATTTGGCTTGCGGCGTGAAAATGCCGAAGCGTCCGTCCCAAGCCGCTTTTTTGATATTGGTCGGCATGCCGGCCAATATTTTTAAATTGGATAAAACCGGCAGATATTGTCCTTTGTCTAAAGTAGCCATGTCATACAGGATGCCGTCAACTCTGAAACGCACCTTGACGCCGGCATCGGTCGGTTCAATATGCACATCGCCGGCATCCGCCTTAAGCGCCGTGGCCATCAGCAAAGCCGTTAATTCTTTGGCCGGCAAATCTTCCAATTCACCTTGGATTTGTTTTAAATTTTTGGATAATTCCTCGCCCCTGGTTAATTCTTTGGCGGTCAAGTTAATGCCGCGGCCGATGGTTTGAGAAATAACAATATCATATAATTCTTCCACATAATCCAATTTGCCGATAACCCGGAAAACTTCTTGCACGTCGGTAATGCCGTTTAAGGATTTGATAATGCCGTCCTGAAGCATGGTAATCATGCCGTTTTCAATCGCTTGCTTGAGAATTTCAAAAGCCGCCGCGCCAGCCATGGTCAGTTCCTTAATATTGTCGGTCATGGTGAAGATTTCATAAATGCCGATGCGTCCCTTGTAGCCGATGCCGCCGCAGGCCTCACAGCCCGGACCCGGTTCATACATTGGCGGCAAGTTGGCCGGCACGTTAATGCCTGATTTGGGCGAAATAGTCGCTAAGATTTTTTCCACCGTGATTTTTTCCTCTTCCGTTAGTTGATGCGGTTGTTTGCATTTTTCGCAGAGTTTGCGCACCAAACGCTGGCCGATTACCGCGTTGATGGACGGTACGATGAAGAACGGTTTGATGCCCATATCCATCAGGCGGGGAATAACTCCGGCCGCATCGTTGGTGTGGACGGTAGAAAGCACCAAGTGGCCTGTCAGAGCCGCTTGAGTGGCAATGTCGGCCGTTTCATTGTCGCGGATTTCACCCACCATTACCACATCGGGATCCTGGCGCAGAATGGAACGCAGGCCTTTGGCAAAAGTGTAATCTTTCTTCGGATCCACTTGCGATTGGTTGATGCCTTTAAGACGGTATTCAATCGGATCTTCCAAAGTGATGATTTTTACGTCCGATTGATTGAGCTTGTTCAAGACGGCGTAAAGCGTGGTGGTTTTGCCGGAGCCGGTCGGGCCGGCAGTCAGAATCAAGCCGTTGGGCTTTTTTATTTCCGCTTGCAAAACCTTGAATGCCGGCGGTAAAAGACCTAATTGTTCAAAAGACAGGGCAACCGACTGGGAATGCAACAGGCGCATGACCACGCTTTCGCCAAAGTTGGTGGGCAAGAAAGACGTTCTGACATCCACGGCGTCATTGTCTAAAAAAATAGTGAAACGGCCGTCTTGCGGCTTATCGTCAATATTGATTTTGACCCGCGCCAAAACCTTGAGGCGGGCAATGATTTTTTTCCACTTGTCTTTGTTAATCGTGGCCGAATCATGCAAGACGCCATCCACGCGCAGGCGCACCATGATGCCTTTTTCTTCGGCCTCAATATGGACGTCCGAGGCCTCGGCTTTAAGGCCGGTAGCCAGAATAATCGCCACTACATCCGTAATACTGACTTTATTGATTTTTTCATTCAGGTCTTTAAAAGTAGTTATCTCCTTTTCAAAACGTTCAATATCCTCTTTTTTTATTTCTACTCCGCCGATTAGTCGGGTGATTTTAGGCAGGGAATCGTATAATTTCACCGAACGATCAAAACTGTGCCGGGAAATAAGATAAGGCAGGACATGGGCATGGAATTTTTCTTGCAAATCAGCGATTAATTTTTTAATTTCGTCATTGTAATTGACGCAGCCCACGCGCAGTTCTGAACCGTTGTTAAAAAAACAGACGGCTTGGGCGGCTTTGGCCGCGGCCTCGTCAATGGAACTTAAAGCATCGGGCGAAATAGGAAAGCCGACTAAGTTTATGTAAGGCAAACCTAAAGCGTCGGCGTTTTTGGCCACCTCATCCTCTTTTTCTTTAATTTTTATTTGCGCTAATTTCTGTTGCAGCTTGCCGCCCGCCGATTCCTCCTCAACCGCCTCTCCCGCCATCAAATCCTCCAACGATGGACCCAGATTGTCAGTCATATATTTTTGTTACCGTAGTAATTAGAATTTAAAGCGTATTTTTTGCTTTCCTTATGTTATTATACTTGATTTTTTATCCTCTTGACAAGTTGGTTTTGATTTGCTATAATTATACACAGGTGAAGGGTGGAAAAACCCAAGAACCTTGATAACTTATTTTCGCAGTTATTCCTTAATTTATCGGAATTTGTGAAAGGGTTATCGGTTTATTATTAAGCAAAGAATATGGCTGAAAAAGACCAAATGTTTGTAGAAACCATCGTCAAGGCGATTGTTGCCAACCCCGATGATGTCAAAGTCGACAGAACAGTCGACGAAAGAGGCGTCCTTTTGACCCTCCACGTTGCCCCCACCGATATCGGTTACGTTATCGGCCGCCAGGGACAGACCGCCAAAGCGATTAGAACTTTGGCTAAAATCATCGGCGCTAAAAACAACGCCAGAGTCAACTTAAAGATCGACGAACCGGAAGGTTCCAGAGGTCCTCGCGCTTCCCGCCCGGTTGACACCGATGTAGTTGATGACTTGAGCATCTAATAAAGCCATCACAACATAAAAACACCGCCTCACTCGGGGCGGTGTTTTGTATTTGACAAATTTTGATTTTTACGGTATACTCGGGAAAGAAAAAGTTCTTTAAATGTTTAATCGGTATCAATTGTTACGGTTTCAACCAAAAAGGAGGAATAGATTATGGATGGTCAAACGGATGGCACCAGTGGAACTAAAGCGGCGGAAATAGAAATCCCGGCCGAAGTTTCCCTTGAAGCGGTGACTGAGGCGGAGAACGAAGAATTTGAAAAATCATTGAGCGCTTCCGGGCTTAAAGCGGTTCCGGTTACCAAGGACTTGGCGCGTAAAATGTTTTCCCTGATTTTTAGTATGTCGGACGAATTTGCGTTGGAAGAAAAAGATTTATTGGGTTTAGTGCGACCGGACGGCGTGGCTGTCGGAGCTCGATTCAAATATCAAGGCAAAAATTACGGCGCCATGGTTGCCATTCTATCGGACATGGAAAGCATGGAAAAAACCGGCCAGGTGGAAATTGGTGTTTTTCAGTTGGTTGAAAAGGATTGGTCTATTTTTGATCTTTACTTGAGTATTTGCTCGGGCTCGCGTTTGCCTGAGTTTATCAATGAGTCATTGACTAAAGCGACTTTTTCCGAAGAAGCTCTTTTTACTTTTACCGACGAAGCAAAAAAGCAATCGGCGCAAGAAATTTTCCAAGCCATGCAGGCATTGTTGTTGGCGAAGGAAAAAGCTTCTCAAACCGAAACTCCGGCGGAAGCGGAGAAGCCGGCAGAATAATTGTCAAGCACATTTAACCGGTCTTTTGGCCGGTTTTTATATTTGACAGTTTATAGTTTTTGGCTTAAGATTTACTTGGTTCTTTAACAATAGAGGAGCTTTAAACAATAAAAACCAACAAAGGAGGATCCGGCCATGAAAGTTGATTTTAAAACAGTTGCTATCGACATTAAAGAGTGCCTGCTTAGCTTGCGATACTTTAACTCTATTCCTGATTTGCGGGAGTTGCTTGAAGATCCCGCAATTGAAGTATGGCTGGAATCATTGGATAATAAAACAGAAGAGGAAATAGAACGGTTTTTAAGTAATGAACCCCGAAAAATGAAACCAAACGACGACAACAGTTCAGGATTCTATGATGGCGGGTACAGGATCAGATTAAATACGTCAAAAAAATTCCTCGGTGTCAGGCATCTCGCTTTAAGCATCTGGCTTCTTTACGGCGGGGTAAAGCCCAATCAAGAATTTTTTGTCAACTTTGAATTTCAAAAAGTTAATCGGGAGGGCCATACTGATTTGCTCCCTCTAAGTGAAACAAGTTTTGAAATAAAAGGTTTTCATACTGTTGACGGTTATCCGGAAATCGTGCTTGTTACCCATCTTTTTAATGAACTTGACAAACTGCGAGAAACTCTGGATCAGCCGGCAACAATAAATTAAGGTAATCATTAACAGTTCTTTTGCCGGTCTTTTGGCCGGTTTTTAAATTATCTGTTATAATTAAACTGTTTGAGACAATTATATGAAGCGATTTGACATTATTACAATTTTTCCCGAAATTTTGGAATCGTATTTTAATGAGTCCCTGTTTAAACGCGCGCAAAAAAATAAGTTGTTTGTCGTTAAGACGCATAATCTGCGGCAGTGGACGGCCGATCGCCATCAAACAGTTGATGATAAGCCCTATGGCGGCGGAGTCGGCTTGTTGTTTAAGATTGAACCGATATACAAAGCGCTCAAAGCCATAAAACAAAAGGCCAAAACGAAAAAAGTCAGAATAATCCTAACGGCGGCTAACGGTAAGAGGTTTACGCAAAAGGATGCCGTGCGTCTGGCTAAATATGATCAGTTGATTTTTATCTGTCCCAGATACGAAGGCGCGGACGCCCGCGTGGAGAAATTAGTTGATGAAAAAATTTCCATCGGCGATTATGTCTTAGCGGGCGGTGAATTGCCCGCGGCTGTAATTATTGAGGCCGTTTGCCGTCACCTGCCGGGATTTGTCGGCAAACGGGAATCAGTGGAAAAAGAATCGCACGCGACCACCGGCTATTTGGAGCACCCGCATTATACCCGGCCGGAAGTTTTTATGGCTGGCGGCAAAAAACTAAGGGTGCCCAAAATACTCCTGTCCGGCCATCATGGCGAGGTGGAAAAATGGCGTCGGAAAAAAAGCAAAAAACAACAGACCGCCGGCCGCGATTGACAGAATGATTTTTGTAACGTATGATTAACGAATAACTAACTAATAAAACAAACACATGTCATTTCAATTTTTTGGCGACGACGATAACGTTGTTGTTGCCCCGACCGAAGAGGTCGCCGCTACTGAAGAAACAACTGAACCGGCTGCTGAAGCCGCAGTTGAAGAAGCCGCTCCGGAAGCTGTTGAAGAAGCCCCGGCTGAAGAATCCGCCGAATAAGCAGTTGGATAACATCAGCTTTGTGCAAATACTGTGTATAAATGAAACTGTTTAAAAATCGCCGGTTTTGCCGGCGGTTTTTTATTTTACTAATTTTATCTAAATTTAGCCAATTATTATTTAATTGTAAGCTTTTAACTGTTAGCCCTTTATTATCCTTGACATTCTTTAAAAATTAAGATAAAATTAGAAGGTAAAAACTAAACACCAAACTCTTTCCCAAACCATCAATAAAACTAGATCCTTTTTTTGTTCCTGTTACTCCTAATCTGGAGTCGGGAGCGGCCAAAAGGAAAATAATCTAAATCATAGTTTTAAGGGAAAACAGTGGTATCTGAAGTGAATTCCCCGGTCTGCCAATCGGCAGAGGCGGAGTTCGTCAAATCGGATCCCTCTGTTTTTTCTTAACTCAAAAATCAGCCGTTTCCTCACCCTGTCATTCCTGAATTTTTGTGTTAAGGCCTAACGGCCGAAACAAAAATATCAGGAATCCATAAAACCTGGATTCCCGCCTGCGCGGGAATGACAAGGCGGATGGCGGTTAAGAGAAAAGTATTTTGACAACTGAATAGTGGTAAAAAGCACCAAACCAAAAAATTAAACTTTTTGAGTTTATTATGAATTCGTTTCCGCCCCCGCGGAGTAAAGCGAATTCAATACTTTCAATCCAACTTCATGACAACGGTTCGCCGTCGCGCCCTTAGCGCGGGTCATGGAGAAAAAAACGGTTGGCAACTGATCGTAATCTAGTTGCAAAGCCAGTTGAATGAAATTTCTTTATCTCACTTCGGTGTTGATAAGGAACCCTTCCATTCATCTTTTATAAGAGTTTGATCCTGGCTCAGGATGAACGCTGGCGGCGTGTCTAAGGCATGCAAGTCGAAAGGGTTTAGACCCTTGGCAAACGGGAGCGTAACACATTGGTAACTTACCCCTAAGTTCGGCATAACCCAGCGAAAGTTGGGATAATACCGGATGCTCTTGTCGGATTTATGTCTGGCAAGCAAAGATTCATCGCTTAGGGAGAGGCCTATGATCTATCAGCTAGTTGGCAGTGTAAAGGACTACCAAGGCTATGACGGATAGCGGGTGTGAGAGCACGACCCGCCTCACTGGGACTGAGACACTGCCCAGACACCTACGGGTGGCTGCAGTCAAGAATATTCCCCAATGGGCGAAAGCCTG
>Ga0172379_10000966_pt1 | contig 63164 bp, 46 predicted proteins | sample GrowelOW334metaG_FD_119756 | JGI IMG/M metagenome (GOLD analysis project Ga0172379, IMG submission 119756) | Groundwater microbial communities from an aquifer near a municipal landfill in Southern Ontario, Canada - Groundwater well OW334 metaG | ecosystem: Environmental > Aquatic > Deep... | reverse complement strand
GGCGAAGGTCAAAGCTGCCGAGATGCAAGCCAAGGGGCAGAAGTTCACCAAGGGGCAGGCGGCCGGCCGCGTGCGGCAGCTCAAGTTGCTCTTTGACGAGGGGCTGTTCACCGACGATTTCTACGGCGAAAGAGTCGCAGAGTGTGAAACCGCCCAGTGACCGCTGTCTGCGAGGTTCAAGGGAACCACGCAGATCGGTTGAGGCAAGAACAGCTCACGATGGTGACTAGTCTTGCGGTAGTGGAATTGTCCGCCTTTAGGAAACCTTCAAAGTTTGTAGCTTCTCTGAATAGTTGTCCGGTTTCAACGTGTCAAATGTCACTGCATGCGTTGCGTTGTTGCCGTGCGGTGGCGTTTCGCGTTACACTGCCGCGCGTTGCACGGCGCAACAATGACTATCGAGTAGCTTGGCGCAGGATGACAGCATCAGAATAACGGGCATAGAAAGGCTCGGATATTGGAGCCGGATTAACAGCAGGAAAAATGATGAAGTTCTTCGCAAGCAGCATCGCGCTTCTGGCCATCACCTGTTTCGTTTCACCATGCCTTTCGGATGACACGATTCCCGGATGGGCATTGTCCTCAATAGACGATGTGAAAAAGGCTGCTGACGGCGGCAATGCCGATGCTCAAACATACATGGGGCAATGCTGTTTCCACGGACGCAGGGTGGTCAAGGATTTGTCTGCTGCAGTGTTTTGGTTTCGCAAGGCAGCAGAACAAGGAGATGCCAAAGCACAACGCAACCTTGGTTCCTGCTATGGCAAGGGTCAAGGCGTGGAGAAGGATCTTGCCGAAGCGGTCAAGTGGATTCGCAAGGCAGCAGAGCAGGGAGACGCCACTGCTCAATGCGACCTCGGAATCTGTTACTTCCTGGGCGAAGGTGTGACTGAGAACGCGGCAGAAGCGGTCAAGTGGTATCGCAAAGCCGCCGGGCAAGAATATGCTGCGGGGCAATTCAACCTCGCTTGTTGCTATACCGATGGCAAAGGCGTGGAGAAGGATCTCGCAGAAGCGGCGAAATGGTATCGTAAGGCCGCTGAACAAGGAGTTGCGAGGGCTCAATACAATCTTGGGATGTTCCATGAATACGGATACGGCGTGGCCCAGGACTATGAAGAAGCGGTGAAGTGGTATCGCAAGGCGGCTGAGCAAGGAAATGCCAGAGCTGAAAACAGTCTCGGCAGTTGCTATGCAAGGGGTCAGGGTGTGGCCCGGGATTTGGTGGAGGCTTACAAGTGGCTGAGTTTGGCCGCAACGCAAGGAGATCAGACAGCCAGGCAAGGTCTTGCGGAAATAGAGCGGAAGATGACTCCTGACCAGATTGCGGAAGCGCAACGATTACCCGCGAGCCTTTCCTTGATTTCACCGGTAGAGGAACCTCCAGGCCAAAATGAATCGGGTCTGGAACTCACCCTTGAAACGTTCGAGAGCGTTGTAGAAGTCTCGGAAGATATTGCGTTTGCCATTTGCTTCCATAACAACAGCACCAACAATCTGCTTCTCAATGGTGGGGCATTGTTGGGCAATGGCACCCAGATATGGAGCAGCCTGGAAGCTGAACTCAAAAGTGAGAGCGGCCAGCGGATACCCATGACGCTGGGCTTGGGAGGTCCTATGTCGGGCCAGATTTACTTCCTCGGAGTGCCGTTGCGTGCAGGAAGCAGCTACAAGCTACCTGTGCGTGTGTATGATCATCTCTTTGGCTCCGGGGCACGCTTGAAGCCCGGCAAGTATGAAATTCGCTGTGTTTATCGCGGGCGACAGTCTCCTTACCGCGATTCGACGCAAATGCCTGCTTGTTGGGAAGGTAAGGTGCAATCAAACATTTTGAGGGTTAAAGTGCTTCGCCCCAACTTGCTATTCCGTTTGTGGGATTTCTTGCGCTGATGTCATCCCGCATTCGGAATACGAAGGAAAAGGCCGCATTGCACTGGGGTTGGAAGCTCACCGAGCCGCTTCGACGATGACGGCTCCGCCGAGGCCAGCCTGTTGACCGCGCTTGGCTTCGATCAGCATGCTCAACGTCGCCTCGCCTTTGCGAGGCGGGAGATTGACCGTCAGCGGGCCGCTTACCATTTTGTCTTTCTTGCCAAGCAACCTGTTGTCCAGCCACACGGCGGCTTTGCCGGTGATTTTCTTGAACACGATCCGGCCGCCGGACTTCTCGATGGCGGCGGGTGCTTGAAAGCGCGCGCGGAACACAGCCCAAGAGCCTTCGGTGAACGGCTGGAGTTTGCCGGGTTGCACGGACGCCCAACTGTTCATGTCGTTGTCGGCGAGCTGCTGGTTCGGGTCCGGCGCAGCGGCCGTCACGGGCGACATGCGCCACTTGGTCAGCGAAAAGACCGGCGGCAACACTGGCACGAACGGTCGTGAGGCGGCGATGTCCACGCGGATTGTTGTCTCGGCGGGCTTGAGTCCTTCGGCTTTGGCGCGCAACACGAGCGTGCCGGTCGCGCCGTGGCGTGTCTGGACGATCACCTGCGCAAGGCCGTTGAAGAGGCTGCGGCATCTGGCCTTGTCGGGTTCGTGCGAAACCGGGTCGCCGTTGCCGACGCCGATGATCACGCCGGGGCCGACGAGTTCGAACTCCACCGGCAGATTTGCGGTCGGCACGGCGCGGCCGTTGGCGTCGAGTGTCTGCACGGTGATCGGCTGCGCGTCTTCGCCGTCGCCCTCGAACGACGGGCGGTCGGGTGATAGTTGCAGGGCGACGGGCGCGCCGGTGGTCTCAACGGTAGCACGGGTGATTTCCTGACCGTTCTTCTTGGCGACAGCTTCGAGTTTGCCGGCGGCGTAGGGCACGTCCCACGCAACCATTTCAAACTTGTCCACCGGTTTCTCGCCGATGAGCTTGCCGTTGAGGCTGAGCGCGACGGTGTCGGCGTTGGAGAGCGCCATGACCTTGATCGGTTGGCCTTCGCGGCCAAGCCAGTTCCAATGCGGCACCAAGTGCAGCACGGGCCGGTTCTCGATCCACTGCGCCTGATGCAGGTAGAACGCTTGCTTCGGAAAGCCACACAGGTCCACGCAGCCGAACACCGAACTGACTGACGGCCATGTGAACGGCGTCGGTTCGCCATGATAATCGAAACCAGTCCAGATGAACCCGCCGGCCAAAAACGGTCGCTCAGCGATGGCGCGCCAAGCCTTGCGGTGCGTGGTGCCCCACGATGCGGCTTGTTCGTCGTAGCAATCCATGATGCGGCGTTCCTTGTCGGTGTGGTATTCGCCGCGCGTCTGGAACGCCGAGGTGTCCTCGGAGCTGGTCAGCGGCAGCTTCGGGTTGGCGGCGTGGAACTTGTCGTAGTCGCGAATCTGGTAGTTGAAACCGACCACGTCCACGGCATGCGCGACGTTGAGGGCGCTGAAGAAACCGCCGTTCATCGCGGCGGTGACGGGGCGCGTGGTGTCGAACCGCTTCACGATGGCGGCCATGCGGCGCACCATCTCGTAGCCGTTTTCGGTGCCTTGCATCGGCTCTTCGTTGAACACCGACCAGAGGATGACGCTCGGATGATTGCGGTCGCGGCGCAGCATCCACTCCAACTGCCGCATGTATTCCGGCGTGCAGTTGAAGTTGCGGTTCTCGTCCATCACCAGCACGCCGAGCCGGTCGCACGCGTCGAGAAACTCCGCGGCGGGTGGATTGTGCGAGCAGCGGTGCGCGTTCGCGCCCATCTCCTTCATCTTGCGCAGACGAAACTCCCAGAGCGAGTCGGGCATCGCCACGCCGACGCCAGCATGGTCTTGGTGGTTGCAGACGCCTTTGAGTTTCAGCGGCTTGTCGTTGAGGAAAAAACCCTTGTCGGCATCGAAACGGAGCGTGCGGAACCCGCAGGCCGTCGTCGTCTCGTCCACAGGCGTGCCATCGCGCGCGACGACGGTGCGCACGCGGTAGAGCGTTGGTTTGTCCACCGACCAAAGCTGCGGCGCATCCACTGGCAGCAGTAGTTTCGCGACGCTCTCGCCGAGCGGCTCGACCGCGGTCTTGGTGCTGCCTCGCGCGACGGTTTTGCCGTCGGGATCGGTGAGTGTGACGGCGATCTCGACGGAGGTCGAACCGCGGCCGGAGTTGACGAGCGTGGCCTCGACCGGCAACGACCAGCGGCCGTTGGCGTCGCGCACTGGATTCGCGAACACGCCGTCGGTAACGATATGGACGGGACTGCGTTTCACGAGCCACGTGTGCCGATAAATGCCGGCGCCTTCATACCACCAGCCTTCCATCACGGTGGCGTCCACGCGCACGACGATGGTGTTGGCGTGGTCGCCGAACTGCGCGAACGGCGTGATGTCTATGTAGAACGAGGTGTAGCCGCACCAGTTACGATGGACGACCGTGCCGTTAAACCAGACCGTGCAATGCGTGGCGACGCCGTCGAACTGAAGCTCCAGATGCCGGCCGCGGTCAGCGGGATCAAGCTTAAACTGCCGCCGATACCAGCCGAAGCCGCGCGGGCGGTAGCCTTGCGAGAGATTGGCTTTCTCGTCGAACGGTCCCTCGATGGCCCAGTCGTGCGGCAGATCGAGTTGCCGCCAACCCGCGTCGTCAAATTCCGGCGCGGCTGCGCCCCAGGCTTTGCCGGCCTTGGCGTTATGGTAGGTGTCGCCGTGCCCTTGGATGACCGGAAACGGCACATCACCAAGAAGGAACCGCCAGCTGCGGTCAAGCGACAACCGCTCGCGCACGGCGGAGGATTGCGGTGAGTCGGCGGCAAGCATGGTCAGATTCGAACCAAGCAGGGCAGCAGCGAGGAGAATGGGAAGGTTTCGTTTCATGGCGTGAAATTGTTCCGGGCCGTTTATCACGCAGAAAAGCCGCCGCCGTCAAGCGTGGCGAGGCGGATCGCGATCTCCAGACGCGCTCTCCCTGCGCTGTGGAGATGGACAAAACCCAAACAATCAGTCAGCATCAACCCCGGCCACAGACTAACCCTCCCAGTGGTCCAAAAAGCTCAAACCAGTCATCTGTGACTGGCTTGTCAGGTTTGCCTCATGGTTTGGTCAAGTTGCGGAAAAGAACAGAATGCCGATAACGACGGAACAATCACAACGCGACGGGGAATTTTTCTCCGGCGCGATCTTGCGCGGACCGAGGCGATCCGCAGGCCGCCGCCCCTCCTTGGGCAGCCCAAAACGAAAACTCCGTCCCTCCGCACAGCGGATTTAACAAATGCGTAATGGAATAAAGCCATCCAATGTCCTCTGCCTCTACCCCTATGTGAAAGAGGTGCCCATCTACGAGTTTTTCCCACCCATCGGTCTTGAATATGTCGCGACCGCTGTCAGCAATATGGTTGAGAGCATCAAGATCGTGGATTTCAGATATGCAAAAGACCCGATGAGCTGTTTTGCCGCTTCTGTTGATACTGCTTTGGTCAGTGTGAACTGGAATTACTCATACGATGAAGTGTGCTCGGTGATACGGCAAATTCCGTCGCATGTAAGGGTCATTGTCGGAGGAAGGCAGGCCACGGATTACGTCGAAGACCTGTTTCACAGGTGCCCGAATATATCCGTCATCGTGAGGGGGGAAGGTGAAGCAACCATGAGGGACCTTTTCAGCGGGAGACCCGTGGAAGAAGTGAAGGGGATATCGTATGTGAACGACGGAAAAGTCGTTCATAATGGATCCAGGCCGCTGCTTTCTGTTGATGATGTAAAAAGACCGGACAGAAAACTCAGGACAACGGCATACCGTGCGACCATCAGGGGAATTGATTTGGGATTGAGTTTCGACGCCGTCATGAGTTCGCGGGGATGCCCTTACAAGTGCAAGTTTTGCACCTTCAAGCTCAACCCTTTGGGACAGATGCGAAAATGGGAGGCCAGAAGCCCCGAATCCACCGTTGAAGAAATTGAAGCCCTGGATGCGGATTTTGTGGCGTTTGTGGACGACAATTTTGCCGCTGACATGAACAGGGTCGAGAAGATCTGCGACCTCATTATTTCCAAGCGGATAAAGAAGATGTTCCTGTGCAACGTAAGGATTGATATCGCAAAGAAACCTGCACTGTTGGAGAAGATGAGGAAGGCGGGTTTCAAGGTTCTGATGGTGGGGTTGGAATCGGCCCAGGACAAGTCACTGGTGGCAATGCAGAAAGGTTTTAAGACAGCCAGCGTAAGAGAAGCGTTCAAGGTGCTGGCACGATCCGGTATGCTGATCAACGGGTATTTTATTATCGGGATTATCGGTGAGGATGAAGACGAGATGCTCATGATCTCGCCGTATGCCAGCGAGATAGGCCTGGACTTTATTTCACTCAACAGGCTCCGGTGGGAGAAATTCTCCCCGTTGGAGGACATTGTTAAAGCAACTGCCGGGTATTACATAGGTCAGGACAACGGCATATACTCGGAGAAGTATGGCCGGAAGGAGCTGACAACAATCCTCAAGAGGATTCATCGGAAGTTCTACACCCCCGGCCACGTCATGCAGATCCTGGTAAAGGCACTGAAACTGGGTGTCCTTTCTCCCCGGCGGCTGTTCACATTACTGTATTACGTGCCCTACATTCTTCTTAAGACGAACGCAAGCAGACGAAGACTAAAGAAGGTGATGAAGCGTTAATGCCGCGACACGATCGTTCCCGGTTCACATAAGGCTGCCGCCGTCAAGCATGGCGCGGTGGATCTGGGCGCGATCTTCTGCCTGCGCAGACAAAGTGGGACAGGCATCTTGCCTGTCCATTCGTGGATGATCGGACAGGCGGGACGCCTATCCTACTCTCCGGGACAAAGGGGGCCTTGCACGTTCATCATCCGCCCGCTGATGTCAAAACTCTTTAGAAATGATCATCCGCCCGCTGATTGACCTTGGCGGAATGTTCCGATAGATTTCACCGATTTGGAACTTGGCATTTGTGACTACCACAGACTCTTCTGCGTCGCCCGTCGTGTCTCCTGACGCGATGCCGCCCGTGCCGCCGCCGGTTGTTGCCGACGGCGCAGTGGCCGTTGATGGCCGTTTTTTTCGCGTCGAGGCACGGAAGTTCTACGCCAAGGGCTGCACCTATGGCCCGTTCGCGCCGAACGATGCCGGCGAGCCCTATCCGGCGTGCGAGCGGACTCGATCGGATTTCAAGCTGCTTCGCCAGCTCGGCGCCAACGTCATCCGCGTTTATCACCCGCCGCCGCTGTGGTTGCTGAATCTTGCGGGCGAGGAAGGCCTGAAGGTTTTCATAGACATCCCTTGGCGCAAACACACGTGCTGGCTGGACGATCCCGTGGCGATGCGCGAGGCGCGCGAGGCGGTCGAGCGGGCGGTGCGTAGCGCGCGCGGGCATCCGGCGGTGTTCGCGTTCAGCGTGGTGAACGAAATTCCGCCCGATATCGTCCGCTGGTATGGCGCGGAGCGGGTCGAGGAGTTCGTTGACTCGTTGGTGGAAGCCGGCAAGCAGATTGACCCGACGCGGTTGTTCACGTTCGCCAACTATCCGCCCACGGAGTTCCTGCGGCCTCGGCTGCTGGACTTCGTCTGCTTCAACGTCTATCTGCACGACCAGCGCGCGTTCGAGAACTACCTCTCGCGCCTGCAAATCCTCGCTGGCGACAAGCCGCTGATGCTCGGCGAATTTGGCATAGACAGTTTCCGGGAGGGCGCGCAGCACCAGGCGGAAATCCTGTCGTGGCATGTCGAGACGGTGTTCCGCAGCGGGCTGGCGGGCACGATCCTGTTTGCATTCACTGACGACTGGTTCACAGGCGGCTACCAGATCGAGAATTGGGCGTTCGGGCTGGTGGACCGCCAGCGACAGCCGAAGCCGGCGTTCGAGGCGGTGCGCGAGCGGTTCACACAGGCGCCGCACTTCGCGCTGGCGGGTCCAGGAGCGCCGCCGCGCGTATCGGTGGTTGTCGCGAGCTACAACGGCGGGCGCACGCTGCGTGCTTGTTTGGAGTCGCTCACCAAACTGAACTACCCGAATTACGAAGTCATCTTGGTGGACGACGGTTCGACTGACGGCTCGCCGCAGATTGCCGCTCAGTTCCCGACCATCCGCTATATCCGGCAGGAAAACTGGGGTCTCTCCTACGCGCGCAATGCTGGCATTCTCGCCGCGACGGGCGACATCGTGGCGTTCACCGACTCCGACTGCCGAGCGGACGAGGACTGGCTCTACTATCTCGTTGGTGATCTGCTCAAGACTAGCGCCGCCGGAATCGGCGGGCCGAATTATCTGCCGCCGGAGGACAACTGGATCGCCGCGGCGGTGTCGGTGTCGCCCGGCACACCATGCCACGTGCTGCTCGACGACCGCACGGCGGAACACATCCCTGGCTGCAACATGGCGTTTTGGAAATGGGCGCTGGAGGCCATCGGGGGGTTCGACCCGATCTTCCGCAAGGCAGGCGACGATGTGGACGTTTGCTGGCGGTTGATGCAACACGGCTGGAAGATCGCGTTCTCGCCGTCGGCGTTTGTCTGGCACTACCGGCGCTGCACGGCCAGAGCGTATCTGAACCAGCAGAGCGGCTACGGCGAGGCCGAGGCGCTGCTGCGCAACAAGCACCCGGAATATTTCAACTCGCTCGGCGCCTCGATCTGGCACGGCGTCATCTACAGCACAGCCCGCGAAGGCATCCAGATCAACCGGCCGATCATCTACCACGGCATCTTCGGCTCGGCTCTGTTCCAAACGCTCTACACGCCGCGGCCGTCGGGCGTGTTCAGTTTGCTCACCAGCATCGAGTATCACGCGCTGATGACGTTCCCGCTGGTGGTGCTGGCGTTGCTGGTCCCGTCCCTGTGGCCGCTGCCGCTGGCGGCGTTCCTGGCGAGCGTGGCGGCCAGCGGCATCGCGGCGTATCAGGCGGATCTGCCGAAAAAGAATCGGCGGTTCTGGTCGCGGCCGCTGGTGGCGCTGTTGTATTTCCTGCAACCGATTGTCCGCGGCGCCGAACGCTATGAAGGCCGGCTGCGACGGCACAGTTCTCCGCTGGCGGCGATGGCACGAGAGACGGCGGCACCAACGGCCGTGCAGCATGTCGGCCAGAACGCGGAGTTTCAGCTCTGGAGCGAGGACGGCACCGACCGGTTGCAGTTGCTCGACGCGCTCTTCGCCCAGTTGAAGCGCGACGGCTGGCGACACCGCTGCGGCGGCGCTTACGACCCGTGGGATCTGGAGGTTTATGGCGAACGCTGGAGCAAAGCCCGCGTCCAGACCGCGAGCGAGAATCACGGCGGCAACAAGCGGCTCATCCGCGTGCGGTTGAGCTACCGCTGGCCGTTGGTCGCGCACGTTTCCTTTGCGTTGTTTACAGCGTTCGATGTCGCCACTCTCGCGCTGCTGCGAAAATTCACGCCGTATCATCTCGCGTATCTGCTGTTGCTGCTGATTCCGCTGGCACGGTATCTCATCAACCGTCGCGCACAACGCCTGCAGCGGCTGGTTGGCACGCTCATCGCTTCCGTGGCATCGAAGCTCGGCTTCGTCTCGGTGCCGCCCAGTGGAAAACCCGCTGCCGAGCCGACTCGCCCGGTTGGCGCATCGCCCACGGGATCCGCATGAAATACCTCCGGCGAGTCCTCAGCTACTTCACCAAGGACTGGCCTCTGACGGTCGCCATTTTCCTGCTGGTGCTGGTCGGCATCGGTGCCAGCCTGCTCAAGCCGTGGCCGCTGAAGGTCATCATTGACGAGGCGCTGATCAAACGACCACCGGACGCCGCAAAGCTCGTCGCTCTGATGGCGGCGGCGCTGTTCGGCCTGCACCTGCTTGGCGCGCTCATCGGCTCCGTGCAAAACTACTTGCTCATCGCCGTCGGCTTGCGTGGCGCGGCACGCGTGCGGCACGATTTGTTCCGGCGGTTGCAACGGCTGCCGATGCGGTTCCATACGCGCGGCACGCTCGGCGATGTCATCTACCGCATCACCGGCGACACGTTCGCGTTTCAAACGTATTTTCACCACGGCATGGTGACGGCACTGGTCTCGCTGCTGACGCTCGCCAGCATGACGGTGGTGATGCTGCAAATGAACGTCGCGCTGACGCTGGCGTCGCTGCTGGTGATGCCGGCGTTGGTGGGGGTAATGCGGATATTCTCCAAGCGGATGACACAGCGTTCGCTGCGAACACACGAGGCCGAGAGCGCGCTGACCTCGCAGGTGCATCAGGTGATGTCGGCGTTGCCGCTGGTGCGCGCCTACGTCCGCGAAGACGAAGAGGAGCGAAAGTTCTCAACGCGCAGCAACGCCACCGTCACCGTCCGGCTCGCCCAACACCGCGTCGAGATTCTCTACTGGCTCGGCATCGCGATGGTCATCGGCGCGGGCACCGCCGCGATCACCTGGCTCGGCGGCCTGCGTGTGCTCGACGACCAGCTTTCGGTTGGCGTGCTCATCGTGTTTCTTGCCTACCTCGGCATGTTGTATGAACCGCTGTCGCAGCTCAGCACCGTCGGCGGCACGCTCCAAGAGGCGGCGGCCGGTGTGCAACGCGTGTTGGAGGTGATGGATCAGCCGGAGGACATCCAAGACGCGCCCGACGCGAAGGCCATCGGCCGCGCGCGCGGCGAGGTGGAGTTCCGCAACGTCAGTTTCTCCTACGAGCCGGGCAAGGAAGTGCTGTGCAATGTCAGTCTGCGCGTAGCGGCGGGCCAGCGGCTGGCAGTGATCGGCCCCAGCGGCGTCGGCAAGACCACGCTGTTGAACCTGCTGCTGCGGTTCTACGACCCGACGAGCGGTGCGGTGTTGCTTGACGGCCACGACGTGCGCGGTGTCGCCAGCCGAAGCTTGCGTGAGAACGTCAGCCTTGTGTTGCAGGACGCGATCATCATGCCGGCGACCGCCGCCGAAAACATCGCCTATGGCAAGCCCGGCGCGACACGCGAGCAAGTCGTCGCCGCAGCGCAGGCGGCCAATGCGCATGCGTTTATCTCAAAGCTGGAGCGTGGCTACGATACATTCATCGGCGAAGGCGGCGCGCGGCTCAGCGGTGGCGAGCGCCAGCGCATCGCCATCGCCCGCGCGTTCCTGAAGGACGCACCCGTGCTGGCGATGGACGAGCCGACAAGTGCGCTCGACGCTGAAAGCGAGGCAGCGATCGTGGACGCGCTTGCACGACTGATGAAGGATCGCGCAGTGGTGATCATCGCCCACCGCCTCACGACCGTCCGCGACAGCCACCAGATCGCCGTGCTGAGCCACGGCGCTGTGGCCGAGCTTGGCTCGCACGACGAGCTGATGGCGCGCGGCGGCTACTACGCGCGGCTCGTGGAACGGCAGAGGAAATGAAGTCAGTCATCAGCAATCACTGATCAGCCATGCGCATTATCACGAGCGGCCTGATCGCGACCTACCCGCTCGGCGGCGTGGCGTGGGATTACGCCCAATACGCCGCTGGCCTCCAGCGGCTCGGCCATGACGTGCTTTACCTCGAAGACACCGGCCACTGGCTCTACGACGCGGCCAACCAGACCTACACCGACGACGCCAGCCGTAACGTCGAGTATCTTGCCGGCGTGATGCGGCTGTTCGGCCTCGGTGACAACTGGTCATTGCGCGACCCAAAGGACCGCTACTGGGGCCGCAGCGAAACCGAGGTTGACGACTGGTGCGCCAGCGCGGACCTCGTGCTGAACATTTCCGGCTCGCTCTGGCCGCGCGACGCCTACCAGAAGGCGGGCTGCAAGGTCTATCTCGACAGCGACCCCGCCTACACGCAGGCAAAAATCCGCCGTGTGCTCGAAGGCCATCCGGGACCGAACGAAACTTACTCGCTCGAATGTATGAGGCTTCACGACCGCTTCTTCACCTTCGGCGAGAACATCGGCCAGCCGGATTGTTCCGTGCCGACGGACTTGTTTGCATGGCGGACGACAAGGCAACCGGTGTTGCTCAACGAGTGGGGAAATCCAAAATCCAAAGCCGAGTCCGCGAGACGAACGGAGTTAATCCAAAATCCAAAATCTCCCTGGACGACGGTGATGAGTTGGAAGATAGACGAGCGTCCGCCGGAGATCGCGGGGCAAAAGCTCGGCGCGAAGGATCAGGAGTTTGAGAAGTTCATGGAGTTGCCGCGGAAGGTCAACGTGCCGCTGGAACTGGCTGTGAGCGGACGCGCTCCGCATGAGGCGCTGGCGGCGAATGGCTGGTGGCTCGTGGAAGGCCACGCGGTGTCGAGCGACGCGGAGGTTTACCGCAACTACATTTTACGCTCGCGCGGCGAGTGGAGCGTGGCTAAGCAAGCCTACGTGGCGACGCGTAGCGGCTGGTTCAGTTGCCGGACGGCGTGCTATCTGGCCGCCGGCAAGCCCGCCGTCGTGCAGGACACCGGCTGGAGCAAGTTCTATCCGGCCGGCCGAGGTCTGCTCGCGTTCTCGACGCTGGATGAGGCGGCAACCGCCATTGCAAGCGTCGAGCGCGACTACGTTGCGCATTGCCGTGCCGCGCACGAGGTCGCCGCGGAGTATTTCGACGCCGGCAAGGTTCTGAAGAAACTGCTGGCTGACTGCTGATGACTGAAAGCTGAGAGCTTCAACTATGAAGATCATCGTTGCCGGCTACATGGTCGCCTACCCGCTGGTGGGCATGTCGTGGGGCAATTTGAACTTCCTGCTGGGGCTGAAGAAGCTCGGCCATGACGTGTGGTTTCTGGAGGACAGCGGCGAGTATTTGATGCCTTTCGATCCGGTGCGGCAGGTCACCGATGCCGACAGTGGCTACGGCCGCCGTTACGTTGAGGAAACCCTCGCGTGCTTCGGCTTGTCGGGGCGCTGGTGCTACTACAGCCAGTTCGAGAACAAGTTCTACGGACTCACCGAGTCGGAACTCGACAAGCTGTGCCGCAGCGCGGATTTGTTCATCAACGTCTCGACAGTGAATCCGGTGCGGCCGATGTATGCGCAGGCCCGGCGGAAGGTGGCGATTGACACCGACCCTGTCTTCACGCAGGTGCGGCTGGCGCGAGGCGACGAATATCTGCGGGGGCTTTATGCACCGCATGACGTGTGCTTCACGTGCGGGATGTTCATCGGCGAGCCGAAGTGCGACATCCCGACCGGCGGTATCGCATGGCGCAAGATGCCGCTGCCGACGTATCTGGATTTCTGGCGCGTCGCGCCGCCGCCGCCCGCGGACGCGCCGTTCACAACGGTGATGAACTGGAGCAGCTACAAGTCGGCGGAGTTGAACGGCCGCACCTACGGGCAAAAGGACGTTGAGTTCGACAAGCTCTGGGACCTGCCGAAGCGCGTGGCCGCGCCGATCGAACTGGCCATCGGGCGCGGCGCGCCGGAGGAAAAGCTCCGCGCGCACGGCTGGCGGTTGACAAACTCGGTCGCCAAAACGCAAACGCTCGACGCCTACAGCGCCTACATCACCGGCTCGCGCGGCGAACTCGGCATCACCAAGAACGGCTACATCGCTGGCCGCACCGGCTCGTTCAGCGACCGCAGCCAGCTCTACCTCGCCAGCGGCCGGCCAGTGCTCGCGCAGGAGACCGGCTTTAGCGACTGGCTGCCGACGGGCGAAGGGCTGCTGGTGTTCAACGACATCAAGAGCGCCGTCGAAGGCATCGAGCGGATCAATCACGACTACGCGCGCCACGCGGCGGCGGCGCGGCGGATCGCGGAGGAATACTTCGACTCCGACAAGGTGTTGGGCGCGATGCTGGAAGCGTGCGGTTGATCGTCAACGTAACACAGTGGCCAGATCGGTGTCCGGCCCCATCGCGAGGCGCGTGAGGCGGCAGGGATCGCTCGCCGGCAACGTCACCGGTCCGCCGCCGTAGAGGCACGCCGCCGCGTAGCCGGTCTTGCGCAGCAATTCCGTCGTCTGCTCCGGGTTTACCCCGCCGTCGCCATAGGGAAACGCAAACACGTCCACGGGTTTACCAAGTCCCGATTCGAGCGCAAGCTTCGACGCGCGCAGTTCCTCCTCCATCTGCGCCGGCGTCAGCTTGGAAAAAGCCGGATGACTGACCGCGTGCGATTGCACCGATACACCGCCCTGCTCCAGCGCGCGCAAGTCGTCCCAGCCGGCCATTGGTTCGTCGGGTTCGTTGCCGGCGTCGAACGTGTTCATGCCGCCGATAAATGCCGTCGGCACGAAGACGATGGCGGACGCGGCGAATCGTTGAAGAATCGGCATCGCCACGGTCCGCATCGTGCGGTAGCCGTCGTCAAACGTCAGCAGCAGGGCGCGCTCCGGCAGACTTTCCGGCTCGCGCAAGCCGCGCAGGAAGGCAGCGCAATCAATCGCCTGCCAGCCGTCGCTGCGCAGCCACGTTAACTGTTTCTCGAAGATGGCTTCGGAGACGTAATACCACGTGTCCCATCCGCCGGGACCGGCGCCAATCTTGTGGTAGGAAAGAATCGCGAGCTTGCGAGGCGGTGTCATGTTGTCTCCTCGTTCAAGCCAGCGCGCGTTCCAGCAGGCGCGCGGCGACTTTGCGCGCATCGAAATGCTCCTCCACCAAGGCGCGGGCGAGCCGACACTGGCGGTCGTAGTCGGCGGCAACGGTTTCGAGACAGCGCACGGCTTCGTCGGGCGTGCGGAAGCGAAACATGCCCGCCGCATCGGGCAGGAGGCGGCTGGGGCCGGTGTGTTCGATGATGACCGGTTTGCCGCTGGCGAGATAGCAAAGGCTGCGGTCGCTGACCCAGCCGTTTTGCAGCCGCACGCACGACGGTTTGACGCAGGTGAACTCGCCGCGCGATTGCTGGACGTAGCGTCGGTAGTCCTCGGGCGTCGTGACCGCCTGCCGCGAGTCACGCAATCGCCAGCTGTGGTCGCGGAGCTTTTTCTCCTCGGCGGGATCGCTGCAAGCGTCGGTGGCCAGTTCCATCGGCGTCTGCACGCGGCGGGCCACGTCGAGATACGGCTGCCAGGCAGCGCCCTTGGTGTTTTCGTAGGTGGTGCCGTCCGCTTCCACGAGCCACGCGCCGGAATACCAATGCGCCACGGTCGTGAACGGCGCGTCGGCTGGCGCGGGACAGATCGGCCACGCGTCGAGCGCGACGCACGGCGGGGTGTATTGCCACGGCAGGCCTGCGTCGGGGAATTTCGCGGCCGGCGTGCCGACGGTCTCGCCGATGGTGAAGTAGAGGTCGTGTGGCGCGACGTTAATCTGCTTGTGCGTCAGCCAGGTTTGCAGCAGCCCCGGATCAATATCCATCTGCGCCGAGCGGCGGAATCGCCGGACGAGTTCGGGCGAGAGGTCGTAACGGAAGTCCAACAGCAAGTCCGCGTCCTCCACCGCTTCGAGGCCGGGACAGCCACTCCACTGCTCCGCCGGCAAAGGCTCGCCAGACTGGCGCGTCACGGCGATGGAGTTCGCCAAACCGAACGGCGCAAGGCGGCTGCGAAGCAGATCAAGGTTGGCCCGCATCCGGGCCATATCGTCGGAGGGGACGATGATTTCCAGCAGCCAGACGTCGTAACCGAGCGCGCGCAGGCCAAGCGCCCAGTTGAGGAAGACCCACATGTGACCGCCGCCTTGGGGATAACCAAGCGTGTAGTAAGAAAGACAGACGCGCATGATTATCAGGGCGACAACAGACCGCGACGCGCCATTGGGATTTCAGCGGCGGCACGGGGCGGGCGCGAACCGGCTACGGTTACTTCTTTCCATCAGCTTTCTTTTCACCGGCGTCGCCGCCTCCTGTGGAGAAGTCAATCTTGGAAGCGGTGCGCTTCTCGCTGCCTTCCTTGGTCGTGAACGTCACAGAGGCCGTGTCACCCTTCTGGACATCCTTCAACTCGCACGGCTTGCCATCGCGAGTAATCGTCGCGCCCTTGATGGAGAAACGAATGTTCTGGAGGTTCGGCTTGGCCTTTCCGCCGGAGCTGTCCTTATCGGGGTGTGCCAACTGGACCTCGCCCTTAACACTCAAAGAGGTGGGGGTGATGGTTGACACCACGCCTTTGAACGGACATTCAACCTTAAAGGCATAAGGATCGGCTTTGCCAGCAGCCATCACCCCGGTGGCTGTCAAGCCAAGAACCACGGTGGCAATCACGATCATGGATTTCAAATGTTTCATAGGCGTTTCTCCGGTTCGGGCCGTTTCATACGACGATACCCGCCTTATGTCCACTCAAAACTCGTCCTGAAACTCGTCCTGAAAGCCGAAATGCGCCGGGCGAACCGTCATCCGGTTGAACCGCCGACAGGCGGAAGCGTGGCGGCCTTCGGCAGTGACTTGGCGCAAGGGCGGCGCGCCCCGTAGTTCCGGCTTTATGCGTGACGCGCAACGTTCTACCATCGGTTCGTGCTCCAAGCGCATCGACTGCTGGCCGCTTACTGCAAAGGCATCTTCCCGATGGCCGTGGGCAAACGCGGCGACATCGGCTGGTTCTCGCCGGACCCGCGTGCCGTCATCCCGCTCGACGAGTGGTTTCACGTGCCGCACGGTTTGCGGCGGGTGCTAAAGAAAAATCCGTTCGAGATCACCGTGGACCGCGAGTTCGAGACGGTGATGCGCGCGTGCGCCAAGCGGCACGAAGGCACATGGATTTCCGACGAAATCGTCGAGAGCTACAGCAACCTCCACCGGCTCGGTTTCGCCCATAGCGTTGAGGCGCGGCTCGGCGACAAGCTCGTCGGCGGCCTTTACGGCGTCCACATTGGCGGCGCGTTTTTCGGCGAGAGCATGTTTCACCGCGTTACGGACGCGAGCAAGGTGTCGTTGGTGGCGCTCGTGGAGCGACTGCGCGCGGGTAGCTTTGCGTTGCTGGACACGCAATGGACAACGCCGCACCTGGAGCAGTTCGGCACGACAGAAATCCCGCGTCGCGATTATCTGCGGTTGCTCAAGAAGGCGGTGGCACTCGACTGCAAGTTCTGAACTTCGCGCGGAAAAGCCGCCGCGGTTCGGCATTGTCCCGTCGTCGCCGGTGTGATAGGAAGCCCGCGCTGTCATCGGGACGGCGGGAGTCGAGAGAGTTGATAGGGACGCATGAAAATCTTCTGCGCGCAAAAACCGGAAGGCCAGCACGCTTCGCAGCAGGCAGCGATTATTTTGACGCGGGGGATGACGCTGGCTGCCGTCGCGACGGTTTTCTTGTGGGGTTATACGGCCACACAGTTCAACGGGTTGCGGCATTCGGAGGCAATGGACCAGGCACAGGTGGCCCGCAACCTTGCCTGCGGCGACGGCTTCACGACGCAGTTCATCCGTCCGCTGAGCATCTGGCGGTTGGTGGAGCGGTCGGCGTCACGCGACGCGATGCTGGACCGCCATCCCGACATCATCAACCCGCCGGCGTATCCTGCGCTGCTCGGCGCGTTGTTCTACGTCGTGGAGAGGGGCGATCTGAATCGCGGCAACGCAGCGGAGTCGGGCCCAAGACCATCCTCCGCTGGCTGGAAGTCGCTGGTGGCGCGCGGCGTCTTGAGCCTGTTCGGCTGGCCGATTCTCTGGGCCGTGCTGGTGGCGGTGTGGTTGTTGGTCGTGGCGCAACAAGCGTGGTTCCTGCGTGTGCCAGCGGAAACCTTGCCGTGGCACGCCGCGGGAATCCTGGTGTGCGTGGTGATGCTCGCGCTGTCGTGGATGCCGGCGACTTCGTTCAAGGTCGGCTCTGAAATCGCCTTCACGGCGTTCGGGCCGGATCGTTTTCTCGTCTATGGTCTGGGACTGCCGCTGGTGTTGTTGAACGGCTTGTTGGTGTATCTGATCGGCCACCGCTTGTTTGACCGGCGCGCGGGCACGGTCGCCGCGCTGCTGTTTATCGTGTCGGAAACGACCTGCCAGTTCGCCATTTCCGGCCTGAGCACGATGCTCGCGATGACGTGGGTGTGTCTGGCGACGCTGGCGTTGGTGGTGGCGGCGGAATGGCGTGAGGCAGGTCGCAATCCGCGCGCGGCGGTGGCGCTGGCGATGGCGGCGGCAGCGTTGGTGGGCGCGATGTTTCTGACGAAATACGCCGCCGGCTGGTTGTTGTTGCCGGTGTGCGTGCTGTGCTGGCGCTGGTGGGGCTTGCTGCGCGGCGCGCTCGTGGCACTGGGCATGACGCTGACTTTTCTGGTCGTGACGGGACCGTGGTTGGCGCGAAATTACTCCGTATCCCACAGTCTCCTCGGCCTGGCGTCCTACAGCATCATGGAACGCACGCCCACCACGCCCGGTGACAAGCTGCAGCGGATGCTGGAACCCAAGACCATGTCTGTGACTGCAGCCGGGATGCTCCGGAAGGCAGCCGCCAACGCCTACCAAACATGCACGGACAGCCCGTGGGCGGGCGGAGCTGGTTTGAGCCTTGCGGCGTTTGTCGCGGCGATCTGTTACCGATTCCGACGGCCGCAGGCCAACCAATTGAAATGGTTCACAACGAGCGGCGGGTTGCTGCTGTTTGCGACGATGTGTGTCGTCGGCAGCGAACCACGGCCCGAAGGTTCCCTTGCGCAAGCCGGCAATCTGCTGGTGCTCATGCTGCCGCTGATGGCGGTGTTTGCAGCGGCGATGATCTGGGTCTGGCTCGACGCGCTTCGAAGCGCGGAGATTCTCCAACGGCATGCGGCGATCGCCGTCCTCGTCGTGGCAGCAATCTTCCCGACAACGGCGCACATGGCCGGATCGCCAGCCGGCCGGTCGTCATATCCGCCGTATCATCCGCCCGTGCTGGCGCAGATCGCCGCCGGTCTCGAACCGCAGGAACTCATGGTCAGCGACCAGCCGTGGGCCGTGGCGTGGTATGGCGACCGGCGTTGTGTCTGGCTGCCTTACACGATCGAGCAGCTTTACCAGATCAACGACCTGCACAAGCACATCGCCGCGATGTTGCTGACGCCAGTCACGCTCAACAGCCGGCTCTTGACGGACGTGCTGGCCGGCGAATGGCGGCCGTGGTCGCCGGTGCTGGGATTTCTGGAGTTCCCCACCAGTTTTCCGATGCGCTCCGGCCGATTGTTTGTCGGCCCTGACCTGACGCCAGTTTCCTGGCAGATGTTTGAGGCCATGAAAATCAAAGATCTCTCCGGCGGCATCAACATGGTCCTCATCTGCGATCGCAAACGCTGGACCGACAAGCCCGCCCCGTAGCAACGTCGCCGTTACGCGCCGCGCAAATACGGAATAGTCAGCGGCCCCAGCGGCAGCACCGCCACACGCGCGCCGGCATCCCGCGCCAGCAGCTCGCGCACCGTCGCCGCGATGTCGGCGCACGGCTGGAGTTGGGCGCGGCGCACGAACTCGTCGGGGAGCGAGGAGCAAACCCGCACGACCGCTTTCTTCTGTATCTGCGCCTGAATTTGCATCTGCCATTGCTCGGCGCAGGAGAAGTCGGGTGAGTGAATGAGGGCGAGCAGTTCCTCCGGGCCGCTGACGCGGGCCAGCAGATCATAGAACGGCCCCGTGCGGCCCTGGGGGTCACCGCATTCGGCGGCGATGATGATCGTGCCGCCTTGCTGGACGATGCGCGCGGCGGCGGACATGCCTTTGACGGCTTGGTAGAGGTTCAGGTCAAGCGGGTGGCCGCTATTAGTCGTAACGACGATCTCGAACGGCGCGTCCACCGGCTGCATCGCCGTCTGTTTGACGAACGCACAGCCCGCGCGATGCGCTTCCACGAGGTCGCCCGCAAACACGCGCGTGATCTGTTTCTTCTCGTTGAGCGTGACGTTGATAAGGAACAACCGCCGGTTCACCGTCTGCGCCACCTCCAGGATTTCCTCCCAGAGCGGATTGCCGAACGTGACGCCCCACGTTGAGTTTGGATGGCCGATCATCGCCGCGCCGTGGTTGCGCTCAACCGTGTGCTGGCCGGCGACGCCGGGCATGACGCCCTTTGGCCCGCCACTGAAGCCGGCGAAAAAATGCGGTTCGATGAAGCCGGTGATGATGCGCACGTCGGCCTCGACAAGGTGGCGGTTGAGCAGGATTTCGTTGCCGGTGCGCGTCACGCCAAGTTTCACCAGCGCCTGCGGATTCGACGGCTCGTGGTTGATGACGCGGTAGTTCGCAACGACTTCCGGCGTCAACAGCGTCTCCAGTTCGGCCTTCGTGTTGGGCCGGTGCGTGCCGAGACCGTTGAGCAGCGTGATGTTCTCGCGCCGCGCGCCGCACCGCTCCAGTTCGGCGAGCAGCCACGGAATGATTCGCTCGTTCGGCGTGGCGCGCGTGATGTCAGAGAAGACGACGCAAATCTTGTCCGCCGGTCGGACTGTCTCGCTTAACGGATTCGCCTTGATCGGCCGCGCCAGCGCCGCCGCGAACGCCGCGCGCTCATCCGGCAGCCCGGCGACGTGCGAGGGCGTGATGACGGTGGTGCGGCCTTCCGGAAATTCCACATCCAAACCGGTCTTGCCGTATGCGAGGTGAACATTCATGGCACGCGACTATAGCCGGACAAACGAAGCATCACCAGTCTGTTGCGTCAGGCGTTCGTTTCTTGGAGGCAGTCCAGCAGTTTCCACATCGTCTTGTTGATGCGGTCGAACCGCCGCTTGTCTGACAGCATCGCCTCGGCGGTTTGGATGAACGGACCGACAACCAATTCGTCGGCGCAGTGCTGCGCGAGCAAGCGCGCGCTGTCCGGCGTCGTCTCCAGATGGAACTGCAACCCAACAACCCGCTCATCGAAAATGAACGCCTGGTTCTCGCACGCCGCGCTCCGGGCGACGTGAATCGCGCCGGACGGCAGCACAAAAGTGTCGCCGTGCCAGTGAAACACCTCCAGTTCTGCCGGTAGCGCCTCGAACACGCGCGAGCGGGCCGCCGTCTTGGTTTTGCGGACAGGAAACCAGCCGATTTCCTTATGCGCGTTCTTGTGGACTGGCCCACCGAGCACGTCGGCGATGAGTTGCGCGCCGAGGCAGACACCAAGCGTCACTTTGCCGCCTTCGATGGCTGTCTTGATGAAGCGTTTCTCCGCCACGAGCCATGGGAATTTGTCCTCCTCGTAGATGTTCATCGGCCCGCCCATGACGACCAGCCAATCAAACTGGTCAAGGCGCGGCAACGGATCGCCGGCGTAAAGCCGCGTCACCGCGACTTGGTGGCCGCGGGCGGCGGCCCACGTTTCGATGCTCGCCAGTCCTTCAAACGGCACGTGCTGCAAATAGTGGAGGTTCATCGCTGGATGTCAGCCACCTTATCACAAAATTCCGTCGGCGCCACTTCTCCGACGGTTGCTTGTTGCGCGCCGTTATTCTACGTTTGCAAATAGAAATCGAAATCAGGAGGACGATGCCACTCGAAGACGAATTTGGCGACGTGATCCGCAAGGCGCGCGTGGGATTGGCGCTCACTCCTGAGATGGTGTCGTTGCGCGTCGGGTTGTCGGTGCCGGAATTGGAAAAGGCAGAGCGTTATTTGTCAGTGCCCAGCGACGAGATTGTCGAGAAACTGGCCAACGTGCTGGATTTGAAGGCGCCGGCGCTGCTGGATCTGGCGCGGAAGCGTTACGAGCCTGCGCCAACGGCGTTCGAGTCGCTGGGCGCGGTGGCGATGGTCAGCAGCCGTTACAGCAGCGGCGTCGTGAACTGCTACGCCGTGTGGGATCCATCCAGTCGGGAGGGCGCGTTCTTCGACACAGGCGTGGATTTTGCGGCACTGGAACGATTACAGGCGCGGCACGGCTTCGAGGTGCGCTACATTTTCGTGACCCACACGCACGGCGATCACATCGGCGTGCTCGGCGATGTCCAGCGTCGTTGGAAACCGATGGTCGTCGTTGGCGCGCACGAACCATTGCGCGAGGCGAAGCTGGTGGAGCGCGACACGGAGTTTGCGCTGGGCCTGCTCAACGTCGAAGCGTTTCCGACACCGGGACATTCGGCGGGCGGGTTGTCCTTCTACATCGAGGGTTTTGGCGCGGGCGGGCCGGCGCTGTGCATGTGCGGCGATACGTTGTTTGCCGGCTCGGCGGGCGGGCCGATGCACTCTTACGAGGCGCTGATGCGCTCGGTGCGCCGGAGGATTCTGGCGCTGGAGGACGATACGATTCTGTGTCCGGGCCACGGCCCGTTGACGACGGTGGGCGGTGAGAAGTGCCATAATGCGTTTGCCTGAAGGCACCTTTCATTTCAACCGTCTTCGGTGTTGACTTTTCCGCCCCCAAAAGTTTAGCGTGACACACAGTAAGGAAGCTGCGAGGAGAGCGTTTATGAAAATGCGTTCATGGTTTTTGGTTGGTGGATTGGTCGCGGTGCTGGCGTGTCTATCAAGTGCGCCCAATGCATCCGCCGACGACGCGTTGCGCCGGTTCGGGCGCGGCCTGAGCAATCTGGTGTGGGGTTGGACGGACGTGCCGTTGACCATGCACCATGAGGACACGCTCAACGGTCCGGCGGCGGCATACACCTACGGAATCGTCAAAGGTGTGGCCAAGCTTGTCAGCCGCACGGCTGTTGGCGTGTATGAAACCGGTTTCTTTTACCTGCCGTTCCCCGATGCCTACTGGCCGATCATCAAGCCGGAATTCCCACTCGAACAATATAATTTGAACGTCCTGATGTATGAGTAGCCCCCCCCGACGCCGGGCGAGACGGCGGCGGTAGGAAAATGTTCGGTAGCAGCAGGCGCGCGGTTCTGACGAATCTCGCGCCCCTTTCTTGGGGCTGTGTTGGCGGGCGGATCGCAGCAGGCTTTGTTAGGAGGAGTTTCATGAAATCAGTGGCGATAGCGTTGGGTCTGATGACAATGGCTCTGGCTGGCTGTGAGAGTCCACCTCCGCAAGGACCGCGTTCGATTCTGGAAAAGACCACCATCACCGACCAATACGGCACACGCGTGGAGAAACCCGCTTTCCTGACGCCACAGGCTCCACCGCCGCCCGCCGTGCCGTAGGAAGAAAGCTATGAATCGCTGCAAGGGGTCGGCGCAAGGATGGTGCGGCGTCGGACTGCTGTTGGCAGCGGCGTTGGCGCTGCGGGCGGATGTGCTTGTTCTGAAAAACGGCACGCTGCTGCTGGGCCGGCCGATGGCGACAACCGCCGATACCGTTTCGCTGACAATCGGCGCGGCAGGCACGATCAACGTGCGGCTGGCCGACATCCGGCAACTGATTGCCTGCCCTCCTGAGGGGGAACCGGACAACTACCTCAAGGCCGCGCAACGGGCGGAGCGCGCCGGCTGGTTCACGGAAGCGTTTGCTTGCTGCGAGAAATCCATAGCTGTCGAGCCCGCCACCGCCGCCGCGGCACAGGCGTTGCGCGCTTCGTTGCAGCGACGTATGCTGGCCGAGGCGCGAGCGAAGGTGAAGACCGTCAGCCATCCAGCCGGCGACGCGGATCGTCAGCGAGCCGAAGCCCAGAAGCTGATTGCCGATGGCGAGCAGTTGTTGCGTGCGGCGCAGCTGGCCGCCAACTTTGACGCGAAGAACCGCGGATCGAGCGCCCGGCTCATCCAGCAGCAGGGCGTGGCGAATGTGAAGATCGCACAGGCGAAGATTGACGAGGGCAAGGCGATGCTAGAAAAGACCGAAAAAGCAATGGCACCGCAGCCGCCGCAGCCGCCGCCACCTCCTTCAATATCGGAAGAGATCACCCAATGGGCCTGGTTGATAGGCATTGGCGTGGCCGTATTGGTCGTCTTGTGGTTCGTGCTGTCTCCGTTTTTATCCCGCCGCTGAGCCGGCAACGCATGGCCCCTGCAACGGTGGCGTGGCGTGCGCCAAGCTTTCATTACGAGAACCGAAATTGGCTGCGGCAACGTGAAGGGTTTATGGCGCATCAGGCGTCTGGTCTGCCAGCGCATCACCGAGTTTCGGATCGAGAACCCTGCTTCCGTAACACTGTCTCATAAACCGCCAGCGTCTGTCGCGCCACGCCCCTCGGCTCCCATTGCCGCGCCCATTCGCGGGCGGAGGCGCCCAGTCGCGCGCGCAACGCTTCGTCATCCAGCAACCGCACCACCGCCTCCGCCAGCGCGACCGGTTCGGCCGCCGGCACCAACAGCCCTGTGCGGCCATCCGCAATCAGTTGCGGCAACGACCCAACCCGGCTCGCGACGACCGGACGGCCCACGGCCATCGCCTCTGCCGCGACGTTGCAGAACATCTCCTCCAGCGACGGCACCACCACAACGCTCGCGCGCGCCATTTCGCGCGCCAGTTCTTCGGGCCGTTTGAAACCGAGATACTCGACAGACGCCTCCAAGCCAAGCTGACGCACCTGCGCTTGGACCGCCGCAAAGTAATTCTCGCTGCCGCGGCCGGGCACGCCAATAATGCCGAGCCGCGCACCCGGCCGTCGCTCCCGAATGCGAGGCAGGGCTGCCACCAAGTGCTCCATGCCTTTGACCGGCGCAATAACGCCTGCGAACAACAACCTGTCGCCCTCCGGTTCGCCCGCCGCCCGAAGAAACACCGGGTTCATCGGATTGGGGATTCGATGGAAAGTCGCCCGTAGCGCGAGCGGGCCAACGGCCTCCACAACGTGCTCGCTCTTGGCGATGATGTGCGGCGCGCGCCGCAACGACCAGCGTTCGAGTTTTTCGATCACCCAGGTCCGCGACAGCACCGGCCGGGGCACCTTCTCGCTGATGCGGAACATCAGCCCCTGCATGGTCATCACAAACGGATACCCGGACGTGCCCGCCGCCAGTGTGTAGGCGTCCTCGGTGCCGTGGGAGTGGACAATGTCTGGCCGGATGCGCCGCAACGCCCGATGCAGCCGCCGGCAGTCGAACATAAACAGCGTCGCGGCCCGCAGCCGGCGTGGGCAACGCACGAAATGCAACCGCACGCCGCCGGCTTCCGCCTCCATGTCGCGCTCGACCTCGTCGGTCTGGGTAACAACGTGGACCTCGGCGCCCTGTTGCGCCAACGCCTGCGCGAGGCTGGCCACCCACGGCGCCGGATGGCGCTGCGGGTCGGGCCGGTAGCCCGCCCGTCCTTCCAGCGTCCACGTCGCATAATGAGAAAGGATCGCAACTTTCATTCGCCACTCATCATCCGTCAATGTATCGCCTCATCCACCATTCGGTGACCGTCAGCAACCAGAGGCGAGACCAGTCGTTGGGCTTGTGGGCAAATCGTGCGCGCAACACGGCGACCGCTTCGGGGTTGAACAGCCCGCGTTTGCGCACGGCCGTTTCACTAGTGGCCTCTTCGACACGGTCGCGCAGTTCACGCTGCATCCACGCGCCGATGGGCATGTGGAAAAACGCCTTGCGCCGGCGCAGGATGGCCGGCGGCACCAGATCGCTCACGGCCGCCGCCAGCAGCGGTTTTAGAAATCCTTTGCTACTGACCTTGACCCAGCCGGGCAGCCGGAGAACAAACTCCACCAGCTTGTGATCGAGGAACGGCGGGCGAACCTCCAATGCGTGTGCCATGCTGACGGCGTCCATGTCGCGCAGCAGCATCGGCGTCATGTAGCCTTCGATCTCCAGCCGGGAGATGTGGTTGATGAGATCGGCACCGCGGCGCAGCGTGCCGTCCGTGTTCAACAAGGCCGACAGCGGCACGGATGCGTCGTCCTCGTGCGACACGTCCAGCGCGCCAGCCGTCAGCAACCGCGCGCGTTGCTCCATGCTGAACATCTTGCGGCATCGCTCGTATTCGTCCGACAAGTTGGACGGGGCCAGTTCCAACGCCGCGAGCCAGGGGCTGAGCCGGCGCAAACGGCCCACCGACAGCGATCGAGACAGTTGTTTCACGAACGGCAGCGCGGTGCGCAATTGCATCGCGCGTGCAATTGTCGTGACGTGCGGATAGCCCGCGAATAACTCGTCGCCGCCGATGCCGGACAGCGCCACCGTGACGGCCTGCCGCGTCACTTTGCTGACCATGAAGCTGTTCAGTCCGTCCACGCTCGGCCGGTCCAGGTGCCAGATAAAGTTGTCAAACTCGCGCGCCACGTCCGTGCCACTAACGATCGCCTCCGTGTGGTCGCAGCCGAAATGCTCCGCCGCCATTCGCGCATAGGCCAGTTCGTTGAACGCCACGCCCTCGGAACCGTAGCCGATGCAGACCGTGCGAATCGGTTGGTCCACCATGCGACTCATCAGTCCTACAATAACCGTCGAGTCCATGCCGCCGCTGAGAAACGCTCCCAACGGCACGTCGCTGATCATGTGCAGCCGGATGGATTCCTCCAGCAGCACGCGCAACTGCGTCGCCACCTCCTGCCGCGTGTGCTCCAACTTGCCTGCGGGAGGCTGCACAACATCCGTCGGCAGTTGCCAGTAGCGTTCGATCACCGGTTCGCTGCCGTTCTCCACCATCAGCGTGTGTCCGGGCGGCAGCATTTGCACGCTGCTAAGCATGGTCCAAGGAGCGCCCAAGCAGCCATATGCAAGACAACGGTTCAGCGCGTTCATATTCAACCGGCGCTCCACCAACCCGCTGGCCAGCACGCTCTTCATCTCGGAGCCAAACACCAGCGTGCCGCCCGTGTGACACCAGTAGAGCGGCTTGATACCCAGGCGGTCGCGCGCCATCCACAACCGCCCGCGGCTCGCGTCCCAGATGGCGAACGCAAACATGCCGCGAAGTCTTTCAACACAGCGCGTGCCCCACTCCTCGTAGGCGTGGATGATGACCTCTGAGTCAGTGCCGCTACGGAATTGGTGTTTACCTTCCAGTTCCCTGCGCAATTCGGCGAAGTTGTAGATCTCGCCGTTGAACACGATGCAGACCGAACGGTCCTCGTTGAACATCGGCTGATGGCCGCGCGACGACAGATCGAGAATGCTCAGCCGCCGGAAAGCGAGCGAGACCGCCGGCACCTCGGGCCGCCCATCCGCCGCCGGTTGCGCCGGAAAAATCTCAATCCCCTCATCGTCCGGTCCGCGATGCGCGATAGCCGCTGCCATCCGCTGCACCCGCTCGCGGTTGGCCAATCCAAGAATGCCAGCAATGCCACACATGGTCAGCCCACTTGTTTCGCCACATACTGTGCCACCCGCCGGCGGTCCCGCCAGCCCACATACAATGTGTGGGGCAGCGCCAACAGGTTCCAGCCCAGTGCCGCCAGCGCCAGCCCGGCGTTGACAGGCAAACTCGACGGCCGGTAGCGGCGCAATGTGTAATCGGCATCGAAATCCAAGTGCAACGACAGATTGCAGGCGCGGTTAAAAACCGTCGCCACCGTGCGCAGCCCGCGCCACAAGCCGTCGAGCTTCAGGCTCATGCGGATCAGATTGCGCATGCTGAGGTAAGCCCGCCGCAGCCCCATCTTGCACGTGGACGCCTCGCCCATATGCCACACCGGCACGGTCAACTCCACCATCTGCCAGCCGGCGCGCATGGCTCGAAGTTCCAGGTCGTTCTCTTCCGCGTAGAACCGATAGGTCTCGTCAAACAGGCCAACCGAGCGAAACAACTCGGTGTCGCAGAAAAGCGAGCAACCGGAGATATGAGCCACCGGCCGCCAGTCGGTCTGGCCGAGTTGCCGGCACGCCTGTTCAAACGTCAACCGCGTGACCTCCTGATTAAAGACGTTGAAGCCGATGCAACCGTGCTGCGGGTGCGCCATCGCGTGCGCCACCGCCTCGCGAATCCAGGCAGTGTGCGGCTCGATGTCGTTGTTGGCGATCACCACGTAACGGTGGCCCTTCGCCATCGCGTAGCGGATGCCGACATTGTTGCCGCCCGCGTAGGCCAGGTTCCGCTCCTGCCGCAACAACGTCACTTGCGGCCAGCGCGCCTGCAACCAGCCGCAGGAATCATCCTGCGAGGCGTTGTCCACTACCACCAGTTCCAGCGGCTGGTAGTCTGTCCTGGCAATCACCGGCAGAAACCGGCCCAGCAGTTTGCGTCCGTTGTAATTCAGGATCACGACGCAAACCGATGGCGCCTGCGCAGAAGATCGCGGTTCAGGATTGGTTGTCGGCTCGGCCACGCGTTGTTTCCAGTAGTTCTTGAAGGGCAACTCTATCGGCGGCTGAGATGCGGGGCAAGCGCGGAGAGGCGACAGCGCGGAGAGGCGAAGCCGTTACCCTGTGGCGATCATCGCCGGTGAGCAGAGGACTTCTCCAGCATCAACACGGCCCCGCCGCCGGCCGGCAGCTCCAGCGGAAACGTCGTGGAAAGCTCCGTCAACTCGCGCGGCAGCGGGTTGGCGCCGCCGTCGGCGCTGAGGTTCAGCATGCGGCTGAACCGGTCGTTGGCGATCACGAACGTTTTCACCGGCACGTAAGGCGAGAGATTGATCGCGACGGCGAAGAACGCCCGCGGGTTTTCCGTCGGTCTCCAGTCGAGGTAGAGGTTGCGCTCCGGCGATTCGATGTCGCGCTTCACGCGGTCGTGAAGCTTCCACGGCCAGTAGTCGCGGAGTTGCTTCACCTCGCCAAAGGGCGCGAGCGATACGACGATCTCGCCGCGGCCATGTTGCGCCCGCACCGCCAGCGGCTCGCCCGCGTCGTCGGAGGCCATGATGACGCAGCCAGACTTCAACTGTGCCGCATTCACGTGCCAGCGCCATGACGACACCCGGCGTTCCAGCCGCGCCTCGTCAATACCCAGCGTTTCCCACATCAGCTGTGCCAGTCGCCGGCCCCACGGATCGAACAATCCCGGCGGGCCGGAACAGAGCAGCGTGCCGCCGTTCTCCACCCACGCTAGCAGCGCGTCCTGCAACCAATTCGGCAAATGGGTCGCGCCACCAAGCGCCAACACGTTGTAATCGCCGAGCGCCTTCGGATAATCGCGAAACATCTCCTCGTAGATCACCGCCGGTTGCCAGCCGCTGCCCCAGAAGGCTTCGAAGAACCGGCTCTCCTCCCCTTCCGCCATCGCGTTCATCAGTCGCGATGAACCCGAGCACAAGATGCCGAGCTTAGGACTGACGGACCGCGTCGCCACGAACACCGGCCACAATCGCTTGATCTGGCGCGCTGTTTCCTCCAGCGCCGGCGCTGCCTCCGGCACGCTGACGCCGTCTTTGCCAGCAGCCAGTTGCAACCAGAGGTTGCGTGTGGCGACGGCGTCGAGCCAACGCGCGGCCGGTCCGCGTAGCCAGCGACCTTCCGGCGCGCTCCAGTCGAACGAATCCGCCCAGAGCCTCCGGTTGATCTGCGTCGCGAACGTCGAAGTTAACGCCCGCGTCTCGGCGCCACTGACGAACTGGCGCGAGTCGCCGCCGCCGTCGGCCAGCGAGTAGTGCGAGCAGCCGACCGTGCGCTGGATGGCGTAGTAATCGAGCGGTCGCTCGCGCCACGCCGCGCCGGACAGCCGATCCAGCCTCATCAGCAGATAAGCGCGCGGCGCGCCGCGCCGGGCTGCCAGCATCGTCTCGCGCAGCGTTCGCGTGACCGACTCCTGCCAGAACGTGACAGCGTCGCGCCACGCAGCGGTCTGCGCGGCAGTGGGCCATGCCGCGTCGTCAAACCGTCTCAGCTTCGTGTCCCACCGGCCGTTCAGGTCGCCGACGGTGACGTAAGCGTTCGTCAGCCAACTGCGAAACGCCACCAGCTTCAGCGGCAAGACATTGGCGATCGGCGGCACGGAAACGGTGAATGAGATGCCGATGAGGTTCGTCTGGCTTTTCAGCGCCGCCGCTTGCGCCTCGATGCCGCGCACGAAGTCGGTGTGAGCCAACGGATCAAACAACACGTCGTCAGTCAGCGGCAGCGCAAGCCGTGCGAGCAGGTTTGTGCCGACTACGATGCGGAACTTCTCGACGATGAGGTTCTGCGGAAAAATCCGGCCGAGACTGACGCGAAGCTCCGGCGCCGGCTGCGGGCCGGGACGCTCTGCGGTTTCGGCGGGCGGCGTTTTCGTCAGGAGCCGGATGTCGGCGAGGTGGAATCGCGCTTGGCGCGAGTCGCCACTGTCCATGCCGCGGGGCCGGTCGAGGCCGATGGCCAGCGACCGGAGCCGCGAGAGATCGAGCGCGCCGGCTTTGGAGAGATTTACGTCGAATTCGTTCCAACCCGGCGCTCCGAGCGCAAGCGGCGGCGCGGTGACGAAGCTGTGGCCGGCCTGGTCGGTGATTGCGAGATCAAGCGGCGACTCGAACGCTCCTTCAGCGAGCGCGCGGACACGCAGCGTCGTGAAGCCGTTCCAGTTGGTGTGAGTCAACGCGAGCGTTGCCCATCGCGGCCCGTCGCCGCTCAGAGGCAGGATCATCCGCAACGCGATGGCGGATTGGCTGCCGGCGGCGACGAACGCCGTGCCTCCGACACGCACGCGTCCGGTGCCGCTCCAGTTCTGCGCCTTCGCCGCCTCGTCGAGGACGAGCGTTTGGGCGGAGGCGGAGAGGGAGAACAAAATCATGGAGCACAGAATCATGATTTTGTGCTCCATGATTTTGCCTCCCATCTGTTTCCCCGTCTGATTGCGGCTCCGCCAGACTGTATTCATTCGTGGCTTCAAACCGCCGACCGTTCGCTACGAGACGTTCAGTTCCTTTTTGATGCCAAACTTCTCCATCCGCTTGCGCAACGTGGCGCGGGTGATGCCGAGCAGTTTGGCGGCTTGAACCTGGTTACCGTTGGTTTCCGTCAGCGCGCGGCGTATCAGCTCGCGCTCAACCCACGGGATGATCTTGAGCTGCGATTGACGCCGTGCGTTCTCGAACAGGACGCAGGCGGCTTCGTTGACGGCGGATTCCGGCGTCGCAGCGGCAGGCGCTGTCGTCGCGACGGCGGCCGGCTCGGCCGGCTTCGACGCGGCAGTTTGCAGGACCTCCGTCGGCAGGTCGGTCAGCAAAATGTAATCGCCCTTGGCCATGATGGCCGCGCGGTGGATGACGTTCTCCAGTTCGCGGACGTTGCCGGGCCACGCGTGGTTTTCCAGCGCGCTCAACGTGTCGGGCGCGACAGTGCGGATGCGGGTCTTGCCAGTTTCGCGGAGGCGTTGCAGGAAGTAGTCCGTCAACACCGGGATGTCCTCGCGACGCTCGCGCAACGGCGGCAGGTGGACGCGCACGACGTTGAGCCGGTAGTAGAGGTCTTCGCGGAACTGTTTTTCCGAGACGAGTTGCTCCAACGGTTTGTTGGTGGCGGCGATGACGCGCACGTCGGCGCGCAGCGTCTGCGAGCCGCCGACGCGCTGGAACTCGCCGTTTTGCAGGAGGCGCAGAATTTTGCTCTGCGTCAGCAGCGGCATGTCGCCGATCTCGTCCAGGAAGAGCGTGCCACCATCGCATTGCTCGAACTTGCCGATGCGCTGCTGGGTGGCGCCGGTGAACGCGCCGCGCTCATGGCCGAAAAGCTCGCTCTCAAGAAGTTGCTCCGGGATGGCAGCGCAGTTAATGGCCATGAAGACCTTGCCGGCGCGCGGGCTGTGATGGTAGATGGCGCGGGCGACAAGCTCCTTGCCCGTGCCGCTCTCGCCGGTGAGCAGGACGGTAGCGTCGCTGTGCGCGACCTGACCGATGCGTTTGAAGACGGTCTGCATCGCCTCGGAACGGCCGACGATGCCTTCGGTGTGGTCCTCGGACCGGAGCAACGGCTCGTAGGAGACGACCTGCCGCATGTCGCGCGCGGCCTTGAGTGCGGACTCGATGAGCGCCTTCACCTTCGGCACATCGAACGGCTTGAGGATGTAGTCGAACGCGCCGCGTTTCATCGCCTCGATGGCGGTCTGCGAGGTGCCATAGGCGGTCATGAGGATGATCATCGCCTTGGGATCAAGCTGCCGGATTTGCGTCAGACCGTCGAGACCACTTTCGCCACCGAGGCGGATATCGCAAACCGTCACGTCGGGCTTCTCCTGGCGGAAGGTCTCGATGCCTTCGGCCAGCGAAGCGGCGGTGAGCACTTGTCGCTCCGGCGATTCGAGGTTTCGCCGGAACGAGTAGAGCATGTCCTGCGCGTCGTCTATGACTAGAATTTTTTCCATGACCGGGTTGAATTCGTGCCGTATGGTGTCGCGGCTTTTTCTGCCGCTTCACCGCGGTGCCGGAACTCTAGAAGTCGGGCAAAGTGATGTAAATTGAATTCATGAACATAGTCAGCCAATGAAATGGTCGCTTACCATCGCCAGAGTGTTTGGCATCCGGATTCGGGTGCATTTCACGTTCCTCCTGCTGCTGCTTTGGATCGTGGTGGAAGCGCGGGCGGCGGCGGGTTGGGGCGCGGCGGCGTGGGGCGTGGCATTTATCGTGGCGACGTTTGCGTGCGTGGCGCTGCACGAACTGGGCCACAGCGTGGTCGCCCAGCGGTTTGGAGTGAAGGTGAGTTCCATCACGCTCTTGCCCATTGGCGGTGTGGCGGCGCTGCGCTCGATCCCGCAGAAGCCGAGCCAAGAGATTGCGATCACTGTGGCCGGACCGCTGGTGAACGTGATGATTTTCGCTGTGCTTTATGTCGTCAGGGCTTTGGTGCCCTTTGAAGTGCCATATTATACTGGGCTGGTGACACTGCCGGAACTGCCGATTGGCGTGGCGGAACTGATGGGCGCACTGTTGTTGGTAAACAAGTGGATGGTCGTGTTCAACCTGATTCCGGCCTATCCGATGGATGGCGGCAGGTTGTTTCGCGCGGTGCTGGCACAGTGGCTGTCGTATCCACGCGCAACGGCGATTGCAGCGGTGGTCGGACGGGTTTTCTCCGTCGGTTTCATCGTATTCGGCGTGCTGAACCCGGTGCCATTCTTGGTCATCATCGGCGTGCTGATCTTCTTTGCCGCGGGCGCGGAGGAGAAGACAGTGCGCCTGCACGGCGCGTTGCAGGATGTGGAGGTTGGGAAGGTCATGACTCCGGTGTTCATAGCTGTCGGGCCGGACGACGCGGCGGGCGACTGCCTGCCGTGGATTTTTCAGCGCGGCCAGGACGATTTTCCAGTGATGTCCGACGGCAATCTCATGGGAATGCTGACGCGAGGCGCTGTGTTGGAGGCTGCCAAGCAAAACGGCACGGCGCGCGCAGCAGACTTGATGACGAGGAATTTCTCCTGCACGCGACCGGATGCGCAGGTGGCGGGAGTGCATGACGCGATGCTGGCCAGCGGCCAACGCACGGTCCCGGTGATCGAAGACGGCCGGCTCGTCGGGTTGCTGACGCTCGACAACATCAATCGGTATTTCTCGGTCCATCCCGCCGGGGCGGGAAAGGCTCGGGCGTAGCGTCGCTACGCAGCCTTGACTTTGCCGCCGTCCGCCGCAACGCTCCGCGCTCTATGAAACGAATCGGCGTCTATACCAGCGGGGGCGACGCGCCGGGCATGAATGCCTGCATCCGCGCCATCGTCCGCACGGCCATCACCCGCGGCCTCGAAGTCACCGGCATCGAAGGCGGCTACGCCGGCATGATCGCGGCGAAGTTCCTGCCGATGAACATGCGCTCGGTCTCCAACATCATCTGCCGCGGCGGCACGATCCTGAAAAGCTCGCGCTGCCCGGAGTTCAAGACGCAGGAAGGCAAGGCGAAGGCGGCGGCGAACCTGCGCGCGGCGGGCATTGACGGCCTCATCGGCATCGGCGGCAACGGCACCTCCGAAGGCGCGCACAATCTCTGGCTCCAGGAGCGCGTGCCGCTCGTCATCTGCGCCTCGACAATTGACAACGACCTCTACGGCACCGACTACACGCTCGGCTTCGACACCGCCATGAACACCGCGCTGGAGGCGATTGACCGCCTGCGTGACACCGCCGCCGCCCATGACCGCACGTCGTTCATCGAGGTCATGGGACGCAACAACGGCTACCTCGCACTTTACGCCGGCCTTGCGGGCGGCGCGGAGGAAATTGTGATTCCCGAAGTGCCGACCGACGTGGACGCGCTCTGCCAGCGGCTGCTCGACGCGCAAAAGCGCGGCAAGACCAGCAGCATCGTCGTCGTCGCCGAAGGCCCCGTCACCGGCGGCGTCGTGGCGCTCGCCGAGAAAGTCAGCGCCCGCACCCACCTTGACGTGCGCGTTACCGTGCTCGGCCACGTCCAGCGCGGCGGCGCACCCAACGCCCGCGACCGCATCAACGGCAGTCGGCTCGGCGCGGCGGCGGTCGAGACGTTGCTTGCCGGCGAAACCGACAAGCTCATCGGCCTCGTCAGCGGCCAGACACACCTGACACCGCTGGAAGAAGCCTACACGAAGAAGAAGCCGATCAATCAGAAGCTGATGGACCTCGCCTACATCCTGGCGAGGTGATGGGAAGGAGACTCCAAGATTATGAAACCATTTGCACTGCTCACCATTTTGCCGGCGTTGCTGTTCGCCACGATGCCGGTTCTTGCAGACAACAAAGCGGGATTGATTGACGACTGCCGTTACGCGGACGACGCGGCAGCCCAAAAAGCCTGGCACCCGATGGGCGGCAGTGCGCCCGCCGTGGCGGTGACGCTCGACGGCCGCAAGGCGCTGCGCCTGCCGTGCAACTTCGCCGGCACAGCCATCGAACGCGCATCATGGGACCGGAAGGTGAAGCTGGATCTCGTGCCGTGCCAAGGCATCCAGTTCAAGGTCTTCTGCAAGAACCCCGCGCCGATCTCGCACTTCAGCGTCTATTTCCAAAGCGGCGGCGGCTGGTATTCCACCGGTTTCTTCCCCGAAACCGCCGGCTGGAGCACCATCACGATCAACAAAGCCAGCACGCGCTCGGAAGGAACGCCGGCCGGCTGGGGAAACATCGAAACGATTCGCATTTCCGCCTGGCGTGGCAAGAACGAGGACACGGAGCTTCTTGTAAACGATCTCCGCATGACTGGCGTGCTCGGCGTTGACGCCAGCGTTGCTGTGGTGCGCGGCGAGTCGCTGGCCCGCAGCCGTTCCGGCGAAGCGAAGAGCACCGACCAGTTCGCGGAAGGCGTGACACAGAACCTCGCCGCGCTTGGCATTGGTTGCTCATTGATCAGCGACCTCGACCTCACCGCCGAGCGGCTCGCCAAGGCCAAGCTCGTCATCCTGCCGCACAACCCAGCCATGCCCGACAGCGCGGTAGACGAGTTGATCAAGTTCGTCAGTCGTGGCGGCAAACTGCTGGTGTTCTACTGCCTGCCGGCAAAACTCCGGCCCGTGGTGAAAATCGAAGGTGGAGCGCATACCAAGGCGAAGCATCCCGGCCAGTTCTCCACGATCCGGTTTGCCAATGGCGCGTTGTCCGGCGCGCCCGCGCTCGCTGGCCAGCGTTCGTGGAACATCAACGACGCAAAGGCCATTCCCGGCGCGAGCCGCGTGCTGGCGGAATGGCTCGACGACAAGGGCCAGCCGACCGGCCACGCCGCCGTCATCGCTTCCGACAACTGCATGATGATGACCCACGTCCTGCTGAACGACGACGCCGTCAACAAGCGCCGGATGTTGCTCGCGATGGTGGGCCATCTCGAACCCGACCTCTGGTGGCAGACCACCAACGCTGGCATCGCCCGCATCGGCCAGATCGGCGGCTGCAAGAACTTCGACGAAGCCGCCGCGCTGATCACGAAAACCGCCAAGGGCAACCGCAAGGCTAAAGCCACGCTCGAAGCCGCGCGCAAGCTCCGCGACGAGGCGGTCGCGCTTGGTGTGAAGGAGAAATACGTCGAAGCCTCCGAGAAAGCCGCGGCGGCCACGCAGCGCCTCTCCGAGGCGTTCTGCATGGCGCAGCAGCCGCTCCGCGGTGAGTTCAGGGCGTTCTGGTGCCACAGCGCGTTCGGCGTCGAGGGCATGGAGTGGGACGAGGCCATCAAGCGGCTCGCCGACAATGGTTTCACCGCCATCGTCCCGAACATGCTTTGGGGCGGCGTGGCGTTCTACGACAGCAAGACGCTGCCAGTCGCGCGCGACATTGCCGAGAAGGGCGACCAGATCACCAAGTGCCTCGCCGCCTGCAAGAAATACGGCGTCCAGATTCACGTCTGGAAAGTGAACTGGAACACCGGCCACCGCGTGCCGAAGGAGTTTCTCGAAAAGATGCGAAGCGAAAGCCGGCTCCAGATGAGTTCGAGAGGCAAGGAGGAACCGTGGCTCTGCCCGTCGCATCCGGAAAACCAGAAGCTGGAAATCGCTTCGATGGTCGAGGTGGCGCGCGACTACGACGTGGACGGCATCCACTTCGATTACATCCGTTATCCTGGCGGCGACCACTGCTTCTGCGCTGGCTGCCGCGAGCGTTTTGCGAAATCGGTGGGCGTCGAGATCAAGGATTGGCCGAAGGACGCGCTCGGCAACGGCCCGCTCCGCCAGCAATGGCTCGAATGGCGCCGCAGCAACATCACCGCCGTCGTCAAGGCCGTCAGCGAGCAAGCCCGCGCCGTAAAGCCAAAGATCAAAGTTTCCGCCGCCGTCTTCCGCAACTGGGTGACCGACCGCGACGGCGTCGGCCAGGACTGGAAGCTCTGGTGCGACAAGGGCTGGCTCGATTTCGTCTGCCCGATGGACTACACGGAGAGCGACCGGCAGTTTGACAGTTGGATCGCGCTCCAGAAGGACTGGGTCGGCACGACACCGGTCTATCCCGGCATCGGTGTCAGCTCGTCCGGTTCGCGACTCGGCGCCGATCGCACCATCGGCCAGATCGCCATCACGCGCCGTCACGACACGAAAGGCTTCATCATCTTCAACTACGGCGCCACCGAAGCCAAAGACCTCGTGCCCATGCTCGGCCTTGGCATCACTGCCAAACGTTGACTGGCCGCTCCGCACCGGGCACCGTCGAAGACAGCCAAAGACCTCGTCAAGCAACGGGAGTCAGGTTAAGCTACGGACATGTCACTTCGGGTTCGCGTTTTGATCATCACGGTTTCGGCTGCGCTACTCTTTGGCGCGGCGCTGACGGTGTATTGGAGGACAATCCCGCGCGGCAGCGTCGCGACGTCGGCAGCAGCGCTGGGAGGATTGAAGGTTCGGGTCATCCGCTGCGAGCTTGGCGCGAGGGAAACAGAAGCGGTGATCAAGGTCCATTTGCGTCTGCGCAACGACGGGACCGCGCCCGCGCGGTTCGGACCGGGATCGTTCTGGTTGCTCGACGCGGAGGGTCTGCCGCATCTGGACCACTACGCGGCGGAGAAACCGGACGCGCCGTCGTTGAAGTTGGAGCCGGGTCAGACGGGTTCGGACATGGAGCTGAAGTTCTCCCTGGCACCCAACCTTCTTGCCCGGTCGCTGGTGTTATTGATTGGTGAAGCACCCACCGGAAAGGTGGCGGGCAGCCCGCCGCCAAAACAAGGGATTCGCGTGCCGGTGAAAGAGGACGGCGCACCCAAGGGACCATTCAACGAAGGAGACTGGAAAACCTTCGTCGGCACGCGCTGGCGTTGAGGTCGAACGGCTGAAGCGCGACGCCGCCGATGAAGAGGACCATGATGACCTTGCTGCGATGGATGCTGGTGACGGTCGTGTGGGCCGTGCTGGGCGGGTGCGGGACGGTGGACAAGAACGACCCGACTTACAACACAAAGCAGGTTCTGATCCGCGACACGCGGCCAAGCAACTGACCGCCGGCTACCACGAGCATCATCCCTTCCCCATCTGCTCGCCAAACTTCTGCAACACCTTGAGAAAACCGGGCGTGAACTGCTGCGCGTCCACCTCGATCATCCGCAAGACCTCCGCTAGTGTGAAGAACTGGCCCGATTCGATCTCGCGCGGGTTGGGCATCGGAGGCGCGTCGGTCTGTAACGTGTAGAACGTAACATGTTCCCAGCCGGTTTCGGCGCAGGCGGGAATCTTGAACAACCGCGTCAGCTTCGCGTCGGCTTCGATGCCAAGCTCTTCGCGCAATTCGCGACATGCGCAGGTGTCGGCGTCCTCGCCCACATCGTTATGGCCGGAGGCGGAGGAGTCGTAGCAGCCGGGGTGCTTGTCTTTGGTCTGAGACCGTTTTTGGAGATACAACCCGCCGGCGGAGTTGAACACGAAGATATGCACGGCGCGATGCATGAGACCGCGGCGGTGAACCTCGCCGCGCGTAGCTTGACCGATTACTTCGTCGTTGGCATTGACGACATCGAAAAGCTCCTGCTGGTTGTCGGTGGTCATGGTGATGCGGTGAATGATCGCTATTCTCGTTCCGCTAACGTGGGCGAGACGAGACTTCGTGTCAGCAACAACCACTGCGCCAGGCTCAGTTCTTCGCCCCGCGCGGTCGGGAGGATGCCGAGCGGTTTCAACGCAACTTCCAACTTTTCAGCCGTGACCGACACGCTTGTTGCCAGCTTCGGCAGCACGCCGCGCAGCATCTTGCGACGTTGGCCGAAGCCGGCACGGACCAGGTCCTTGAAAGGCGCTTCGAGATCCGGCTCCAGCAACGGATGCGGCGCGAGCCGCAATGAGACAACGGCGGATTCGACGGCCGGTGGTGGAATGAAGCAGCGCGGCGAGATGATGTGTTCGCGCCGCACTTCATAGTAAAGTTGTGTGAAGAGCGTCAGCGCGCCGTAATCCTTGGTGCGTGGCTTGGCGGTGAGCCGGTCGGCGACTTCGCGCTGCACGGTGAGCACCATGCGCTGCGGCCGGGCGGGCGAGTCTACGAACCGTTGCAGCAACGGTGTTGCGACGGAGTAGGGGAGATTGGCGACGACCTTGAACGGCGCCACCGGCGCGAAGTCGAATTCCAACGCGTCGGAGTGGACCAGTTGCAGCTTCTGGCGGTGGCCGAAGCGTTCGCGGAGAAACTCGCAAAGCCGCCCATCCTTCTCGACAGCAACAACGCGAGCAACGTGCTCCAGGAGCAACTCCGTGAGCGCGCCGAGACCGGGGCCGATTTCCAGCACGGTGTCGTCGTCGTGCAAGCTGGCGGCGTCCACGATGAGATAGGCGATGTTCCGGTCCACCAGAAAGTTCTGCCCCATCGCCTTGCTGGGTTGCAGCGCCAGTCGCTCCAGCGCGGCGCGAGTTTCGTTCGGTGTCATCGGCAGAATGATTGACCAACCGGTGTCCGGGCGCAAGCCGGAGCGTGCAACTTTGTAAAGAGGCTGGTGTTCATCTTCTCGCACCGGCAAAATAGCCAGGCTGATTCTTGGAAGACAACCGGGAGACATCATCTATGAGAACATCAGTTCTGAGGACGTTGGCATTGGGCTGCGCGCTCGCGTTGGTTGCGCCGTCATTTGCGTTCGGCAAGGACAAGGGAGCGGGCGGCAAACGCGGCGGCGGGTTGGCCCCCATCGAGGAAGCGCTCGCCAAACTGGTGCTGACCGCGCAGCAAAAGACCAAGATTGAAGAGTGCAAGACCAAGTTCAACGACTACATGCGGGCCAGTCAGGAAGAAGCGAAAGCTGCAAGACGGGACAACGATCCAGCCAAGAAGAAACAGGTCGCCAAGGGCCTCGTCGAGAAACGCCATGAACTGATGGACGGCATTCGCGCCGTGCTGACCGACGAGCAGAAAAAGACTTTCGATGAGGCGATGCCGAAACCCGCCGCGCGCGGCAAGAGTGGCGCGAAGGCAAATCCCAAGGCCGGCGGCAGCGTCATACAATAACAGCGGCACCAGCGCGCGCCCACTGCCCTTGCGCCACGCGGAGGAAAGCCATGACCGCCACCGTCAAGAAAATCGGCCACGCCACGCTCGAACTCCAACGCGGCGACATCACGGCGCTCGCTGTGGACGCCATCGTTAACGCCGCAAACATCCACCTCCAGCACGGCGGCGGCGTGGCGTGGGCCATTGCCCGCAAAGGCGGCGCGATTATCCAGGAGGAGAGCGACCGCATCATCGCCGCGCGCGGACGGTCGCTGGAAACCGGCGAGGCCGTCATCACCAGCGGCGGCAAACTGCCGGCGAAGTTCGCCATCCATACCGCCGGGCCGGTCTGGGGCGACGGCGACGAAGACGCCAAGCTCCGCCGCGCGTGTCTGTCGTCGCTCAAGCTCGCTGACGAGAAGAAGTTGAAATCCATCGCGCTGCCGGCGATCTCCACTGGCATCTACCGCTTTCCGCTCGACCGCGCCGCGCGCATCTTGCTCGCCGCCGCCGCCGAACATCTCGCCGGCAAAACCGGCCTGGAGCGCGTCGTCTTCTGTCTGTTCGATGAGAAGACTTTCAGCGCTTTTGCCGAGGCGATGGCGGCGATGTGAGCCTCTCTGCGGCCGACGCGGAGAAGTTCGATTGTTTCAGTAATGCCTACTTGGTTTTCTTCAAATGCTTGTCGAAGAAGCCGAGCACGAGGGGCCGCAGGTCTTGCTGTTTCGGTTGGAGGTGGAAGGAGTGAGGCCCGCCTTCGACGATCACCAGTTGGTGCTCCGCGCCCGCCTTCTTCAACGCGGCGGTGAATGCCTCGGAGTCTGAGACGGGCACGGTCTTGTCCGCCGTGCCGTGGAGGATGAGGATGGGTGGGTCGTTCTTGTCCACATGCGTCATCGGCGCGGCCTGCCGATACAGTTCTGGCGCTTCACTCCGCTTCTTCCGAAACATTGCCAGGTCTCTCGTTGAAAACCACATCGTCGGCCCGTAGAGGTCCACGGCCGCTTGCACGCGACACGAATACTCCCCATAAGGCCCGGCCGGGTCCAATCCCGACTCCGGGCCGGTCACTGCCAGCATCGCCGTCAGGTGCCCGCCCGCCGAGCCACCTATGGCACCGATGTGGTCTGGGTCGAGTTGGAGCCGCTCGGCGTTCTTGCGCAGCCAGCGGACGGCGGTCTTGCAGTCGTGAAGATTCTGCGGCCATGTGGCGGTGATAGTGCCCTTGGTAGCAAGCACGTAGTTGATGTTCATGCAGACGTAGCCGTGCTGCGCCAGCGTCGTGCCGATGTTGATCTCACGCGCCGCGTCCTTATCGCCGCCGGACCAACCGCCGCCGTGGATGATGACGACGCCGGGACAACGCCAGCCTTTCGGAACCTCTGCTGGTAAATAGAGGTCCGCTTTCTCTTTCCGGTCGGGGCCGAGGTAATCCACGTCCTTCTCGATGCGGACGCCTTCCGCCGCAGCCGCGACAAGCGCGCAGCCGGCGAGAGAGAATACGGCGATGATGCGGGCGATGCGTTTCATGGTTCCTTTCGTGCTAATCGCGGTCAGTCTGCGGGCTGACGACGTTGCTGGTGACGCGGTTGCGGACACCCGTGATGAGGATGTCTTTGCGCTGTCCCGGCTTGGAGGCGCTGTTGTCACGGCAACGGTTGCCGCGAATCTCGCAGTCGCTGCCGCTGACGATGATGCCTTCTTTCGCCGAACCGGTGACGGTGTTGCTGCTCAATGTTTGATGGGAGCCTTCCAGGATGATGCCAACACTGCCGCAGTTGCGGACGATGTTGCCGGAGATGACGTTGGAGGCCGTGTTGGGGCGGATGAGCAGAGCGGAGCCACGCGTGTTGAGGAACTGATTGTCGAGGATTTGGTTGCGCGTGTTGAGGTCCGGCTGGCGGCACCAGCGCCAGAGGTTGATGCCGCTGTCGCAGGAATCGAACCGGTTGCTTCGCACAAGACTGTCGTTGGCGTCGTTCAGTTCCATGCCCGCGCGGCAACCGACGATGGTGTTCCCGATGGCGCTGCAACTGACGGCGAAATGGTCGAAGTCAATCGCCTCGTCCATCGTGTCCTCGATCGCGCACCGTTCCACGACACTGTCGGCCACGGAATACATCGCCACGCCACGGCCGAAGCAATGCCGGATGACGCAGTCCCGCACCACCAGCCGCCGGACCGGCGTTCCGGTCGGGCCGCGCTCGTAGCTGTAGGGACCTTCGGCCAGCACCCCGCAGCCGATGACGTGGCCGGAAATCTTCGGATCACCGGCGCGGCGGCCGCCATCCAGCGTGAGCCGCTCGATGACGACGTTTTGGGCCGCGCCCCGGATGCTGAAAACGTTTGGGGCCTTCTCGCGATAGAGCCGCGTCCCGGCGGGCGCGGGGAACTCCAGCGGCGCTTTGAACTCCAGCCACCCCGGCTCCACCCGCGCCACGGTCGCAAGAAAATACGGCGCGGGCTTGCCGGTGAACGGATGGACCTTGCCCGGCGCCACGAAGTGCAACTGCATTCCCGGCGTAAAACCTTCGACGCGGTCCGCGCGCAGCGAGGTCGCGCCGGCGGAAGCGACATCGAGCGACTGCGCGTAGGGCAGCGGCGGCAAGCGCAGCACAGCGCCCAGCTGGCCGCGGATGGTGAGATTGGTCGCGGCGACAATCCTCAAACTCGCGCCGATGAGGTAATCGCCTTTGGCGATGACGACCTCGCCACCGCCCTGCCTCACGACGCGATCAATGGCGACCTGAATCGGTTGGTGGTCGCTCCCTTTGAACTGTCCGCTTCCGTCCTGCGAGACCATCAGCGGTTCAGCCGATGCGACGCAGATCGCGAGGGCACAAACGGCAGCGGCAGCGACGGTGTTACGGCTCATGGGTTCTCGGCCTGGCTGACCAGCGGCTTCTCACGCGCGCCTTCGGCTTCCTTGATCGGCCAGCTCGCGCGCAGTGGCGACTTGTAGGGACCGATCTTCTCGACCGAATGTGCCTTTGGCATAGGGAAGCATTCACTGCACGGGGAGTATGGTGACAGCCGCGTCATTCAGTTTTCCTGTCAGTGCGAGACGTAGATCCCATGTTCTGACAGTTCCGTCTTCGCCTGCAAACACCAGCCTCGACTTATCAGGCGACAGCGCAATGCAAAGAATCCTACCGCCATGGCCGGTGATCCCGGCAAGTTCGCGTCCCGTGGAAAGCGACCAAAGTCTGATGCTCTGATCCCACGACGAACTCGCCAGGAATTGTGTGTCGCGCGAGAATTCGAGTCCGGTAACTTGTTCCGTATGCCCCCCAACCTGAACGTTCAACGGCTGGCCATTAGGGGCACTAGATAACCTGATCGCGCCGGCTACGTCGGCTGTTGCCAAGATCCTTCCGTCGGAAGAAAAAGCAAGTCTCTGACACGCGTTGGAGTGCAACCGGTCGCGGAAAGAGTGGTTGGTGAACCTTCCACCGGCAACGTCCCAAAGCATCACCCAACTGCTTTGCGGGAAGGCCCAGAGCCTTCCATCGGGCGAAAGGGCGATGTCTGTCACCAGACGTTTGAGTTGATAGTCCAATCGCTTGCCGCGAAATGTCGTGAGATCCCACTGATAGATTTCGCCGCAGGTATTTCTTCGCCCTCCTGCGGTCACCAGCGCTCTGCCATCGGACGCAAAGTTCACCCTCCAAACCGGTTCTGCGTAGCCGACGAGACGAGCAAGCTCCTTCATCGTGAAGGTGTCCACGATTCTGACTTCGCCCCGTTGGGTTTCGTCGCTAAATGCGCGTGCGGCAACGGCCAGCAATCGCCCGTTGGGTGAAAAGGCGACGCGGCGGGCATCGCATGGCAAACCGGAAATGCGGGCTCGCGCTTTCTGGAGGGTGATGTCCCATAGAACCACATCGCCACCGCGAAGAGCCACAGCCAGGGTTCTGCCATCAGTCGAATAACGCAGATCCACGATGCCGGCCGAGGGACGAGGAACGGGCGGGGACGCGACAGATGGAAGTGCAGCAGACGTGAGTGCTTGTCTTGCAGCCACAGGTGTTGAAATCGCCGCTGGAACCGAACTCAAGTCCCAAAGCCTGACGGTCCCGTCCGAACTCGCCGTGGCCAGCGTGCGGCCATCTGGTGAAAAAGCCAAGTCGTGGACGCGATCATAGTGGCCGACGATGTTGAGGAGTTCTTGTCCGGTGTTTACATCCCATAGCTTGGCAGTTTCATCGTGGGAACAAGTGGCCAGTGTCTTGCCATCTGGTGAAAAAGCTATCGTGTTGACTCGGGCAGTGTGGCCTTTGATTGAAGCCGGCAACAGTTCCCCAGTGGCGGAACTCCAGAGACGGACGGTGCCGCTGTCGTCTGCGGTGGCCAACATCCGGCCATCTGGAGAAAAGGCGAGGCAGGAGACCAGTTTCACGTGCGTGCGTTGCTCGTGGCCGTTCGGGGGCAACTTGTGGAAGACAGACCGGTTGTTCTTAAGATCCCAAACCGCTGCGCACTGACCGTAAGTGTAAGCCAGCAGTTGGCCATCTGGAGAAACTGCGATGGATCGCACGATACGATTCAGATTGAGATCAAGCGGCTGGCTCCTGAAGCTGGTCAAATCCCACAAGACAACTTCGCCAACTTTATCTGGGTGTCCACCGCCCGTGATCAGTGTTTTGCCGTCTGGTGAGAATGCCAACGCGCAAGCCGGGTTTCGCTGGCCACTAAACCTCACCATCTCTTTCCCAGACGCAGCCTCCCACATTCTAATCTCACCGGGATTGGCCGCATCACGGTCATCGCTAATCGTCACGGCCAACAAGCGGCTATCGGGGGAGAATGCCACATAGCGGCCATTGCCGGGCAGTCCTCGCAAGTCGGTTTTGACTTTTTGTGCGCCCACATCCCACAGGACCACCGCACCCTCCCAATTCGCCGCCGCCAACGTCCGGCCATCGGGGGAATAGGCAATGGAGGTAACCGCGTCCCATACGATACCCCGATGCCGCAACGTGGCACTCGCGGCGGTGCGGACACGCGGCGTCGGTGGAGCGCTCCAAACGCGCCATTTCTCGAAGCTGCCCCATGTCGTCCAGACGTCGGCATCCCAACGATCGCCGAGCCGGGCAAACAGAGATCTCGCGGTGTCCGCGTCGCCAGCCAGACATGCAAACTGGCAAAAGGTGTTTACCGTGCGCAGCGATCCCGGATAGCGTTTCTCGATGTCCATGAACCCCTGTTTCAGCTTCGGCCAGGAGATTCCGTTGCGGGTGAAAAAACCTTCGTCCTTCTTGAACTCCAACGTCCCGCCAACCGCATTCATCATGAACCATACGATCCGCGCGTAAAGACTCTCGCCTTGTTCGCGCCGGGTCATTTCGGCCGCCTGCTCTGCAAATTTCACCCACTCGCCCGGTTTACCATGCCACCGCGGCAGCAAGTTATAGGCCTTCACGAAATACATCTGATACCAGTCAGGCTCGATGGCGATCCCTTTCTGAAAGAGCGCCTCAAGCTGTTCGCGCGGCCAAGACTGGCCCAGCGCTACACGACCAAGCGTCCAGTAGACGGCGGCATCTTTGGTGGACAACCGCCCCGCAGCCTCCAAAACCTCACGCGCCTTCTGCAACCGTTCTTCGAACAGCTTCCGTCCATCATCCGTCACCGTATAGGCAAATCCAGTGCCGCGCGCGACCCAAGCGTAGCTGGTGTAGGCCTCGCCTAACAGAATCCGGGCGGCGACCGAGTTCGGATTGCTCTTAACCCACAGCTCCAGCCGTGAAAAATGCCGTTGCCACTCGTCTTCACTGTGTATTGTCCGCTGGTAGGCGGTGTAAAGGAATTCCAACTTCAGCGTGCCACCGGGCCATCGCGTTCTTGTGCGTCGCAATTCATCTGCGAGTTTGTCCACCTCGGAGAAGTTCTCCGTGTCCACCAGCGCCCGGACTTGCGCCTTGAATTCCTCCCACATCCTGCTTTCATCCTCCAACACTGGGCTGCCAGCCTGTTGACACAAACCTGACGCGTTGATGAACACGGTCGCCGCCAGCACAAGGATCCATGCAAAGCGTCGCCTGCTAACAACAGTCGAATGGATTGTCTTGATCAGTGTCATTGGTTGGTTCTTCCTGTAGTCTGCCAACGTTTTTACTCGCTCACCAGCGGATGTTCGCGCGCGCCCTCGGCTTCCTTGATCGGCCAGCTCGCGCGGAGCGGTGATTTGTAGGGGCCAATCTTCTCGACGGGGATCAGCTTGAAGCCGAGTTTGAACGCGGGCGAGTTCTTCTTCAGCCGGTAGTCGTCCTTCTTTGCGTTGGCGAAGAGCGGGTCGGCGACGAGCGAGTGCGTGTCATTGCCGGCGGCCTGCCACGAAGACCACTCGTCCATCACAACGGCCTCGCGCACGGTCACGTCGTCCACCCAAATCGTGCCGGCGGGCTGGCGCACATCGAGCCGGACGCGGATTGACTTCATCTGCTCCTTGTAATCGCGGTCGCCTGGCGCGGGGAACTTGAAGATGACCTCGTATTCCTTCCAGTCGGTGCCGGCGGCCGTGGAAGTGTCCTTTGCCCAGAAATAAACCTTGTCTATGTAGGACTGCGCCATCAGCGCGATTTTCGTGTCCGGCTCGGCGGCGCGGATGCGCGCGGAGAGACGGTAGAACTGGCCGGTCTTCGCGAGGATCTCGCCGCTGACGAAGTTGGGCGAAAGTTTGGCGCCTTTCGAGTCGGTGGCCGTGCCGCGGCCTTCGAGGCGGAGCGAGTGTTTCCCGGCAAACTTCACGCTCGTGTCGAGCACGGCCTTTGAGTCGTTCGGCTTCACCTGCCATTTCCAATCCTTCGGCGTGCCACCGGACTCGCCCTCCTCGAAGCCGGCGTTGGGCGCGAGGTTCGGTCCCGTGGACTCCTTGATCTTCTGGATGCCGGTGACCATCGGCTGGCCGTAATGCCAGAGGAGATTGTAATCGCATTCGTTGCGGTCGAACGCGACGTTGCGCATGCCGTAGAGCTTCGGCTTCGGGTCGCGGTAGGCGATGATGTTTCGCTTCAGCACGTTGCCGCTCATGATCGTGTGGTCGGGCAGGACAGCCTGCGTCGGGTGGGTCTGCATATTGCGCATGTGTTTCCACGCCGGCTGGCTCGCGACGGACTCGTAGCCTTTGATCATCGAAGGCAGGTGGTTGGTCCAGTAACGGTGCTTGTCGGTCCAGCCGCTGTATTCCACCTGCACGAGCCGGCCTTCGACGAAGACGTTGTTCTCGACGAGGTTGTCGCGGCCGTTGTGGAGGTGGAGGCTCGCCCGCGAGCAACGCGCGACGATGTTGCCGATGACGTCCACGCCGCCGGTGTTGTCGTCGAGATAGACGCCCCACGCGAAGTGCGGCGAGAACCAGCGGCCCTTGTCGTCGTGGCCATAGCCGAGCATGTCGTGGAAGTAGTTGTAGCGGATGACCGAGCCGCGCGAGCCGATCCAGTCGCGCCCGCCGGTATAGACCGCGCCGGTGTCCTCGGTCTCCAGGTTCATGTGGCGGATGTGATTGTATTCGATGACGAGGTTGTTGCCGCCGAACATGATGCCCATGCGCGGGCCATCGTGGATGTAATTGTGCGAGGCGCGGTTGCCGCAGCCGCTCATGGCGACGCCGACGCCCTGTTTGTAGAAAACGCCGACGTGGTGGATGTAGTTGTTGTCGGCGTAGTTGTTCGCGGGCGTGAGCGTGACGCGGTCGCCACCGTTCAAGCCGACACCACTGCTGCCAACTTCGTAGATATCGCAACCAATGACACCGTTGTCTTTGCCGCCGCTGACGGAAACACCACTACCGTTGTAGTCACCAACATTGCGGATGACGTTGGCGGCAATGACGCAGTTGGTGGTGTCCTTGAGCGTGATGGCCGTGCCCTCACAGCACTCGAAGGTGAATCCTCGGAAGGTCACGTCCGTCGTGCCGGGGCCAAGTTCGAGGATTGTGCGCATCGTTGGCGCGTAAACCTCGCGCTTTTTCAACGGCGCAGGCGGCCAGAAATAAAGCGTCTTCTCCTTCTTATCGAGATACCACTCGCCGGGTGCGTCGAGTTCCTCCAACAAGCCGCGCACGTAGTAGCGGTCAAACGTGCGGATTGGATACGAGCAATCGCCCGTGAGCGTGATCGTGCACTGCTCGCGATCCACGCTCTTGATGCGGACGATGTTGTTCCACCAATTGTAGCGAGCGAACACGAACACTTCGCCTTCTTCGGGCCGCGCCCACTGGCGCGCGTCGGCGGCCTTGTATTGCAGCGTGCGCCGGTCCTCGCCGAGCCGCTCGGCATACATCGGCCACGGCTTGCCATCAGCATAGGCCCAACCGCCGCCATAGGGATTCTTCGGGTCAAAGTTCGGATAGCGGGCGAGATGCATCCGTTTGCCATCGAAGAAGAGCTGGCGGAAGAAGTTGGTCACGCCCTGCGCGCCGACATTCGCCTTGAGAACCTCACCTTTCCACAGTTCAAATCCACCAACGGTTTTGCCGCCGATGATGACAGGTTTCTCGTTCTTGTAAGCGCGCCACGTGACGCCGCTGTCCCGCGCATCGAGTTTCAGCATTTGCGGCAGTGCATACGTGCCGCGGCGCACGAAAACAGTGACGCCGTCGCGGCTCTTCAGATCACGGACAGCATCGCGCGCCCGCTCCAGCGTGGCGAACGGCTTCGCCATCGAGCCAGGATTAGTGTCGTTGCCGTTCGGCGACACGAAAACCTCGGCCGCATGCAGCGAAACCAACGATACCAGTAACAGAGAGGCGAGAAGGAAGGTCTTGATTTTCATCATACGTCCATCAAACTCGCGACCGCCTCGGTTTTCAACTTCGGATTTCAACCCGATACCAAAGTCGAACCGGCCAGGACACCGGCGCTACGGCACGTCTTCTAGATGGACTCCATCCTTGTGCAACTGCGTTTGGAGCTTGCGAACGTCGAGCTTGGCCATGTCCACGCCCGCGTTGAGCGCGAGCGCGGCGCAGGTGCCGACGCCCTGGCCCATGACCATGCAGTGGGTCTGCACGCGGACAGACGAGTGGCCCTCGTGCGTCGAGGACGCGCAGCGGCCAACGACGGCGAGGTTCGGCATCGTCGCGTTGAGACACATGCCGAGCGGGATGTGGTAACTCTGACCGACCGGCACCATCGTCTCCGGCTTCTGGTCGGCCCACGTGGTGTGGCCGCTGCCTTTGGGGTCGTGAATATCAATCATCCAAACACCGTGGCCGATGGCGTCGGAGTGTTTGACGGCCTTGACCACCATTTGGGCGTCGAGCGTCTTCAGCCCTCGGACGCGCCGCGATTCGCGTATGCCTAAGCTGAAACCGGTCTGCACGACTTTGGCATCCTCGAAGCCGGGCATCTCTTTGCGCCACAGTTCCACATACTGATGCACCTGTCGGCGCGCCTTCGCCGTCAACCGCGTCAGTTCCTCCTCTTTGAGCGCATTGCCGGCCACGGGGCACATGTTGTAGGACACGTCGGGCGGCTGCGGACTGCGCAGGTAATGGCGGGCGGCCATTTCAAGGAACTGCGGAAACTTTCCTTCGTCGCGAAGCTTCTTCATCAGGCCCACCACGCGATCCGCATCCTGAGGATGGGCCTTGACGATCTCGGGGGCGACGTCGCTGAGCCGGAACATCATCGTCATGCCCTGCACGAGGCCGTCGCTGGCCCGGCCATATTCAAACGGCAGGCCCACCTTGGCAGCGATGTCGCCGTCACCGGTGGCGTCAATCACGATCCGCGCCAGGATCGCCCGCGTGCCTTCTTTGGTCTCCACCACAACGCCGCGGATTGTTCCGTCCCCAAGAATCGGCTCGCCTGCCACCAGGTAACAGAACGTCCGCACGCCGGATTCGTCGAGCATGTCCTGATAGACGACCTTCATTCCTTCGGGGTCGAACCAGTGCGTCTCGAACGCTTTCGGGAAATTCTTCACCTGTTCGATCCAGCCGCGTTTGCGGGCGCGCTCTGCGGCTTCCTCGACCAGACCATTGATGACCACCTTCGTCCGGTCGCTGCGGTGCCAGCCGTTAACCAGCGCGGCGGTCCCCATGCCGCCGACGCACGGCCAACGCTCGATCAAAACCACCTTCGCGCCATGCCGCGCCGCGCTGCACGCGGCGGTGATGCCCGCGGTGCCGCCGCCGCAGACCAGCACGTCGGCTTCGACAAGCACGGCAACTTTGCGTTCGGGAATGACAACGACACCGGCTTGCGGTTTCGCGGCCTGAGCAGTTGCTGCGAAGGCGCCGAGACCGCCACTGGCGGCGGTGAGGATGAATTTGCGTCGTGTGGTTTTCATAATGCGTCAGCTTATCTTTGAGCGATGGTCATAGCGTCCACGGCGCGCGCATGGGACGCGTGAGCAGCTTATTGGCCTCGTCGTTGCCGGTGAACTTTTCGGCGGCGGGATCCCACTTCAGTTTCTGGCCAAGCTTGGCGGCAATCCAGCCGATCTGGCAGATCGTCGCGGCGCGGTGGCCGATCTCGGCGGTGACGATGGGTTCTTTGCGGCTGCGGACGCAGTTGATGAAGTCTTCCTTCTCGCTGATGCACGGCAGTTGGATCTCGGTCGGGCCGGGCTTCCACTTCAGCAGCGCCGGATCGCTCGCCTTGAAGCCGCCGGACTGGAACCATGTGTTCTCGATCCAGCCTGTCGTGCCCTCGACGCGCACGAACGGACGGTCGGAGACGTAAAGCATCTCGACGCCGTTGGCGTAGCGATAACGGAACTCGTGGTTGATCGGCGCGTCCCAGAAGGCTTTCGGGAACTCCGCGCGTCCCTCGACCTCGACGGGGCCGGTATGCTCGGTGTCCAGCGCCCACTGCGCGATATCTATGGTGTGCGTGCCCCAGTTCAGCAGGTTGCCGAGGGAATAGTCGCTGATGTGGAACCAGCCCGGCCCGGTGCCGGCGGTGTAGTCGAGGCCGCCCTGCCGCGAGTGGACGCGCTTGAACGTGTAGGGGTGCTCGGGCGCGGGGCCTTGCCAGAGGTCGTAGTCCAACTCCGTCGGCACCGGCATCGGATCGGGTGTCTCCACCAACGGCGCGGGGTCTTTGGGCACGCCGACCACCACGCGCTTGACCTCGCCGATGCGGCGGTTGCGGACGACCTGGCAAAGCTGCTGAAACCATCGTTGCGAACGCACCTCGGTGTCGGTGCGGCAAACACGGTTGTATTTTTTGACCGCGTTCACGATGGCGCGGCCCTCCCGGACCGAGAGCGAGATGGGTTTCTCCAACGCGATGTCTTTGCCGGCCTTGGCGGCTGCGATGGCCATGCAAGCGTGCCAGTGGTCTGGCGTGGAGATCATCACCGCGTCCACGTCCTTGCGCACGAGCACCTCGCGGAAGTCGCTATGCGTTGCGCAGCCTTTGTAGCTGCCGAAGCCGGTTTTGTTCGCGTAGTTCGCCTCGACCTTCTTCTTCGCCTGCTCCATGCGCCAGGCGTCCACGTCGCAGACCGCGACCACCTGCACATCGTCGGACCAGAGGAACCACGGCAGGTTGGCATAGAACACCTGCCGGCCCGTGCCGATCATGGCGACGTTGATGCGGTTGTTGGGCATGACAGCGCCATCGGCGCCGAGCACGGAGGCGGGGATGAGATTGGGAAATGCCGCGGCCGCTCCGCCGAGCGCTGTGCGTTTCAGGAATTCTCGTCGCGTTGTTTTCATGGTTGTCAGGGGGCGAAAAGTCTTTGCATCACTATCGGGTTATCTTTACCGGCGGAGTTAATCAGAACCACCGGCTCGGCGACAAGCGCATCGGCCAACTCGGCAGCCGAAGCGAATGAGTTGAGCTTCTCGCGCCAGACGAGATCGAACTGGAACTCCATCACGCCGTGTTCGTCGGCGACGAAGTTTGTATACCAGAAGTTGTTGAAGAGCATCGCCATCACTCTCTCCGGATGCGCTGGCGGCGTCTGGCAGCGCGTCCAGATTTGCGGGCTGTCGAAGCTGGCCAACGGCACGTCGCGGCTCACCCAAAGCCAGTGGCCATCCGGCGTGGCATAATCGGCCCAGCCGTCGAGTGCGATATGGTCGCGACAGGCGCCGGGAATCTGCTCCTTGAACGGCGTGAACGGCACGCCGCCGTTGCTTACGCGCGGGAGCGTGCCTTCGCAGGGCAGTGTGAAGCTGGCGTAGAGAATCTCCGGCGCTTCGGAGGAGAGGCGGTTGAATCGCAGCGTGACGCGGGCGCGTGGCTCGCGTTTCCAGAGTTCCAGCCGGCGCTGCGCCCATTCGAGACGCGGATGCTTCAACCACTGCACATAGACCCGCGTGTGGGCCGTTTCCTCGACGGTCACATGGCCTTCCTCCGTCGCTGGCACGGTTTCGATGTGTTTCTTGCGCAGTTCGTTGCCGCGAGCGGAGCTGCCGGCGGCGCAGATGTCTTTGAGTACCCAGCGCGGCGCGAACGCGTTCACCTTCACGGCGGAGAACTCGCCGATTCCCCCGGCGAACAGCGGCTTCTTCATGCCGGCCCATTGCGCGGAAACCGGCCAGCCGGTCTCGTCGAGTTGGACCGCCGGACCGCCGCTCGGTGCTGGCTCGGCGCTGACAGTCTGTTTCTCCAGACGCAGCCGCACGAAACCGTCGGCTGGCAGATCTTCGATCCAGAACTTCACGGTCTGGTTCGGCACGTTGTCAGGGAAAGTCGCTGCCGTATTCTCGCGGGTGAGTTCGCCCGGATTCTTCGGCGCGCTCCATGAGCGGATGCCGTTCTCAAACAGCAGCGGCAGCCGCGTGCCAGTGGCCGAGTTGAGCAGCGAGTGGTAATCGTCGCGCAAGCAGGTGGCGGGCATTCGCACCCAACCGCTGAACGGTCGCCGCGATGGGTTCGCCACGAACAACCCCTCGCCCTCGCGTAGCAACCGTGAGCGGGCGCGCTGCGAGAGCAGCCATTCCGCCAGGCCCATCGGACGCCACGCAAGCATCGCCTTCTCAGCCCACTGCGCCTGCGTGTCGAGGCTCCACGGCAACGCCACGCTCCAACTCGATCCCCACGTGTGCTCGTCGAACAGGCAAAGGTCCTGATAGAGGGAGTGCGCCTTGCCCGCACCACTGGCGGGCATCGGCCCCCAAAGCGGCGATTGCGAGGCGGCGAGCAGCCGCTTCGCGACACGCGTGGCGGCGACCTCGCGCGGCCCGGAGGCGGCACCGTTGGCCCACCAGTCGGAGAATTCGCCTTCGTGCTCCGTCACGTTCTTGCCGACGGCCTTCTCCATTGCCTGCATCGCCTTCGTCGCGGTGGTGAAGACCAGCTCCGGTTTTAGTCCAAGCTTGTTCCACGCCGCAATGAAATCGGCCAGCGCCAGGAACGGCGGATCGTTGTCCATGCGCCAATGGTTCGTCATCGAGATGGTCAGCACGTCGTGCTTGTAGCCGCCTCGCTTGAGACCCTCGATTTGCCGGAGGCACTGCGCGTGCGCCGCCCGCAGCGATGCCTCGTCAGTGCGGAAGAAATCGCCGGCGCGCGGCGGGCGATAGCGTGTGTCCGACGCGAACGGCACCGGCCCGCGCCGCCAGTGCGTGCTCTCGAAGAAATCGTAGCCGTGGGGATAGGTTTCGTTCAGATAGACGAACAGCCGACGGCCATCCGGCATCTTCCACCAGAACGCCGACGGCCGGAATAACGGCGGGCCGCCACTGTCGCTGTTGATGCTCATGCAGAGCCGCGTGATGCCGCGGTCGAGCAACGCCATCGCGCCGGCGCGCGGGAAACCGTTCACGTCGCTTTGCAGCGCGACGGCGGGCTTAAACTGCCGCCAGAGGTCCTCGGGAACCCAGTGCATCATCGTCCACCACTGCGCCGCGTCGAGGAATGGCGCCTGGTTGCACGGCAGCGCCGCGACATCCAGTTGGCCACTGCGCAGTGCTCTCAGGAAATCCTTCCGCCGCGCCGGCGATGCCGCCTGCCACCAATCGTCCACCGTGATCAGCGATTCGCACGTCCATTGAAACCTCTGCCCCGCCAGCTTCGACATCGTTGCGAGCACGCCGTCGAGCGCGATATCGAGATAGCGGCATTGCAGTTCCCGGCACACGCCCGGCATGTCGGTGAACCCGATGTCGGTGTGCGAGAAGTGGATGATGTAGATGCGTTGGATGGAAGGCTCTGCCGGTGTCGGTTCCGCGCTTTGAGTTGTGGTGGTGATGACTGCGGCTGCCGCCAAGACCAAGACGAGTTGCCTAATCGTTTTCATATCGTCCTCAAGCTTAACGCGCGAAGCGCCCTGGACTGCTGTGAGAATCACAGCTCTTGTAGCGCGGCGACTCAAGCGTCGCCTACGCGGAGAGCGGCAATTCTTGCCGCAGTCCAGAGCCTTCGGCGTCATTGCATGCGAGCCATCATGATGCCGTCACGCGGAGCGTGACGACTACTTTGCTGGTTTGAACTCGACGTTGTCGAGGTAGAACACCGTCGCCGCGTTGGCGGGCGACATCACAACAACGCAGTTGAGCGTCTTGAAATTTGGCGAGCAGGCAAGGCCGTGGAACTGTTGCGGGGCTGCGCTGGCCGGGCGGACGGTGAGGTCGTAGGTGGCGGTGGCTTTCGGACCGAGGGCGCAGACGATGTCGAAGCGCACCCATTTGCTGCGCGGCAGTTGGAGCAGGCGCTTGTTGTTCGCGGTGAGCCAGCCTTGCGCGTCCACGGAGAGGCGCGGGCCGAGGTTGTATTTGTGGGGATCGTCGCGCCACTCGTAAACGAACTGCGCGCCCGGCTCGATGCGCAGGTCGAAGCCGGCACGCAGGCGGCCTTCCGCGATCTCCAACATGTAGGTCACGTATGGCATGTAGGCGGGTTTCTGGCCCGCGCCGTCGGCGACCTTGAGGCTGCGCTTGCCGGACGCGGTGGTTTCGTCGGTCACGGCCACGGAGTTCACTCCCGCCTCGATGCCGACGGCTGCGCCGCGCTCGGACTCGCCGATGGCGTAGTCCTCGTAGTCGCGCAGCGCGGGCTGCTGCGGAGCCAGCGAGCGAGCCGGACGGTAGTCGGCCGGTTCGCGCAACACTTTCATCTCCGGCCGCGGCCACGTGCGGCGCTCGGGGCTGGCGTAGTTGCCGACACTGCTCAGGTTGATCGGCTTGAAGCCGACTTTCAGCGCGGGCGAATCGGGCCTGAGCCGATAGTCGCGCGCGGCGGCGTTGACGAACTTCGGGTCGGCCAGCAACGAGCCGCGGTCCTGGCCCATCGCGAGCCAATCGTTCCAGTTCTCCTGCTTCGCGCCGCGCGGGATGCCGGCGATGCGCGGCAGGCCGCTCGCGCAATAGACGAGGTTGCTGGAGAAACGGCAAATGCCGTTGGTGATCTGGCGAACGGTGTAGAGGCTCGCCGCGCCGCCGTTGTAGCTGATGATGTTGCGCTCGCAACGGTGGCCGGACATCGGATACTTCGGCCACGGGTTGAAGTAAACTTGGTTCTGTTTGCCGCCGACGAAGATGTTGTTTTCGACGGTGTTGTCGAGGCCGGCGTTGAGCATGAAGCCGCCGAGCACGGTGTTCCAGACGACGTTGTCGCGAATGCTCCAGCCGCTGCACGCGAGGTCGAGGTAGATGCCCCACGAGTAATGTGGAAACTCGAACTTGCCGCCGCGTCTTGGGCCGTAGCCGCCGGAATCGTGGAGCAGGTTGTGGTGGACGACGTTGTTCCAGTTGAAGCGGCGGTTGCGGTCGAGTTGCTCCTCGATGGAGAACCGCCAGTCGAGCGCGGTCGCCGCCTCGATGATGCTCGTGTCGCACGTGGTCAGGTTGACGTGATGGCCGTGGTTCCAGGCGATCTCGCAATCGTTGCCGACGTCCATGCCGATGGCGTAGCGCGGGCCGTCGTGGATGTGGTTGTGCGTCACCTTGCAGCGCGAACAACGGTGCATATAGACGCCGCCGCAACGGTTGTGGATGCGCCCCCAGCCGAAGTCCCAGATGTAGTTGTTGTCCACGACGTGGTCGCTGACGCGGCTGTGGTCGGTGCTTGTGCCAATGATGCTGACGCCATCGCCGAGCGTCTGCGTCATGTCGCAACCGGCCACGCGGCAGGCGTGCGTGTCGTCGCCGAGGTAAACGCCAGAGCCGACGTTGCGCAGGTCGCACGCCGCCACCGTGCAGTTGCGCGCGGCTTTCATGTCAATCGCCCTGCCGCGGCAGTCGCGAAGCGCAAGGCCGGCGATGCGGACGTTCTCGACGAACTTCCCCACCTTCGCGTCGCCTTGCAGCATGAAGAGCGAGTCCAGCGCCGGGATGATGACGGAATCGCGCTTCGGAGTGCCCGACGGTGGCCAGAAGTAGAGCGTCTTGCTGTCCGGGTCCGCATACCATTCGCCTGGCGCGTCGAGTTCCTCCAGCAAGCCGCACACATAATAAGGACATCCCGGCGCGAGAACATAAACCCCGCGCGCCGCCTCGATCACGCGGTTCGCCACGTCCACATTCTTCAACGCCGCCCACGTCTGCTCATAATTCAGCGAGTCGTGAAACACCATCGTCGCGCGCTCCAGATGCGTCCACTTCGCAGGATCGAGTTCGCCCGCGCGATAGCCGAACTTTGTCTTGGTGCCCGGCTCCACGACGCGGTCGTTGAACAGCACGCCGCCGATGCGCGGATGTTTCGGATCGTGGTTCGGCACGCGCGCCAGTGGTTGCCGCCGGCCCTTGAAGTAAAGCTGCTGGAATTTGCAGTCAGGCAAATCCAGCTTGCCCAGGTCGCTCTGCAACACCTTGCCGCGCCATGGCCGCCACTCGTTCACCGCCCGCCCGCCGCTGATAACGACCTCCTCGCCCTTCGCCGCCTCGATGGTCAACCCAGATTCCTGAGGTCCGAGCATCAAAGGCTGCTTCAAGTAGTAGATGCCGCCGCGCATCACGATGCGCACCGCTCCGACTGCCTGCCGTGCCGCATCCCGCGCACGCTCCAGCGTCGCGAACGGCTTCGCCTTAGTGCCGGGATCGGCGTCATTGCCGCAGGGCGCGATGTAGAAGTCGGCGGCAATCGCGCCGGTCGTTGCGATGGTGACAAGGATGATTGCGGCAATCGTTTGTTTCAGCGGGTTCATTGGTTTGTATTTCGGGACGCCGGCGCCAACTCCACACACACCACGTCGCCTGCGGCGTTGCGGGCGTAGAGGCGGCCGTTGGCGAGAACGGGGACGGTCCAGCATTTGCCCGGCAGGATCGTTGCGCGAGCGCGCAATTTGTAGCCGGCGGGCGACGCTTCGATGATGCTCAGGTCGCCCTTGTCGAGAAGGATCAGTTTGCCGTCGGCGGCCATGAGAGCGCCGCTGCCAAAGCCCGGCTCGGACCATTTCACGTCGCCGGTGGCCAGTTCGATGCAGGTCAACTTGGTCGGACTATGCGTGGTGCCGTTGATGCCGTAGAGGTGGCCGCCGAGCAGCACGCACGGGTTGAAGTAGTTCCGCATCGCCTTTGCAGATTTCCAGACGATCTCCGGCTTGCCGTCACGCAACCGGAGCAGCGCGCAGCCGTTGCTGGTCGAGACGAAGAACCTGTTGCCGTCGAAGATGGGATCGGGGGCGTTGACGGCGCGGCTGGTGTGCCACGCATGTCGCCACAGCTCGCGGCCGGTTTTGAGTTCCACCGCGGCCACCGAGTCGGCGCTGAGGACGGCGATGGCGCGTTTGCCGTCCATGATGAACGGCACGGGCGTGGAGTAGCCGCAAACGTTCGTGCCGGTGCTCCAGACGACTTTGCCCGTATGCTTGTCGAGCGCCGCGCCCGCGCTGCCGACGTTCAACGCCAGCAAGTCGCCCTCGATGAACGGCGATCCTGCGAGATCCCATTCGGGCAGCGGCAAGTTCAACTCGTCGGCGATGTTTTTCGACCACGCGACCTTGCCTGTGGCTGCGTCAAGCCGGTGCAGATGGCCTTTCTTGCTGATGGTATAGACGCTCCCGCCATCCACGGTGGGCGTAGCGAGCGTGCCGCCTTCATAGAAGCGCGGCGCGAGCGGGCAGGCATACGAGTGCCTCCAGATCACGCGACCGCTGGCCGCGTCGAAGCACCAGACGCTGTCCATGCCATTGGTGTTGCCCATCGTGAACACGCGGTCCCCGCTGACGGCGAACGACGAAAACCCCGTGCCGACCGACGCGCGCCAGAGAATCTTCGGCCCTTCCGCTGGCCACGGCTTGAACCATCCGCGTTCGTCGGAGATGCCATTCAGATGCGGCCCTCTCCAGTGGGGCCAGTCGTCGGCATCGAGCGCGACCGGGAAAGCCAGCAACCACACGGCGACAATCAGCACTGCGAGATGCGGGAGTGTGGCTCCGAAATTCACGACGGCGTGAGTTTCCTAATGCTTCGCGGCGACGTCGCCGAGATAGTTGCCGTAGGTCAGCAGCAACACCGCGCCGATCAGGACGGTGAGCGCGATGCCGATGGTGCGGTGCGTCAGGCGGCGGCACTGGCGCCATTCGCGCAGGAGGATGCCGACAAGGTTGCTGATGAGCACCAGCATGATCATATGAATAGCCCAGCTCGTGAACTTGTAGTGGCCCATCCGCACGTGGCCGAGGTTGTAGAAGAAAAACTGGCCATACCAGAACAACCCCGTCACTACCGCCATCGCCCAATTCAACGGCAGACTCTCCTTCTCCGAACCCGCCGGCAGTTCGACCAATTCGCCGAGTGTCTTGTGCCGTGCGTGCAGCCAGAGGCAGTAGATCGAGGTCGTCAGGAACGCGCCGGTGTTGGAGAAGATATAGACGACGTTGCCGCGCCAGACGCCCGCGCCGTGCGCGCTGGCCACGTCGGCAATCGGCTCGCCCGACTCCAGCGCAAAGCCATACACCGCCGACAACACACCCGCTAACAGCGAGAGCAGCAGACCCTTGATGAGCGAGAACTGCCCGGTCAGTTGTTGCGCGCTGAGGTCGCGCTCCTTCAACCGCCCGGCCCAACCGGCGCCGGCGATGCCGAGCGTGCCGATGACGATACCCGCGACGATCCACTCCGCGCCCGGTTTGCTGAGCGTCGTGCCGAGCGAACCCTTCACCAGCGGTGGGATGAGCGTGCCGAGCACGCTGGAGAGTCCGACTGCGATGGCATACGTCAGCGAGAAGCCGATGTGGCGGATGGAGATGCCGAACGCCGTGCCGCCGATGCCGTAGGCTGCGCCCAGCCCGAATGACGCAAGCATCGCGCTCGTCGGCGCCTCGCGCAGCACCGCGCCGAGTTCCGGGATGGTCAGCCATGCGCCGAACAGCGGCAGCAGGAACCAGCAGAACGACGCCTGCGTGAGCCAGTAGCTCTGCCACGACCAGCCACGCACGCGCTTCTCCGGCGTGTAACAAGTCGCGGCAAACGTAGCGCCGACCGCGTGCATCGCGACGCCGAGGAGGGGATTGGAAGCGATCGAGTCCATTTGGTTTACAGAATCATTTTTGGATGGTTTGCAAGGTCACGGTTTGGCGGTTGAGATTGATCCATTGGATGGCGCGCAGCAGGGTGTGCTGAAGAAAACGGCGATGGTGCTCCATCACGACTTGAGGACGGTGAACGGAGGCTGTGACGGAGAAAGCAATGTCGTCAGCAAGGTGGTGGACTTTTTGCGTGCCGAGAAGGCCGTGTTCGGAAGTAACCGTGACTTCGCGGATGACCTTGGCTTCTCCACCGAGGAAGTGCGTTGCAGCATCGCGATAGAGCGCAGGATCGAGGCCACTGCCCCAATCCGCGAGAGCACGCTGCATGGTGCTATGGAGCGTCTCGCACCCGGCGCTGAGAGGCTTCCAATCGCCCAGGTTCCACAACACTTGACGGCACTGCTCTGGCGTGAGGCTGCTGGAAACGAACTCATGCTGAACGCGCTCGGTTCGGAAGTTCAGCAGCGTCGCGTGATGAAGGCCGCAGAGATAGAGGTAGTTCAGCACCTGTGCCCGATGCGCGGGAGCGAGAGCCTCGGCAGTCTTGGTTTCGACGATAACGCCACCGTTGATGAGGATGTCCACTGAGTAATCGCGGGTGAAACCGTCGAGTATGAGCGTGATTTTCACCTCGCGGATGACGGCGAGCCTTCGGTCCTTGAGCCGCGCCGCCAACTCGGCCTGGTATAGACGTTCGTCAAGATAGCGGCCTATCTCGTTATGAATGTCGAATGCACACCCCGTTGCGATCTTGTCCACGGCGTGGAAGGACTCCTGGTCAAAGACGGTGATCGGAGCTGAAGTGAAGATGGGCATGGGCGGAGATTACAGAATCATGGTTACAAAATCATGACTCCTAGAACAATGATTCTGTAATCATGATTTTGTGACAGCCTCGTCAAACTCGCCGAGCCGCAGCGGATACCGGCCATACTCACGCACCAGCTTCACGACGTAATCGTAGGCTTGGCCGGAGACGGAGCTGGTGACGGAGTGGTCGCTCTGGAAAATCAGGCCGCCGCCTTTGGCCGCGTTGAGCTTGCGCAACACCTCGCGTTTGATCGCGTCGCGGTCGCCGCTCTCCCACGTCTGCACGTCAATGCCGCCGCAGAAACCGATGCGATGACCGTATTGGCGGCGCAGCTCCACCGCGTCCATGCCAGCCTTCACTTCCAGCGGGTTGTAGGCGTCGAGGCCGATCTCGATATAGTCCTCGAAGATCGCCTTCACGTTGCCGCAACCGTGATAGATCGTCGGCAGGCCGTGCTCGTGCGCCAGCGCGATCATCTGCGCCACCCACGGCTTGAAATACTTCCGCCAGTAGGCCGGCGACATGAACGTGCATTTCTTGTAGGCCACGTCGCCCCAGATCGTAAAGCCGTCGAGCAGGCCCGCGCCCGCCGCGATTTCGGCCTTCGCCATCGCGAGGTAGAACGCACCGATACGGTTGATGACCTCGCCCATCTCGTCGGGATACTCGCCCATCCACATCATCATGTTCTCCTGGCCGACGAGCCGCGTGAGGCATTCGCTCACCTCCATCATGCTGCCATAGACCGGGAAATCCGGCCGCAGCGACTTCACCGTGTCAATCCACGGCGGCGAGTTGCGCTGGAAACCGTCGCCGACGCCGGCGATCTGGTTGTCGCCCGCGCTGAAGAACCGCCGCCGGTCGTCGGGCGGATCGAACTCGGCGCGCTGGAGTTTCTCGAACGTGTCGGTCTCCCACGCGCGCATCTCCGGCATCGGGTAGGAGAAATGTTTGTGCATGATCGCGCCGAAGCCGGTCTTCACCGTGACCTCCTCCGGCGTTTCCTTGAGCGTCTCGAACGGCCGGATCCACGGGTCCATGTTCGGGATCGTGACGATCCAGTCGAGGTCGTAGTGGTAGTAGGGGTTGGCGTCCGCCGCGAGGCCGAGTTCCTCGCGCCAGCGTTTGGTGAAGCTGCCCCAGAACCAATCGCTGATCGGCACGCGATCCGGCTCCTGATGCCGCAACGTCTTGTTCATGCGGTCAAGTTTCCGCAGTGTGTTCTCCTTGCGCGATGTGGTGTCGGCAACCTTCAGTGTCATGTCGAACATGCCCATGTGTGTGTCTCCGTGATGAGTGGCGAGTGATGGCGGCTATTTGAGGGCGTTTTGGATTGCTGCGGCGACTTGCTTGCCGAGCAGGTCGTAGCCATCGCTGTTGAAGTGGACGTCTTTTGGCGGCTGCACCTTCGCGAGGTGCGGGGTGATGAACGCAAAGAGGTCGTTGATCGTGACGCCTTGCTTCTTCATGAGCGCAGCGGCGGCGGCGTTGCGCTCGACGATAGAGGCGGCAGTTTGCTTCTTCGGCGGGTCGTCGGGGATTGGCGTGGTGCTGGCCCAGATGAGTTTCGCGCCGGCCTTCTTCATACGCTCGATGAGTTGCTCCAGCCGCTGCGTGTAGTCGTTCAGCGGCGTGTTGCGGTCGTGGATGCCGAAGTTGAAATGGATGACGTCCCACTTCCCGTCGCCGAGCCAGACATCCATCTTCTTGATGCCCGTGGCGGTCGGCCCACAATTGGCCGGGGCGCGATGGACGTTCGCTTTGCCGGCGAGCGCCTTGCGCACAGCCTGCGTGTAGCCGCGCGAAACGGAATCGCCGATAAGCAGGACGCGCGGCAGCTTCGGGTCGTCCTGCACGAAGTCCCATGCGTTCGACCGGCCGGCGATCTTCTCGCGTTTGTGGATGGGCAGATAGAAGCCGCCGAGATTCTCTTGTAATGTTCGTTCCCAAACCTGTTGTTCGGGCGGCAGTTTGGCGACGAGCGCGGCGTAGCGTTCGTCAACGAGCTTGTCGGCGGCGGCCTTCTGTGCGGCAGCTTCCTTGGCATTGGTCGGCTCGCCTTTCGGCGGCGCTTTCTGTTGTGCGTGTGACGCCACGAGCGAAGCGAGCAGCAGAAGTGTGATGGTTAGTTTATTCATAGTTCAATCTCCAAGTGTTCACCGCCTTTGGTTTGATGCCCAACCAGAGTGATCTCCTACCGGTGCCACGACGGCGCGAGGATATCGATGGCCTCATCGAAGGTCGCTTTGCGCCGGAAATTCGCCGGATCGTAAGCGGGGTCTTTCGGGTCGGCCTTGGCCCAATGCGGATGCTGGCGGCCAAAGTAGCTGCCGTAGAACTGATAGTTGCTGTCCACCCAACGACTCAGGACCATCAGTTCCGTCGCCGTGAGCAGCTTCGTGTGGTCGTTCCTGGCGTTCTTCGGATTCGCGGGGTCGGTCAGCATCGCAACCAGCTTGCTGGCGTGGCTGCCGAGACTCCGCGGCGGCAAATAGGCGCCGTTGTAGTTGCCCCGGTCACCCTGCCGAAATGACGTGAACTCCGGAATGATCGGCCCGGCCAATTCCTTGGAAGCAAGCTCTTCGTAGGAGGTGTTGTAGAACTGAGTGACCTCGCCCGTGAGCTTGAGGTTGCCGGCGGGTTCCTTTCCGCTGTGGCACTTCACGCACTTGGCGTCGAAGATCGGCTGGATGTCGGTCGGGTAATGAATGACCTGGCCGGCGCGGCCATCATCGCACGGCTGCGGCTGGGGCGTGCTTGGCTTGCGGGTTAGCGCGAGTAGCTTCGCCGTCGCGCCGCCCGTTGCGCCGGTGTGACTGGACTGGCCGTGGCAGCCCGTGCAGGAACGCATCTCGCCGGGCGCATAGTTGACGTAGGTCCTCTCGCGCTGGAGCTCGCGGAAGTTCTCGTCGAGCGCCTGGAAGAAAATGCTGCGACCGGCCGGCACGACAAAATGAGCCGAGCCGTCTTTCTCGACCGGCACGACTCCCCACTGCACGCGCGGCCAGAGAGCGGCTTTCCACGCCGAGCTGCTGTTGGACGGCGACCATCGGCGGCCGGTGGACCAGTAACGCGGCAGAGCCTCGTTGATGCGCAGCCATTTGACCTCGCCCGGCTTCACACCTTCCATGCCTTGATAGACGTTCGCAACGACGCAGACAGCTTGGTTGCTCGCGGCGTATTTTGCATCGCGCTGCGATGAGACCGCCGGCGGCACGCGGCGCGAGACCAGCGGCGTTGGATGCCAACACGACAGTTCTGCGTCGGCGTGAACCGGACGGTGGCGGCCTTCAGTGTCAATCAGGTAGAGGGCGTAGGCGTTGGCGACGTCCTTGTAATGATCGGCGGGATTGACTTTATAAGAAACCAGGAACTCGTGATCGCTGACAGGGAACGGATGCGTGTAGAGGTGGCCCGATTTGCCCATGCGGTCGCGTGTGTATTTGCCGTCTTTGGTATGGAAAGCCCAGCCTGGTTCCTCGCGGCGCGGGATGAAGACTTGCGGAGTGATGTTGACGACCGGATAGCGGGGGTCGCCCTTGATGAAGCCCGGCTCGTCTGGATCGGGACCGCGCTCGCGCATGCCCATGCCGAAGTCCACCAACAGAATCGCGCCGAGACAACCGCCCTGCGGGTAGTGGCACGTGCCGACGCTCACGAAGCGATGGCTGCTGCCCGACAGCGGCTGCGGATACATATAAACGGTCGTGTCGTCGTCGGCCAAGCCGTAGAGTTCCTGCGGCCGGCTGCCGTCGGGGTTCATCGCCCAGACGGTCTTGGCCACGCGCGCGCCCTTGTCCACGTATTCCCAGCGGTGATACATC
>Ga0172379_10000965_pt1 | contig 63210 bp, 56 predicted proteins | sample GrowelOW334metaG_FD_119756 | JGI IMG/M metagenome (GOLD analysis project Ga0172379, IMG submission 119756) | Groundwater microbial communities from an aquifer near a municipal landfill in Southern Ontario, Canada - Groundwater well OW334 metaG | ecosystem: Environmental > Aquatic > Deep... | reverse complement strand
ACTCCTGAAGCAAGTAACGCTTTGAAACCAACAACCAAAACCACCGTTCTGACCACCCCCACAGCCAAAACCGCACCTCAGTCTTCAATCGGATTCTGAAAGATAATTACCGGAGGCACCCTGAATTTGCTTCGTCATTTTAATTCTTCCGAGCTGAAGATGTTTGGCTCGACCCGCTGGTGCTTGATCCGGCCAAGTTGTTGCCATTGCTAAAGCCGTATCCGCCAGAGCAAATGGAGTTCTACCCAGTCAGCCCAATCGTCAATTCACCGACGCACGACACGCCTGATTGTTTGGTCCCCGCCTCGTAATCGATGCAGTTGTCCGGGTGGGGTAACGCCCCATAGCCAAGGATCAGCCCATCGCATAACGTGTCTGCAACAGATGGATAAGACCAATTTCGCCTTCTGGATGACTGTGACTGGAACCCTCTGCTGGGTTGTTTGTTTCTGGTGGATGTATCGGATTTCAACCAAGCAGGATGCCTTCTTGAGGCAACTCCACGCGCAGGGCAAACGCATCGAAACGCTGTCCAGGCTCGAACATGACCTCATCAAGGAAGTGCATCCGCAGGTCGGCGAGATCAAGGATGGGATTGACACGATGGTTGCCGCCGCGAAAGAAACTGCTGCGGTTGGTCAGAACGAACCCGGCCACGCTCGTGGGTGTTGAACTCTTCAGGTTTATTGTGGCCATTCGGTTCCTCTCGGCGCTTTCTTCTCACTGCGAATGATGGCAGGTGCTGATAATTCCCGCAATTCGCAAATCTGACGGTTGCATTCAGCGATTGTATACGACGATGTCCTGACTGCGCCGACTGTTTGCTGGATGCTGATCGCTGCCAACTCAAAGCTCCTGTCCGACGCAGCTATCCACCGCTCGTACGGGCTGCAATCTCCAATCGTTGTGGGTGATGGCAGTAGTAGCTGGAGCCGAAACTTAGCCTGTATTCACAATGAAACGGCGCCTCCGTCAAGCAGTCCACCAAGTCTGGCGCGTTCACAACTTTGACACGACAACTCGGCGAGATGGTTGTGCGAAATTTCTTACTATCGGCGTTCTTTGATTGGTGTTGGCTCACTGAACTTCCTCCCTGACTGGTGTGGCTATTTCTTCACCCTCCCACCACCTTCACTGCCAATTCTAGAGGCTGGCCTCCTGCGACATTGATTTGCCCCACCGCATCTTCGTGTTTGAACAGATACATCGCGGCTGGGTAAACTCCAACCGCCTTGACGCACGTAATGACGTCGCCCCTTTTCAGCTCCTTTGCATTTCCTCGTGTGTATCCGGGCACGGGATGTTCCACTGTGAGTAAAGCAACTCCATCCGCTGTGACTTCGTAGTTCCGGCCTTCTTCAATACGCAAACCATCACACATCTGACTACCCCATGTTTTGCTACTTTACCTTCACCTGCACCGTTCCATTCGTGCCTGATCTGGCTGGTGGCACTTGAATCGTCAATGGAGTGCTCTTGGCGCTTGATCCATTACCGGTTTTACCCATCGCCGTCTGCATCGCGGTCATGTATTTCTTCTGTGCCTCCGCAAATGCTTCCCGCGCTGCTTTCACCTCGGGCACATCTTGAACCTTCTGGAAGGCAGTTGCAGTCAGAGGTTGAAGGCGTGCACCGGATGCATTGCCTGGTCCCGATGGCGCCGCAAACGGACCCGGGATGCGGATTTGCGGAGGGTTGGCCACAGACGATGTGGGCCGCAACACCGAACTGTTAGGTCCTGAAACCTGCAACCGTTGAGGCGAGGGAGTGGTTGATTGGTTCGTCGAGTCTGTCTTCAGCGCCCACGTCGTCACCACTCCGCCGGCCACTACACCTGCCAGAGCGATGGTTGCGCCTGCCACAAGGAGTTTGATTGGATCGTTCATGATATTCCCTCAGCTACTAACAGGCACAGGAGGTTCAAAAGACTTTCACGCTCATTGTGCTCTGTTACTGTTGTTGAATTGCCTCACCTCTCTCTGTTTCTGGCCGCTTTTAATGCCATATTCCGCACCTTCTTTCAATCCTCTGTTCTTCGCCATCAACTGATTCCCTAACTGCAACTTTTCGTCATCCCAAGAAACCTGGTTTGGGCACATTTCACTTTCACAACGACAACAGATACTCCACCAAGTCATCGAGTTCTTGTTGGGTCAGGCTCGATGTTTTCCCGTGCCGATCATTCTGATTGAACTTCGTGAGAACCTCTCGCAGATCGACAGCGGCGCCATTATTCAAGTAAGGAGCTGTGCACCAACATTCGATCAACGTCGAGGTTTTCACTTTCTTCCCTTTGTCCTTTCCCTGTGTCGTGCCAACATCATGCATCTGCTGGTCGGTGAACGATGGCTCAGAATGACAGACAGAACAGCCAGCTTTGCTCCTGAAGATCTCCTGGCCTCGTTTGCCTGATGGTGACAATTCCCCATCGGCAAGGCGGTGTGGACTACGTTCCGGACGAAGTGACCGCAGGTATTCCACAGTTGCCTCAACCTCCTCTTTCGTCGGCTCGTAGAATTGAATGTTTCGAAATCCCGAGTCCACTGCCGATTCAAAGTCAGGCCGGACGCCAAGTGCCATCATCGGCTTGGTCTTATGGGCACACACCAACGAACGCGTGTTCTTTGGATTGCCAGCGCCGTCATTTGTCAGGTCCCAATTCAGACCGTCAACACGACCATCGGGGTGGCACGAAGCGCAACTCAACCAGTGCTGAAGACAATGGGCAGCGTCGTGAAAGATCATCTCGCCTCGGCGGATCTTGTCCATCTTCCGCTGAGGCCCCAGTGGAATTCTTCTGCTTACACCGCCTGTAGCCGCATCCACCAGCAACACCTCACTACTGAAATACATGCAGACTGCCAGTGTCTTTCCATCGGGTGACATGGCCAATCCACGTGGGCCATTACCCGGAAGCGGATAGCGTTTGATCAGTCCCGTTAGGTAGAGCGAAGCAAGATCCATCGCCGCCATCACTCGTTCACGCGGATGCTGATTCTTGTCCTTATCGCCCACTGCTGCTTGTGAAAACCTCGTGGTTGCCAGATTCCCTTGAATGGGTTTGCCGTCCAGAAAGTCATACAACCCTTCCCGGTCAATTCGCATCAACTGATGAGTCCCCGACAATGAAATCCAGATCGTCTTCTCATCCGGTGACAGGACTATTCCCCAAGGGTTGGCGGCACCTTCGGTGAGCCGGTCGAGATAAACCGTTGCGCTGAGCGTCTTGCTTTGCAGGTCAAGAATGCTCATCGCATGGACGTTGATCCAGCCGCCTTCAAGCTCGGTAGCCGGTTGTTGTGTGCGTCCGATGCTGTGAACTACGTAGGCCCAGCGGCCATCGGCGGAAATCACAATCTGCCGGCAATTAGTTGAACCGGGCGGGAAACGAATGTCAGCGGCCTTCTTCAATCCGGCGAGGTCAATCAGACTGACACATGCTGCCGTTTGCGGGTCGGTTGCATCACCCAATGGCAGAAGATTACTCACAACGGCGATAGTTTCATCAGGCGTCACTGCAACGAAGGATGGCTGACGAACGACCGGAATATGCGCCTTTTCCTTGGCAGATTCGATGTCCACCAGAGGAACATCGTTGCCGTTGGAATTGCAGACGATCAGAAGTTGCCTTCGTATGGCAACAGCCAGTCCCATCGGTCCGTGTCCAACAGGGATGTGGCGAATCAGTTGACCTTTGAGTGCGTCTAGTTCCGCCACCGTCCCGGTCGCATACTCGGAAACAAATACAAGCTCGGCGTCTGGGCCACACACCACGCCGGTTGGCTGGTTTAAGCCAAGCGTCTCCTTGACCACCCTGCCGCCCAGCGGATCAACCGCCAACAACTTTCCCGCCGTTCGATCCGACACTACTAGCCACTTGCCATCGGGAGAGAACCTTGCTTGAAGCGGCGAGCGCCAAGGGATTGTTTCCGATGCATCGAGCGACCCCATTTGAACGAAACACACTATCACGACGCAGTGTAACATGTTCCGCCACAGGCTGAATCTCATCCCGCTACTCTTCCAGCGTCATTACTCGACATATTGATCCTAAAGGCAGGGGTCTGATCGTATTGGCTCAACAAAACATACTTCTCAACACTATAAACAATAACCCGCCTAAACAAATGTGCTTTACAACTGTATCTTCAATTATGAACACACCAATACACAGGGCAGACACAGATAGGAACAGAACTGAGTAGCCACAACAACTCGGGCTTGAAAATACGCCCTGATTCAACAACACACTCAAGAATACAATCACATAGCCACAACGCGTTGACCATTTGTGTTTGCCTGTGAAACGCCGGAGTCGACCACACACATTGACTATGCTCATTGTTAACGATAGCTCTCGATTAATCCGTGGATTGCGGCATCTAATACTTCTGACACGTCACGATGCGCTTTGCTATTAGGGTCTACGCCGTTAATCACTCTTTGCGCAGCATCGCGTTGAGCCTCGTATGCCTCGCACTCAGATCCACGATTACTATGAACACGTTCATGTGCCATTATAGCATCTTGAGCCAGCGGATCTAAGCGCCAGTAGCTGTATCCAGTAATAGTAATACGTGTGCCTGGTATTGTAAGTGCATATGGAAACCCAGGTAAAGGCAAACTTAGTATCGCTAACATTCCGACCACGGCAAGCGCAATAACTGGAACAGGGTGAAGGATAAATCTTCCATCGGGATCGATGGTGTTCACTGGATCGCCATCGCAGTAGGCATAAAGGTTTATGCCGCCATTCTCAGCAATTGGATCTCTGCTCAACCACCTTCCCAAATCTGCATCGTAAGCCCGATACAACGCCAAATGCAGGCCACTGGAAGCGTGATAGTAGTGTCCCGTGAAGCTGAAATCCGCATCCAGATCACCGCACACCTTCGTCCGTCGTCCGTAAGGATCATAGTCGTAACGAGCTTGGATCGCACCGCTTTCATCTGTCATCTCACGAATGCTACCCAGGTGATCGCGAGTATAGTAGTAGTTCGTTGAGCCAACCCGAACACCTTGTGGGAAATATCGCTTCGTCACCGTGGTGCCGGCGCCGTCTCGTTCCTCCGCAATCCTAGTTCCGTCCCACACGAAGCGTTTATCGCTTGTCACCGCGCCGTTGTCTTTTTCAGTGATCCGCACACGCCGGCTCAACCCGTCATACGCCATCTCTGTGCGATGCATCCCGCTGTTGATCGCCTTCAACCGGTTCGCCGCGTCCCACTCGTAGGTTGTCGAACTCCCGCCGCCGGAGCGAGACACCAGATTGCCACTCGGATCATACGTCAACGTCTGCGTGATCCCGCTGCTGACCACCACCTGATACCGGTTCGTCCGAGCGATGCCGCCGGAGCCTTTCGCCACCACCGGCACAACGTTGGTGCCCACCGTCACGTCGGCAAATCCATCGAAGGTATAGGAACTCAAGACGGAGTTCGTGGCTACCGAAGCCGGAGTGCCACCCACCGTCACAGTTGCTGGTTCACCCAGCGTCCCAAAGAACCGCATCTTGCCCCCACCCTGCCGGCTGATGAGTTGGTTGAGGTTGTTGGGCGTGGCGCTGTTCACGGTGTTGTCCACCTGCTCGCTGGTGCGGTTGCCCGCCGGATCGTAGGCATAACCATACCGCTTTAGAATCTCACTCGTGCTCGTGTTCTTGAGCACCGCACCGATCAACTGATTGGCCGGGTCATAGCCGAACTGATACGCCGTTGGCATCTCCGCGTCCGCCTGCCGCGTCCACCTCGTGATCTGACCCGCCGCGTCATACTCGTAGTTGAATTGAGACAACGGTGCTGACCCGACCAAGTTTGCGATTTGCTGCAACCGCTGATTGCCGCCACTCTCGTAGCTGAGCGTTGTCTGCTGGCCATTGGGACAGGCAATGGAACTCAACCGGGCTGACGAGCCAACGTAGCTGTAGCTGAAACTGCCGAGCTGATTGCTCGCATTGGTCATCCGACCCAGAGCGTCGTAAACCACTGAGGATGGAATACTGCCTATGCCTATGACACTGTTGGTCACACGACCCAACGCGTCGTAGCTATAGGTGATCGTGCTGTTGGGCAACGGACTGGTCACGCTCGCGAGTTTGCCGCCGCCCAACATATTCTGGCCAGCAGGATTGTATGTGTAGATGGTGGTTCCCGTGCCGTCGATCATCCGTGTCACCCGCCGGTAACCTGGATCTTCGTAGGCAAAACTTACAGTAGAGCCATCGCTGTAAGCAACGCCGCTCACGGTGTCGTCGTTGTTATACGTGTAATACTTGGCGCGACCGCTGGCATCTTGAACGGTTTTCAGACGGCTGACGGCATTCTCGTAGGCATAGGTCTGTGAAGAGCCGTCGGAATAAGTCTTACTGATGACGCGGCCTTGAAGGTCCCGAGTCCAGCGGGTGAGATTACCGTTCGGGTCGGTGATAGCCGAAGGAACGCCGCACTTGCACCATGCGAATTTGGTCACCCGATGTGCCGTGTCCTCCACAGCCACTGCCTGCCGCACCTCGTTGTAATACGTCCGGCTCCACCTCCCCATTCGGTCTTTGTGCATGACCGCGTCGAGCTTGTCATAAACAATCTGCTCGGTAGTGGTGTCAGGGTAAGTTATCAGCGTGGGCCGATCGAGATTGTCGTAGTTTATCGTGATACCATAGCCGATTGAATTCGTGACCGCGCTCACCCGGCCGAAACCATCGTAGGCGTAGGACATCAACGTTGCGCTGCCCGGCCCGACCACCGAAGTCAAGGTGCCTCTTCTTGCATCCGTGCTCGTGTAATCGTAGTTGAAGAGCGTGACTTGTCCCAAAGCATTGGTTACAGCGCTAAGCTGGCCGTAGGCATTGTAACCCATCGTCGTTGTTTGGCCTGCCGCATCGATGATTTGTGTAGGCAGGTGTTGATCGTTGTAGGAGAACTGGGCGAGCGTGGCCCAATTTGCCCCTTCCTTTTGTTTCACGTTGACCAAATCAACAAGGTTTGTCGCATACTCATAGGTGGTGGTGCGGTTCAGAGCATCCATCGCGTTGGTCATCTTCCCGATGGCGTTATACCCGTAGGAAAGCACCTGAGTGACACCGTTATCCAACCGACGAGCAATCCGCGTAGGCCGGTCCAGCATTCCGTCATTAACAATGTCGGAATAAAGTGTTGATTGACCTTGATAGCGATACCATGTGCGGCTTTCCAAAGGTGATTTTTCGCTGTGCAGGATGCCGGGAGCCAGATGAGTGTCGAGATCGTCCAGCCACTGAAACACTTTGGCCTTGGTGTAATCCCCCGCCCCCTGCTCCATGGCCTCGTGATCCCAATAGAAGGTGTTGCGATATCGGGTGCTTCCTGCACCAAATTCACCTTCCAAGGGGGTTTCCTGAGGCAAATCCACGTTATCCCTGAACTCCGCGCGTTTTTTGCGGCCAATGGGGTCGGTGACTTCCAACGACCGCGTGACGCCGGGACCCTCCGATTTCTCAAACCGGGTTGTGCCGTAGGGCGTGGTCATGGCCTTGATGAAATCACTCTCCCCGTCATACGTGAACGAGGAGGTCATCCCAATGACATCCGTGATCTGTGACAGTCGCCCCAACTCGTCATATTGAAATGTTGCAATGCGGTTGAAAGGATCGGTCACTCGTGTGATCTTCGAGGGATCGGTGGGATGGTTGTAGGTAATAGTAGTCACTTTACCTGTCCCAGTAGCGGGATCTGTCACCGCGTCTTCCAATGCCTCAAGACGGTAGATGCTATTTGTATAATTGTAATGCAATTTGACGGCGTTACCCTGAGGATCGTTTTTCTGAATAAGATACAATTGGTTGTCGGTGATCGAAGGCCGGTAGTAGATGTCGCGGGAACCGTCCGGATATTGAATCTGATAAGTCAGATTTGTGGAACCGCCGGTGAGCACGGACTGATCCCGCATTTCGGGAGCGTAGCTTTGAGTCCCGGAATCATAGGCATACGTCCGGCCGCCTCCGCCCGCCATCATGAGCTTGGCGCTGGTGTTGGTCAAGTTAAGGACGGATAGCCAGTTGAACACCCATTTCGGCCCCAAATTGCCGTAGGAGGAAGGCGGTTGATTGGCCTCCCGCTGGTTATACGTGACCGTGAATGGCACCGCAGGACCGTAGGCTGGTGTGTATCCCACCGGTGTATCCATGATGTTCAGACTGACGACGGCAAGATGAATATTGTAGACGGGCATGCCGCAGCAAGGCGGACAATCGGGGTTACTCTTCTGGTCATTGTTGCCGGTGTTGTTTGGATTCACGCCTTCTGCAGGTCCACCCCGCCCCCAGACTGAGCTAGCTTCGGCGACAGCTACTGGCTGCCAGCCGGAAGGCAGTTTGCCCGCCGGCACCAGGAAATACCCACTGGCCTCGGCTTCCAATGCCTTTCGGCCGATCCACTGTGATCCTGTGCCACCAATGTCCAGACCTTGATCGGCCATATGATATCGACTGCCTCTAATTTGTTTCAGCGCGCTGTAATGACCCAGCTTCCAATGCACGACACACGGCACCACAACCGCACTGCCAGGAGACCGTTTCGCCATCTGGTAATCAGCCCCCACCTCTTTCGCCAGCATCTGCAATTGATTCAAGGACATCCCGTTGGGGGTAGCTTGAGCCCGTAAGAGTTTGCGTCCCTCCGGCGTTGTCGAGCAGATATGGATGCGTAGTAGCTGGCCCAACGCTAGAGCCCCGCACTTGAAGGTCGTTTCAGGGGCCACATGCATCATATCCATCATCTGCCGCGCATGGGAGATCTTCTCCGTGGAGTTCCCACGAACCTGCCGCGATCCCATCTCGGCAAATAGAAGTTGCAGCTTGTTCGCGTTTCCCGCCCAAGCATACATCTGAGCCAGGTCCGCCACCACTTGATCGGCAACCTCACGTGCCATCAACTGCTTTTCGTTTCGGCTCAGCCTCCATGCATCCTCCCAAACCTCGATGGCCCGTGAGAAATATCCCGCCTGCCGGTAATCCACTCCCAAGCCAGCCATCAACGACGCACGCCAAGGCGACTTCGGATGCTTCTCCAAGAACCCAGTGATCGCCTCTATCTTGACCGTCTCATTCCCACGCCAATGAGCCAGCATCGCATCCGCCAAGTCCTTGTTCTCTTCAACTGTTGTCCGTCCGCCCATCGGCACCAAGGCCGATGGGAAGCCACGAGCATGGAGAAACTCATCGTCCCGAGGTGCGGCTGAGAACTCCGGTGTCGGCGGGATCGGCCTCACCTTGGGCACCGTCCGGTTCACCTTGACCTTGGTCGGCGTCAGCACTGGCGGCGGAGCCTTGAACACTGCTGCCGGAGAGCTATTTGCAGCGGGTATGCGTTCAGCGGCCGATAGGCTTACCACCGGCACGGTGCTCAGCACGTGCAGCGGCAACAGCACCCATGCCGTCGTCCGTATCCACAACGGGTGGTTTCGTATTCTGACTCGTTTTGCTTCTCGGCGCATAGCGTAGTCTCCTGAACGGTTGAAATGTCTATTCCATCGGCTGGATGGCTGGCTCAATCAAGGTGATGGTCGGCCCTCCCGGGTTGCCACCAGTGGGCATCTGGGACTGTGTTGGATCCATTGGAAAAGCGTCACGCCAGTCCACAACACCATCCTGATCGCTGTCCCAGAACAAAGGGCCGGTCCCAATCCATCGCTTGGAAGCCGTCTTCTGGTTCAATGGGTTGAAGCCATAGACAGATTTCCACCAATCCAGGATTTGGTTTCCAGTGATGGAATAATCCGAGTCGTCGTTGGAAGTCCTCGTTGTGAATTCGTAGTAGCCGCCGAAATTGTCGTCGGTCACATAATGGCCGCTGGAGGGATCGATGACGGACTGGACGTAATAGTAGTAGTTGCTTCCGGGCCACAATCCTTCGAGCAGCGCCATCACGATCCCGTTGGTGCCCTGCACGCCCGTGGCAATCAGGGCGTTGGTCAAGACCATCGTTGAATCAAGACTGTAAACGACGAAGTGCGATGCAGCGTAATTCGTCAAATTCGTGTTCGTGATGGTCACGTTCCACGTGATCCAAGCCATCGTGTCGGTAACCCCGTTGGTCGTGGGAGTGCCCGTCATCGCAATGATCGGATCGTCACCGCTCGTGTCCACCGGCAGCATATCAACCATGAGATTGGTCGATATGTAGTCCGGGTAGGCGTCCTGCAGGAGCATCCGATTGAGCCGGACAAAGTCCCCGTATTGCGATGCCTGTGCGAGCAGATTGGTGGTGGCTATGGATAAAGTCACGCCGGTAAAAACCGTGCTGTTATAGATGTTACTGCCTCCCCCTATGATCTTGTTCAGTTCATCCGACAGAACGGGCCCCAGTTCCTGCACGTTCGGATTGGTGTTGGTCAGCACCCACCGTGACGACTCTGAGAACTGGTTCGTCAAGAACACGGAAACCGGGACATCATTCGTCAGGGCGGAGACGAAATTGGTGACGACTCCAAAATCCCACGGCGTGAACCAAGCGAACCCGGGCAGGACCGAATAGAAGCTGCCGCTGTTGGTATCGGCCGCGTAGTGGCCGGGCGCCGAATCAATGACCGACTGCACGTAGTAGTAACTGTTCGTGTAAGGCGTCAGGTCCGTGAGCACGGCCATCACGTTGCCATCCGGATCCTCGAATCCCTCGGTCACGATTGCGCTCACCACATTGGTCGGCACCCCGTTGGTGCTGAAGACCACGTAGTGGAAAGCCACATCGTCGGGATCGATCTTGTCCACGTGCCATGTGACCAAGGCCATCGTGTCCGTGACCACACTGTTGGTCACACTGTCAATGGTGATGAGCTGCGGCAGAGAGAAGCTGGGCGTCGTGAACGTGCCGTTGGTTGTCGCATAATAGCTTGTCTGGCCGGTGCCCTCTTGCGGGATCGAACCTGCGACGAAGGCGTAGGTCGAGGAGGGGTCGAGACCACGGAGGGAAACGCTGACGCTGTTGACACCGGAGGGCGTATACGCCGTTACCGTCCTTGCGGCGCCGCTGGATGCGCCTGTCGGACCATAGGTCACCATGTGGTAAACCCCGGTTCCGCTGTTGTTCTGGAACCCCCAACTCAGGTTGAAACTGTATCCGTTGATGGCCCCAAACGTGGGCGCATTGGTGATGCGCATGCCCGGCGTGTTGGTGGCGATGGACATGCTGGCCATCGTCAATTCCGGGACATAGTAATTCGACATCCCGTTGAGAATGGATTGGGCGACACAGTAATAGGTGGTCGCGGGTTGCAGTCCGGAGAGGTGAACGCTCACTTGGCCACTGACAGCATTGGTGGCTGAGAAGAACGGATCACTCACAGGGCCAGTTCCATCCACCATGTAGGTCACCAAGTGTGTGGCCGAGTTGGTCTTGGAATTGGCAACCGTCCAGATGACGTCCATGCCGCCGGGCGTGACGTTCGTGCAATAGAGGCCACTGACGCCGATCAACGGCTGGGTGGGCACGGTGAAGACGCTGCCGTTGGTCGCGTAATAACCGACAAAATGGTTTGAACCATAATCATTCGCGTCGTTGATGAACGATGTCACCGTGTAGTTGTAGGTAAGTCCGCGAGTCAGATTGGTCACCGACAGGATCACGTTGGTCACGACAGGCCCGGGATTGGGATCGATGAAGAAATTGGTAATCGCTTGCGATCCACTGAACAGTGTCACGGAATGCGTGGCCGTAGTGGCGCTGTCGTTCTGCACACTCCAAGTGATGTCCACGCTGTTGGTGTTCAAGTTGCTGTAGCTGGGAATGCCCACAACAATCCACGGCGGTGTGCCGAAACTACTATAACCAGGGCTTCCGGCCGGAGCCGTGGCATTCATGACGGTGTTGGAGGATTGCACGTAGTAATCGTAGGTGTGTCCTGCCAGCAGATTGGTCAGCGACACGCTCACCAGCCCATTGCCGGGATCAGTGTCGGCCGTGATGCAGTTAGTGGAGGCTCCTGCAACGCCATCGAGCCAGTAGCGAATCTTGTGGGTCGCCGCCTGCGCGGTGGTGTTGGTCACGGCCCAGACGATGCTGGCGCTTTCATTGGTGATGTCGAAGGCCGTCGGACCACTGGTGATGGCGATGGTGGGCGAGATTCCGGTTGACCCCCATGTGGGGTAGTGGTTGTTGGAATCCGAAACGAGCGTCGCGTCATAGTCGTTGTCCGAGGAATCGTCGGCTATCACCCCGATGCCTTCGTCCATCGTCCACAGACCGACGGTGTAATTGTCCGATAACAGGTTGGTCGGCGCAGCGAATGCCGCAGAATACCGCACCGAACTCGACAGCCGCGCCAGTGCAATGTCGCAGGCTTCGGCTGGAGTCAGAAGGTTGTCGATCTTGTAGATCGTTTGGGGCACGGCACCAAACATCGGATTTCCGCCGGGCCTCAGATTGTTGGAAAACGACGTACTGTTTTCAAACGCCCCGTCAATCCACAGCGCCAGTGTTCCGTTGTTCCACGTTGCCGCCAAGTGATGCCAACGACCATCCCGGATGTTGACGGAGATCGTTGTTTGTCTCAATTCTATAAGACCGCTGCTGTAAGGCAGGAAACAGAAACTGCAAACGGTCGAGCCAAGACTGTTAGAGACCTTAAAAGAGAAGCCTCCCCAATAATTGTAGGTTCCAGCAATATATCTGTTATCGTTCGTGTCTGTTGATCGATACCACAGCTCAAAAGTCCCGTTCGTGGGTGCAAACACATCGGTGTTTTCCATCGTAGCGGCGGCATAGTTGGAGCCATTGAAATCCAAATAGGAACCAATTCCGTTGAGAAGTTCGGTGTTGAATCGGTTGTAGCGGTTAGTTCCTGTCGGAATCCTGACGCTGGCGAACTCGTTCGATGATTGCACGAAGTAATCGTAAGTCCGTCCCGCCAACAGGTTGGTCAACGTCACACTGACCTGTCCATCGCCGGGATTCTCTTGGGCCACCGCAACCTCGATGTCCTCGCTGCCATTGAGACGGTAGTGAACCGTGTGGGCGGCAATCTGGCCGGTGGAGTTGGTCACAGCCCAGAGGATGCTCGCACTCTCATAGGTTATGTTCGCGGCCATCGGCACGCTGGTGATGGCAACTTTCGGCAAGAGATCACATGCACCCCATACGGGGTAATTCTGGTGGGAGTCCGGAACAAGCTCCAAATCAAACCCACTGTCCGAGGAATCGTAGGCTGTCACGCCAACGACCTGGTTCATCGTCCATAGGCCAAGGGCGTTATCGTCCGACGACAGAGTTGTTGGCGGATTAAATTCCTCCGTATATCGCACCGAACTCGACAATCGCGCCAGCGCAATATCGCATGCCTCGGCGTGCGCCAGTATTCCTCCTTCTCCGAACGGCGGGAGTGGCACAGTGCCAAGCAGCAAGTTGCCGCCAACTCTCTGGGGCGTCGTAGCCGACACGCTGTTCTCAAACGCCCCGTCAATCCACAGCGCCAGTGTGCCGTTGGTCCACGTCGCCGCCAGATGATGCCATCGGCCATCCCGGATGTTGATGTTGCTCGTCTGCTTCACCTCTCGCTGGTGGTTGTCGTCCTCGATATAAAAGAAGCTGGAGACAGTCCCGCCAAAACTATTGGACGCCTTGAAACAGTAGCCTCCATAGTAGTTGTAAGTGCCTGCAAAATATCTGTTATTGTTGGTGTCCGTGGAGCGATACCATAGCTCAAAGGTTCCATTCGTCGGCGCGAACACATTGGTGTTTGTCAAAGTGGTGGCGGCATAGTTGGTCCCGTTGAAATCCAAATAGGGGCAGCTAAATGGCAAGAAGAAGTCGCCATTGGCGCTGGCCGAAGGGCCAACGACCAAGGTGGGATCAAGACCGGTGTCGGAGAGGACGGTAAAGCTGTAGTTGGTGTTCGGCACAAGACCGGTGAGAAGAGCGACGGCTGCCCCTTGTTCCATGTCGAAGTCCGCCACGGCAGTGTTGGTGACTGCGGGATCACACCAGTAGTAAACAACATTGGAGGACAGCGTAACACCGTGGCTATCAACCGACCAAGCGACAAAGGCGTTGGTGGAGGAGATGGCGGCGGCGTTGACGTTGCTGATCGTCACCAAGGGCAGGCCCTCGACGATGTAATAGTTACCGAAGTTGTTGTTGCTCGCGACGCTGCTATTGGCGCTTGATCGAACCCAAAGCGGCCACCGGTCTCCAGGATTCACGTCAAACGTTGCACTAACAAGACCACTAGAATCTTCCAAACCAGTGGCAATCAGTGTGCCGTCCGCCTTGATGACTGCATGGTTAGTGGCCACTCCCGTAGGTTGAACCAGCCACTTGAACACAGCGTGAATCGTATCGCCTTCAGTCGTTGTCAGATTGCCATCAACGCCCGTCACTGCATAAATATCCACGGGCGTGGCAAAAGTCAGCGGCGTGTTGGTCGTGGGATCGTTCGAGATCTCGGCGAACCAATCAGGCCAACCCTCAACGGCCGAGCGAACTACAAACCGATAATCCACTCCCGGCAGCAACCCCTGGACCGTCAGTTGCACCCACCCGCTGTCCGCGTTGCTTGTCGTCGAATTGCCGATCTCGGAATAATTACCATTGCCATCGGACGCGAGCACGGAGAAGGTGTGTGTTGCTGGTTGTCCGCTGAAGTTGGCCACTTCCCATCCAACGGTGACGCTGTTGGTGCTGACATCCACGATTGCTGGTGATCCCGAGATTTGAACGCATTGGGTCGCCACCTGCAATGAATTGGTCAGAACGGTGTCTTCAGTTGACGACCAACCAGCCCACCCAGAACCATCCCCCAAAGGATAACTGATGTAAATACCGTGTAATACTGTTTGCAAAGAGCACGCATAAATGTGACCCGCCTGCAGACCCGCAAGAGTCAGACGGGCAGTGTTTGCGTTGAAGAAAATGAGCGAGTTGGTTACGACCGAAACCGACTGGTTTTGCATCCCGGAAGGATCGATGTCGCTGAAATTCACTGTGTGAGCGGCCCAATCACACGTGTAGCAGGAGTAAAAGCCGAGATCCCACACGATGTCCACGCTACTCGGTGTAACGTTTTCTACGTGCGCTCCGTTCAATGAAACTGGCGTGGCCGTTGTAAATGTATAATTGGCGCCCTGAGCAGTATCCGTGACGATATAAGAGCCATCATCAAAGCCTGACTGCACCCAAACACTGTAGTTAAAAGCTGGATGCAGGTCGGCTAGAGTTATCGACACGGGGCCTGTATTGGCGGACGTTTCGGCTTCCACCTGACCGGAGTCGGAACCACCGTTGGCGTCGTTGCCGCTGTAATACACCACATGGTGCAAAGACATCCCCGATGTGTTCTCCACCTGCCAACTGACCGTAGCTCTGCCAAGGGTCACATTGTTAATAGTCGGTGAGCTTGAGATGTGAAAACCGGGCGTCGTGAACGGCTGGCCAGCTTCGCTGGCGGAAGCATCACCACAACTCGACACTCCGGCAAAGTTGTAACTCTGGCCGGGCGTCAGCCCTGTCAACGTCACGGTGACCCGGCCGGTGCTCGAATCGTAACTGCCACTGGCAGTGCCGCTGCCGCCGTCCCAACTGTAGTTGACCTGATTGTCGTATGGCACCCACGTATAGCCACATCCTCCCTCCCAACCCCACCACCAAGAGCCTTCCCAACCATATAAAACCCAATAGCCGCCTGGCCCGTATGAAGTGTAAGCAGAAGCCACCCAACTGATGGTGGCACCAGTGGCATTCACCGTGTCCACTCGCAAATCCCACATCGAAACCGTCGGTGGTGGGATCTGGGGTTGCGGTGGTGGCGGAACCGGCGGCGATTCGTTCTCGACGATCGTCAGCACGGCGACACTCTGCGAACCCACAACGGCCCCGCCTTGGGCATTGGAAAGAACCAAAGTGAAGGTGGAATCGCCCGTATAGAATCCGTCGTCCGTAATGGGAACCGTGAATGTCTTGCTGGTTTCCCAAGGGTCGAAGGTCACCGTGCCATTTCCGTCGCCGCTGTAATCCACCGAGACCGTTCCCGCACAACCGCCGGAGCGGTTGATCGTAATCGTCGCCGAGCCGTCATTCTCATTGGCTTGGTAAGTGGCCGCGCTGAACTCCAGCACACTGTCCACCGTGGTTTGAAATCCGCCCGCCCCATCCCACACGGAATAAACGCCCCAATTGGGGATGTTGGCGGTGGTCTGGATCGTAAAGGAGTAAGCCTGGTTCGGTTGCAGCCCGGAGATCGGAACCACCACCAGCCCGTTCGCGTCCGGGGTATAGCTTCCACAACAACTGGGACTGCCCCCGGCCGCTGCGAGATAAACGTCCGCTTGGCATGAATCCCCGCCATAGGGCATCGTCACCGTGAAGTTGATCGTGGCATCGGTGATCCCAGCCGTCACCGATACATCGGAAACCGCTAGCGGCGTGGGGCCGTAGATGGTCATTCCAAAAACACCCTGCGCCGTGCCACCGGACTGCAAATCGGTGACGGTGACGGTGAAATAGTAGGTTCCCGGCGACGCAGGTGTCCCACTGAGAGTGCCGCTTGAATCCACCTGCAACCACCCCGGCTGGCCGCTCATTGTCCAGGAATAAGAGCCTGATCCTCCGCTGACGACCAAGGCCTGGCTGTAAGCTACGTTAGCCGTGCCGTCAGGCAGCATCCCACTGATCTGCGGCGGGTCGTAAATAGTAATCTGGAAATCCACTGCGGCCGTCGTAGCAGCCGCGTCGGTGACGGCCACGGTGAAGGAGCACGTCCCCGCCGACGTTGGTGTGCCGCTGATGGTGCCGGACGATGAATCCAACGACAACCCGGCGGGGAGACTGCCGCCAGACACCCACCAGTAATTGCCGCCCGCGCCACCACTGGCAAAGAGCGACTGCGAATACCCGCCGCCTGTGACGCCGCCGGTCAGCGAACCGCTAATCGTCAATGGCGGCGGTGGATCGCTGATGACGAGGGTGTAATCAACCGATGTCCAAGTGCTGCCGCTGTCATCGCTGACGTAGATGCTGAAATAGTAGGTCCCCGCCGTTGTCGGGGTGCCGCCGACGGTGGCGGTCATTGTGTCCAACGACAACCATCCGGGCAATGTGGTGTTGTCCGACCAAGTATAAGACCACGAGCCTCCGCTGGCGCTGAATGTCTGCGACCAGAAACTCCCTGTCGTGCCGCTGAACGTCGTTGATGGAGGATCAATCGAAATCTGCGCCTCCGCCACAACTGCCCACAGAAACCCCGCCAAAATAAAACAGCCGTTGCGGATGAATCTCGCAACGGCGGAGAGGATCAAACAGCGAACGCTGGCTGAACGGGAAACGTCTGGCGGTTTCAATCTTGGCGGAGCATGGCCAGCCTGCTTGCTCCTCGCTGCTACGTTGAACAGCCCACTCCTCGGCATTCGCTCGTCCACGGTCGTTCCTCCTACAGTTCGACACACCGCTTCTAATACGACGAAGCGGCCATGCTTATATCAAAAATGCCTCCACTCTGTCTATCAGGGAATCCCTGAGTTTGGCACCAGAAATCCCTGATGCCCCTGTCTGCTAAAAAAAGAGAATTGGCAGCGATTTTCTCACACCACCCCATCCTCCCCGTGACTCCATCCGAAGATGAAGCCACAAGGAGGAGGACGGCGGAGATGTTTAAGCCGCAATCTTCCGCAGCCTGATTTCGGATTGAGACGTTGAGGTTGCCATTCTTGCCCTGCCCTTGGCCCACTGTCTCAGGCCGTTGATCTGTTCGCTCATCAACTTCGACAACGGCACGAAATCGTTGAGCACCTGGGCAATCGTCAGGTCTGTGGGTTCGTGGTCACCAGCAAACGCCTGATAGAGAGCATCCACAAACACGCCCTCAATCTCGCTACCAGTCAGGCCCTCGGTGGCCTTCGCCAATTGCACCAGATCGAACTCTTCAGGTTTGCGACCGTATTTGCCGATCTGGATGTTCCAAATGGCTTCACGTTCCTCTTGCTGAGGCAGGTCAACAAACATCAGTTCATCCCACCGGCCCTTACGCAAGAACTCCGGTGGCAACTGCGACACGTCATTGGCCGTGGCGACGATGAACACAGGTTTGGTCTTTTCCTGCATCCACGAAATGAATGACCCGAACACTCGCGACGAGGTTCCGCCGTCTGTCATCCCGGAGCTTTTGCTGCCGCTGAACGATTTCTCCAGTTCGTCAATCCAGAGACAACAAGGGGCAATGGCTTCCGCTGTTTGAATGACTGACCGCAGATTGCTTTCACTCTGACCGAGCAGACCTCCGAAGATCCGTCCGGCATCGAGCTTGAGCAACGGCAGACCGAACACCTTGGCTGTGGCTTTGGCTGTGAGGCTTTTGCCTGTGCCGGGGATGCCAATGATGAGCAGACCTCTCATCACCGGTAGGCCATACTTCTTGGCTTTATCCGAGAACGCTTCCTTCCGTTGGAGCAGCCATTCCTTCAGCACATCCAGACCACCGATGGAATCCATCGACTCCTTGGTGTTGACGATCTCCAATAGGCCGTTCTTTTTGATCGTCAGAGCTTTCTCTCGGCCAATAACGGCTGGATCGAGTTTGCCGGTTTCAACAACCGACAGAGCAAATGCATTCTCTGCTTCCTGAGTGGTCAAACCGGTGGCTGCGTCAATCAGACAAGCACGATCCCTGTTCTCTAGCTTCTTGAGCTTGGCGGACTGGACGATTCCTTCCAGAACGTGATGGATCTCTTCACGTCCGGGCAATGCGAACTCCACCACGGTCATTTCACGATCAAGTTCCGCTGGAAGCTTTAACCGGCAGGCGAGCACACAAAGTGTCTTGCCTTTGGTTTTAGCTGAAAGCAGTTCGTCCTTGAACGTCCTCACGGTCACTGGATTGGCTTCCTCAAAGAACAGGTGGTAGTCCCTCAAGAGGACGATGCTGTTCTCAGGCAGCCCGGATACGGCCGCCAGGGTATCCACGGCATCATGGCAGTCAGTGACGTTTCCTGTAGCCGTGTCCACCATGCCGTCCGTGATCGACCAGGCATACAGCTTGTGTTTCAGCTCTTCTGCAACGGCTTTCAGTTCAGCTTCCACACGTTGCTCTTCATGCGAGACGATGTAGAGGCCCGGATACCCTGCCCGGATGTAGCGTTTGAGTTGTTCTTTCATGGTTGTTGATGGTTCTCCTGTGGTTTACGGCTTGATGAGGTTTTCCAGTTCCCAATCGAGGCAGGTCTGGCGTGAGGGCGATGAGAACAACACGGTCCTCACCCGATCCTTCACTTCCCATTCCTGCTTTCGCTGGTTGAACTGGATGGAGGTCGCTCTGAAGATTCTCAACCGGCCCAGAACCCGAAGGTCGAAGCACTCGGTGTAGATTCCCCAGACGGTCCCCGATGGATGGAAGTTGAGCACAGACTTGGTCTTCATGCTCCCACCTCCTGTTGATTGCTGGTTGTACATGTCTGGCTGTATTCGGGCTTCTTCACCCGATGCCAGACCGTGCCCAGGGCTTCTTCGATGTAGCGGGTTGCTTTTTCACAACTGCCTCCCTTGAAGCCCACGCCCTCGATCAGGATTTCTCCCTTGGGCCCGATGATGATGACAATGGATCGGTTCATTAGCATCCCTGAATGACGAGTTTGATGGACCCGTCCTGTTGGTTCTGGCGTTTCACGAGATGGCCCTTCTTCCTGGCTTCCCGGATGGCCTTGTGGACGGCGTAGAGCTGGATCAACTTGCAGTAATCCTTGCCGACCTCCTTCTCGACATGGCCTTCCCACCAGTCGGTTGACAGAGCGAAGCTCCCGTCCTTCTGCTGGTTCAGGACAACGTCATACGGGCCTTTGAGCTTGATGACGTGATCGGCCTGGACTTCCGTGCCGCCGAAGCCTCTGGCCTTGGCGTTCTGGATGACTGTGAGGCCCAGCTCCTGACATGTGAACTTCAGGGCTTCGATGTCCTTGATCTGCGTTTTGATGGTCACGAAGTGACTCATGGTTGTTCCTTTCGTTGTGGTTGATGTGGAAATGGGTAGGGAGCCGCACCTCGAGTTTTATCCCGTTCGATGCGGCTCCCTGTCTGGCGGATGTGAACTGTTTGCTCAGGCCGCGAGATGCAACCTGCGTTTACCAAGCTCACCGAACCGTTGCACAAGTTCGGTGGCGTCCTGCGTGGCCAGGATGCGGGCCGTGTTCCTGAGCTGTGCGATGCCCTGGGTCAGTTGCTTGTGGGCCGTGGCGTCATCCCGGTATTCCTGGGCCGTCTTGGAGAGCAATTCCTTCCGGACACTCTCCAACTGCTCTTCCATCTCCGAATCGTTGGCGAAGTTGAGCGACTTGAACTGCTCGATGAACTTCACCAGCCGGTTGAGCGTCTTCTGATGCACGCCTTCGGTCTTGCCGGAGCCGATGCTCAGGAGGATCTCGTCACAGAGCTGGGCTGTTTGTTCACGGAGTGAGGCAATGCTCTCGGCAACGAACCTCTCCGTGTCATGCCGGATCTTCACGGCGGCTTCCGAAGCCGCCTTCTCACGAGCCTTGCTGACGGCACGCTGGTCGGCCAGATTGAGCATTTCCAGCGATACTTTCTTCGGCACCGTGATCTGGAACAGTTGCGTGTCGAAGCTGAAGAACCGGCTCATGTTGTCGGGATCGGGAAACGACGCTTCGATGGTGGCCAGCAGCCGTTCCGGGTCTTTCACCAGCTTGTCGGCCATCTGACGCCACTCCTGGGCAGCATCCCTTCGCAGTTTGGCGTAGCGTTGCAGGAAGTGGTTCTTCGCGTCCCAGAACTCCAGCTCCATGTCTTTGAGTTTCTGGGTGACCTCTTCGAGCTTTGGATTTGGCAGGAAATGACCGACGCCGCTCAGAAATGGAAACGTATTGGCTTCGATCAGGGCATGGGCACGGCCCTCGATGAGCGAGAGGTCTGCCATCGCATCCTTGGGCAACAATCGCTTGTGACCCATGCTGATGAGCCTGTCGGACACGTCATCGGGATTGAGGCCGACATCTTCAGGGCGGAGCTTCTTGCAGCCCCGCCAGTATCGGACGGAGACGTTGATCAAAACGCCTTCGCGGGTGAGAACGTCGAGCAGTTGATTTGAACCGTTATTCATGTGGTGTGTTCCTCTTGAAACGAATCAGGGCTGCCCCGGTGAAGGAGCAGCCCCGATTTCGTCATGTGGGTTGTGACGTGGCTACAGTTGGACCTTCTGGAGGCTCTTGATCGTGCTCTTCACCGAGTCGATCTCCTTGTCGGTGGCTTTCCGCTCCTTATGAGCGAGCTTGAGGCTGTCCTCCATGTCGTTGAGGCCACGGATCGCTTCACGCAGGGCATCCTTGACCGCATCGACCTGTTGAATGGCCTTGGTCAAAGCCGATCCATTCTCCGAGGTCTTGGTTTCGCTCTTGGGCATGGTGGTGGGTTTCCTTTCGGTGGTTGTTGTGGTTGATGGTTGAGGTTGAGCGGCTGGTGTTTTGACTTCACTGGCCGGAGGTGTTGGGGTTGTGGTTGTGGTTGGCGTCGCAACTGTCGGCGGCTTCGCCTGAGCTTGAGCCGGAGCCGGGGCTTCCGCCCTGAGGGGCATGACGATCATCTGCCTTCCCTTATTACGGAACCGCATGGAGGATTTCTCATCCTCCACTCCAAGTTCCGTCAGGCCGAACTCCATCGCCTTCAAGAGGAAGGTCCGATTGACACGAATAGTGACCGGTTTGCCAACGATCCTTACCGATGGCACTAGCACTACGGTCCAATCGTCCTTGTGATCCTTCCTTGCCTTCAGTTCGAGGTTGTTGCCCTTGACTGACAAACCGATGGGCTGGTCGACGTTATCGAATCCCGGCATCCTCGGGGCGACCTGCTTAATGAGTTCAACCGCTTCAAGACCGAACTCGACCTTCAGAACCATGTCCTGCTGGTTGGGAACGACGTTTCTCCACCTTGGGAATTCTCCCTCGGTCATCTTGACGATGAAATCCCAGTGGTCGGACTGGAATCGAATATCAATCCGCTTCTCTTTCGATCCCATCACGCCCAGCGTCCAGTCACCGTCCTGCGTGAATCCGGGCCAGTTCAGGAACTTCGTGTTGGGGATGATGAGGGACTGCTTCAGCGGCAGACTGAACGAGTTGGCCGCGAACAGATGACGACCATCGGTGCCCACGACGTAATTGAGCTTCTTGTCCGTCACGTCAATGAAGACACCGTTGATGACGTAACGGGTCGGATCATGGCTGGAGCACTGCATGGCTTGAAGCAACGCATCCCGCATCGCATTGGGCAGGAGGATGGTTTCTCCCAAGCTCTCCGGTGCCTTGGGCCATTCGTCCGGTTTGAACGACTCGACATTGTGCTGCATCGGGGTTGAACCGATGCCGTAGCGGATCACAGCCTCTTTGGCCGTGGCTTGCTCAACGCCGATGCTCTCGCTGCCGGAGCTGTTCTTGACGACCGCCACCAGTTCCTTGAACGGAACGATGACGGTCAGCGGCTTCGATTCCTGGGGCTTCTCCAGCCTGAAGGTGGCGAAGCTGTCCAGATCGGTTGTTTGCAGGGTCACTTGACCTGTCTTGTCCCTTGCGATCCTGACGGATTGGACAATGGGCAATGAGTGAGTCCTTCTCACCACCTTGCCAAGTCCCGTAATTGCCGCTTTGACTTCAGTGAGCGGCAGTGTGATTTCGTTGTTCATGTGGTTCTCCTGTGGAAATGAAAAGCCGGATGCACCTCTTGGGCACATCCGGCTCTCCGGGTTGATTGACTGTTGGGTTACTTGTTGATGGTTACGACTCGTCTTCAGCGTCAGCGGGTTTGTATTTCAACTGGTCCACCGTGCATTCGGCCGGATTAACGTCGTCACGCTCTCCCAAATACACCGGCTGATAGATGCAACCGCTCTCCCCGTAGGCATACAAGTAGCGACATTCTACGATGGCGCCCACTGAGGGAATCTGCTTGTTGGCGGGAATCGTGACGTTGCCAGAATTGAACAGCATGGAGCCGCTGTAGAGCTGCAACATCACGCTTCGCTTGTCGTTGATCCTGCCCACGATGAATGAGGCCGTGGCGTAGAACTTGCACTTGAGCTGATGTCCCCAGCCACAGCAGGGTTTCCCAGCGACATACGGAGCATCGAGCTTCTTGAACACGATACCTTCCCGGTTCTCCTTCTTGAGACGTTCCAGCAAGAATCTTTTCTGCTGTGGTTTGAACGCCGTCTCCGCCAACTCGATGTGTGGATGCTGGGCTGAGGCCAGGAGGTTCATCAGTTCCAGAAACCGACGATTGTAGGGCAAGGGCCTCAAGTCCTCGCCATTCAGCTCCAACAGGTCAAAGGCGTAGAACATGTCTCCAATGCTCTCGCCATCCATAACGAAAACACCGGGGATCTCACGGGCGTTGTGGAGGATCGGCGAGGCCAGGCCGATGATGAGTCCCTTCTTGTTGATGCCGTGACAAGCCACGTCCTGCTTCTGGATGATGACCCGTCTGCCATCGTATTTCTCTTGGGCACAGTGCGTGGTGTTGCTGACGAATTGCTCCACGTCAGCTTCGTCTATCGGTGTGAGCAATTGCGGCAAGATGCCTGACACCTGTTGGGCCTTCTCGCTGTGCTGATACGGTGTTCCGTTGGGGCCGGGCGTGTAGCCCTTGGCCATCTTCTCCTTCACCAGCTTGTCGAAGATATTCCTGGCCGTGGCATAATCCACCGGGCTGGAAGTCTTCGAGCCGGTTTGGAGGGTGCTGCTCCTTCTTCCGTAGGCGAAGTTGACGACGAACAAGCCGTCCTTCGGCTCGATCATCGCCACATACTCCTTGTCCGATGACCCCTGCCTAAAAAACAGGTGGGCTTGTTCGGACTGTGTTGCTGAACCCGATTCAATGGCCGGGCCGCGTTGTGTCATGACTAACATGTTGATTTTCTCCTTTCGGTTGTGGGTTGTTGATTGAGACTGGAAATGGATCAGGGCCAGACACGCATTGCTGCGACATCTGGCCCTGTGGCGGGGTAATTGGACTGCATGCTCGTCAGCGAGACGAAGAGACGATTTCGGCCTGGTGCTCGGCTTCAGCGGCATCCCCTTGGGCTTGTGCCACAATCAGCCGGGCTTCAGCTATCCAGTGCGGCAAATCTCCTTCCCCATGCACGAGATGGGCTTCAACAACGTCTGCAAAGTCCCTGAGCATCTCGACCGGATCTTTCTGTGTGTGACGCAGCTTCACCTGAGCAACCAGATGGTGTTTCACGTTCAGCACGGCCTCGGCGAGTTCCTCTAGACTGCTGTAGTGGAAACACCAGGCTTTGTGCCATTCGTGCAGGTAGCAGACCGGCAGCTTGTAATCCACGATGACGACGTGACTGGCATCATCGAAACATGGCTCTATGACGGGGCAGAAGCTGAACTGCCCGAACTGCGTGAAGCCCTGCTTGGTGAGTTCCTGGTCAGCCAGTTCGACGCCAACGCAAAACACCGCACTGAACTTCCTGCGGATGGTTTCGAGTATGTCGCCATCGAATTCCTCGGGTGGAATGCTGCTCTCGCAGAACTTGAGCAGGTTCAATGACGTGCTGATTTCCTCATCGGTTGGATCTTCGCTGAGAGGGAAGTCGCTGAGGTATTCCACCACGGCTTCCACGGCTTCCCGTTGTTCATGATTCAAGGCGCTGAATTGCTCCACCGTGAACGGATAGTTGATTGTTTGCGTTTCCATGTGGTTCCTTTCGTGATGATGTTCGTCAGGGAGTGATGCAGTGATCTTCCAGTGTTTCACCCTGAGCTTTGGCGATTCCCTTGAAGGCCATGCCCAGTTCCTCGTATTCCAAGAGGAGCGTCAACGTGGGCCATGACTTCGCTGCTGTTTCGATGAACTCCACCGGCGGGCACCAGGCAGAATCGAAGTTATAGACGATCCGCCCGGCGTCCTCGTCCACCACCATGCAATTACAGGCTCCCCATTTGCATCCCCAGTTGAGCTTCTCCCAATCGTAGCCCGCCTTGTCGTAACCGGCTTCGAGCACCTCCTTCGGAACAGGCACGATGCTGTGGAAGTTGAGCGGATTGGGTTGTTCGGATACGAGTTCCGCTGCCGTAAACCACGGAGAATGGCCAATAGCTTGTTTCTTGAACGCTTGAACGTCTGCTTCTGGGCCAAAGACGGTCAGAATGTTGTTCGTCCAGTTCGGCAATGTTGACTCCTTTCTTGAAAATGAGAAGAGCCAGCCCCAAATCATCAGGACTGGCTCTCTCGTTGGTTGATGTTTCAGTTTATTTCCACTGTCTGCACTCAGGGAAACACTCGCAGGATTGGCAGTGGAGACCCGGCGACGGCACGAAGTCCTGACGACCAAGACCGGAGACGTAGGACTCGATTCCCTTGAACAACCGTGTCTGCTGGTTGTCCGTCATTGGCCCAAACGGCGTGACCACGATCTTAGGCTTTTTGAGTTTCACCAGATGATGCAGCTCAATCCCGGTTTCTCTTCTGCCCGTGGATTCCCGATACATGATCGCATAGCAGGAGGTCTGGGCTTCGTGGAGATGCTGGGCTTTCTTGACTGTCGGCGTCTGGCTTGCTGTCTTGAAGTCCACAATCCGCCCCCCGGCTCTCACCAAGTCAATGACGCCGATGAGCTTGGGCAAACCGTGTTCCGACAAATCTGCTTCCACGGAGACTTCGACCGCTTCCGGTTTCTCATCCAACGTGATGGGCGTTTCCCTGAAGTAGGTCTCCAGCAAGGCCCAGCCTGTTGTTCGCTCCGCTTCCTCCTCGCCCTGCCAGTTGATTGACGCCTCGGTCTGTTCCTCCTTCCAATTCTCATGGAAGGTCTGCTTCAGGGCTTCGAGATCCACGCTCCTGTGTCTCCACCGTCCCAGATTCCACGACTGCAACACCGAATGAACGATGCTGCCGACGTAGAGTGCTGGTGGAGAAGGCTTGGGCAGTCGCAGGACGTAGCGGAACCAGAACTTGAGCCGGCATTGTTGCCAGCAATTGAGCCTTGAGGCTGAGATGGTCTCCTGTAACACATCCAGCCGGTCCTTGATGCCAGACTGTCTGGGTGGAGCCACTGCCGGTGCGATCACTTGGCACTCCCCGGCTGGAATCGGCGGGCCGGATAGCGACGCTGAGTGCGGCCGGGTTTCTCAGCGTATTTCTCCAGCAACTCCTCGATCAAGCCCGAGGCTTCGAGCCGGTTGAGTTCCTTGACGCCTTGGCCGAATCGTTCCAGCGCCAGCGATTCGACCTCTTGTTTGTCGAGTTGGTTCTCCTCGACGATCTTGAGGATGAGGACCTTCTGTTTGTCGGAGCAAGCCCAGGTGTCGTCGTGACCGTTGCCGTTGTCCCCGCCATTGGGCGCGGGCTTGTCGTGGTCGTTTCCATTGCCGTTGCCGTTCTTGGGCAGGAAGCCGACGTGCTGGATCTCCTTGTCCACGGCGTCCTGCAACAGCTTGTAGATGCGGTTGCTCTCGGCCGGGACTTGCTTGATGTCGGTCACTTCGCTTCTGACTGTGACCGAGTATTGATGGGACGAGTAGCCGGGCAGTCCCAGCTTCTTCGAGTAGTTGGCTTCAAATACGATAGCCATGATGTGTGTTTCCTTTCGTTTGGGTTGTTTGGTTGCGGGTTGACGGAAAGACTCCTGGCGAGCCTGCTGAGGCGGGTAGTGGTTGAGGCGCAGGACAAGAACGCCAGGGGTTAAGACTTCTTCTTGAAATGGACGATGGCTGCGATCACGCCGGCGGCAATCAGGAATGGATACGTGGCCTTGATCAATTCCCAGGCCAGCATCGCTATGAAGAGAATGCCGATGCCCAATCCGATGATCTCGCCAGGCTCCATGTTCGTCTTCGTGGGTTGCTGGTTGCCCCGGTGAACGTGAATCCATTCGTCGGGCTTGGCGTGAATATGACGACGACGTTTTCTGAACATGCGTGTGACCTTTCAGTGAGGTTGGGTGTGAAACAAAAAGACCCGGCACCTCTTGATGAGGCCCGGGTTGTTTGGAACTTCAGATGAGATTACTGCTGAGGATACGGACTGGCGGGCTTCTCGCGAACTGCCGCAACTGGCTCTGGCTGCTGCTTCATGCCCAATCCTGCGGACATGATTTGGTCAGCCAGAACTGTCATTGGGACATTCTTTTCCTTGGCGGCGTGGTAGAGACGTGAAACGAGCGGGCGAGACAACTTCGGGGAATAGTGACCTCTGCACATGATGGATCTCCTGTGGTTGGTGTGTGAAACAATTCCGGCCCTATGGGAGGGGGCCGGAGATAGCTGTTCAGCTTTCCTTCATGTTGTTATACCACAGAAGGAGGCTGGGAATCAGGAGGGGGCTAGCGGTTCAGCACCCTCAAATGCGTCCACTGGATGATCAAGGCTGCGCCCATGCAGCTTAACGGCTGCTGGCATTGATACGTCGAATCTCACAAATGTTCTTTGCTGCTCCCTCTTTGGTAGCAGAGTAGTACTTGCTGTATTTTGAAGACATCGCATCCTTGGTTGAGATGGCAAAACCAAGCCCTTGAGCATCATCGAACCTGCATGTGTTCACGCCTACCCACAAGAACTCCCCGTCAAGGGGGTGCCGTATGGTTCGCTTTTTCAGAAAAAGGGGTCCCCCACTGTTCCCGTGGTTGATTGCGGCATCGGTTTGTATCAAGACGCAGTTTGAATCTTGCCGCAAGGCGCTAATCTTGCCGAATGTCTGCGTGCCCGACAGCCCTTTGGGACTACCGACTGCAACCACGTCGTTGCCCTCAGTAAGGCTTTCGTTACTGCCATTGGGGAGACTTGCGTAATCTTTGCCTTCAGCGAGCCCATCGGCATCCACCACCAAGGTCGCCAAGTCTTTGTTGGAGGCCTCTTCGGCAAAGGCAAGCACTGGCTTTTGCTTGCCCGACGGGAAGATGATTCCCATCTCATAGGCGAGGATTACAGGTTTGTCGTCGTATGCAGACGCCGACAATTCGCTTAAGCATGTTACATGCGAATTGGTAATCAAAACAAGAACACCCTTCGGATGTGATTTCGTCTTCCGGAAACCAATTACCCCAGCACTGCCTGACCATACTTGAGTCGTATCGGGCAGCAACACGTGGTAGGAGACCCACTTGCCAACAACAGTGCAAGATGCCAGCCGAAGCTCGTCTTTAGTAAGTCCCCCGCCAAACACAACGCAATAGGTCAAGCAAAGGGTTAGCAGTGAAATGAAGGTTCTGTTCATCAGATTAAGCTTTCAAACCCGACAGTCCGCCTCTTGCCCCGTTAGCTCCCTGCTGCCGCTGCGGTTATTACAACCGCTTTCACCGCCACCGCAAATGCCGTTGCCACCGCAGCCCACTCCGTATACTCAACTGCCTTTGTCGTTGAATCAGAAATGTCACACACAGTGCTTGCTTTGAGATCAAGGTCTGTCTGGCCAGTCCTATCAATATTGAACACCACGGTAAGTTTGGTCCAGTTGCTTGTCTTTGGAATTGGCATTCCTTTGATTTGTCGATGCCAGTTGAACACCAGCCGGGCTTTCATCCGCGAGATGTTGTATCCATCTTCCCAAGTGTCGGAACTTCCATCAACCGTAGCGATATTTACCTCATCTACTGAACCACTGTCATATTCACAAAGATTATAGCGTTTCTTGATTATATCCCGATAACCGCCAGTGTTCGTTTCGAGCGCGGCTTTCAACTGGTCCCTGAACTTGTTCTCCCATTGATCTTTCCCGACCTTGGGCACAATGGTTTGCGTTTTCGCGTCTAACTGAGGCCCGTCGGAAACACGGCCGTATTCCTTAATTGTCCAAGAAATCTGGCCGGAGAGATTCGACTCGGCAAACGAAAGCTCGAACTTGGCGTCGAAGCTGCCCTTTGCTGGAACTGTTGGTGTGTAGTATCCGTAAAAAGACACAATATCGGGTTGAAGGGGCTTTAGACTACAGCCCTTGGGCGCGCTCGGTTCAAGTGTCACACGACAAGCTGAATTTGAATCGTTCTGGATCTTGACGGTGATGGTTGTCTTCTTGCCGGCGTGGATCTTCTCCGGTCCAAGCGAAACAATTTGGATGGATGCCGCTGTTGCCGTTGTGGCAAATGGCAGCAAACACGAGAGTGCGAGTAACGTAGTGATGGCGTGTGTTTTCATGGTTGTTCTCCTTTCGCGGCAGCTGTTTTTGTTTCTTGCTCCCGTGGGTGATCATGCTCCGGTATGGGCGTGTTGTTGTGCTTCCACATTCACCGGTTGATTTCGTATTCCCAATGCGGAACGGTGTCAATGTGAATTATTCCACAAATGGAATGAGAGCTTGGGCAGGCTCCCGACATGCGAGCGAACTTGGAACGGCAACTTGCGGTGTTTTTGCGAAAGCACCACGGGAGCATGACGTATGCCGAATTCTCCAGGAAACTCGGCCTTCCGCCTTCAACAGTTCATCGGCTGGAGAACGCTGCCCAGAGCATCACACTTCGGAATCTTCAGCAAATCATGTATCGGCTCAAATGCCGATTGAGCGACATATTTGAAGTTTAGTGTCGCAGGTGAGTGATGGCTACCTGCTCCCCTCAAACATCGAAGCCTAGTTGTGGTGCGTCTCAGATTTGAAACTGCGGATGTTGGCCAAGATCCTGAAGGTGGAGATCAAAGAGCTGTATCCGGGCGGGAATCGCAAACAACACTCCACACCCCAACTGGCAACTCCCCCCGGTTGTTTCCGCTGACCAGCTACAAACTGATAATGCCCAACACGCCGGCGAGACTCCGGAACAGATTAACCACCAGTCGCCAGCCCCGATCTTCGCGATTTGGCTTTGTTGGCCTACTATTCGTTTCCATGTTTCACGTTACGACAACAAACTGCGTTTTCAATTCAAGGTTGTAAGCACGACCATTTTGAAACACCGGCAAGCGAAGTTTGTTTCCGGGTGGGAAGCGATAGACGTTTCATTCGTCATCCGTTACGCTGTCCGCTTGTGAATCGTCGTGCTGCAAGAATCAACAACAGCGTTATATTCACGATCTCTCCACGCCTGTCTTAGCAGCGGCGACTTTGGATCTCATATCTACGGTCGCCACCGATTAAACATCCGATCAATGCCAATGAAATTGTTATTTGTGCTTGGACTGCTCTTGTCTGTGATACTTGTCACCATCGGATGCAATGGTCCTGCATTTCCAGAGCGTGACGGTCGAGCTTATTTAGAACGGCATGGGTATTCAGCGGAGGTCGTCGATGCTGTCTTGCATCGCAAACCACTCCCACACGACCAGATTGTGAAATTCAGCAAGTGCTGGAGTTCGGATGTCCGTTTTCTTGTGGGAAGCAATCCGACGCTCAAACCAGAGGAGGTCAAGTTGTTCATCGGCGACTCGGACGACTACGCGAGGTCAGGAACGGCACACAACACAAACCTGACTTCTGCACAGATGGAAAGATTGTTCCAAGATCAATCCCACACTGTTTACGCAAGTCTCGCGGGTAATCCCGCTGTTTCCAGAAGCATGTTGATGAAACTGCACAGGGAACGAACTCCAGGGCTTGTCTGGTTTGCCATGAATCCCAACTGTCCACCCGAGATTGTTGATGAAATCAACAGGTCGGACGACAGCCTAGCGAAACAATGGCTGGGGATTATTCAACAACGAGCTAAACAGTAGTCGGCCGAGGTGTTTTGACGGATGATGGGCGTTGTGCCGCAGGAGATGGGGGTCAACCCGATGTGGAATTGATCTGCTCCACGCCAGTCAAACAACCACTTCCGACCATTTATTTTTCCCTTGGTTCGAGAAGAAGCAAAACCAGACCGACGACTGGTCCGATCCCTGTCAACAAGAGCAAGGGTAAGACCATGCACAGTTCGCAGAGGTTAACCCACGGACTGGGAATGGCAGAGATGGGGAACCAGCTATTAAGGCCCACCAAGGGAATCGCCACACCGTAGTAAACAGCCAAATATCGCCACCGCTTTGCCTGGATTCGTTTCCGAAAATATAGCCAGTTGCCGCCAAGTCCAAGCAGAGGCGAGGATAGCCCGACAACCAAGATAGCGAACCACGTCGTCTTATCAGCGATATCGGCAAGTTGGGCAAGAATCGGCATTTGTTTCAACCACTTCGAACCAACGCATCTTCTATTCCGTCCGGGTGCCCAGAAAAAACATCCGCTGGGAGAAGTTGGGAGGCTACTTCTTCTTCGCCTTCTCCGCTTTCTTCTTGGCCCACATCGCTTTGGCGGCGGCAGAAATAGCAGCACGACCAGCGGCACTCATCTTCCGCTTCTTGGCAACTGGCTCCGCTGCCTTCTTGCCCTTCTTGATCTTCGCCCAACGCTTCTTTTGAGCTGCGGCGATTCTCTTCCTGGCTGCTGCGCTCATCTTGGACTTCTTGACGACTGGTTTGCCGGATTCAAAGGCTGTCAGTGACTTGTCGATCTCAGCCACTTTAGCCAGGAGGGATTCCTTGGCACTCAAGAGCTTGGTGATCTTGGCGAGGTCTGCGGAGGTAAGAGTTGTGAGGTTCATGATGATTACGAATACTTAGCTGCTCTCGGTTGCTGAGAGTAGTTACTATCGTTTTAGCAGTATGTCTAGACTCAATTGCGCAGAACCGGTGTTGTTGGCCGATTTGAGCATGGCGCTCGATGTGGGCTAACGTTTGTTGTCATCCACCTTATTGAGTGGTCTCGCCTCAGCCTTTTTTATTCCGAATGCTTTGATCGAAAGCTTGTAGAACAACCAGGCTGCTAGAATTGGAACAAGGAACCCTGCAAGTCCCCAAGGTTCGTTAGGGAGAACATATTTGTGCCCTTCCTTCTTTGGAGAATAGACAGCAAACAGCCTAGATCCAACAGACCATATTTGCCACGCGATGAGCAGTAAGGGAACCCTGCTTATCACTTCTCGAATTCCTGCGACTGGAAAACCAGTGACCCTTAACACCCACTTGGCTAGAACCAAGTAAAGCATCACGGCAATAACAGTGCCGACCAAAAAGGACACTCCCCGAACACTCTCCTCGTCAGCACCCCTTGGAAATAGTGCCTGGATAAGGGGAGACAGCCGAAGTGTCAATAACACCATCAATATTCCGACCGCTCCCCTGATGTTCTTCTCGTTGCTTTGGTTCAGTAACCTGACTCCGAAGTAAACAGCCAAGATTCCGGGCAAGGACATCATGGGCAGAATGATGAAGAGGAACCCATAACTCCTGGTTGCAGGGTCCTCGGACCAGTGGCGGATGATAGGCACCACAAGGACGCTCCAAAGCCACACTACGCCACACAGCAGGGCAAGTATCGCAAATGTGATGCTGATGGCTTTTAATTTCATGTTCTGGAGCCTTGAAGCTCAGCGACCGACGACGACAGGAATGTGGCCTGCAATGATGATGTTCGAGTTTCCATAATCGGTCAACTGTCCGGCGCGGCATCTGTTGGCTGGGGTGACTTCTTAGCTGCCCGCCGGTCCCAAAGATGACCTATTGCGACGCCGATGAGAAACGCAGCGACCACGTTCCAAGTAAGCGTGTAAAGCCAGCCAACATTGAAGCGCAGGTCAAACAGAGTGAATTCTAGGAGCCCTGTGAATTGCAGGATGATGATGTATACGACCACCTCTGTCGCGGCCAGGCAGATCAGTGCCAGTCCAAACGAACGGAGGAAGAAGCGCCTGAGGAGCAAGGCGGCAACTGCAATGCCAATCGAAGCACCGACTTTGTCCGCCAGCATTTCCATTTTGTTGGCGCGGGCCGACTCGGGAAAAAGGCTACTGCACAGGTACGCTCCCACGACATACGCAACGAACAAGAGGAAGACACCCGCAAGGATTCGGCCGACGTTAGACCATTTCACAGTGTAACGCCTGCTCCCTTCAACACCTGCTTCTGGGCTTCGGTTAATGGCTTCGCGCAACTCCGCCGATATGCCCGGTAGCTCTTCTTCAAACCTTCGTGCAGCCGAAGGTAAATAAACGCTTCCGCCGCTTCACGAATGGCTTTTCGCTCCGCTGAACCTCGTGGATACCGCTTGGCAACGGACTCGAGAATCCTGCACGTCGCTCGAATCTCTTTGTCCATCATCTCAGCATCGGAAGCTGGTTTGGCTGATTTGGGCATTGGCTGGGTCATTTCAATCTCCACTGGCAACGGAGGTAGATGTAGATCCCGCAGAGCATCAGCACCAAGAATAGGGCAAAGCCTGTATAGAACCTAGCGCGGCTTGGTCTTTGTTGTTGCTCCTTTTCAGCAGTGGAGGTGTTGCTCTCCTGCTTCAGCGGCCACAGTTCATCCACAGCCCGTGATGAGCCTGGCCACCAAGGCCAGAACAGAGAGCCGCAAAGGAGATCAAAGAGTGCGTAGATGATTCTCATTGCAACATTGCCCGGCGAGGGCTGTTCATCTGTCGCTGTATATTCTGTAGATGCCGATACCATTCATCTTGCACCTTCACGACAGGGCCGATGTGTTTCTCGAAACTCTCCAGCGTCCCTCCTTCGCGAAGCGCTTGCAACGCGTTGCTCCTGTATTTCCCGTTCTCATAGTGAAACAGGAAGTGTGTCAGGCTCCACCAATGGATGTAATAAAGGTTGAAGTGCCAATCAAGACTGGGGCCACCCCAATTGGTCACAACCGCACGCAAGGGAATGATCTGCGTGTCGGCAATATCCTTGTTGATATCTCCGCTCAACTTCATGTCATCGATCCACCAAAGCGGGTAGGTATTCCAGTCAAGTGTGCCAAGATGGAACGCGCCTTGAGCATACACGCTGGTGCTGAAATAGGTCGCCACGCCTTCCTCGGCCCACTTGGCTAGATCCATAGAGGCCACTTCCGCATTCAATTGGTGGACCGCTTCGTGAACCATCCAGAAAGCCGAATTCGATCCGTTGTTGTAATAAGCGCGGCAATAGGGTTTCTCATAGTATCCCTCAGCCCAAGGAACAGCACTGCTGCATTTGCGAAACTCCTCGCGGTTCTTGAACAGCTTTAGCCTGAGTTTCGGATGTTCGCGTGAGACCTGGGGAACACTGGCAAAGAACTTGGCATACGTTGAGTGCAATGCTTCCAGAACTTGGCCGATGTCGCGTGTCTGTTCCGGAGTTGCTGTTGAATAAATGAGGTAGTGGTCTGTTGCGATGGTCACCGACGGCCGCCAAAGCATCTCATTGACGGCGGGATAGCCCCACTGGATGGCAAGAACAACGGCCAGGATGGAAACCAAGACAAACAACCTTTTGGGCTGCTTGGGCATGATCCGAATGTTCATCACTTCCTTTTTCGTCGTCCCAGTCGAGTCGCTCCTTTCATCTTTCAGCAACAATGTGTGTTTTCATGGAGGGGACTCGATTTGCACTTCAGCCCCAATACGCCCGGCCCAGTGTTTCGTGATCACATCACTCCGCCAGCAACTTTTCGACCTGTTGTTGCAGCCCCTCGCGTGCGTTGGTGGAGCGCACAATCCCTTTTTTGTCCACCAGCCATTTTGCCGGAATGCTCTGAACACCGAACTTGACGGCCAACTCATTCTCAAAGCCCTTGCCATCGAAGAATTGCGGCCAGAGCATCCCACGCTGCTTGGTGACGGATAGCATTCGTTGTTTGTCCTGATCGAGTGAGATGCCGATGATCTCAAATCCTTTTTCGTGGAAGTTCTTGTAACGTTCAACGTCCTTCGGTACGTCCATCATGCAAGGGGCGCACCAAGTGGCCCAAAAATCAATCAGCACCACTTTCCCCCGCAGTGCCGTCAAATCCACGACCGTGCTGTCCGCAGCAGTGAACTTCAATTCGAGCGGCTTCTTGAGCATGGCACGCAGATTGATCTGTTGCTGTGCCGCACGCGCCACTTCGGGATAACGGCTCTTCGTAAGCTCATCGAGCAACGCTGGAGTCTTGGCAGGGTCCAGCCTCTCACAAAGCTTGATTCGCAACAGTTGCAACGGCCCATTGCGCGGGTCGCTGGGGTGGTTTTTCTCAAATGTCAGGATTTCGGCGTCTAGCGCCGCGAGCGTCTGTGATTGGCCAGCCTCTCGAAGTGATTGGCTATGAAGATACACTAGCAGGTAGTCCGCTTCAGCTTTTGCGGTCGAGGAAACATCGCGGGCTGTGGCGACTTCCTTGATCGCCGATTCAAGGGCGGCCGGTTGTATCGGCTTATTATCGATCGTGCCGACAGTGGAAGCGGTTTGAAGTTGTAGTAGTTTGGCATCCCATCGGCGCGAATCGGTCGGATAGCGCTTAAGGAACTCCTCCGTCGCGCCCCGCAGCGCTTTCAAGTAGTCGGAGTAAACAGTCCGCATTTCGGCGGTGCTGCGCGGGCGACGTTGTGGACCTTTTTTGAATTGCTCAATGTGACCCCACAACAAGTCGGCTGATGTGAATTTGGACAGATCCTCGGGTGCTGGAGCTGCCTTTGCCAGTTCTGCAGCCACGGCCTGCGTGATGGTCTGCACCGTTGCCGGTTTCAAGTCGGGTTGCTGAGCGGGCACCGGCACCTCCAAGAGTTCGTTGCGCAAGTAATAGACCAACACAAATCCCGTGGTCGACCATTTATGGTTAGCTTTCCTGGATTCAGTGTAGGTTTGTTCGAAACCAGACGGGTCTTTTAGCAAGTAGCGCACCATGAGCCGCCGCTCGGGGCCGGCCTTCATGCTGCCAAGGAATCGCACGGCATCTTCAGTGCTGAGCTTGTATTTGGTGATGAGAAACCACTGTAGTGTTGTCCAGTAGCTGCTTCGGGCAAAGTAATCCAGCGCTTTCTCGCGGTCGGGGTGTTTCGGGTCTTTCAACACCGGGATCAGCGGCAGGAACCCCTTTAACTGCTGGGTTGAGCTGCCCGGTCGCTTGAAGCTTTCGTAGCGTTCCTCGGTATCCGCAATCAGCTTCTCCGCCCCAGCCCAGTCCTCGCGTGTCGCGCAGTCCAGTATTTCCAGAAGCAGGTCGCGGGCGCTGTAGGTCGAACTGGCTCGCAGGGCCGCCTGCATGGCCGGCCTGTCGTTCTCCAACATCGCCAACGCGTAGCGTTTCGGGCCGAGCGTGTTGGAGAACAACACGCGCTCGTTGATGATCGGTTCGACTTGGTCATAAAAACGTTTGGCCGATTGATACGCGTGCGCCCGTAAGTACTCGTCGAATATCTTCGTGAACAGATGCATTTCCGGGCGCTGCCAAAACGCCCGCTCCATCTGCTGTGCGTGTTCGAACGACGCGAGTTTCTTCTCCTTTCGAGGAGCCGCTGCCTCAATCTGCATGATGGAAACGTCCGGCAACGACTGGCTCAATTCCTGCCGTAATTGTTCATAACCCTCAATCTTCTTGTCCTCGCCGGATTTCAGCCACTCCATGATGAAATACAACAACCCGTAATCATGACGCGGCCCTCCCTCGGAACGGTAGCGTCGCATCATCGGGCCAATGTCCGCCCATCCATCCGCGCGCACCAACGAAAAGGCCTGATACGATGGATGGCCCATGCCAAGCCAGCACCGCCGGACATAGAGACGTGCATTTGCCAGTCGGGAGGATTTGTCCCATACCGAGAACTGCCAGAGCCGGAGATTCTTCAGGCTAAACTGATGGACAAACTGCAACCGGTCGTATCTCTGCAGATCCGCCTTCACCTGCCCCGGACTCTTGCCATCAAAAAACGGGTTTAGTCCGCTTACCTCGTGCAGGGTGATTTCGATGATGGGTTTGCCGCGCTCAGGCACACCCCACAAATGCTGCACGAGCCGATACCGTTCTCCCATCTGCAAGCCGGTCATCTCCCACCCGTAATTCAATAGATCACGTGCCGTTACCGTCGCCACCGGAACAAGCTGACCAATACCAGCGCGATATCCCTCTTCGATTAGTGGTGCCGCAGCCTTGTATCCGATCAGGCTCGCATCTGTTTCGCGATCAACCTCACGGTTGGACAGCGCCGCGTTGAAATCTTGCACCGCTTGTTTCAACGTCGCGACATGCCCAGCATAATCGGGCACCGCCGCCTTGAACTCGTTCAAAAGTCCGATCCATGCTTCGCGGGCCAGCACAGGCCAACGTCCCCCAAGGATGTGGCCGCCACCCACACCCGCCTTGCAACTCATGTATGCGCTGAAGTCGTGCAGGCGGCCCAGTCCCTGTTCATCGTCGCCGAATATCTGCGGCACGACCTCTGCCAGCGTCGAACTGATTTGCAACAGTGAGCTGTAATAAACCATCACTGGCATTGCGAACTGCCGGTTTTGCGGCCGCGCCGCAAATGCAAATACTTCGTGTGCTTTCGGCCGACGCAGGAAGAAATCCCACGCCCCAGACGCACTACCCACTGCGAAACGCCCTGCCGTGCTGCCAACGCTGTTCTTCCAAAGATCACTCGCTGCATTCTCGCGGCCCGCCAACAACATGATAGGTGCCCACAGGGCATCGCTAGCTGCGCTGCGACTCTTGACCATGTGTTCAGCCAGACAAAGCCACGCTGCGGAACGTGCCAACAGCACAGCATCCATCGAAACCGTGCCGCCCAGACTTGGCAACGTCGTGTGGCTTAACACGCCGGCCAATCGAGGTGCCAACTCTTGATCGGGTAATGATGGTTTCGTTGACGTCAATTTGAACGCGGCTTTCATCCCATCTGCACGAGACAGACCGGCACTTTCCGCCGCCTCCCAAAAACGTTTCGTCATGTCCTGTTCAGCAAACGCAACGGTGAATGACGGATCCTTTCCACAAAGTTGACCAAAGACCTCGCGATAAAACTTCGGCCCACTGGTGAGCAAACTCTCCGGATAGCTTGACTCGAAGTGGCGGATTGACTTGCCGTGGTCATCAAGCCAGTCCACTTGCCAGCTTGTCTTCCGGTCGTCACCGATGCTGGTCTTGTAGGTGATCTGATGAACCTTTAATCCCTTGAGGTTTTCACGCCAGGCGAGCACGCGAACCGCTTCAACGACAAAGAGGCGTTGCGCGGGATCGTGGAATTCGGTGTCGGGAGCGTAGAACTGGCCGAAAAGTGGTGTCTGATAAACAATGGCAAGCACCGTCAACACACCAGTGAGCCATTTAGATGAATTCATGATTCTCTCCTCCCCAAATTTCTGATCTGGATATTACCCTATCACCTTTTTTGACGCTCATCGCTCTCCTCTGTCGAATCACCATACTTGAGGTGGTGGTTGACTGCAGCTCTTCCGTTTCTCCGCCAGTCTTCCCAGCAGTTCAATGCCGATGAACACGGGAGCCATCATCAGAGAGAACCAGAGGATGATTCCCGATCCTCCCAGAAACGTCGCGGCAAAACCTTCCCACCAATGGCCCATACCGGCAAAGGCTGCCCACGTGGCGAACGCTGCGGCAATTGTTGTCACTCCCGCCAGTGGAATCCTCACCAGATGGGCGAGGTATTTTACAAGAGCACGGGAATCTTTGATGATTCGGCGGACACCTTCAATAACAACAGCGACCACACCGAGAAGCAGCCAAAGACCCACCAGCAAATCGCCCCACTGCTTCAGTTCTGTCGCATTCACGTCTGCTTCTCCTAAATCCAGCCGCAGCCTACGCCTATGCTCTGAATGATCAACTGGAAAACCTGATCAAGCTGCCTCGAAGCCAGTTATAATCCTGCTCCCATACGTCCCGTCGTCACCAGGAAATCCTCACCTCGTAAAACTCCGATCCGCTCCTCTGGTCATTGATGTAGATGGAAAGCGTGTTGTCATTCGCGTTTGTTGGCGGCTCAATCAACTTCGCATCGCCACGGCCGAGATGTTTCTTGATGCTGACATTCGAATTCGCGAATGGGGCCAGCGCCGGCACGAAGCCGGTGAACATATCCGTTTTCTTTCCTTCCCAGTTCGGCTGCCATCGCACGCCGTTGATTGAAATTGCATCCGGCTTGCCCCATCCGCCGTGCTCAATCCAGAGTTGTCCATCCCGAATCTTGACGGTGTCTTGTCCGTCCACGCGCATTTTAATCATGATCCTTCGAGTGCCGTTGACGGCGCCAACCAGACGTGGCAGAGGCGCGGGTGTCCTACCGGCGGGAGGCTTAGCCAAGATGTCTGTTGCCGATGTCGTAGATGTTCCGGGATTGCCTGATGCCACGACACGCACGACGGTTTGAGGGTTTGACAACGTCAAGGCGATCATCATGCCAGCGCGCAACTGATCTGCGGATGCCTTGACTCCGTTGATTGTTACGTCGGTGAAGTTTGAAATACGGAAGCTTTTCAAGGTGCCATTCTGATCAACGGTCAGGACGCCGGCGACCTTGTCGAACGAGACAACCTTATAATCAGCCGTGGCGTCTACGGATGACAACATCAAGGACAATGCGACGGCAATTGTAGTCAGCAGGGTTTTCAAGAACGTGTTCCTTCGATGATTTCGTGCGTCACAACCGAAGGCGTAATTAACGCATTCGATCACGACAGTCCGGATTCTGAAACTGACCCTGGTGATTGTCGAGAAGGGAGTTGAGGGATGCTAGGAGCGGCAGATGGAAGTTTGAAGTTGGGAACATCGCAGCTCATCGCCAAACACCCGTGACTCATTTGCGCGACCATCGCATCCAGCCTCGGATTTCGCCGACAATGAACAGCAATCCGACCGCGAAATATGTAATTGTCACAGCCCAGACAATGCGTGGCACAGATCCGGTGAATGGAATGCCAACATCTGTTGAGGATGGGCGGCTCATCGAGAAGAGCAAGGCGTTCTCCCCCAAACACCAACCACCTGCCGCTGCGCTGCCGAGAATGCCGGGAATCACCGGCCCAAACGGTGTCGGCCAACTGCATGCGATAAACTCCATTGTCAGAGGAGCAGCGTGATCATAACGCCCGACAACCTTCGCCGCGCCAATGCCAAACGCGCTCGCAACCGAACCGAGTCCGCCTACCACCAGACCCGAATCCACATCCATGAAACGGTCATCGCCGCCTCTCGGCATTTCCCTAAACCCAACAACCCACTCTCCGCCGTCCCAGAAGTGGCGGACGTGCTCTTCATACCACTGCCGCGCGATTTGCTTGTCCAGTTCGGCGGCCATGGGCAGGAGGCCGGATGTGTTGCAACCTCGTGCCCCTTGCAGGACTGATCCCGACCGTGAGTTAGCCTCAAATGCAGGCAAACCGTGTGGCGTGCGAAGTACGCCATTCATGACAGACATGATGCCAGTGACTAACGCATCGTGCCGGACGCCATCCAGACGACCTGCTCGCTGGAGAGCGGCTACAGCCCACAACACGTCGCTGGGATAGCATTCACCTGGATAATCATCGCGAAGGTGAAACGGCGCCTGTTGAAGTTCGTCCGCGAGGGACCTCATCTGGTCGGTCATGAAGACATGGTATTGGCGATCTGCGGTGAGGCGTTCATAGGCGGCAAAGCCCATGAGCAACAACATGCGGTAGAAGATATTCTCGCGCTTGAGGTAGTCTGCTCCCCACTTGTGCCTGACCCACGAACCTGTGGCGGGATCAGCTATGACTTGCGCTGCCTTCTTGACGGCGTTAACCACATCGAGATTCATGGTTTCTGTGGTTCTACCGCTGGCGAAAAGTTCCTCTGCGGTGAGCAGGAAGAATGTTGAACCAAAGATGGGCCATTCAGTTCCAGCGACGTTGTGTTCGGAGACGAGTTCTCCACGGTGCGAGTCCAGGTATTGAGTCGCCCACTTGTCGTAGCGTCGGGCGGCATCATTGAACCACCCCCGCAGCAAACGCGTCTGGCCTGTGGTCCTTAGTTCCGGGTCGGTAGCGACTCGAAGGGTGACGACGCCAGGGTAGAGACAGAAAGCCCAGACAACGAATAACACTATGCCTGAAACCACCACCCGACTGAGGAACTTCAGGTTTACAAGTTGTGAAACGGCTTGTTGCACCGGAATCAAGACTCTCGTTTTTTCGGACTCGGGCATTGTCCTTGCCTTCTATCGAACGCGATGGTCACAGAGCGAGCGAGCTGCGTCTGTTCATAATCTCCGCGAAGCGAACAATAATCGAGCCACGACTAGCAGCAGCATCCACACAACACTCAACGCTATGGGGACCGGACCAAAGCGAACGTAGTCTCGCTCAATCATCGTGTTACCACTGGACCGCCACCATCCGAAGCTGAACCACCAGCCGAGGGCACATGCTCCGATAAGGAGAATTGTCCAAGTGATGTGCCGGAGGAAGCGCATACGCTGCCTAACAGGTGTCGTCTTTGGAATCATTCATGCAAAGTTCGCCTAGCTGAACACCACTCCACTCGCGCGACGCTCCCAGTGTCTCACGCTGACCTGTTTCGTCAAGACGGTTTCAGGTCATCGGGAAGCGTGACATGGGGTTCGAGTTTGCCTATCAATTCGTCGACAAGTTCCGGCTGCATGAATTCGTAGTCGTCAGGAATGTGGAGCGTAATGACACGCTTGCCTTGAAGGGCTTCAGGGAACTTCCGGCGGATGCGGCTCAAGTGGGACTTCTCCATGACAAAGATAATGTCTGCCCAGCCGATGTGTCCCTCTGTAATGACAATGCGTGCATCTGGCTGGGTGCCGGCGGAACGGACCTGATATCCGGGGATGCCCGCGAACAGTTTCTCAGCAGTAAGGCTGCGAAGCCTATTCCGGCTGCACACAAACAGCAGCTTCTGGACTGGAGGAACATCGTTCATCAGAGCGCGGGATCTAAGCCATGTTCACCGTTGAGCAGGAGCAACATTCAACTGTGACCGCACCACCAAGCCTGTGCCTCGGCACGTTGAGCAGAGAACATTCCCTGTTCCCCGGCAGTAGCTGCAAGGGACGTGTGTGGTTCCGTTACAAACCTTGCATGCGCCGATATTGACGGGCTCGCCATTCTGCATCTCAACAACCTGTCCCACATGTCCCTGACTCCACGCAACGTAACCGCCACGATCCTTGTTGAACTTCTGCCACAGTTCCTTGGGATCATGGCCAGCGACGTCCATGCGCTGCCAGACTCCGCGTGATAATTTGAGACACGGCCCTGGGCAATCCACCTGACCCTCCTTGCACCTGCGGCATTTGACACCCCTTGTTCCGTTACAAGTGAGGCATGGTGTTGTGGTCGGAACAGGTGGGGCAGCTTGTGCAACCTGAACCGTGGTGACCCTGGAAGTGTTTAACCTTGGCTGTTGCTCGACGAACTGCACTCGTTGATTCGTCGATGTAGCGGGCTGTGACGGCAAGGCATTTTGAGGGAGATGGCTCGCTATATCAGAGCCAGTCTTCATCGATTGCAGTGCAGTCAATATCTCAACAACTGATGTGATTTCCTGCTGCCAACGTGACCCTGCCCAAGCCAGTGAACCGAGCAGGACGACCAACACAAGGCCACGTATGTTTGCCCAATTAACGCCCCGCAGGCTGGTCTTCGTCCTGACCTTCTTGTTCGTCCGTGCATCCCAACCGCAATTGATGCAGATTACGGCATCATTCGCGATCTGGGCGCTGCATGTGCCGAAGCAGTTTGAGGAGAGAGCGAGACAACTCCTTTCATCACTTCCGTTTCAAGGCACATGATACAGAGGTTTGAGTTCGGAAAGCTGGTGGTGATTATTAGCGCTGTCCTGATCCCGCTATGGGCATCCACCTTGCCTTCGTCGCTGGTATCAATGGTAAGCGCCGTCAACAGATCGCTAATTGATGGACGCTTGCCAGACGGAACAGTGATCCAGGAGCACAACGATTATAAGGACTACGCATGGAAGGCATTCAAACGTAATGCGGTGCGTAGTGGACTCATAAACCTCCTCCTGGCGATAATTCCATTCTCGCTGACTATTGCTAGCTTTGTAAAACAGGAAACCCCGAGAAGCGTGAGTGTAACGGCCTTGATCTTTACACTAGCTGCCCTTGTTGTCGGAAGCGTGTGTGGATACCTAGCCACTGAACAGATCCTTCTTCGGACATTTAGTGGGTAAGCAGTAGATTCTATTCTTTAGGGATAAGGTGATGACCGCCAGGAATTGGCTGATAATAGTCGGAGTGTTTCTTATCGCGGTTGGTCTTGCCTGCTTTCCAGGGTTCGGTCTGGGGCCGGAAGCACAAACGAGCGCGTTTCACCGGATTGCCAATAGAGGAGCGTTCTGGAAATCGGGAATTGTTTTCACCGGGTTGGGTCTGCTTGTGTTGATTGCTTCGGTGTTGGCGAAGGAGAGGAAGTAGATATGCCAAAGGTCACCCGGCATGGGATTCGATTTTGACATGCCAGAGCAACGGCGTAGGATGCGCAACAGTGGATTATGAAGATGTGCTCACAGCACACTATTGAAGCAATCCGGAGAATCCGTACACCAGTGTCACGCTAGCGAAGACAGTGAAAAGGTCTTGTCTGATGTTGAGATTCAATCTTCATGGTCACTTCAACGATTAAAGGCTAAACATGCGAAAAACAGTGTATTCGGCATCAATCACGCCGCTGACGGCGGATGGAAAACTTGACGTCGGCGGGTTGACCAGAATCTTCGAACGCAACATCCGCCACGGCATCAATGGAATATTTATCCTGGGATCGATGGGCGAATGGAACCAGTTTTCCGACGAGTTTCGCGATCGGATGATCACGGAGAGCGTCAAGGCTGTCGCGGGACGCATCGAGTTGCTGGTGGGAATCACAGCGACCAGCACGGCGCGGGCGCTGGAGAACTTACGACGCGCATCGGCACATGCGTTTGACAGCTATGTGTTCATGTTGCCGCCTGCATCGGGTGTGTCCGATCCGGTGCGAACAATCCGCACCGTGCTGGACGCCGCCGACCGACCTGTTTATTACTACCACTGCCCGCCGAACAACGGGATTAACCTCTCGCTTTCGCAGTTCGATGCGATCATGACGCACCCGAACCTGAAGGGGATCAAGAACTCAGCAAGCAACATGTGGTTGCGGCGCGAGTTGATCCTGATGAAGCAAGAGAAGCGACTGAAGCCGGTTCTGCTTGAAGGACAGGAATGGGCTGCGGATGAAGCGCTGATTGTCGGTTACGACGGCATGCTCTGCGGCATGGGCGCGTTAGGTTCTAAGATCATGGTGGGCATCGCGCGCGCCGTTGACACAGGCGATGTTACAGAGGCGGTCCGGTTGCAGAACCAGTTCATTCGGCTTTTCCATGGTGTGTACGGCCCAAATCTGGAAACCGTCTGGACGGGACAAAAATACGCGTTGAAATATCTCGGACTGTGCGCGTCTGAATTGACGATGGCGCAGGAAATGGAAACACTGACCGAGTCGCGCAAGCGGGAGATCGAGGCGTGCATCGAGATATTCCGGAAAGAATTGGATTGAGAAGACGGCTATCCCAGCTCACAACTCGCATATACTCTAGAGCTTCTGTGTGGTGGCTATCCCTTACTTATCCTTATTCTTTGAGCCTAGCTCAGTGTCTCAGGAGGTCACTTCACCACAGTAACCTTGCTGATCGGATACCACCCATCTTCTGTTCGGCCCTTGATTCCCAACCTGACGACCGGCAACATCGTTGAAGGCTCAACTACAGCGACGGACAAGCCATAGTTTCCCGGTCCCAAGTTCTTCGGCAAGATGATGGCATCCATCACATTGTTAACTTCGCCAAGTGGCAAGTCCTTTGGCTCCTTGAAGAACTCCTCAGTGAACATCTCAATCGAGCCAGGCATCCAACGATTGACGGTAATGGGGCTGACGAACACCTTGCGGTAACCGTTCTCATTGTTCAGACGATACGCCAGCCGATAAGGCCGATAACAAGGTGCCGAGCCGGTGTTCTGCCATTTCATGGCCACTTCCAGTTTTGTTCCAGCTTGAACCTTGGCCAAATGCTTCAGCTCTTTCAGAACAAGCCGGTAGCCGAGCCGCCGCAGGAACCTCTCAACCTCCGGTCGCACATTCTCGTCTTTGGATAACGGAGCCGACTTGTTGTTGATGTAAGACGCGTGACACGCCAGAGCGTAGTTGAAGATGAACCGCAGGGACCACCGCTCGTTGATCCATTTCCTCATGTCCCAGCAGGTCTCCCACGCGACTGGTGCCGTCTTCCATGTGTCTTGGATGCCTGATTCCGCAATCCAGATGGGATAGCCCTTTCGCATGTGATTCCAACCTCGGGAAAACCCGCCCATGTCGCCCAAACAATCAGCCCGCCATCCCGTGCCCTGGTGTGCAGCGTAGGCCAGACATTCCTTGCCGCCGATCAACATCACCAGTGGTGTCTTTTTGAAAGCGGCGAGGTAAGCGTCCACGACCTTCATGCGATTTTCCAGCGTTGGCAGCTTACAGGATTTGGATCCGCTCAAGTGCCATTCACCCCACCACCCCACGGAGCCGAGATCCACATGATCAATGTCGGGATGGCCGTCGTATCGTTCTCCCACTCGTTTGATGAAATCCAAGTGCAGCTTCAGGACAACAGGATCGTCCATGTCGGGAATGGGGAGAGGGCCGTGCCCCTCGTAGTCCGCGATCAGTTCTTTGCCGCCAGCGTCCTTGAGCCACTTCGGATGGTAAGGAAGGCCCTTGCTGGTTGAGCAGCACATCACCCTGAACGCCAGCTTCTGCCCTGAGTCGTGTGTCTCGCTCAGGATCTTGTCCAGAAACTCCGCGTTGAGTTTCCCCGGACTTGACTCCAGTTCACCCCAACCCCAGCGGGCGTAATGAACGGTCGAGGGAATCCACGACGGCAAACTCTTATCCTGCTTGCTGGTTCGGTGGAATGTTTGCCAACCCATGCCAGGATTGGCCAGAACTTCATCGGTCGTTTCGGGCGTGACGACGATCTGTTGGCCTTGAACAAGAGCGGCGGTCGTCAGTCCGGCGGCAATGATGGCAAGAGCAAGTCGTTTCATCGGGCTAGCTATCCTCTGTTTACACGGAGACGACTTCAGCGTGCTGGTTCGAGAAATTCGCGATTGAGACGGGTGAAGGTAATAAACCGATAATTCCCGCGTTCCCACAACACACCCGCCGATTTATCCTTGAGAATGGTCAGATCAGAATAGGCGGCTGGCTCGTCAGCGATCATTTGTTCATTGCTGAACGTCTGACCATCGTCATAGCTGGTACGAACCACCAGCTTCTTGCGTCCCGGTCCCAGAGGTCCTGTCCAGAGAATGCGATCACGGTCGTCACCAACCGACTTGCGTGTGTAGCTCTCGATCGCACAACAAACAGGTGTCACAGGCTGGCCGGGCCTAGGCTCGGACCAGGTGCGGCCGCCATCGCTGCTGAGGGCCTGCCAGCGGTGTGAGCCGCTTTCCTGGCGGATATCAAAGAGAATTCGTCCGTCGGCCAACTCCAGCAGTTGATCTTCGTCACCTCCCCGACTCCCCGGCATTTGTCCCCCACGTTGCCAAGTGCGGCCGTGGTCCTCACTGAACATTGCAAACACACCATAGGGAGCAAACCGCCACATTGGGACAATCAACCGACCTTTGCGATCTTGGATCGCCCCACCCGGACCGGGTACGCTAATCCGCCATTGGGGATCAGCCATCTCACGAGCAACGCTGGTCTGATCGATCGGTTCTGACCAATTCACTCCGTTGTCATCGCTATAACGGGCCAAGTTGGTCACATCGTCGGTGCCCGGACGAGCCTCAGCACTACCTCGCCCCGGCTTGCAGCGGAGATAAAAAACCCATGTGCGACCGTTCTGGCGATCGACCACTGTGGCCGGATTGGACGACGACCAGTATTTACCAGAATGCTCGATGACTTTCATCGCCGACCAGGTGGCTCCACCGTCGATGCTACGTTTAAGCACCAGGTCTATCTCCTGTCCCTTTCCTCCTGGATCGCTCATATTAAACTTTCTTGCCTCGGCAAAGGCCATGAGCGATCCGTCAGGGGCCGTCTCAATGGCGGGGATGCGATACCCAACGTAGCCGTCTTTTCCGGAGACAAACACATCCACATGCTTCAGTAGCGATTCACCTGAGGCCGCAGTCACCACCGTGAACACGAATGAGAACAAGACATTGCAGAATTTCTTCATAGCCGCCTCCGTTCGTTTATCCAACCTTTAACAGCAGTTTCCTCCCAACCATTGCGGGTGTCAATCGCATTGGCCATTGGTGAGTTGCGATCTCGATTCTGAACAAAACCGGTCACCATCATTTCCATCGCTCGGTCACATCGCGCGGCTTCGTTCGGGGGGGGGGGCATGCAGAATACCGCTAGGCATGAATTGCTCTCTTGTGAGACACTCGATCCACAACTCCGTGAGAGAAGACGTGGCAATGAAACCGAAGACAACAGACCTCAACTCGACCCTGTGTTCCGTGCCCAGCATCAGTAGGCGTCGTTTTCTGATAGGAATCTCAGGCACGGCATTGGGGCTGGTGGGGGCAGGATTTACGAACAAGTTGCTAGCCGCTTCAAAGGCGACACACATGAACATCACAGTCGGAGAACTGAAGACGTGGCGGACCGTCAAGGGCATCGAAGGACTGGAAGCCGGTCTCGAATTTCTTGAAAAGACAAATCTGGGAGCATTGTCGCCGGGAAAGCATGAGATCAACGGCGATTCCCTTTATGCCACGGTTTCGAAATCACCGTCCCGGGCACCAGAGACCGGCCAATTCGAGTCGCACCGGAAATACATCGACATCCAATACGTTGTCGCCGGTGCGGAACTCATCGGGGTGGCTCCGGTTGGACAGCTCACGGTGGTCTCCCCCTACAACGAGGCCAAGGATTTCACGCTTTACTCGTCGCCCAAGCACTTTGATAACATCGAAATGCACCCAGGTCGCTTTGTGGTCTTCTTCCCTGAGGATGGGCATCTGCCACTGTGCCACTTCAACGGGGTGCACGAGATCCACAAGGTCGTGGTCAAGGTGAAGCTGGACTACTGGAAGTCTCGCCGGAAGCAATGAGTCTTCGTGGCTAGCCGATGCAAATGGAACAGAAGACAGCGCCAGATAACAGGCTAGTCAGTATTGATGCGTTGCGCGGTTTGGCGATGTTCTTGATATTGGCCATTGATATCGGCGGAGCCCCCATATTCCAGACATTTACAAAGCTGTGGGGGGAGCCATTCGCCACGGCTGCTTCCAAACAATTCAGCTACGGTTTTACTGAGGGCTTGCGATTGTGTTTCATCGCGATGCCCATGTTCCTTTTTGTTGTCGGCCTGGTAATACCGTTGTCGCTTAGAAACAGGCGCTTGGAGATAAATGCAAAGACAATATACCTGCACATTGTCAAGCGGTCGGTGATCTTGTTTCTGTTAGGATTGATTGCGGGTGGGCACTTGTTGAATTTCAAGTTCACCAACATGCCGGTTTACAACAACGTGTTGGAATACATCAGCATTGGCTATCTGGTGTGCGCGATCTTGGTTCTGCATACAACCGCATGGGTGCAGTGCGTTCTGACCGGGGCATTGCTGGTGGTGTATTGGGCGCTCTTCGTGTTCATACCGGTTCCGGGCTGGCAGGGGGAATGTTTCTCAGGCCAGATGAACCTGGCGATTTACATCGATAATGTGGTGCTGGGCCCGTTTCACCGTCAGGGTTCATGGCAAGTCTTGGCAACTATCACTTTCATCGCCAATATGCTTCTGGGCGTGTTGATGGGGCACGTTCTGTTTGGCAACCGAACGAAAGAGGATAAAGCGAAAGTGCTGCTCATCTGTGGCCTGCTCATGTTGATAGCCGGTTCGATCTGGGGTTACTGGTTCCCGATCGTTAGAAGCCTGTGGACCAGCTCCTTTGTGCTGGTGACCTGTGGATTAACGACCATCCTGCTTGCCGCGTTCTTTCTGCTCATTGATGTGTTCGGGTATGCGAGGTGGGCGTTCTTCTTCATGGTGTTTGGGGTAAACTCGATTGCCGTTTACATGATGGCACACATGTTTGACTTCCGGTTGATCGGAAACATATTCGTCGGTGGAGTGAGCGGCTTGTGTCCGCCCAATGTTCAAGCGTTCATTCAAGCGATGGCTGCCATGACGGTGATGTGGTTGATCATGTATTACCTGTATCGCAAGAAGACCTTCATCAAGATCTAAATGGGGTGCCGATCCCCTGCCCGAGCTGGCGCCCTCTTGTCGTCGGTGGATGACTTGTTGTTCATGGGCAGAAGAGGTAGTCTAAACGCCATGAAAGCACAACGCCTCCTCGGCTTGGCTTGCCTTTGCCTTCTTGGCCTCTTGCCTGCCTTCAGCGCTGCTGCAGACAACCAGACAGACGGCACCGGCGTATTCGGTGCCTACACCGCGAGCAAAGAATACACACCCCCAAATGATCCTGCGGTATTAAAGAAACTTCAGAAGTGGCAGGATGAGAAACTTGGCTTGCTCATCACATGGGGGACTTACAGCCAATGGGGCATTGTGGAATCTTGGACCCTGTGTCCTGAACGGCATGCTTGGAACCGGCGCAGCGGGCCGTTCGCCAATGATGACTACGCTTACAAGACATCCTACGAAGCCCTGATGTCCACGTTCAATCCGGCCAGGTTCAACCCAGACAAATGGGCAGCCGGGGTGAAGGATGCCGGGGTGAAGTATGTGTTGATCATGTCAAAGCACCATGACGGATTCTGCATGTGGAACACGGCCACAACCGATTACAGAATAACCTCGCCGCGTTGCCCTTTTCACTCTGATTCACGGGCTGATGTAATCAGGGAAACGAGCGCCGCGTTCCGGAAGGCGGGACTTAGCACCGGCATCTATTTCTCCAAGTCTGACTGGAATACACCGTACTACTGGAGTCCGGACTTCCCTCTGCGAGACCGAAACGTCAATTACGATACCCGCGAACATCCGGACCTTTGGAAGAAGTTCAAGGAGTTTACGTGGAAACAAATTGAGGAACTCATGACCGGTTATGGCCAGCAGGACATTCTCTGGCTCGACGGTGGCCAAGTGCGCCCGCCCAATCAGGACATCGATATTACCGGCATGGCGGAGATGGCGCGCAAACATCAGCCAGGCCTGATCGTGGTTGACCGCACTGTGCGCGGTATCAACGAGAATTATGTTACACCCGAGCAGGCGATTCCCAACCGGTTTCTACCATATCCTTGGGAAACATGCATGACTTTGGGGACGAGTTGGAGCTACAAGCCCAACGACAAGTATAAAAGCGCCGGTACATTGATCCGTGATCTGTGTCGTATTGTTGCTCGTGGAGGTAACTATCTCATCGGCATCGGGCCGGACGCCAACGGCGAACTTGATCCCACTGTCTACGTCCGCCTTCAGGAACTCGGCGCGTGGCTCAAGGTTAACGGTGAGGCCATCTATGAGACGCGCCCCATTGCGCCTTACGAACGTGGTGAATGCGTCTTCACATGCAAACGTGATGGCACAGTGTATGCCACCGTTCTTGCGAAGGACGACAACGGGACCTTTCCGGAAAGCGTGTCGATTCCTGCCGAACTGGCGGCGAAAGCCAGCAATATCACGCTGCTTGGCTATGGTGTGATTCAGTCTGGTGAAGTGAAGGACGGCCAAGCCACGATTGCCATACCCGCCGATGCACGTGTGAAATCTCCATGTGCTCACGCTTGGACAATCAAATTCACTCCACCACCCGACACCCATTGTTCGTTCAATCCACATTTGAGGAGAGGTAGCCGTGCCCTTCCAGATCCCCCTGGAGCATCATCCGCCCGAGAAGCTTCCCAAGGATCGTTTCCTTCTGGAGTTCCGAGTCTGCATCCATGACGAAAACACAGCGGATGCACAAACAGAAACGCACTATCAAAGCTACGTTTCACCCGTTAAACTTGGCTGACAGAAACAGATTCGGGAGGTGCATGCTAAGGAGGTGGGGGTGGGGAACCCCGCATGAAGAACACGCACGCTCCCGAATCAAAGAGAACTTCCGCTATCACCGCTTGGTTAACGCAGGGAATTATCCGAACAATGGACTTGAGTTCTTGCTCGCATTACAATTGGAATCGTATAAGCTAACGCTTAAGTTCTGAGTACACTGCGGGATAGTGTGAGGAGTGAAATGCTAGCGGACCGTGACAGCGATTGAACCATCGGGCAATTGTAGCATCGCAACTGCATCATGAACCATCGTTGGATAACTATCAGCATTAACAACGTTGGGACGTCTAATGACTCATTTGCAGCGCACATAAACCGAGGAGTCTTCAACCTTGACTCAGTGCGTGACTATCTTGTTCAACCCGCTGAATCCGATGTTGACGAGATCATCGTGGATTTGACTCGTGTGGGTTGGGTCAGTTTGTTTGACTGGTCGTGTTTTATCACGCTTTTACACAGGAGGCTCGATGCGCATCCTAGGCTCAAGATCAGCTTAGACTTTATCGGTGACCGCCCAAGTGGCCTAATCTCTTACCAAGAATGCGCTGACTATATCAGGCACCGACCGCTTTCACCCAAATACACTCCGGATGTTTACCTCCACTGCTACGTCGTTCATCGTCTACTCAATTTCATCAAAGCCGTGGAAGGGCCTGATGGATTTTGGGATATCGCAGGAGGTCGCCTTAGCCTGCGATACGTAAGTGCTCAATACGCTCGGCGAAGTGGATGGTACCGGCAAGATCCAGCGATTGAGAACAGTGTGTTTCTGCCAAGGACAGGTATTGCTGCTAAAGAGATGTGCATACTCTTCGCCACCAGAAAGCAGATAGACGCGTGGCGAAGAAGCATGGTGCAAAAGCGTGTTCCGAATGCTGCTGTGTTCCATTCCGACGAATTCTGGCGAATCATTTGTCATGAACTAGCCAGGAACGTCTTTGAGCACGCGAGAGGGCTTGGTTTTATCACTGCACGTGTTGTGCTTCCCCTCGATGGCAAGATGCCGAGGTGGTGTAGTGAAGTGTATAATGGCGTGGCCATGCACGCTCTCCTCCGTGCCCAGCCAAGCGGTTTCCTGGAACTATGTGTGTGTGATGCCGGGCGAGGCATACCAGCAACGATTAAGGCTGCATATATCAAGCGATATGAAGAACGTCATCACTACATGCAGCCACCGTTATCCCCCAATGATGCAGATTTGGTAAAGTTTGCCTTTGATGAACTAGGTACCAGCAAAGATACTGAACACTCTTGGATTGCTGATAGACATGCACTAGGTCACATACTACTAATCGTCGCCAAGTATGGAGGCACGCTGGCCATTCGCTCAGGGAAAGCAAGTATGGTCTATTACCCAGCGGATGAGAGTTTCCACCGTTGTAGAACTCAGCTCGGATTCGAGCCGCAAGATACGTGCCCAACAGATCGACCGCTCCCTCATCATGACATGTTGGGTTCGCGTTTTCGTTGTCACGCAGGATGCTCCATCACTCCGCCAATACCCGGTACACATATCCAGATTCTGATTCCTCTTATCCCAGTGTCTCACTCCAACACTGGCACAACACCATCGGTGCTTACCCAGCAGTTGCCAAGTGCATTTTACATCGATGAACGGCACCCGTTAGGACCGTTAGTGCCAGTCCGAGACAAATTAGGTGCCTATGGAATGTGCATGGAGGAGAACAAACTGGTTAATTTCAAAGAGGCGTGCCGATTTCTTACCGGCGCGCTATTGCAAGGCGCTCATCCTCGCGATGCGGTGTTGGTGTTTGATTTTAGTGAGATTAATTGGACCCCAGCGCAGTTTGAGACATTTCTATATCTCCTACAGAACGTTCTGGTAGGGCGTCCAGTTCTCTTCACGAATGTCACTCGGGCCTTTGCAGAACTTGTGAACGCACAGGAAGATGAACAGATTCCGACCTATCTGACAAAAGAAATGAGCGAGGAACTCCACAAGCGAGCATTAGAACGTGAATTTCTTATGGAAGAAGGCAAGTTTCTCGAAACGTATAGTAGTTTAGGTGTGCTGATACTCGCCCTGGGTCCGGACGAGGGCGAGTTCCTGTTTGGCGTAAGAGGCGCTGACTTGCGTAACGCACTCTTGGACATTATACGCAACACCTCGCCACAAACTGCTACTCGGCTTGCTGCTTCTCATGGATTAAATCCGGAAATACTTCAAAGCGTGTTGAATACACACACACGCCTTTTCAAACCAAGCTCTAATGAGTGTTGGGAATCGGTATGGACAGGCCACGACTTGGCTGTGCAACGTCTTCGCTCCATTTCCAGTCACTTCGACAACGTTGCTTTGAGTTGCGACGCGTGGAGAGGCACTCCTAAATGGAGTGCTCGACTCGACTCGAACACGTCAGACGACCGCTTTTACCTCCCCACGGAAGACGCAGTATACTCTGAGTTCTTTGAGACCAGCAGAATCCTTGCTCGCGAGAGGTATGTCACTGAAATCGCTGAACGACTGATTTATAGATTACACGAAGGACTTGCCACCACGTATAAGTCAGCGCGATCTCTTCGCGACGTGGATGTGCTGGCGTGCGCTACTACTCCTTCTGTCATGCTGGCAGAGGCCATTCGGCGTGCATGGCCTGTCGAACATGATGGCAAGAGACCAGTGGTTATCGATTACGGGCCAAGCTTGTTTTCGGGAGCCGATGCGGCGCAGGTTCCATCATTCACGCCGGATAAGTGTCCTTGTGCAATCGTTGTACATGATCTGTTCGACGAAGGAAGATTGTCGGCCCAGATTGTCAGCCGGACTGAGACACATGGTATCACTGTCTTGTCAGTGTTATGTTTAGCCCGCTTTGTTACTCCAAGTAAATGTAATGGACAGAAGTCCATACCTTTGTCACCTAATACTGGCTGGGAGATTCACCCGGCGGTTGGCATGCCGGTACACGCGATGATTGGGTTGCCGCGTCCCCAGAAAACTCCGAAGAAGAACGTGAAAGATTGGGGAACGCGTGCTCGCGGTCAAGATTTTGTTGTTGATCCTAGATCCCTCAAGCCAGTCCCCCTTCACTCGCTGAGACTAGAGTCTGGTTACAGCGAGGATCGGTCGTTGACCAATCGGGATTCATGCTTAACACAATTGGATAACAACAACAGTTGTCTGCTCGCAGCAGGACACTATGTTTATGGCAAACGACATTTTGCTGTCGTGGTTGATGTGCGCAATGTCCTTACAGGACCAATAGGTCACAACATAACCAACTGGTTAGCGGATGTGTGTTGCGACAAACGGGATAGAAATGTTTCATGGGAATATAGACGCACACAGACGCTGACGGGTGGAGTGTCTGGCATTCTTCTGCCTGTGCACAGCCAGATTCATTACATACTTCCCGGACTTCAAGTAGAACTTGCACAACGAGGGCGACGCGTGCCACATTATTTTCTTGATGCCACTTCTTTTGGAGGCGGAGTTGAAACCTATGATGTTCCTTACCAGCTCCGCGATCAGATTGAGGAAGCAGCTAGGGAAATAAAACACATTGCGGACGGCGAAGGCACCAAGCTGCATAAAGATAGGAGAATAGAACAACGACAATTGCGACTTCTTCTCGTAGACGATGCCATCTTCTCGGGACGAACCATCCAAACTGTACTTCACAGCATTGAGAGGCATTGTGTTGATATCAAGCATCGTATCTACGGTGATGTCTCTGATTATCCCGACCCCATCCACTGGGTGCGCGCGTTTGTGATCCTCAACCAATTACCTGCGGCAAAGAGCGCCCTTTGGCACCAACTTAGAACGTTCCCGGCTAGTTCCCTCTTTCAATTCGATGCGTACGCACCGTTTACTGGCGTGGCTTCGTTCTCGGCTGAGGATTGCCCCGCATGCAAGGAAGTGGAGCACCTTAAGTACGTAGCCGACCGTGTGGAGGGAGCTGATGCCACTGACGCATACAACTGGATTGAGGAACGCAGGACATCCCTTGCTCCTGTAACAACGGAAGCGCCTTCATTTCAAGGCAGTCCTAGTGAGCCGCTGCCGGAACCCATTGATGTGCTGGCCCCGTTTAGCAAAGACGCGGCAGAACACTACAAGCCGTTACGAGCTGACTCTGCAATATGGCGGTTCTATGAGCTTGTATATCTTTCGTATCCATTGGGCGATATCTTAGTCTGTCTGTCGACGACTCGGGAAGCCGGACACAAACACCGACTGTGCCGACACGAATACGCCCGTTTTCGACTAGCAGTGTATGACTGGTGTATTCGTAACTGGCACCAAGTGCGTCTCTACCATGTTGAGGATCAGGTGCTGGACGAACTCAAGGCCGAAATCAAGGAAGGCGAGCCGCTGTTCGTCGAAGTTGTGTACCGACTGAACGGCATTGTGTTGGATAGCTCCGTCACGGCCTTTATCAAATGGGCCATAGACTATCTAGGTAAACAAGATGCAGATGCCAGACAGACAGCCTCCGATAGTGCCATGGCTTTGGACACAGGGCTGACGCTACTGTTGCTTACTGTGCGCCGGAGCGATCTTGATACATCGGGACTTATTGACTATCTACGCAATACACAGGCTAACGCCCCCAGAAAATCAAGTTTCCTGTCGTTCTTATATCTACGCTTAACTCGTCCCATGCGAGTTGCTGATCCGGCTTGGGCACTAACCGCCATCGCAGAAACCTGCTTCCGTGGGCGGCTTGGGAACACGCCGGAAATGAGACGGAGGTCAGATCATGAACTCCTTGGTTATCTCGTGGCTAACACTGCACGAAAACCGAGCAACCAAGAGTTGAGGCGGAGGCTTGAGGGGAGTCTTCATGCCTTCATCGCTGCAACTGAAAATCTTCAACCCTATTTCGATGAGGACCTTCTGTCAGGTGTGACTACACCGGCGCGTCTCGTTCTTAAATGGCTTCGTCTCTCGCCGGAGGAGGCACTTGCTGATATTACCCCCGTAAAGGACCTTAACGTTAGTTTGCAAAACAGCGACACTTGGGTAAAGTTTGCAGTGTCATGTCACATGTCGGTGGCGGAGTGTGTTCACACACTGAAGAGGCGACTAACTGAGTTGCGCCACCTACCGCAACACACATGCTACAAGGAGTACGAGCCTGACATCCAGTGTGACGCTAAGATTCGAGAATGGTGTTTAATGACCCATATACCACGATTGGTCGCGTGTATCAGTAACATCGCGTTTGAACCAGTAGCACGAGTAACACCAACGCAACCATGTCGCGTTGTCTTCACACCATGTGCGTTGCAAGAACCCCAGTCTATACTTGTTGACGTTACTACGTACTTTGGTTCTGCACCAAGTGCATGCCAGAAGATGAAGTCAACAAAGATCACCCATAGTCTAAATGAACTGCGCCGGTTTGGAGTAGGCGTTAGAGGGCCATCGCCTGCTCTGGAAGATCTGGACAACGCTTTACGCATATCATTTGTCATACCTGTTGGATTTCAACCCGAATAGGAGGTAAACATGTCACTTAAAGTCATCTATGTCGAGGACACCGCCGCTGACGTGGAAGTGCTGCAGGAAGCCTTTACGACCGCAAATGCAGGTTCGCCGGAGTGGTCACAGTTGGTCCTTATCCCTGTGGTGCACCCCTCAGCGTTGCCCGCCGCCCTTGGTGAATACCCTGATGTTGTTTTGGCGGACGTCATGTTCCTGGCTGCAGGGGCTTCGTTAGGAACCCGTCCCGTTGATCACCTAGATGAGATTATCCAACATGTCAAGAATTGGGATCGGATGTCGCCGCACGGGTTTCCAACGCCGGTGATTGCTTACACCGGTACGGGTCCGGTGACGTTGAAGAGCTGCCTTGATCGTCGAGGGCATCTCTATGATATTTGGGACAAACTCTCCGCTGGCGCCGACTACGTCTCGTGGCGCTTCCAGCAGCTTGCTCGTGAATTGCCTCGTTACAGACCGGATGCCACAATACAAAAACTAGTCGCGGCAATGCCGCAAGCAAATTGCCCGAACTGGCATCCTCATGTGTTGAAGATGGTTAAGCGATACGGAGAGGGACAAACGGAATATGAGCAAGTACAGAACTGTAGTGACCCTTTGCAAAGCATACTTACTGCAGTCTGTCCAAAACATGCTGTTGCACTAATGGCGTTGTGGAGCGTACTAGTTAAGTCAGAACCGCTTCTTCGGGCGGCATCTCCGAGAGTGCGGGGCATTGCTCGTCACTCCATTAATGTATTTTGGCTTGGCTACTGGCTCATTAACCATCCTCTACTACAGAACGCAATGCGTGACCTGTGGAGTAAAATGATCCAGAATAGAGTCCAGACATCCATCTTTAACTCTTCAGATCCGCTAGTTGGAATCAATACTGTGTGGGTTTTGGCGAGCGTCTTTCATGATGCAGGAAAATATCACGAAAAAGGTAAGGCTGTCACAAAAGCGTCACAGGAGTTTTATCGTGAATTTGCTTCGCTGTCGCTAGGAAATGTATCTTGGGCGCCAAACAAGCCTCGCGCCTTGCCCAAATCACTTCAAGATCTTCTGTGTGCGCTGAGGCAAACAAGAAGCGACCCTCTTGTGAAACAACTCACTGCTCATATTCAAGACACTTGGTCCCACGAAATCCCCGACCACGGTGCCGTAGCGGCAGCCCATCTGGTCAATGTATGTGCAGATACATCGACACCACTCCTAGCTGCATATGCAGCTGAAGCAGCCAGAGCAACACTATTGCACAGTTCTCTCCCTGGAGCATTTGACCGAATTCCAAAGGATTTGAGAGGGGAATCTCCCCACTTAGAGTGGGAAAGAGACCCAATTGCGAGTCTTTTGCTTTTTTGCGATCAGATTCAGACTTGGGATCGCCACGACCCGAACGATCATAAGCGAGACTATCCTGACAGGGCAGAGCTTTCATTCTTGGAATTGACGCCAAGCGGGGGTAAAATAACATTAAAGGGATGCGTTAATTATATCGCTCCTACTCGAGTTGACATGTATCCCGAACTCCGCACCGAGATCGCAGAAGCGTTGAACAAGGTGCTTTTGGAGAAACCAAAAGACACGCTTCTCCATATTCTGGAAGCAGGCAAATGGCCGTTTTCCGTCCACTTGGACTGCGCCTTGAGCGGGGAACGTCTGCCGATGGACATGTCATTCGACTGAGTATTGATGACCGCGTTATTGCTTCGCAGTGTGTTTGGCACTGACCTTCGTCTATCGCTTCTTGTGGGGGCTTCAGGGATCAGCACCCATGCATCACACTAACGTCTAAGGCGAATGTCGTGTTAACCGCCTTAACACCTTTTCGTTGAGGCATTATTTGATCAATCAAAAAGTTGTTTTACGTGTTCTTCTGTCATGCGATAGTTTCCTAAGTCTTGAATGCGACTACTTATAGCCGCCACATCCGCCTTGGGAATAAGAAACACGGAAGATCGTATAGCGACAATTACACTTCCTCGGAAAAGCGTCAATCTTCGGGTGGTCAATGGGAGAAACCTGCCACAACCTCGACTTTGAAGTGCCGCTCTGGGTGAGTTCTCTGTTTTGACCAGTTTCCAGTCTATTTAGCGTTGGTGTGCTTTGTTTGCAGCATCCAGACGCCCCAATCCTGATGGGTTTACAAGTGACTTGGTCATTATTTGGTTAAATCTGAAAGGCACGCGCAAAGCAGGTCTTATAATCCGTAATTACAGTTACTTACGTATGCACTTTGGCGAATTATTGACATTCGTTCGGATTGACAGTTCTGGGTGCTATGCCGGTTTTCGGAGCAAAGTTACCAGGCGTTTCGGGAATAGGTTACCAGTGATTTCGGAGTAAAGTTACCAGCTCTAAACGATCAAGGGAGGCTTCAACCGGGACATCAACGCCAGAACAAGGATTTGAAGATGGTGGGATCTTGGCCGGGAATAAGAAATCATCAAGGAAGACATCTTGGCGAGCAACTTGAATCCTTGAAGGCTGGCAACATCAAAACATCAAGGAATCGAGGTGGCGGGGATTAAGGATTCCTTCTTCCACCCTTGATGAATTCCAGATGAATCGGATGTAGCCCGCCAACAGCGAATCTAGTTGGCGGGGATGTGGGATGGCTCAATGGTCGGATTAAGGAATGTTCATGACCGGCTTCCCGAATCTGCTTGCCCGACTGCCGTGGGTGTAACTTTCCCACCCTGCGCCGGTATCACTGTGCAAGAACTGTCAATATTCACAAATGAACGCCATGAACATCAAAATCTCCATTCTCACCGTCTGCCTGCTACTGAGCGGCCGAGGGCTTCTTGCACAGAACGCCCACAACAATCCGGTTGGCGAAAACTTCTTCCCGCCGGAACTCCTGATGCAATTTGGGGAAACCATTGGCGCGACTGAGGAACAGAAGAACTTTTACCAAGAGGAATTGCAGAAGGTTCAGGAACACGCGAGCGACCAGCAACAGCAGATGAAGAAAGAAGTCGAGGCGTTGATAGCGGTGACGAAAGGGAACCAGCTCAACGAGGCAGCAGTCCTGGCGCAAGTCGACAAGGTCCTGAACGTTGAGCGCGAGATGAAACGAACCCAGATCGGGCTGCTCGTGCGGCTCAAGAACAAGCTGACGCCGGAGCAGCAGACCAAGTTGATCGAATTGAAGAAGCAGGCGAAGCCGACGACGGAGCAGCAGTCCAGGTCGGGCGAATCAGAAGGCCCGGCGAAATCATTCCAAACGAAGATGCGCCACGTCCAAGAACTGGTTCATAAAGCGCAGACGGATGGCCGCGATCTCTCCTCGCTGCAACCGCTCAAGGGGGAACTGGAGCCGCTGGTGCAGGAGAAGAAGTTCAAGGAAGCCGAGGCCGTGCTGGATCGCGCGCTGAAGATCCTCAAAGAGAACGGGTCGAAGTAAGGCGTTTATTGCAGCTTGGAACCGTCATTCTCCCTTGGTCGAGAACTGGTCGGCTTTGTCCTTGAACAGCAGGTTAAAGGTGGTCAGCGATCCGTATGAGCGGGTGACATACTGTTGCATTTCCACCTTGTCGCCATCGGTGAGGTTCGGATGGCTGTTGATCTTCTGCTCGAGCACTCGCAATTGATTGCGAATGCCCACCAGCTTGTGAAACAGCACTTCCATGGGCACTTCCTTGGACTGGAGCGACGGGTCAGCGGGATGCATGACCAGTTTTCCCTTGTGCCAGCGCGCGCCGAGTTGTTCCACCACGGCGTCAGGTTTCTCATACCCGAGGCGGTCGAGAACGGATTCAATCGTCGTCTCAACGAATTGCTTCAGCGGAATCTCCAGGCCAGAGACCGCAACCCCCGGCTCGGCAGGACTGATGGTGCTGAGTTCTGGGTCCAGGGTCCGCAGCGCATCATCAAAACGGATTTCGGCCGTCTTCTCGGATATGCTCTTGACCGTGCCGACGCCGTACTGCGGATGTGTTACCCGAAGGCCGACGGTTAACGATTGGATGTTCATGGGATCAGTTTTATCGAATACTGCAATTCCAGCAAGAAAACAACCGGCCGGAACAGGGATTTGAAGAGGGTGGGATCTTGGCCGGGAATAAGAAAACATCAAGGAAGGCATGTTGCAGGCGATCTTGAATCCTTGAAGGCCGGCAATATCAAAACATCAAGGGATCGAGATGGCAGGCATCAAGGAGGGCAACAAGGAAACTTCAAGGAAATGAACTCAGCCGGATTATCCTAATCGCGTATATGGGATTAGCGCATCCAAATGAAATGACTCAAACACGCAATCCGCGCGGTTGAGATCTAGGGCGGCATGCTGGACCTCCCTCCGCCGTCGGTTGATTTTGAATCCCTATATTCTTCCGCCGGGGGACTATTCGTTCGTCTTCCGCTCTCTTATAAGAGAGAGCGGAAAACGAACGTTTTATAAGTCCCATTTCCATATTGTCCGCCAACTGAGTTCCCGAACAAAACGAACGAAATTCATTCCTTGGGAAAGGCGGAATACTTCTTATCATCATTCCGCCTGATGGTGTTGCCTTCCGCAGCATCAATAGCCGCGTATGCCGTCGTCTTTCCGCACGAGACTTCTTCCCTGACGGCTTTGGCTAATTTGGCTTTGGTCAACACCTGATCTCCCAGTATCTCTGCGACTTTTTCAGTCGTGACCAGTTGCTCCCGCCCGCCTTTACCGCGAACTACTCCCTCCCACTTCGTCAAATCAAACGCGTAGTCCACTTCGTAGATCATGGTCTCAGTGTTGAGTTTGGCGGCGAATGGCTTGAAGAGCTTGCCGTTGTTGTTCTTCCCGCACGCAACGACGATCTTGTTGTTATCGTCGGGTGACCCGGGCGCCAGGTTGATCTGAGCTCGGGTCCAAGCATACAGGAGCTTGGAATTCCGCCCGTAGGAGGATTTGTCGAAACCCATTGCCTTGATTGCCCCGGTTTTGCCTGTCAGCGCGTGGTGCAGAACGATCAATGCCCTGTGGGGATTGTTTTCGTGGCCCACCTCCTGAATCTTGCGGCACGTCTCGGACATGTCGGCATCCGTATTGAGATCTCCGACCCCAAACGTGTAGAGCGGATCGAACACAATGACGGAGGGTTGTTTCTCGTTGATGAGTTCTTTGAGCCGTTGAATGTTGATGGGAACGCCCAAGCCCAGCAAGTAGTCGTGATTCTGCTCCAGCGTATGGATCAAAAGATTCTCGTTTATCTTCTTCCATTCATCGGCGGGGTAGGCGGCTTTCAACTTCGCCATGTCCTGCGTCAATCTCCGGTTTACATTCTCGGTCTGCAAAATCAGGCAGGGGCCGCTTTCGTTCTTCACCTCAAGTTTCAGGAATTCCTTCTTCAGAATCAGGCTGGCCGCCAATTGCAGGACGAACCGGCTTTTGCCAATCCCGGCAGGACCGGCGATTACGAGAAACTGTCCTTTGGCCAGCAGGCGGTCATCAAGCAGGTTGTCGGTGTCGTCGAAGTTCATTCCGACCAGGTCCTCCGGCCTGCGGACGCTCAGCTTTACGTAAGGAGGATCAACCCGTAGGGCAACTGGTGTAGTGATGCCGGCAGGTGGAGTGATGACGGTTGGAGCCGCAGCAAGCCTGGTTGTGCTGGTTATGGCTGCTGGTTTCCAGACATCGTTCTCAGCAGCCCAGCGTTCGAGAAGATCGGCTTGATCATGCATGGGGTTCCTTGGGTGGAGTGATTACGGTCTGGCCTTCGATGGCAGGCATGTCGGCAATCGGTTTCGCTTCAGGGTTGGGGTTGATGTAGAGGAGCCGCTGCATTTGGTTCTTATTTTCTCGTTTGGTTCTGGGCAGGCGGGTCAATCGAACCGCCGTCAGCGCCCCCGCGTCGGCGCCGAGCGTAACGAGGATCGGCTTCATCTTCCGGCACGTTGTGTCCCAGTCCGCCTTTGATGAAGCGTCGATCCTGACAAGGGCATGGATGGACTTGCCCCCGCTGGTGTAGATGGCGGCTATCCTCAGGGGCAGTTGAACCACACACGGCAGCCATTCCTTGGGATCAGTCACGTCGGATTCGATTATCATGTAGCGCCAGGACGTGATGGACTCTTTGCTCCGGCGTGAAAGCTTGTTCTCTTGGTCGGGATTTGGATGTTCGAGGCCATCCACGGGATTATTCAGAAACCAGACGCCTTCAGGCCCGCCGCGAAGAGGCTCCTCGATTTTCGATTCCGGGTTGACCTCATAAAGCTGCTGCCCTTGGGATTTGTAGTTGTTGAACAGCACAACTTTCTCACCGGGCGTGTAGAGGGCGTTCAGAAACTGCTCGGTGGAAACTTGGTCGGGTGGTGTCTTCGATCTCTTGGCCAACCACGCCTCATCGATGCCGGTTATCTTGGCGGCGATCTTCTTCAGCTTATCGGGGGCATACTCAGCCTTGGGAGCCAGGACCACATCACCGAATTCGCCGGGGTTCTCTTTGACATGGTCGTAAGCCCTTCTGAGTTGGGATTTCAGTTTCGCAGAGTCGGGAGAGTCCCCTGCTTTGGCGATGCGGCTGGCAACTTCCTTCAGCGCCACATCGCCTTCAACGCCGTTGCCGGCCGCTTTCAGAAATGCGTTGTAGCCGCTCTCGTCCAGGAAACCCTGCTTCCACGGAAGTGTTTCCACATATTCGAGCCAGTCATTCAGAAACATTTCCGAGTGCGGCACCAGCTTGCCCGCCGCGCTTGCCTGTGTTGCTGTTGGATGATCGGTGTTCATGTTGCATTGATTCCGCCGGCGAAATGTGGCCGTTGAGATTACGCAACAGGTGCCTGTAATGCCTGAGTTGCCGATTCCAGAGAGGGTTGTGCTGCGGCGTGTTCCCTAGCCATCAGCATTTCCATTACAGGTTCCGGTGGGGCCTCAAGCCCCGGGCTGTTGATGGAAATTGCATAGCCGTCGCTGCGGATGAGCCACTCGCTGGTGGGGCCTCCGTAGAGGGCATACTTATGGGTTCCTCCGGCAACTCAGGCCAAAAGACGAAGGATAGCGAAACCGTTCGCCAGGGGAACAAGGTGCTGACACAATGGGCCGCATGAAGACCTACAAGGCATCCCAAACTCCTGGTTTCTT
>Ga0172379_10000964_pt1 | contig 63276 bp, 56 predicted proteins | sample GrowelOW334metaG_FD_119756 | JGI IMG/M metagenome (GOLD analysis project Ga0172379, IMG submission 119756) | Groundwater microbial communities from an aquifer near a municipal landfill in Southern Ontario, Canada - Groundwater well OW334 metaG | ecosystem: Environmental > Aquatic > Deep... | reverse complement strand
TAGTATTAAATTGCGTGATCCGCAGTTTGAGGGCCAAACCAAGGCCAAACTCGGCAACCCTGAGGCTCGTACGGCGGTTGAGGCTATTTTTGGCGAAGCTTTCCGTATTTATTTGGAAGAACATCCAGCCGACGCTGAAGCAATCATTGGCAAATGCGTTTTGTCAGCCCAGGCCCGCGCTGCCGCTCGCGCCGCCCGTGAAACCGTGTTGCGTAAGGGTGTTCTCGAAGGCTTAACCTTACCGGGCAAATTGTCCGACTGCTCATCTAAAGATCCGGATCGTTCTGAAATATTTATTGTTGAGGGCGACTCAGCCGGCGGCAGCGCCAAGCAAGGTCGTGATCGCGAAACACAAGCTATTCTGCCTTTACGCGGAAAAATCTTAAACGTGGAACGCGCCCGGCTCGACAAGATGTTGGTTAATAACGAAATCAAATCATTAATCATTGCTCTTGGCACCAACATTGGCGAAGCTTTTGACATCTCGTCTCTTCGTTACAAACGTATTATCATCATGACTGATGCTGACGTTGACGGCGCCCATATTCGCACTCTACTTTTAACTTTATTCTATCGCCACTTCCCCGAATTGGTTAAACAAGGTCATGTTTATATTGCCAAACCACCGCTCTTCCGCGTTCAAGTTGGTAAAAATGTTAAATGGGCTTTTACTGAAGAAGAAAAAGTAGCGGCCGTCAAAGAAATGGCCGGTGGCAAAGAGGCGGTGATTGAGGAAACTGATTTGGAAAAAGATGAGGTGGTTGAAGAGGCTGGAGATACTGAAGGGACTGAGGAGACTGGAGAGACTGAGGCAGAAACCAAAACAAAAGGCCCGCGAGTTATTATTCAGCGCTACAAAGGTCTTGGTGAAATGAACCCAGAGCAACTTTGGGAAACTACCATGGACCCGGAAACTCGGGTTATGAAACAAATCACTATTGAAGACGCCGAGCAAGCCGATGAAATGTTCGATGTCTTGATGGGCTCGGATGTTGCTCCACGCAAACGCTTTATTCAGACACACGCCAAGAATGTTCAGAACTTGGATATCTAATTGAAAATAAAAAACGGTCGCAACCAGCGGCCGTTTTTTTAAATTAAATTTTATCTTCTGTAAGCACGTGATTAATTTCTTCAACATCTGTCATATTGTATCAAGACAAAGATTTGGTTCCCTCTTTTTTTACCATACCTTTGAGAGGCAGAACCACGGTAAAAGTCGTGCCTTTGTTTTCTTCTGACTTAAATTCGATCGTGCCGCCCGACTGATCTAAAATCGCTTTAACAATATAAAGCCCAAGGCCAGTGCCTTCGGTATCGGTTTCCCGAACGTTGTCGGCTCGGAAGAGCTTGGAAAAAATCTTATCTTGTTGAGTCTTCGGAATACCAAGACCTGAATCGATCACTAAAATTTCCAGATTCTTGCCTTTAACTTTTATTTCTAACTTAATGCTTCCCTCTTCCTGTGTGTATTTAACGGCATTAGAAAGAAGATTTTGAAAAACTATTCGAATCAGTTTTTCATCAAGCAGCATAATTGGCGTGGCCGGATCGTATTCTTTGACAAAAATTTGTCGCCTGGTATCAATCTGTGGCTTAAGTTCATCAATAACACTATCGGCAATTTCGGTAATTCGGCAATCTTTTGGTTCGATCGTGAAAGTTCCTAATTCCAAACGTGACACATTTAGTAAAGCATTGACCAGACCAACCATGCGTTTACTGCTTTTATAAACTACGTCCAAATATTGTTTTTGTTCAATATTCAAAGCTCCGGCGTAACCAGATGTAAGCATTTCCACGTACCAATTAATAGCCGTAAGCGGCGTACGCAATTGATGCGAAGCTAGTGAAACAAATTCAGTTTTGGCACGATCGACTTCTTTTTCTTTAGTAATATCACGTTCGATCCCGACAAAGAAAGCCACCTCACCGTTATGATTGAGGATCGGCGAAACACTGATCTTGGCGTCGTAAATTTCTCCGGTTTTCCGGCGGTTTTGAATATCTCCGACAAAATTTTTTTTCTTGACTTTAATTGTATCCCAAAACTTTTTGTAATAATCTTCAGACATTGGCAGTCTCCAGAGAACAGCCGCTTTCTTACCCATGGATTCGGCCGCGGTATAACCGGTTATTTTCTCCATGGCTGCATTACTATACAATACGATTCCTTCGGCGTCAGTTATAACAATGTGATCAGAGACGTTATCGACAGCTAATTTAAATTTTTCTAACTCGGCGGCCAAATTTTCACTCCGCTTCTTTTCTTCCTCAACGTCTTCCAAAATGTTCAAAACCGCCTTCTGGATTTTGGTCGCTTCCTCGGCCCGTTGTTTAATCTGTTCGTTATTCCGGCGGGACTCATCAACGTCGCGAAGCAAACCCTGTATTTCAAAAACCTGACCCTCACGTGTCAAGGTAGACAAATAGACATCAACAAATTTAAATTCACCGGTCGCCCTAACTGCAGTAAATGGCAAAACGCGATTTTTGATTGTCCCGGTTCGTAATTCATTCAGGGTTTGACGAAAAATTTCCTGCTCGCCGGAAGAGAAAAAACCGGCTAAATTTTTGCCAACCAAGGTGGTTGGATTATAACCAGACAAGCCGTTCATGACTTGAGAAACATAGATTATCTTCCCCAAAGGATCAAGCCGAAAAACAACGTCGGGAATTGTTTCAATAATCGAACGTAGTTGCCCTTCACTTTCCCTAATTTTTGTTTCAAATCTTTTACGACGATAAAAATAAAAAAGAAAAAGAAATTCTATAAAAACAATCAAAAGAAAGACGGCCGTTGCCCCAAGACGCCAGGCCGTCACGGTCCTCTTCCAATACTCATACGGAGCATCGGCTCCTAAAACTGCCACTGGTTGTCCGGTCTTTTTGTCGCTGAGCGAAACAAAAGAAGAAATAAAAGTTCCCCAGCGATCGGTGTATGGACCCGCTGAAACCGAACCGCTGGTTGAAAAAAGGCTCAACAGTTCGGTTGGGGCATCAGAATATTCCACACTGGGCGGTGCGTATTCGGACGAACCGGTTTCGGCGGCGTCAATTTCAATGTAAATCTGTCCATTTTTTTCCAACATTAAATAAAGCGGGTGAAGATTATCCACAGCCACGGCTTGGCTAACAAAACGCAGCTGCTCCGATAATCGTTTATAATCAGCGGTATTTTGGTCAGAGCCACCGGGTGTAAGTGACGCAACACGATCGGGATTAACCGCCGCGGCCGCGGCCTCAATCGCCACAAGCCAGCGACTGCGCAAATCTTTATCAGCCTGAATTTCAACATATTTTACAACAAAAAAACCACCTAAAACTGTTAGCAGTACTACAACCGACCAAATGACAACAACACGATTTATCTTGAAACGAAATTTCATAAAAACGCCACTATCCCTTGTTACCTTTTAATCTTTCGATTTCTTCTTTGAGTTCAACCATCTTAAGTTCTCGACCAACCATATTTTTGTTTAGGCGCTCCAGTTCCTCACCGCGTAAACGCAATTCTTCGTCGTGTTTTTTTCGTTCGGAAATATCACGAGCAATACTCAAAATAGCCGGCCGACCCTGATAATTGATAATCGAGCTATTGATTTCCACGGGGATTCTTTCGCCGTTCTTATTAAGATGAACACTTTCAAAAGTCGCTTTACCGATTTCTTGTAATTTGGCAATTCTTTGCGGAACTTGAGCAGCAAATTCCGGAGCATCAACCTTTGCCAGAGTAAAGTTTAAAAATTCCGCCTTGGAATAACCCAAACGTTGACAAGCGGCTTTGTTAACCATTAAAAATTGCCCCTCTAAATTATGAATAAAAACCGCATCGGTTAAATCCTCAAAAAGCAAACGAAACTTAATTTCACTGTCACGCAAATTTTTAGTCATCGCTTCGGCTAAACGAATTGCCTTGATTTGGGCGCCAAACGAAATTCTAAAAACAATAAAAAGCAGAAGACCTAGCAGAACTATTCCTAGAGCGGCCACCCATGGTGTCCAAATCTCCTGGACGGTCAAGTTATAATCAGACGACGCGTAAAAACGAAGTTTCCATTGTCGTCCGGCCACCGCGAGCGGGATATCTTTTTCTAAAACACTACCTTGATTGACGAGCTGATCGTTTCCAGGAGAAAAGTTATAAAGCAGGGTCTCACCATTAGTTTCATCATAAATGTGCACGTCTAAAAAATCGGCCGAAGCAGACATTCCGCTAAACAACTGGGGAAAAAAAATATCGGCTTTCAACCCAACTAAAAGAAAACCCTGAAGCTCCCCGGTGTTGGCTGTTGTTTGATTATAAAAAATTGGTAAGGCAATCATGAGAAGGTCGCCGTCGTTAATAAGGGAGGGGATCACTGGACTTAACATCGCCTGTTTTTTTTCTGCAACCTGCCGCAGTGTTGGCCAGCGTGTTTCATCGGTTAAATAATCAAAACCTAAAACCGAAGTGAATTTTGCCTCGGGCGAGGCAAATTTTAAAGCAAAATATTCGGGACGTTCGCCGGCCGGAGTTATATTAAAATCAGGATAACCGTTAGGATTATATGAAGTATCTTGGCGTACACTCTCGATAAAGGGTTCTTTATTTTCGGCTGTCACTTTTTCGACATAACCAATGGAATAAACACCAGGGTAGGTTTCTGATAAGTTTAAAGCATCAATAAAAGAGTTAAATTCGTCCCGCTCTACCACATCGCTGGCCACAAATAAACCGCGCAGCGAGCCGAGCAAATAAACATCACGTTGGGTTTTTAAATGCAGTGTGTCCGACACTTCATCAGCCTGTTGGCCAAAGTCATTAGCGGCTTTATTGATTTGGACGTCGGACAAAATTTTCCAAAGCAAGCCGGCCAAAACCAATGAAACCACCAAGATAAACCAAGGAAAAAAACGAGAAAAAGTTCTTTTCATATTTTTTTTAAAAAATCAACAACATTCTACCAAGCTGCCCCACCTTCCCCCCCTAGACATATTTTATTTGACGATATTTTTAACTTTTACCACAACCTCATCCAGAGGTGTCTCGGATTTTATAAGACAATCCACTGCTCCTAAACTTTTCGCCAAGGCCATGTCTGTTTCTTGGCTCAAGTTTGTTAAAACAATAATAGGTGTTGTAATCTTTTTCTCCTTAGCCGCTTTTAGGACATCAAAACCGTCATCTTTTGGCATAACTAAGTCCAGCATAATCGCATTAAAATCGCCATCCAAGGCGGCAATTGCGGCCGCGCCGTCGTTTACAACAGTCACGACAAAACCTTCTTTCTCTAATTTTAATTGTAAAACTTTGGCTAAAGGTTTTTCATCTTCGGCCACGAGAATCTTTTTTTGTTTGTTGGCCATAAGTAAAAAATTAGACTAAACTAAGTATATCACACCTTGTCTAACTTTTATGTGTATATGGTTACAAGCCTATTTCTTATAATTATTGGCTGTTGTCTCGGCAGTTTTATCTCGGCTTTGGCGCAAAGAACTGCTTCTGGAACCTCAAATTGGTCTGGCCGATCACGCTGCGAAAATTGTCATAAATCTCTCTCTTTTACCGATTTGATTCCCATAATCAGTTTCTTGTTTCGTAATGGACGTTGCCGTTTTTGTGGCAGTGCCATTGGTTGGCACGAACCGGCTACCGAACTTATAACAGGTTTTGTATTTGCCCTTGTTGGCCTGGCCCACAATAACAATGTTGATATTCTTCTTATCCGCGACCTAATTTTCTCCGTTTTTTTAATTTTGTTATTTTTGACCGATGTTTACGCCGGTTTACTGCCTCATCGTTTCACGATCACGGCCGTAATTATAGCTCTGGCTTTTAATTTTGGCATGAGTGAAGAAACCAAAAATATTCTATCGTTTCAGCCATTAATCGGGCCTGCCGTTTGCGGCGGTTTCTTTTACCTACAATATTTGATATCGCGCGGGGCCTGGGTTGGCGGTGGTGATATTGGCATGGGGGCTTTTTTGGGAGCAATACTTGGGTGGCAATTTGGTATCTTTGCCATTGGCTTGGCTTATATTATTGGAGCAACCTACGCCGCAGTTCTTCTTATAAAAAAAGAAGTCGGCTTGAGCAGTCGCCTCCCTTTTGGTCCGTTTTTAGCCGTGGCCGGTTGGTTGGTTCTGATTTACGGCAATACTTTTCTTGATTTATTATTCTTTCACTAATTAGATCAGGGTTATAAACTGGGTTCGATAATTTTTATAATCGTTACCACCCCTTCACTAACTTCAACCGTGGCCGTCAAATGCCGTGTAACATCATTAACCTCAGCCGTAAAAATAGCTTGTTTTTGTTCAGCCTCGGGATCGAGTACAGTCAAATCACACGAAACATCTAGCAAGTTTATACTGGCTGGAGCGTAAGTGGAATTATTTGGCAGATGCACTAAGTATTCATCAAGGCAGGCGAACAATTGACCTCTGGCTGTGCTGGAATCGGCCGAGGAACCGATATTGCTCAAGGAAACAACCACTCCGGCCGCCAATGTTAAAAAAACAGCAATTCCGATAAAGCCAATCAAAAGAACTGGCAAAAGAATGGACATGCCTTGCTCGGAAAAATTTAAATAACCTTTGTTCATAATTCGGAAACTGAACTGGGAATAGCAATGGTCATGATCAAACTGGATTCGGCGTCCTTATATGGGGCGTCTTCTTTATTTAAGACGGAAAAGGTAACGGTAATATTTATACCAGATAATCTGCTTGAACCATCGCGTGCCACCTGGGCTATCCAAGTCGTGACGTTGATGTCGGAATCGGTGAGGAATTGTGTTTCGACCCCGCGAGTCCAACGCAAACGCTTAACAGTTTGATCGCCGCCTGGCAAGGTAATGGTATCATCAATACAATCAATCGTAATGGTTTCCCCGTCGTCATCCACAAAAGAAAACGAACTGGGGTTGACTCCCCAAGTTGAACCGGAGACATTAAAAGATTGAGCTGAAGCCAACTCGCTCGACAATTCTGAATAGGTTAAAGCCAGGCCGGAATCAAGACGTTGGCGAACATTAAAAAAACTTGATTCGCGGGCCAGTCGCGTAAAAGCAAAAGCCATCACCGGCAAAAGAATTGCCAGCATGGCAATGGCCATCATGGTTTCGATAAGAGTTATGCCTCGCTGATCTTTCTTCAGGCACATAATAGAAAACATAAATTAAGGAACTGTGCCACAAATTTGTATGCCGGTAACAGCCTCTGCTGAGTTCGAAAGAGTGTAATAGGTTCCTTTTATTAGCTGAATGAGGGTTGAGAAACGTAAAGTAAAAGACACGGGGCTACTGGAAAAAAGATCAGTGGACAACGCTTGAGACCAAGTAAAACTACCAGTATCTGGATGACTGGTGCCAAGCGAGGCCAGAGTCAAACCGGCGCCATCCTTAAGAATAAAGGCCTCAGCGCCGGTTGCCTTTCTGGTCCCAGAGGTAAAAGTTATTGTGTGCAGATCCAAGTCTGAAAAAGTCAGATAAATTATTGGATCCAAAATATCGGACGAAATTCCACTAAAAGAAGCTCCGATGTTAAGATAACCGCTTGAAGTTGGCGATGAGGTTCTAACAGTAACGCTGTCTGGGGTCGTACCCATGGTTGGGTAATCACCAGAAGTACTGGTCTTAAACGGAATGTAAAAGTTTAAATCACTGCTTGTAAAACAAGTCAGGGTTCCAGTTCCCGATCCGCTATACGATGGAATAAACGGATCAGAAACGAAAATCGAACCATCAGTAAATTCAATCGTTAAAGTGAGGGTTGTTGCACTCATGGCCGAATCAAACTGGGTTTTGTTCATATCAAAAATTTCCCCAGGATTAATTGTGGCGTCAGTAATATCCAAACGGGTGCCGCTCGGTTGAAGGCCGCTTGGTGTACCTGGACCCGAGGAAGACCAAAGTTTGTTTGAATCCATGAAAATTTGTTGGATATTGGCTGAATTATCCCAGGTAAAAGTCATGTGGCTTATGGTAAACGGGTCACTGCCGCCGTTTTCCAAATAAAGTTCACGCAATTGTTTACCGCCATACCACAAAGTTGTTTCAATGTGAAAAATCAAATTGTTGGCGGCTGCTGGCATAAAACAATCACCTTGCGGATCATTCCAACGTGTCATTAAACCGCTTAATGTTGTTGTATGCTCTCGCCCGGCCAGGTCAGACCATGTAACTTCGCTGGAAACCATTTTACTGTCAGGATCAACGGTGCCACCAGAAGCAACAACATTGCAATCTCCGTCGCGCTGGACTTCGGAAATACTAACCGTACGAGTAAAATCACCGATGGTTTCAGAACCGTCAACTATGGTCCAGTTTGGACTGGAAAAAACCAAATGAGCCGGATCTTTAACAGTCAGGTCATCGAAAGCCAAGGTGCGCAGAGCCTGCAACCCGCTTTCAGCCACGGCTTGAGCTTGTTCAAACTGATGTACCCGGGCCGAGCCATTAATGTTTAGGGTAAAAAGCGTGCCTAAACCGCCTAAAAAAATAATCACCAAACCGGTCGCCAGTAAGGCCTCAAGCATGACAAAACCGTGATTTTTAGAAAAGTTGATCATAGGGGCTCCGAAACCACGATCCCTGAGGTTGAAATGGAAATAAGCATCGAATTTTCGTAACAATCAACAGTAATCGAAGCGGGCGCAACCACCTCGCCGCTTAAGGCATAAAATAAAATCTCATGATCGTTTCCGGCTGAAACCGGATCGCTTTTAAAAGAAACGAATTCTATATCACGACTAATTGGATAGTTTATATCACGAGCAGCATCACGAGTATCATAACTGTTACCGGAAAAAATAATCACTTCATCAGTCCGTCGTGAAGTTTCATCATAAGGCACATAAACGCCCCAAGCTGTGCCCGACCGCCCCTCGCGAGCCATTCTGGCCGCGGTTTGAAAAACCATTTCCATGGCCCGGACGCTTTGTTTTGACATCGCCTGTTGAAACGAGGAAACCACTTCCAATCCAAGAAAAAAAACAATGGCCAAAACCCCAATAACCACGATAATCTCGACAAGAGTAAAGCCGGCGGCTTTTTTCATAAAATCAAATATTGCCGACCACTGTGTAAATTGGCATTAAAATCGAGACGGCTAAATAACCAATAGCAAAACCAATAAAAACAACCATGATTGGTTCGAGAAGCGAAGTTAAATTTTTGGTCGATTCATTTATTTCAGCCTCGTAAAACTCCGCCAAATACATAAGCATTTCGGCCAAAGTTCCGGTTTCCTCACCCACCAAAATCAGACGCATGGCAATGGGTGGAATTAATCTGGGATATTTTTCCAAGACCGAGGTTATAGTATTGCCGTGCGACACGCCTTCCTTAACCGCGTTAAGCATGTCGTAATATCTAATATTCCGCATTACCTGCATGGTAATTTCGATTGATTCGTTAATTGGCAGACCGCTTTTAAAAAGTGTTCCCATTAAACGGAAACTGCGAGCCAAATTTATTTCACGGGCGAGTTTACCGGTAATCGGGACAAACAGAAAAAAACTGTGAAAAAGCGGTTTAATAAATTTAATACGATAGGTGACGTTGATAGCGATAAGCAGAGCGACACCACCAACCAAAAGCCACATCCACTGAAATCTAATCACGTCGGAAATCCAAAAAATAATTTTAGTGGTGAAAGGCAATTCAATATCCAACGATTTAAACAAACCGGTAATTTGCGGCAAAATGAAAACGACTATTATTGTGCCAATTACCAACCCCACCATCATAATCACCGACGGATACATCATGGCCCCACGAATTTTTTGTTTAAGTTCGTGGTCTTTTTCCATTTGTATTACCAACTGATCAAGGTCATCTTGCAGGGTACCCGAGGCTTCACCGGCGCGGATCATGTTAATGTATACCGGCGAAAAAGTGTGGGGATATTGGGCCAGACCATCGGCCAAGGTTTTACCAGTTCTAACTAAACTGGTTAAACTGGTTAAAATTTGGGGCAAAGCGCCTTTTTTATTTTTTGACTGACGATTTAAAATATCCAACGATTCGTCGAGCGGCAACCCGGAACGCAACAGAACCGCCAAATACTTGGTAAACAAAAGAAGCTCCACGTGCTTCAGGCGCGGCTGCTGTTTGAAGAGTTTCTTAAAATCCATAATTATTCTTGCATGACACGGACCAGTTCCTCAACTGTTGTTTGAAAAGTTAAAATCTTTCTAACTCCGTCTTCGGCAATGGTTGTCATGCCATCTTTTTTTGCTTGTTCTTGAATTTCGGTACTGGAAGCGTGTTTAACGACCATAGATTGAATGGTTGGGGAGTTTTCCAGAACTTCATAAATACCAATACGGCCATGATAGCCGGTTTGGGCGCACTGTTCGCACCCCTTAACCGCCGCCACTTGAATTTTATCTTTATTACCAAAAAGCTTGCTGATAATGTCCGGGCCCAAAATTTGTAAGCCTTCTTTTTTAGTAAAATCTTTTTTACCAACGCAATTTGAACAAACCCGACGCACCAAACGTTGCGCCACAATACAAAGCAAAGTTGAGGCCACCAAAAACGGTTCAACCCCCATATCAATTAAACGCGGCATGGTGGTGGCGGCATCGTTGGTGTGAAGAGTCGAAAGCAGTTTGTGGCCGGTCATGGCCGCGTTAACGGCAATTTTGGCTGTTTCATGGTCACGAATTTCGCCAACCATGACGATGTCAGGATCTTGGCGAAGTAAAGAACGCAAACCAGTGGCAAAAGTTAATTTTGCCACGTGGTCAACCTGACTTTGGTTAACCCCGACAATTTCAAATTCAACCGGATCTTCAATTGTAACAATATTAACTTCGCGTTTGTTTAAAATTTCAAGAACAGCGTAAACCGTCGTGGTTTTACCGGAACCGGTTGGACCGGTGGCTAAAATCATGCCCCACGGTTTACTTACAGCTCGTTGTACCCGTGCCAAATCCTCTGGAGAAAAACCCAACTGCTCCAAAGTTAATTTATGCGACTGACTGGAAAGCAAACGCAACACGGCTTTTTCACCAAACGAGGTGGGAATAACCGAAGCCCGCACATCAACGTCGCCAAGCGGACTAATAAATTTAAATCGACCATCCTGCGGGGCGCGATGCTCGTCGGTACGCATCTTGGTCAAAATTTTAAGGCGAGCAATCAACTGTAAATAAATAGCCGAGTCGAGTTGAAATTCGTCGCGCAAAATACCATCAATACGAATACGAGCCAGGCCGTTCTCTTTCCACGGTTCCAAGTGCAAATCAGAAGAGCGGCACAAGTGTGCGTAAATCATTAACTGATCAAAAAGTTTAACTACGGCGTCCTTACTCTCCCCGGCATTGGCTTGACGCAAACAGTCTTCAACGGCTTTTTTATCGGCCTTTACCGTTGGTTTTGGTTTAACCGAAGTAATAACCGCCTTGGCTTTTGCGATTAAGCCCGGTTTGTTTTTGACTGGAGCCGGTACAGACGCCTGAATCGGTTTAGTCGGCACGGTGGCAACTGTTTTTATTTTGGTTTTTGCAACCGGCGTTTGTTTCCCCCTTAAGATTGGCATAGTTAAAATTATTATAGCAGAAAAATGACAAATTTAAAATCAAAAATAAGTTATCCACACAAAAAAACAAATAAAATAGATAAAGAAGTCAAAATGTACTAAAATATAAACAACCTTCCTAAATCAATAATTAAGAACTCACACACATATGCGCAAGAGTGAACGGGGCTTTACACTTATCGAGCTCCTTATCGTTATCGCCATTATCGCGGTGTTAGCCGCCGTGGTATTCGTGGCTTTAAATCCGGCTCAACGTTTCCAACAGGCTCGTGATGCCCGCCGACAAAGCGACATCGAAAACGTCGCTGCGGCTTTGAAGATGTACCAATTGGATAACGACGGCGATTATCCGACTGGAGTGGCCGCCCTGACCGATGCCCTTTATTACACTATCGGCACGGCCGCGACTGGTTGCGATGCTGGTTGTACCGCCAAGACCACACAAGCTGCCTGCATTGACTTGGCCGACTTAGTCACTGGCGGATATTTGGGGTCAGTTCCAATGGATCCGCTTGATGGCCTAGCAACTGAATCCGATTATTACATGGTCAAAAATGCTAATGGCACCCTCGAAGTTGGCGCCTGCGACCCAGAAATCGAAACCTCGATTTTCGTCCTTCGCTAAAATATCAATAAAAATAACGGCCGAAAGGCCGTTATTTTTGTTATATTCTTAAGTGATTTTTGGCTGTCTTTCACCTATTGCACTATATAATAGTTGTGTTATACTACTTCTCGATCCCCCGACGGGGGTTTTAAAAACCAAAAAATATGACCCTTCGACTCAACTCAGGGTCATAGAAACCTAAAAATATGACGGAAACGCAAAAAAAAGGTCTAAATCCTATCAAATACGTCAAAGAGGCTAAGGAAGAGCTTGATAAGGTCACTTGGCCGTCTAAAAAAGACGCGATTCGCTATTCCCTTATTGTAATCGCGGTCACAGTCGCCTTAAGTGCCTTTTTTGCTATTCTTGATTGGGCTTTAAACTTAGGTCTCGGAAAACTAATCGAGATAACTCAATAAAGAGGATTTTATGCCAAAACAAGTAGCTAAACACGGCCGCCGTTGGTATGCCATTCATACCTATTCCGGATACGAGGAAGCGGTTTTTGACAGTTTAAAACAACGTATCGAAACCATGGACATGGCTGACAAAATTTTTGATGTCATTGTTCCTAAGGAAAAAAAGATTAAAATCAAAAACGGCAAGCGTAAAACCGTTGAAGAAAAAATCTTCCCTGGCTATGTCTTGGTCGAAATGATCGTGACTGATGATTCTTGGTATGTTGTTCGCAACACACCTAACGTCACTGGTTTCATTGGTACCGGTACTACTCCAACGCCAATTGCTGAAGAGGAAATAGAGGCTTTAATGAAACGCGTGCGGGTGGAAGAACCGGAATTCAAACTGGAAATTGAAGTTGGGGCTCTGGTACAAATCACTGACGGCCCATTCAAAAACTTTGAAGGTAAAATTTCCGAGCTTGACGAAGCCCGCGGTAAAGTCAAAGTTTTCGTCAACATGTTCGGCCGCGAAACCCCAGTGGAACTCGACTTTTTACAAGTTAAAAAAATCTAAGCTGTGAGTATGTAGTAGGTAGTATGTAGGCAAAAGTCCCCGACTAGATCTATTGCCTACCCACTACATACTACAAACTCGAGCCCAAAAAAAATAATTCATAGTATGGTCACTTCCCTTTTGGGAGGAATCCATTAACCAAAAAACACTATGGCCAAGAAACTCGTTACACAAGTCAAACTCCAAATCATGGGCGGCGCCGCCACCCCAGCCCCGCCGGTCGGCCCAGCCTTGGGTCAGCATGGCCTGAACATTCAGGACTTCGTGGGCAAATTCAATGCCGCAACCCAAGATCGTCGCGGTGAAATCGTTCCGGTCGTCATCAATATCTACGAAGACCGTTCCTTCACCTTTATCATGAAGATTGCCCCATCTTCGGAGCTCATCAAAAAAGCTTTAAACTTAAAGAGTGGTTCGGGCAAACCGTTACAAGAAAAAGTCGGGACATTAACCAGAGATCAGTTGCGCCAAATCGCTGAAAAGAAAATGCCTGACCTTAACACCACCGATGTCGAAGCGGCCATGAAAATCATCGCTGGCACCGCCAGACAGATGGGCGTGGAAGTTAAATAACTAAATCTTAAGGAGGGAACGAAAGAGCAAATATTTACGAATATACGAATTAGAAAAAATTCGTATATTAGTACGGATTCGTAATTTCGTCCCCCCAGTGGGAGCCCGCAAGGCGTTACCACCACAACAAACATATGCACAGCAAACGTTATCAGGAGGCCCAAAAATTAGTTGATTCCAAAAAAGTTTACACTATCGAAGAGGCGATAAAACTTCTCAAAAGTTTACCGGCTACCAAGTTCGACGCCGCTGTTGAGTTCCATGCCAAATTAGGCATTGACCCAACCAAAGGCGACCAGCTGGTTCGCGGAACAATCGTTCTGCCACACGGTACTGGTAAAACCAAAAAGGTTATTGCCTTCGTTGAACCGGAAAAAGAAGCCGAAGCCAAAGCCGCCGGAGCCGATATTATCGGTAACGAGGAAGTTTCCGCCACAATCTTGAAAACTTCGGTCATTGAATTCGATGTGGCTATTGCCACCCCGGGCATGATGCCAAAGCTTTCCAAGCTGGCTAAAATCCTCGGTCCAAAAGGCTTAATGCCTAACCCTAAGACCGATACGGTTGGTACCAACATAACAAAAATGATTCAGGAACAAAAAGCCGGTAAAGTCAGTTTCAAAAACGATGACACCGCCAATTTGCACCAAATCATTGGTCGCTTCTCCTTCGACGAAGCGAAGCTAAAGGAAAACTTAACCGCTTTAATCGAAGCTGTTAAAAAGGTAAAACCAGCCGCGGCCAAGGGTATTTATATCGAAAACGCCGTTATCTGCACCACTATGAGTCCAAGTATTCATGTGGAGATTCCTGTTTAAAAGTCAATAAAAACTCCGCGAAAGCGGAGTTTTTTGTTTCCAAACTTTTCCACTTCCCTTTCCCCTCGCTAACAGGTACTCTAAGTGAGGAAAAGAAAGGAATTTTATGAACCAGTTCGATCAACAATATAAAGCCGCCGTGCAACGAATCATGAACGAAGGGATTGATGAATACAACGAACGCACCGGCCACACTTGCAAGGTTATACCTGGTCTGACTTTTGAGTTAGATCAGGGTTTTCCGCTTTTAACCTTGAGAAAAATTCCCTTAAAAATTTTTATTGCCGAACAAATTTGGTACATCATGGGCAGCAAAAACCCCGACGACTTTGTAAACAAGTTTACAAAAATTTGGAAAGATTTCACCGAAGAAGACGGCACTGTGGCCGCCGCTTATGGTAATCGTTGGCGTCATGCTTTTGGTCGCGACCAACTAGGTATGCTTGTTGATCATTTAAAAAAACAACCGGGCTCGCGCCACGGAGTGGTCGTAACTTGGGATCCGCGCGAGGACGGCCTGGGCAATCCGCAATCAAAAAAAAATGTTCCTTGCCCTTTCACTTGGACGGCCAATATTATTGGCAATAAACTTCATGTTCACAATGTTGTCCGTTCCAATGATATTATGCTCGGCTGTCCACATGATGTGGCCGGATTTTATTTACTGCTATGCATCCTGGCGGCCAAGTTGGGGGTCAAACCCGGAAAACTGACACACACAATTTCCAACGCCCATATTTACGACACTCATTTTAAACAAGCGTGGGAATTACTAGAACGAAGCAATGAGCACGCTCCGATTCACTTCGAAGGGCAAGTCGACTATTATGACCGAGCCGAGAAAGGCGACGAAACCCTGGTTGAAGAAATTTTGGAAATTTTAAAAAAACAGTATAATCCCTTGCCACAAATAACCGGCATGGAAATTGTTTTGTAAACCTATGGCTATCCTTACAAAAAAAGAAATTAGCGAACGTATCACGGCTGGACAAATCGTCTTTTCTCCCAATCTCGACGCCTATCAAATTCAACCCAACTCGGTCGATCTGCGCGTCGGATGGACCTTTTATATCCCAGAAACCTGGAGATACAACGAAGAAGGCCGAGTTGCCATCCGCCCCAACTATTTGGAATATCAAAAGACCGAGGAATATTTTAAAATGATTCGTTTAAAACCTGGGCAATTTTTTGAAATTCTGCCAAACGAATTTGTAATTATTTCAACCTTAGAAAATATTAATCTGAATTGTGGTGATCTTAACGCCACTCTGCACCCGCGCAGTTCCATAATTCGCCGCGGTCTGCAAATTCAAACCGGTGTGGTTGATTGTCGATACCAAGGCCAGTTAATGATTCCGATTTTTAATACCAGTAACCAAATCATGAAAATTTATCCCGGCGAAAGATTTTGTCAATTACAATTCTCGCTTTTGGCTTCAGAATTGGATCTCGAGGCTGCAAAAAAACATGGTGTTGATGAAGGTAAATACATAAAATCAACCCCTTACAGTCTGGAGGCCAAAACCGATCCCCACGAAGAGGTTGATTTAATAAAAGCTGGGAAACTTGATGAGTTAAAAGAAAAATTTAAGGTTTAATATGGGTGACCAAAAAATTGCTTATCCTTACTTACCGGCTGGCCGCGAAATTATTCTTGTCCCATTGGAAAACCCTTTCATGCAAGCCGCGAAAAAAATCCAGGAAGAATTGTCGAATGATCTTCTCAATCCCACCGGCGCGGTGGTGGTTAAAGACGGAATAATCATCGGCTGCGCCGCCAACCACGCCAATTTACCTTTTAAAAGTTGGCAATTGTTTCATAAAAATACCTTCTGTGTCCGTCGTTTTTTTAAGATTAAAACCGGCACAAAATATTGGGCCTGCCCGGGTTGCGCGAAAAACAAAGACCACGCCGAAGCCCGCGCCGCCAGAGACGCAGCGCAAAAAAACGGCGATATTACCGGGGCCGATCTTTATCTTTACGGCCACTGGTGGTGTTGTGAGCCTTGTTGGAACGAAATGATTAAGCATGGGATTAAAAACGTTTATATCTTGGAAAACGGCGTAGAAATTTTCGCCAGAAAAAAATAAAAATTATGAGCAATAAATTAGTGGCCATTGTCGGTATGTGTGGCAGTGGCAAAAGTGTTTTAGCCGATGCTTTAGTAGCCGAGGGTTACGGGTACCTCCGCTTCGGACAAATTGTCCTTGATGAAGTAAAACGCCGTGGCCTTCCACCCACCGAACCTTTGGAGCGAGAAATCCGCGAGAACTTCCGCAAAGAACACGGTATGGGGGCCTTTGCTATTTTAAACATTCCTAAATTCGACGAGCTGTTGAAAAACGGAAATACGGTCGGTGATGGCATGTACAGCTGGGACGAATACAAAATTCTAAGGGAACGTTATGGTAAAAATTTCATAACCGTAGCTATTTACGCTCCGCCTCAAATGCGTTATGAACGATTAGAAAAACGCTTCTCTGATGCTAACGACACTGATTTGCGCAATCGTGGTTTTTCACGCGAAGCGGCCGCGGCTCGCGACCAAGCTGAAATCGAAAACAGCGCAAAAGGTGGACCGATTGCCATGGCCGATTACACTATTGTGAACGCCGGAACGGTCGAAGAATATCAGGAACAAATCAAAAAAGTTATTGAGTGGTTAAAAACAAAATAATCGCCATATGCTTACTCTCATCGCCGCGGTGGCAAAAAATAATGTCATTGGAAAAAACAACGAGCTGCCCTGGCATCTTCCTGAAGATCTTAAACATTTTAAGACTTTAACCACCGGTAACACGGTTTTAATGGGTCGCAAAACTTTCGAATCAATCGTCACACGACTTGGCAAGCCATTACCTGATCGAAAAAATATTGTCATTACTCGCCAAGAAAACTATCCGGCTCCGGAAGGCATCTTGATTTATCGGGACATTGAAACAGCGCTAAAAAATCACTCTGGCGAACAGGTTTTTGTTATCGGCGGGGCGGAAATGTACCGACAAACAATTGAACGAGCCGATCGACTGGAGATTACTCACGTTGACCAGGAGGTTGAAGGCGACGCGACTTTTCCTTCCATTGATTTAAACATCTGGAAAAAGGCTAGTGAGGAATCGCATGATGGTTATTCTTTCGCAACCTACATGAAATAATAAACAAAAACCACCCAGCCAAGCTGGGTGGTTTTTAATTTATCGAAATTATTCCGTGGTCACGCCATCAAAGTCCGGGCTATCGGCCTCGGCTTCGGCCTTGGTGGCCCGAACCACGCCGTCTTTGTGATGAGCCGGGGAGTAAATGGTGTAAAGTTTCAAATCTTCGGTTTCCGAAACATTAATGATGTTGTGCTCGGCGCCGGCTGGGACGATGATAACCGAACCATCGGTGAGCATATATTCGTTTCCGTCGATAAGGCACTTACCTTGTCCGGACTCAAAACGGAAAAACTGATCATTGTCGGTATGCACTTCCATACCGATTTCCTCTAACGGTTTTAGGGACATTAGAACCAACTGGCAATGTTTACCGGTGTACAACACCTTGCGAAAATTAGCGTTTTCCAGGGTGTCTTTTTCGATGTTAGTATTAAAGCCTTTCATAAGAAAAAGATTAATTATTTAAAATGTTTTAACATGAAATCGGGCATGAACTTATTTTTGATGTAAAAATTCTGAACTGACTTAGGAAGTGTTTTAAACTGATTAATTATTCCTCGACAATTCTTTGCCCCACAACGGCATTTACACGTCCATAAGGCCCCGCCGGTTTCTTCGATTCTCTTCTTGTTATCGTTCATTGTAGTTGAATAGTCGAAAGTAATCTCGTCGCCGATTTTTATGTTTTTAAGGGCGACTAATTCATTGCGACCTCTAATAAAAGCATTGGGGCCACAAGAATGATTAAAGGTTCTCGGCAACTCGTCTAAATCCAAATATTGGTCGTCATCAACCCCCAAAGGATCGGACGAAGCCTCTAGGCCGTTGTCGACGTTCTCAATCATTTCATCCAAAGTACAAGGTACACCGGTTAGGAAAATAATTGTTTCACCTTTTTTAAACTTCTTCAAGGCAAAAACGCCATTAGTAGAAATTCCGGATTTTTTTATTTCCAGTGAATCAATCATAAAAACCGAGCTTCTGACCTAAACGATTATTTTATTTGAACCTCAACATCACAGTTAGGTGTAATTGACACGGAATAGATACCGTTAATCCAATATCTTTGAAATTGCATTGTCTCCTTTAAATTACCTTCGATTGGCGTTTGAGGAAAAATCCAAAGATATCTTTTTTCACTATACTTTCCCGAGACTTTTTCGTTGTTTTTGGAAGTTATTGTTATATTAAACATTTGCGGATAACCCCGACCAAAGTTGCTAATTATCTTGGTTGTCTTGTTTTTTTCGCAAAATATTTTTTTCATAGAAAAAGGTTAATTATCTTTTTATTCATCTAGGTTTAGAGTAACGGTATTTTCGTCTTTTAGCAAGTCTGACAGTTCCACTTACTGGTTCGCATAATACACCGCGTTTACTTGATTTGTGTCAAAAAATTAGATTTATTCCTTTTCTTTTTAATGTTAGTCGGTTGTTTTAAAAAATTTTCAAATTTATTTCATTATACACATGTCCGGGAAATTGGGCGATATTGACTCTTTCTGTTGAAAAGGGTATATTCTAGCGTCGACTTTCGACCCACACGGCAAGGCAAGCCGGCCCACTAATCGGAGAAGATTCCATGGCAAAGGAAGCCAGCGATCTCGCCAATCGGTCGGACATTGATGGTTCACCCGTCAAACTTGCGATCGACTTCACGGACAACTGTGATGGCGAACCCGATCGCCGAAGGGTCCTCTTGTTGTTCGTCGACAAGGGCGGAGTCCGTGCAAAGCTAATCAAATGTCATCGTGGCGAAACGGAGTATGGTCAAGGTCTCGATCTTCGACCGACTTATTTCGCTTCGGTAGATTTCGGGGACTTCTTTACCCATTTCGCGGAAGAGGTCCTCAGAATCGATGCAAGTCAACTCCTGACACTGATCGATCGCTATTCCCGTTCCCTCCATCACGACCGACCGACCGATACGTAAAACGTGCCGCCTACCACGAGCTGCTTACCAACTCAGCTCGGTGGGCGGCTTTTCTTTTTAACGCGTTTAAACTTTGTATTTTCGAGGTGGAAGAAAATTTTAATTTTTTTAAAGACAATTAGGACGTTAGCCCTAAAAGAAAAAATATTTCAGCTAAATGTTTCTTATACAAAGGCTTCTCGCATAAGATGTGGGAAGGTGGTAAAAAAACTAAATGTGATATACTTCCAACCAAGGAAACTATACCAAATTTTGGCCTTTATACAAGGTGTTTTGGTAAAATTAAGATTAAAGAATTATCTATGCAAATCCTCTTTAAACGACTCTCCCCCGAGGTACCAGTCCCGGAATACAAAACCGCCGGGGCTGTGGCTTTTGACCTAGCCGTGCCGCAAGGCGGAGTTATTCAACCTGGCGAAACCAAGTTCTTTCCGACCGGTTTGGTCATAAAAGTCCCGGAAGGCCATGTCCTTTTGGTTGCCCCGCGCTCTTCCAATGCCAAAAAACAGATCCGTATGGGCAACGGTATTGGCCTTATCGATCAGGACTACTGCGGCCCGACCGATGAACTTAAACTTGCTCTACACAACTTTGGCCAAACTCCCTATACTGTGGAAAACGGCGAGCGTATTGCCCAAGCCATGATTGTGCCGGTTCTTAAGGGCGAATTTATCGAAGTGGACGAAATGGCAGCTCCTGACCGCGGTGGCTTCGGTTCTACCGGATAATTTGCTATAATATAAGCCGTATGGCCGAAGGAAGTCGCGGTAAATTTATCATGATTGACGGCATTGCCGGTTCTGGCAAATCAACCATTTTGCGCGCCGCTAAAGAATGGGCCAAGGCTCGCGGGTTAAGAGTTTTTGACTTAACCGAATGGTCAAAAGACCACAAACAACCGCCGGCTTTTGCCGAAGTCGCTGATTACGACATTTATTTTACCTTTGAGCCAACCAGAACTTGGGTCGGCGATGCTATTCGTTTCGAATTATCGCGCGACGACAAGCCGTACACCGGCGAGGAGTTAGCTCACGCTTTTGCCCTTGATCGTTCTATCATGTACAAACGGCTGATTACACCGGCTTTGGAAAACGGCAAACACGTTATTCAAGATCGCGGGGTTTCTACTTCAATCGTCTATCAACCAGTACAACCCAAATCCATTTCCCTGCGCCGACTGTTAAAACTTCCGGGTAATGCCGCGGCCACGGAATATGCCCCCGACTACATGATTCTTATCGATATTGATGTAAAAACAGCTATTACCAGAATTCAACAAAGGAGCGACGATTCCAAAGGAGTTTTCCAAGATCCGGTCTTCTTAAAAAAATTAGCTAAACGTTTTCGTTCGCGTTGGTTTAGTCGACTGTTTACCAAACACGGCGCCTCGGTTCACGCTTTCGATACGCGTGTACCTTTGGAGGTCGTGGTGGAAAAATTTAAATTATTATTAGAACAATTATTAAAATAAATTATGCAACTAATTTCCGTCGGTCAACTAATTGACCAAACTTGGGATCATTATCGGGCAAATTGGCGCGAACTTTTGAGCGTTTCGGCCTGGGTTCTTGTACCAACCATTATTGCTATGGTCACCATGGCCATGTATCCCAACGCCACCACCATGCTTGCGGCCAACGATTTTTCGGCCATGGAAACGGGAGCCGTAGTTGTGTGGTTTTTAAACAACACCCTTCTTGCGCCGATTGTTGGGTTGTGGGTATTTTTAATGATTGTAAAATTGATTCATTCTCAAATGGAACGCCGTAGTTTTAATTTTCTTTCTTTAGCCAAAAATGGCTGGAAACTTTTTCTGCCAGTTCTTCTCGTTAACATTTTGATTTTTTTGATCTTAGCGGCTTTGTGGCTGACAGTTGTTCCTGGGGTGTTTTTCTACATTATCGGTGCCCTAACAAATATTTCGTTCTTTGATGGACTCGGCGCCGTCTTATTGGCGGCCGGAATAATCGCCGCTTTTGTCCTTATGGTGGAGTGGCTGGTTTATTTTATTTACGCGCCAATGTCCTTGGTTATTGAAAATATACATGGAAGAAAGGCCCTTGATCGTTCCAAAAATTTAATTCATGGTCGTTTTTGGTCGGTTCTGGTCAGATTTATCGTACCAAAATTGGTTTTCATTTTAATTTTAATCGCGGCCGAGTGGTTAATTGGTGTTGTTATTGGTTTAACGGCCGCGTCGGTTTCCGGCTTTAATACTGATTTGGCGGCAAAATTATCAACTATCTCCATTACCTTCTCGGTTGCTCTTGGTATGGTGTTTATCAATCCGCTTTATATAATTTCCGATTATTTACTCTTTAATAATCTCCGAGCTACAGAAAAAAATTAAATAATATGAAACCGGTCACTGAACTAATCGGGCAAACCTGTAAACTTTACAAAAAACATCTCGGGCTTCTGGCTGGCTATACCGCTTGGTTGCTTTTACCTTACGCGGCCACGGTTTTAGTTTCTCTTCCCACCTCTAATGTATTTTCTGAAGTGTTCTCTTTCTTTTTTATCTTGATTCAGGGAATCTTAGCTTTGTGGTTGGGAACTTTAATTCCTTCATTGGTTAGAGAATTGGTTAATAACAAAACAAAAATTCCGATCACTGATTTACAAAGTCGCGCCTGGCACTTGGTTCCCTCGGTTGTTTTTGTCGCCATCTTGGAATCCGCCGTGGTGCTTGGTGGATTTATCATGCTTATCATCCCGGCCTTTATTTTTTGGGTCTGGTTTGCCATGGCTCAATTGGCCGTAATCTTGGATAATAAAAAAGGCATGGAGGCCATGGCCTGGAGCCGCGAAATATCCCGAAATAAATTTTGGTCCTTAGCTTGGCGACTGATCGCGGGGCCATTTGTCTTTCTATTTGTCACTGCTTTAACCACCGGCCTGATAATTACTATCATGGCTGTAATCCTTGGAACTTCAGCCGAAGTTATTTTAGGTCTAACCCCACCACTCTGGGCCGAACTAATCTCCAATGTAATTGAAACTTTCTCCTTGCCGTTCTTCCTGATTTATTACACTTTACTTTATCTCGATTTATCCAAGCCAGCCCCTTCCACCCCTTCGTCCCCCACGCCCTCCGAAGCCTCGGCGAAGGAGGGTTAAGCCCCTTCCACCCCTTATGAAACTCTTAGAACCAGTCATTGGATTAGAAATTCACGTTCAGCTTAAAACCAAAAGTAAAATGTTCTGCGCTTGCCCGAATGAAGAGGCTACTGCCCCGCCATGCACCGGACGGTGCATGGCCCCGAATGTTTTTATTTGCCCGGTTTGCACTGGCCAGCCTGGTGTTCTCCCCGTACCCAATGAGCAAGCCGTTCGTTTTGCCATTCTTACTGGCCAGGCTTTAAATTGTCACATTAACCCCTCAACCAAGTTCGATCGCAAACATTATTTTTATCCTGATTTACCAAAAGGTTACCAGATCTCCCAGTTTGATGTCCCGATTGCCGAACAAGGTTTTTTAGACATCATTACCCCAGGCAGCGCGCGCGAGGCGGCTCGAATTGGCATTACCCGGGTTCATTTGGAGGAAGACGCGGCTAAATCACTCCATGGCACCGAAGGCAAAACCTACGTTGATTTTAACCGAGCCGGTACCCCGCTGGTAGAGATTGTAACTGAGCCTGATTTACGCTCGGCCCGTGAAGCAAAAACCTTGTTACAAGAACTTCGTCTTATTGCCCGCACTCTTGGTATCTCCAACGCTGACATGGAAAAAGGCGAACTGCGTTGCGATGTCAACGTCTCGCTGCGCGAGATTGATAAAAGCGGCGCTGTTGTTGGCCTCATGTTTCACCCCAAAACCGAAGTTAAAAATATAAATTCGTTCAAAGCAGTTGAGCGGGCTATTGAGCACGAAATTCAACGTCAAACAAAATTGTGGGAAACCCTTTCCCCGCCGTCAGTCTCTTCGACCCGCGGCTGGAACGATGCTAAGCAAATAACCGAAGACCAGCGCACCAAAGAAGGCTCGGAAGATTATCGCTACTTCCCCGAACCCGATATTCCACCCATGGATCTTTCTGGTTTGATTGATGAAATCAAAGCAACCATACCCGAGCTACCGGCCGCCAAACGTCGCCGTTTTGTTGAGGAATACGAACTTGGCTTTGAAGAAGCTAAATTAATTTGCGAGGATCCGGACTTGGCCGATTTTGCCGAAGAAATGTTATCCGAGGTTTTCTCGTGGATGGATTCCCTGCCAGAGTGGGACGGCGTTGATGAAGAAACTTTGAAAAAAGAAAAACATCGCTTGTCACGTCTGGCCGCCGGTTGGCTTATTTCTAAACTCGGCGGGCTTATGGCTGAACAAGGTTTAACCATTCATGAACAAAAAATAAATCCGGAAAATTTTGCCGAATTTATTACTATGGTCGCCAAAGGTCGCGTTTCCACAGCTAATGGCTTATCGCTTCTTAAAAAAATGATGGAAACCGGAGCTGACCCCGAACACATCATTGAGGAACACAATTTAAATTTAATGTCAGACGAAGACGAGCTCGGAGCGGCCATTGATAAAATTATGGCTGATAACCCTGACGAAGCTAAACGTTTTAAAGCCGGTGAAGAAAAACTTATAAAATTTTTCTTGGGCCAACTTATGCGCACCACCGGCGGCAAGGCTGATCCAAATGTGGCCAAACAGTTACTAGAGGAACGCTTGCACAATTAATTCCGTTTCCGAAACATCCGTAATTGAACGGATGTTTTTGTTTCGTTTAAACCAGGTTCGTTGGCGCTTGGCGTATTGTCGGGTGTTCTTTTTTATTTCCTCAATAGCCTCAGCTAAGGATATTTCTCCGTTTAAGTGGCGACAAATTTCTTGATAACCAATGCCGGACATGGCGTAAACCTCACAGCCATATTTTTCTTTTAATTGTTTAACTTCTTTAAGCAAACCTTGCTTAATCATTTCATCAACCCGAACATTAATCCGTTCGTCCAAAACTTCTTTTGGTACATCAAGACCGAGCCACAAAGCGTCGTATTTCCCCTCCCCCTTCTTTCGAAGTTCGGAAAACGGCCGGCCGGTCTTTTTGCAAACCTCCAGGGCGCGCACCAGACGACGTTTATTATGGCGATCAATAACCTCGGCTCCGACAGGATCAAGTTTTTCAAATTCAGCAAACAAATCTTCTTCACTTTGCTTCTCCAACTCAGCACGAAGCGTTAAATCAGGCTCAACCTCCGGCATTTCAAGGTTATCGACAATCATATCCATCCACAAACCAGTCCCGCCGACTAAAATCGGCAAATGGCCGCGGGATAGAATTTCGGTTATGGTTTTATCGGCATAATCTTTAAATAGGGCTCCGTTCATTTCTTGGTTAGGACCAACTAAATCCAGGCCATGAAGCCTTAATGCCTTAACGTCCCCAACCAAATCCCCCGAGTCCTTTGCCGTCCCAATATCCATACCCCGATAAACCGTTCTTGAATCAACACACAAAATCTCACCATTGAATTTTTCAGCAATAGCTTCAGCTAGGCCGGATTTACCCGACGCCGTCGGCCCAACAATGATGATGATTTTTGGTTTCATATCTTTTATATACTACCTCCTACAAGCTACAAGCTACAAGCTAATTAAAAAAGCCACCCAGAGTATCAATGAGTGGCAACGGAGGTGCCTCCGACGAGGCGTAGGGTCGTGGGCGGCGAGAACGAGACCAGGGGAGATGATTCCCCTCCTTCGCCGTCGAGTCTTCGAAGCCCGAGTGGCCCTCCGTAGTAGGCCAACAGGGCGGCCATGGCCACCTCGATGCGCTCGACGTGGAAAGCAGCCGACCGGATGTAGCCGACGTCGCTCAGCGAGTCATCGCTGTCCAACCAGGCCAAGACCCTCTCCTTGGCGTTGCGAAGGAAGACCTTGGCGAACGGGCCACACTTCCAGGTGGACCACTTGATGAACTCCTGGGCTCGTACATGTCGCCCGGAAGCCGCGCCACGCCCGTCGAAGAGGCGGACGAGTTCCTTTTCGACCTCGATCAGCCCAGCTTCGCTCCATCCGTGACAAGCGAGGTCGCCCAGCGTCTCCACCAGGATCACCACCTCGTTGGTGGTGAACAAGCCCTCGAGGGCTCCGTCGAGTGCCCGGTTGAAGAAGTCAGCCAGGCAGTCCTGTGCTTCAAGAGTGTTTTCGTCCATTTTCTGTCTCTCCTGGCTGTCGGGGAGATCCCGACAATTGACCCTATAGCATTTTGGCTCTGTTGTCAATGGTTTTGACTTTCTTTTAAAAAAATGATAAAATAATATCAATCAATTAAACTTTAACTCAAAAATATGTCTAAGCCACAAGAAATGCCTAGTTTTCAGGAGGACAACGAAATCGCCCCTCAGGGGGGCCCGGTGGGTAAAAAATTGCGTCCCAAACTAAAGCTGGTTGGGGGCCAACGATCGGAAACTGCTAACGAGGCCCTTAAACTGATTGACGTCAACCAATCAATCGATGCTTTAACAGGCAATATTGCTAAAATCGAAGAGGAAATCACCGATGTTTTAGCCGAACTTCCAGACATAAACACAAAGGATGCCATGGAAAACAGACTCCGTCTGCTTAATGAAGATCTAGAAGATGAAAAACGAGAATTGGCCAAATGGCAGGAAAAAAAGAAAAAAATCGACGGCATGATCGAAGCTGAAGCGGCTAAAAAGAAAGCCGAAGCCGAGGCAGTCGCCAGAGGTATGGCCGAACAAATGAAAAAAGAGACGGAAAGATTATACTCACAGCCAGAAAGCATACCCGAAGATCAACTTGCCGGAACTTGGGTTAAACAAGATGAACAGCCAGTTGCTCCTGTTGAAGTGCCAAAACGATCATGGATCCCTGCTTCGGTTCGTAAATGGGGTAGAAGGCTTCTTCTTGGTCTAGGTTTACTTGGAGCTGGAAAAGCAGCAGAACCAACCTTAAGCGATTTAAACCAGTCTGTTAATGAAACTTTCGAACAATACCAAGCTGGGGTTGAAAGCTTTGCCGAAACTATGGCAGACCCTATTGGAGCTCAGGAGAGATGGGACCAGGCAAGAGCTGCGGAAAGAGCCACAGCAAGCCCTGAATCTTCTACAAAACGTATAGTTGGTGAAGAAATGGTAATAACTGGCGATGTCCCGGCCCGTGTCCAAGAAATGGAACAACAAAGCCGACATATAGAAAGCATCAAAGGTCTGCCGAACAATTACAACGGAACCGATTTCCTAAACGACCAAGAAACTTTTCAGCACTTTAAAAATTACGGTGCGGGCGAACATGTAACTTCAAAAGTTGCTCTTGAGGCGTTTGGAAGAATGATTCAATTCAATAAGGAAAAGGCCAAGGAAGCAGCCGAACAAAAAGTGACTGACAAAAAAGTTGTAGACAAATTAATGAAAAATTTTGACGAAGTATTAAAGTAACAAAAAACAAAAAAATCGCTCATCGAAAGACGAGTGATTTTTTGTTTCTATTTTTTCTTTCCAAACAACACCCAAACATCAGCTCGTTCAACTTCCATGTTCACAATCTTCCCTATCAAGTCCGGGGTGCCGGGAAAACTAGCCAGTTTCATTTCGTTGGTGTTTCCCCAACACACGCCGTCTTCGCAACGATCAACCAAAACACTGACAATCTGTCCCTGGTACTTTTGATTCTTTCGCATGGTGGTTTCCACCATCAAGTCCTGAACTTTACGCCAGCGTCGTCTTTTTTCCTCCTTTGAAACATCGTCTTTAAAAACCTTGGCCGCTAAAGTTCCCGAACGCGTCGAATAGCGAGCATGGTAGCTGATATCAAAATCACACTGGCGAAAAAGGTCGACCGTGTGTTCAAATTGTACTTCGGTCTCGCCACAGAAGCCAACAATTAAATCGGTTCCTAAAGCAATGCCCGGCCGTTTGGCTTTTATTTTTTCAACAATTTCCAAATACTGCTCGCGGGTATGGCGGCGATTCATGCGACGAAGAATTTCGTTGTCGCCCGACTGGGCTGGCAGGTGCAGATAGTTTACTTGAAGTGGCAAATTTAAAGCATCAATAACTTCGTCGGTCATGTGGTTGGGGTAAGCCGCAGTATAGTGGAGACGCTTCAGGCCGGGAATTTGGTTTATCTCCCAAAGTAAGGCGGCAAAATGATCGTGATATGGATTATTTTTAGAAAAACTTTCCGGATCAGTGGCAATATAATTGTTAACCGCTTGGCCGAGCAAAGTTACTTCAAGACAGCCATTGGCCGCCAAACCTTTAATCTCAGTCAAAATATCTTTAACCGACCGACAGGCTTCCCTGCCCCTAGCATAAGGAACAACACAGTATGAACAAAATTTGTTGCAGCCGGTTTGAATCGTCACGTAAGCTTTGTACTTAACATGATAGTTGGGATTAATTGTGAGATAATCTTGAACACAAGAATTGTTTAAAGAAATATCCGGCCATTTTTCGGCAATCATAACCGGCAAGTGTGTCATGTCGTGTGCTGGAAAGAAAAGATCAACAAACGAAGACAAACGTTTTTTTATTTTTCCATCAGTATCACGACCAGCCATGCAACCGGTGACACCAATAAGAAGTCGTGAATTTTTCTTTTTTAATTTATTTAAATTTCTGGCTAAACCATAAACCCTGTCTTCGGCCGATTGGCGCACCGAGCAGGTGGTAATAAGAATTATGTCGGCTTCTTCCTTTTTTTCCGTTGGCAAAAAACCCATTCCTTGCAGGATGGTTTCCATACGCTCGGCATCGGATTGGTTCATTTGGCACCCAAAAGTAATCAGGTGATATTTATTCATAACGAAGAGCCTCAATCGGATCAAGGCGAGCGGCTCGGCGAGCCGGATAGATACCAAAGGCAATACCAACCGCCGTCGAAACAATCACTGCTAAAATAATCGAAGAAGGCGAAACAACAAAAACCCAACCATCTAATTGGGTATTGGCGATAAGATAAGCCAGGTAAGATAAAGTGACTCCGGAAATTACTCCGACAATTCCACCGGTCATGGTTAGCATAACCGATTCCAGCAAAAACTGTCGCAAAATTTCACTATAAGTCGCGCCAATGGCTTTACGCAAACCAATTTCTTTAGTCCGCTCGGTCACCGAAACCAACATAATATTCATAATACCGATACCGCCAACCAAAAGTGAAATGGCCGCGATTGATGAAAGCAACAAAGCCAAAACGGCACTGACTGTGCCAACAATCGCCACCGCGTCTTCTTGAGACGAAATAAAGAAATCATCCTTACTTAAATCACCTTCGGGATTATCAAGATTGTGTTCATCCCTCAACAAAAAACGAATGTCCTCTTTGGCCCAATCAAGTGGTTGATCGGTTTTGGCCGCAATAAAATTCACGTATTCAACCCCCAAAACCTTTTTTTGCAAGGTAGTAATCGGAACATAAGACATGGCATCGAGATTTTGAAAAAATTTTGTTCCCTGAACTTCCAAAACCCCAATCACTTCAAGTTTGATTGAACCGATCTTTATTTTTTGGCCGAGCGGATCTTGATCGCCAAACAGATCTTCTTTTAATTGACTGCCGAGAACGGCAACTTGTGATAAGGAATCAATGTCGTTTTTGGTAATAAAACGACCGGTTTCAACATCGGCGGGAAAAAGCAATTTGTTTTCAGGGGTCGTGCCAACAACTTGAGCCCGCTTTTCCTCGCCCTGCCATTCGATAACATGATTAGAAAACAACATCGGGGCAACCTCGACAATGCTAGACAAATCTTTTATTGCCTCGACATCGTCCATGGTTAGAGTTTTTGGTGCCGTCATCTCGGCCGAAGCTTGTTCTTCCATATCCCCGCTGCCCGGTTCAATATAAATAATATCTGAACCGAATTCGGCCACCTGTGACAAAATCAAACCCTCGGCACCCTTACCGATAGACAACATTAAAATAACCGCGCCAATACCAATAATGATTCCCAGCATGGTCAAAGCCGAGCGTGAACGCTTGCGACGCAAACTCATGAAAGAAGTTTTGATTAAATCTTGCGGCAGCATAATTATTTGTAAAAATTTCCGCGACGAACATGATGGTCTTTGTTATCAGAAATTATTTGACCATCACGAATGCGAATAATCCGACTGGCAAACTCAGCGGCTTCTTGTTCGTGAGTAACCATGACCACAGTGTGGCCTTTTTGATTTAATTCTTGTAAAAAATTTAGAACCATGGCTCCGGTTTTGGTATCGAGGTTACCGGTCGGTTCGTCGGCAAAAATAACCGCGGGATTATTTACAATGGCGCGAGCAATGGCCACACGCTGACGTTCACCACCAGAAAGACGACTGGCCAGATAATCGACACGGGGGGTAATCCCAACCGCTTCAATGGCCGCCCTGGCACGTTTATATCTTTCAATTGAGGAAATTTCGGAATAAACCAAGGGTAGAACCACATTTTCTAAGACAGTACAATCGGCCAAAAGATTAAAAAACTGAAAAATAAACCCAACTTGATCACGTCGTAAATGGGCCAACTCATCATTAGATAATTTAGAGGCATCACGACCGTTAAAAAAATACTCACCTTCGGTTAGGCGATCCAAAAAACCAAGAATGTGCATGAGGGTTGATTTACCCGAACCCGACGGCCCCATTAAGGCAATAAATTCACCTTTTTCAATTTTTAAATCAATGCCAATCAGGGCCTGGGTAACCACCCCGCTGTTTTCATACCTTTTACCGACATTACGGAGCTCGAGCAGCGCCATATTATTGTTCACGAACTGAAACAATCACCATGTCGCCATCTTCTAATCCGGATAAAACTTGCCAAAACCCGCCATCGCCACGCAAACCAACTTCAACAGTTCTTTCTTCAAAACTATCACCTTGCGGCAAACGTACATATTTTGTGCCATCAGTTTTTTCTAGAACCGCTCGTTGTGTTATTAACAAAATATTCTCAACATTTTCTGTCAAAATCGTGAGATCGGCCGTCATACCCGGTTTTAACTCAATTCCCGCAGCCGGTTCGTTGAGATACACGGTTGCCTCGTAATAAATTACCCCACCGATATTTTTTTCCGCCGGATCTATTTTGTTTACTCGACCGGTAAAAATTTGATCATCACCAAAAGCGTCAAAGGTAACTTCAACCGTATCATCCACCGAAACCCTGGAAATATCTGATTCAGAAATATCAGCTGTCACTTGGAATTGTTTGGCTGTTGATTGAATGGTAATGGCCGGGGAAAGAGCGGTAATGCGTTCCCCCACGCCGATTTCCGCCATTGTCACTTTTCCATTGATGGGAGAAATAATTTGCGCGTCATTTAAACGAGCCAGAGCTGCGGCATAATTTGCCTCAGCTTGCGACAACGCGGCCTGAAGCGGTGCCAAATCAACATTGCGTGGCCCGGCCTTGGTTTGCGCCAGAGTCGCTTTGGCTTCGGCCAGAACGTCTTCATACTTTTCAACCAGGCCCTCGGCCGTATCAATTTCATCCTGATTGGAAATCTTTAATTGAGCGACAACCTGTTCTTGGGTGGTCAAAGCGGTTTGTTTGGTTTCTACACTGGCGCGCTCGGCATCAATAGTTCCTTCAAGGGCCAACAATTCAGCTGAAGGAAAAACAACTGTATCTATATTTGTTCCGTCTAACGTACGACGAACGTATAAAAGCGTGGCGGCGGTTTTGGCCAAGGCGTCTTTAGTCAAAGTTGCCGCAGCTTCAATAACCGAATCTTCCGAGGTGCCGGTTAAAGCAAAGACCGCACTCTCGGCCTGATCACGAGCTGATTTAGCTAAAGGATAATTATATTTAGCCAATTGCAACGAACCCCAATCGTTCGCACCCAAGACGTCTTGATAATCATCGTTAGCCATGGAATTATCAATTCCTAAAACATTATCAGCCTCAGAAAGAGATGAACGGGCTTCGATTACCCCATCTTTTAAAACCTGGATTAAATCGTCGTAAGCTTCGGAAAGATCTTCGACGTTATTCAACTTTTCATTGGCCAAATCTGTTTTAGCCACGGCTAAAGATGTTTCCGCTGAAGCAACTTTGGCCTCGTACAAAGCTATTGTTTCAGTTGTTGAGCCGGCAATTGTTTTGTCTAAATTAGCCTGGGCTATGGTGGTAGCATAAGCATAATAATTGGCCTGGGCTTGCAGTTCGTCGGTATCCAAGGCGGCTAACAAATCACCGGCACGAACCTCGTTCCCTACCTCGACCAACATAAGCGAAACAATACCACTGGAACCAAAAGACAAGTCAGCTTTATCAAGGGACTCTAAAACTCCATTGGCTTCAACTGTTTGAACTAGGGTTCCCTTCTCAACCTGTGCCATAACCGTAGTCGACTCACCTGACTTGCTAAAAACAAAGTAACCGCCAACAATTGCGCCTAAAACTACGACAATTACCCCCCAAACAATGATTTTTTTAGCTTTCATAAACAAGGGGATTTTATCATTTTCTAATGAAATTGAAAAGAGGGGTTGTCTAACCCCTCTTTTGGCTAATCTTAAACTAATTTGGAATTTTTCCCGCTTCAATCGCTTTGGCCACCAATTCCGCGGCCGGAACCATTAAATCCTCTTCCTGACCAAAAACATTAATCTTAAAGTCACCGCCCTCGGTCTCTTTAGCCCCAATAACGATAGTCCATGGAATTTTCATCATAGCCGAACTGCGAATTTTTTTACCAACTTTTTCGTCAGACTCATCAAGTTCGACGCGCAAGCCGACAGTTTCCAGTTTGGCCTGTAGCTCTTTAGCAAAAGGAACGAAATCCGAACCAACCGTCGCCAGACGAATTTGCGTTGGAGCCAGCCACATTGGGAAAGCCCCGGCCACGTGTTCGATGAGAATCGAAAGGAAACGCTCGATCGAACCCATAATGGCCGCGTGAATCATGACAATTCTTTCCTTTTCACCTTTTTCATTAACACAAACCAAATCAAAGCGCTCGGGCATGTTCATGTCGAGTTGAATAGTCGCCACCTGCCATTCACGACCAATAGCATCCTTGGCCATAAAATCTAACTTCGGACCATAAAAAGCCGCTTCACCAACCCCTTCGAACCAATCAACTTTCTTTTCATCAACAATTTCTTTTAAAATAGCTTCGGCTTTTGTCCAATTATCCGGGTCACCTAAATATTTTTCCGGATGAGCCGGATCATGACTCGACAAACGAACCCTGAGGTTAAAGCCAAAGACCGGATAGAACTCGTGAATAATGTCCCAAATTTTTAAAAATTCTTCCTTAGCCTGACTTAATCGACAAAAAACATGGGCGTCGTCCTGAGCAAAAGCGCGAACCCGCGATAAACCGGAAAGCTCGCCAGTCTGTTCGTCACGATAGCAAGTGGTGGTATTGGCGTAGCGTTGCGGAAGTTCGCGATAACTCCAAAGCTGACGGGCGTAAATCTGTGTATGGTGCGGACAGTTCATGGGCTTCATGGCAAATTCATGGCCCTCGCGTGTGGTAATTTTGAACAAATCGTCCTTGTATTTTTCCCAGTGACCACTCGTGACGTACAAATCTTTTTTAGTGATATGTGGAATTTCCACCTTCATGTAACCGCGCTTTTTGCGCAAACTCCAAACAAATTCATCGAGAGTGTTACGAAGAATTGTCCCGCGCGGTGTCCAAAGTGGTAATCCTGGACCAACGAGATCGGAAAAAGTAAACAAATCAAGAGCCGGCCCTAAAATTTTGTGATCACGTTTTTTGGCCTCTTCGAGCATGACCAAATATTTATCCAATTCTTCTTGAGTTTCAAAAGCCAAACCATAAACCCGTTGCAATTGTGGATTTTTTTCATTACCGCGCCAGTAAGCCCCGGCGACTTTCGTTAATTTAAACGAACAAATTTCTTTAGTTGATTCCACGTGCGGCCCGCGACAAAGATCGGTAAACGAACCGGTGTGGTAAAGCGAAGCTGTATCAACCGAACCGCCGACATCACCAGCTTCCTCTGGTTTAATTTTGGTTGTGCCCTTCTCTTTCAAATCTTTTAGAAGCTCGACTTTAAAATCCTGATTACGTGAAGCAAAAAATTCAATCGCCTTATCAAGCGACATTTCTTCGCGAATAAATTTTTCATCGCGATCTTGAATTTCGCGCATCTTGGCTTCAACCTTACCCAAACTTTCGTCCGAAAGAGCTTCGGGCAAAAGCATGTCGTAATAAAAGCCATCTTCGATGACCGGACCGACACCGAATTTGGCGCCTGGATAAAGTTCGTAAATGGCCGCGGCCAGCAAGTGTGCCGCGGAGTGACGCTTAGTGTTTAGATCTGACATAAATAAAAACCGACGATTAATTATAATCCTCGGGCCCCGCGAATGCGGGGGGTTCCACCCAAGTTACCCCGCCAACGGCGGGACCACTCGATCTTAATTTTTATCGCTCAAAAGGTGGTATTTATTGGTCCATTTGGCTGTCGGGGGCTCTCAGTCACGACCCCCAATCCCTGTCAGCCGGTTTCCAATAAACTTATTCTTTCTCATCGCGATGCAATCACTATACGGCCGATGAAATAAACCGTCAAGAAACAAAAAACCTTCCGCTGTGGAAGGTTTTTTAGACAAAACTTTTAGTAATTGGCAATCACCGTATCCCAATCTTGATCATTGGCAGCCACCAGGTCATCGCCGAAACAGTAGCTGGACCAGAAGGCTTCGGAGACGTCTTTGACGATTCTGGCCCAGTCTGTGCCATACATGTCAATGGCCAGTTCTTCGGAGGTTAACCAGCGGAGGCAACCTTCGGAATCAATGGCATAGACTTTGGTAATGGAAGGAAACTTCACTAGGGTTGAACCGGGGCGATAAGTCACCATGGGGCCGAGTGGAATGTTGGACATGGTGGTTGAGTCGATGGTCTTGATGCCATAGAAGGTGGAGAACCAGGATTTGTAGACCTGTTCGTTGGGAAAAGCGTGACGACGCTCATCAACACCGATGTAATAGACAGCGGAATCGAATTGGGTAGTCGGATCGCCGTCATCAAACAACTTAACCAAGGTACCAATCGAGACTTCCTCCGGCAGGTCCGGGAAGATTTCCCAGACGCCGTTCTTTTCGGCCTCGCTAACCCAGCGGTCACCAAGAACGCTTTCCAGAGCCATACCAATGACGCTGATTTCCTCTTCAATTTCCTCTTCGGTCGGGATCTCTTCGGCTGGTAGTTCTTCTTCAACCGGGGTTTCGGTGAAGAGAGTGGTGAAAGGAATTATGTCAGAGGTTAGGACAGAGGCGAGATCGGTCCCTTCGATTCTGATGAAGCCGTTGGTGACAGATTGGTTGGGGATGGACCAATAATAAGAGCCGGAGTTGGTTAGGTTGTCTTCAATTGTTTGATAAGTGACTCCGTTGTCAGTGGAATAGGCTAAGTTAACAAAACCAAAGGTGCCGGTCGAAGACCAGGTGATGGTTTTAAAGGAACCGGCGATTAGTTGTTCGTTATCGGTTGGTGAAGTGAGATTAATTGTGTTGGAGACTGAGCCACCGCCAGTTGAGGGTGGTTGGCTCCTAGGATCATTAGCAGCAATAGTTATAAGACCAGTGGTATCAGAAATTGTGGCATTGGTCGGACTGGAAAGGGTTAAATTAACGGTTTCACTGACTTCTGTAATAGCTTCATCGGTAATGGCAACAGTGAAAGTTTTGTCGCCAGTGGCATCGGCGGCCCAGGTGAGGGTGCCAGAGGTGGCCGTGAAGTCTGTACCTGAAATAGCTGTGCCGCTGGAGGTGGCATAATCAACGGTGACGCCGAGATAACTGCCGCCGGTCATGGTGACAGTGACAGTGGCATTGCCAACACTTTCAGAAACCGAGGTGTCGGCAATGGCAATGGTTGGGGCGGCGTCGTTGTCGGTAATAGTGGCGGTGTGAACATCAGTCGCGCCTTTAGTTCCATTGGTTGGACTGCCCATGGTGACAATGACAGTCTCTGATAGTTCATCAATAACATCATCAACAACGGTTATTGTAATGTCCCCGGTGGTGTTGCCAGCGGTGATGACTAGAGGACTGGCGGTAATGGTGTAGTCGGAAGTTGCGGTGGCTGTGCCGGTTATGGTGTATGGAATGGTGACATCAAGAGCATAGGAAAATAACAGTTGAGCAGTGATAGTTAGGGTGCCGGCTGATTCCGCGCCAGTTTGGCTGTCTGAGGTCCAATTAACCGTGGGAATACCTAAATCAGTTGTTTCTGAGGTCGAGGCGATTGTGACTTCGTTGTTATAACCATCGACGGCCCAAATTTTGACGTAATAAGTGGTGTCGTCGTCGAGACTGGTGATTTGTGTGGTAGCTGTGGTCATGGTGGCTAAAGCCGCGTCATCGCTGGTGTCCCACTCGGCCGCGGTGCCAGTTCGGCCATCAACGTCAGAAGAATTTGTCCCATACCAGAGTTCGTAGTGGTTGAAATTTGTTTCAGAGGTGACAGCGGTCCAGGTTAGAGTTAAGGAATCGGCCGGATGAGCGGTAACGGCAAGACTGGCCATGCCCGAAGGATCGGCGTTATCCATGACGAAATCGGAAGAACCTTGAACTGAGCCGGCTTCCCCGCCGTCGTATGGGGTAATACGAATGCGGGCGTTGGAAACATCGGCCGTCGGAACATCTGTTGCTGAGCTCCATACAAAAGAAATTGTATTAGCACCAGAGGTTGTGGTGACATCACTGATTTGATATGTCGAAGCGTTGTTAACCGCCGGAGTTCCATATGTCCCGGAAAGATCAGCCGGAGTAGTGGAAAGGGTTGGATCGCCCCAGGCCCCGCCGCCGTTTGTAGAGTATTCGACTTTAAAAGAAGAGGTCTGATCATCAGCATCGTCGATTATAACCGTAACAGTTGTTCGACCAGTGCCATCGGTGGCAAAAGTTGGGGTCACAGTTGCTGCCGTTGGCAAGCCGTTGGTTTTTTGCGAGGTGGCGGCAATTGTTGCTTCGTTTCCATAATCATCAACCGACCAAATCTTTACATAATATGTTGTATTTTGTGAAAGACTGGTAACGGTTGTGGTAGCTGTGGTCATGGTCGCAAGGGTGGCATCATTATCGTTATCCCATTCAGCAGCTGTACCGGTACGATTTCCGACATCGGAAGAATTGGTGCCATACCAAAGTTCGTAGTGATCAAAATGTGTTTCAGAGCTCACTGCGGTCCAGGTTAGAGTCAAAGAAGAGGAAGGATATGTCGTGACAGCAAGATCAGCGAGACCAACAGGATCTACGTTGTCAAGGACAGAATCAACGCTTGAAACAGGAGAACTAACGGAAGTTCCGTCATAAGCAGTTACCCGGAAACGGGCATTGGAAATATCGCCGGCCGGTTCATCTATTTGAGAATTCCAAATCCATGTGATGGTATTTGCTCCGGAGACAGTGGTGACGTTGATAATTTGATAAGTACCATCATTCTCTACGACCGGGGTATCGTAGGTGGCGGTCACATCGGCCAAATCTTCGGAAAGCGTTGGATCTTCCCAAGTACCACCGCCATCCATGGAATATTCGATTTTAAGTTGAATTAAGTTGTCATCCGAGTCATCAACAATCGTCGCACCTAACACTTCACCGGTACCATCTGTGGCCTCGGTAAAGGTTGGGGTGGTAATGGTTGGAGCGTTGTTAGTAAGATAAGTTCCGACGCCTGCGGCGTAACCCACTGTCCCAGCCGCAACTGTCGCCGCGCCACCGTATGTTGACGTTCCACAAACAAGAAGAATATACCCTCCGGCTCCTGCTCCGGCATTTGCTCCGTGTGCACGGCCACCATCGGCACTCAAACCTCCAGCTCCGGAACACGCGCCTGTCACATTAAGCCAAATTGAACCGCCCGATCCTCCGCCAGCGTCTCCACCGTAATCTACGCCACCGTCTGCTGTAATGCCCGCTCCAATAGCTAAATCTCCGCCAACGGTTAATTTCACGGCTCCCCCACCGCTTCCTCCATCTCCATAATCACTCCCTCCACCAGAACCGATGGAATCCGGACTCGAAATTGTGTCATAAATAATTCCGCCCGTTGAACCACCGTCTACCGTGACTCCTCCAACACCGGCGTGACCCGCACCAGATCCATAGTTACCGCAATCATGTCCAGCTCCAGTTCCCGAATTGGAAGTGAACCCTAAAGAATCCACATTCACAGACCCGCCGGCTACAATCGTTGCGTTCCCGCTTGTTGTGTAATCGATTTTATAAGTCTCCGCCGTTGAATTTTTTGAATGTGCCAGAGTTCCGTTAATAGTAAGAGATGAAACACTTCGGACTGTATTTGCGAGTAATCTCGCACCCGTTGGGACCACAACATCCCCTGTTGTAACTGTACTCAGGGTTCCGCCGTTATCTGAAATATTTCCACCAGTCCATGTAAGAGCCACCGCAGTAAGTGTTGTATCTGAAGTAAGGTTAAGATGACCGTCATTGGAAATCGTAAGTGCGTTTACGCTCAAAGAAAGAGGTGTACCTGTTGGTGTAAGAGGTGTTTTTCCAAAACTACGGTCATCTGTTGTATTATCCCGACTATTATTATCAATAATTAAACTATCTGTACCGGCCGTATTGTCTTTTAAATAAACCGTGCCGGCTCCGCCAAAATAACCAGTTGACGAGGCTGTATAGTAACCGCCGTACGCCGTTGGGGTACCCGCATACGTTTTTGTATTGTAATAAAGGGCAATACGGCCTCCGCCACCAAGTCCGCACCAGGCATCTGATCCCGTTTGGTTTCCGCCGTTGGCAGTCATAGTCGTCCCTGCACCAGAAATAGTAACGGCTGTAAGATAAATCGAACCGCCAGAGCCTGAGCCGTAGTCTCGACTGGCTGTACTTTGTCCATTGGCTGAAATTGAACCCGTTATTACTAATTCATCTCCAGCTGTGAGTTGAACAGCACCGCCACCGGATTTTCCTGCCGTTTGACCGCTTCCGCTTCCGAGACTAACTGGAGCAGTGATTGAGCCATAAACTGGGCCTCGAGTCGCTGTTCTTGTAAGATTCCATCCGCCAACCCCACCGTAGCTTCCACCAGCCGAAAAACCTGTATCAGATGGGGCGCCGTCTCCTTCACTTGGTCCAAATCCCCTTTCGTCTACATTAACTGATCCGGTAGCGCCAATTGTTATATCATTTGTTGTCTCAAGATTAATTCTATAAACAGCTGTCGCTGAATTTCTTGTATGCGTCAACACACCATTCACTGTAAGGCTCGTTAGTTCACCAGCGCCTGTACGGGCGGTATTAGCATATAAATACGATCCGGCCGGAACAATGACATCTCCTGATGTTACAGTTGCAAGCGAGCCTCCACTATCTGTAATATTTCCACCAGTCCACGATAATGATGTTGAGGCAACCAATGTTGTATTTGCATTCAAATCGAGGTGACCGTCGTTAGAAATTGTAAGTGTATTTACCGTTAAAGAAAGTGGTGTACCTGTTGGCGTCAGTGGTGTCTTTCCAAAATTACGGTCATCGGTTGTCGCGTCCCGACTATTATTATCGATAACCAAGCTATCCGTACCGGCTGTATTGTCTTTTATATAAACCGTGCCGGCTCCGCCAAAATAACCAGTTGACGAGGTTGGATAATAACCACCGTACGCTGTTGGCGTAGTGGAATAAGTCTTTGTGTCGTAATAAATGGCAATGCGTCCTCCGCCACCAAGTCCGCACCAGGCATCTGATCCCGTTTGGTTTCCTCCGTTGGCCGTAATTGTCCCTGCCCCGGAAATTGTTGTAGCATCAAGATAAATCGAACCACCGGAACCCGAACCATAATCTCGAGTAGCCGTACTTTGTCCATTGGCTGAAATTGAACCGGTTAGTACTAATTCACCTCCGACAGTAAGACGAAGTGCCCCACCGCCGGATTTTCCTGCCGTTTGACCGCTTCCGCTTCCGAGACTAACTGGAGCAGTGATTGAGCCATAAACTGGGCCTCGAGTCGCTGTTCTGTTCATATCCCATCCGCCAACCCCACCGTAACTTCCTCCAGCAGAAAAACTTGTATCAGACGGAGCACCGTCTCCTTCACTTGGCCCAAATCCCCTTTCATCTACATTAATTGTACCGGTTGCGCCAATAGTAAAGTCTCCGGAGGTTGTGATATATATTTTATTTACCGCCGTGGCCGCATTATTAGAATGCGTCAAAATACCATTCACTGTTACACTCGTAACACTAATTGCTGAGTTCGCATAAAAATACGATCCGGCCGGTACAACAACATCCCCGGATGTAACTGTGGCCAATGTTCCACCACTGTCTGTGACATTTCCACCGGTCCATGTGAGAGTTGAGTCAACAGTGATGGTAACACCTGACTGAATATCTATGTGGCCATCGTTGGAAACCGTGAGGTTTTTGTAGGTTGCTGTTGAAGAAAGGTTTGTTTTACCCAAGTAGCGATCAGTGGCTGTATAATCATGGCTATTATTGTCGACTGTGAGACTACCGTAGGTATCGAGATTGTCCTTTAAATAAATTGTGCCGGCTCCGCCGGTATAATAAGAATACGAGGCAATATAACCACCATACGCTGTTGGCGTGCCTGAATATGAATTTGCGTCATAATAAACCGCGATGCGTCCGCCACCCCCTTGACCTGACTGAAAGTAGTTATATGACCCGCCGTCGACATCGACTGTACCCGCTCCAGCGAATGTTCCCACATCTAAATAAATTGAACCGCCTGAACCCGGCGAAGCACACCACTCATTCGAGGTAGCACCTGTCGCGGAGATACTCCCGGCAACCGTTAATCCGCCAGCAACTGATAATTTTACCGCCCCAGCCCCAGCCCCACCATTACAAACACCTGATCCCCCACTACCAAGATCTGTTGGAGCAGTTATTGAACCGTAGGTTATTCCGGCTGTACCTCCGTTTCCGGCTCCACCTTCACCGCCATATCCACCCGCACCCCAAGTTGTGCCTTTTCCAGTGCCATACCCTTTTGCATATCCCTTTCCGTCCACATTCACCGTTCCTGTAATTGTCACGTCTCCCGTTTGTACATCGATGAACACCGTAGCGAGGACAGAACTCGTTGACCCCCCTGTATGCGTAATTGTTCCGTTTGCCGCAACCGTCAAATTCCCCGCATCAATAATAAGTGCTCCGCCGGAAATGGCGTTATAATCAAAATTAAGAACCGTGGCGTTTGTGCCGCCAACTGTCAAAGAATTGATTGTTGTCGTCGCGTTGATGGCAATCGTCTCCGCATAATCAATCGTCACATCATCAGCATCAGTTGGCACAGCGTCGCCTGACCAGTTGGCTGCGGTTTCCCAATCATTGTTGGCCCCACCACTGTCCCAAGAGACAGCCGCAGCAAGAGTCGGGCTGGCTCTGAAAAACAAGAGAGCAACAATAAACAAAAAACTAACCGAAAAAAATCGGTTTATCCAATTAGGATTATTCCTTTTTAGCGCCATAAAATTTGATTCTATTTTAGCACAAATTTACAAAAATTTCCTGAGTTATCCACAAACAAAAACACCCGGGAATCTCGGGTGCTTATTTTGTCTTCATTACTGGACAACTTGAACAGTTATATGGTCTAACATTGAAGTAACCCGCTTGTTCCAAGGTGGAAAAATTATGACAGAGACATCACTGGCCAGACCGGCTGAAACCAAATAACTTTTAATTTCGGCCGAGGTTTTTTTAGCAAAGCTGTCGGGCTGTAAAAAGGAATGCGAAGCAGAGACAAGCGAATCCTTTTTAGCGGTAATCCGAATTGCCGCTGTGGCGGTTGTTGAATTTAAACCAGTTAAGACAAAAGTTCCTTCCGGTTTAATATACCCGGCAGCATCGATAACTTCTTTTTCATCGGAAAAGGTAAAACCGTCTTCAAGATTTTCGTATAATTTGTTAGATAACAAATCATTGGTGTCTTTGGCATTAAAAAAAGCAGCGTCAACGGTTACGGCCATTGTGACGGAAATGGCGTCTTTCACATCACCCACCTTGTCGGTGGTTTCTTTTTTATCAATAACAATTGCGTAAGCTTCGCCGGTATAACCAACACCGGTCATGTTTTTTAATTGTTCTTTAGCTGAAGCGGCTAATTCATCATAAGCTACGGTAAAGGCGTTATTCAAATCATCTTGTGAAATTATACCAACCATTTTTTTGCCACCGGTCATAGCTGTAGTACTTTCGGCATAAATCTGACTTTGCAGCGCGGTCGCTAAACCGGGAATAGTAAATTTATCTGGACCAATATCACCGGTCGGGCCTTCTTGATCAGCGTGAACAACAGCAGTAACTCTTCCACCGGCCGGCACAGTAACACCGTCATCAAGTCTAAAAAGCACTCCACTCGAACTTAATAATCTGGTAGTGGCGACCAAAGGTTGATTGCGTGTTGATTCGTTAATAATTGTAACTTCCCCACCAGACTTATCCAATACCTCTTTTTGGGTACTGCTAATGGGCACGGAAACAGTTTTTTCAAATGACTGCGTGGCCACTGCTCCAATAACCTGACCGGCCGTCGGATTTTCTTTTACCACATCAGCCAAAAAGGAAACTTCGACCGAACGCGGTTGTGGGGTAATGCGGATAACTGCCTTGGTGGTGGAAAGAGTAAGAACAACTAAAATTAAAATCACCACAACACCGATAAAACCCCCGGCAATACGCCGATACAGCCGAAGCGATGGATTGGGCGGAATAAGCGGTTTGCTCGGCTTAACTTCAATCGGTTTCATAATGCGAAGAGCCGGACTTCGCGGTACCGGTTGATTAACTTTTTTCTTTTTAGTTTTTGGGGTCATAGTCCTCCTAATTTATTTCTTTTATTATAGCACATTCGCTACAATTTCACATTGTTACTACCAACCAAGGCTTTAATTTCCGACAAAAGTTCGTTGGTGGGATCAACATAATAATCAGTATCCATAACCCGTTGAGCCGGACCAGCACTGACAATAAAACGAACACGCCTTGAACCGCGCGAAGCTGTTAAAAGTTCACGCAGTTGCGCCACGATTTCCGGATTTGGTTTGCCAAGAAAAGTGATTTCTAAAAAATTACGGGGCAAAAGGGGTTTAAGGGGTGCAGGGGGTAAAAGGGATGGATTATCCTTGGAAGCCGTGACCTCGCCCGGGACCCACAAATTATCTTGCAACATGGCCGCGACATCACCGGCGTGCGCTGTGTCGACAAAAATAAAGCTGTTGGCCAATAACTTCGCCTCTTCCCCTTCGCGTCGTGAAACCTTTGCCGAAACTAAAACCAATTTATCTTCGGCCAACATTTTTCCGAACTGATTATAGGCCGAAGGAAAAACAATCACTTCGGCTTTTCCGTTTTTATCGTCAAGGCCGACAAAAGCCATGTTGTCGCCTTTTTTAGTGACAATGGTTTTAACCGAGGTTACCAAACCACCAACTTTCACAAAAGAATTTTCCGGCTGGCTTTGGAGTTGGTTTAACGGCAGCAAATACTGTCCGACTTTCTTTTCGATGTCATCGAAAGGATGGGCACTAATATAAAGACCGAGCAATTCTTTTTCCCAAGCCAAAAGTTCATTTTTCTCCGCTGGCGGGGTTGGTCGAAATTTTAATTTCTCCGTGGCCAGGGCCGGTGACAAATCAAATAAAGAACTTTGATTTTGTGCCTGTTTTTCTTTGGCCTCTTTATTGAAATGAAGAATTTGCTCGATGTTTTCCAACAAACATTTGCGTTCGCCAAAGCTATCAAGGGCGCCGGCTTTGATTAAGGCCTCCAACGCCTTTTTATTAAAAGCGCGATGATGTACACGGGTGGCAAAATCCGCCAAGTCTTTGAATGGTCCATTTGCTTCGCGTTCGTTGAAAATTGCGTCAACGGCTTCTGCCCCAAGGTTTTTAATCACCACCAAACCAAAACGAATGGTGTTGTCGTCAATGTAGGTAAAGGTCGGGCGTGATTCGTTAAGATCCGGCGGCAAAACGGCAATGCCCATACGCTGGCATTCCTTAACCGCGGCGGAAATGGTTTCCAAATCAGCCGATTCCGCGGTCATTAAGGCCGACATATATTCGGCCGGATAATTAGCTTTAAGATACGAAGTTTGATAAGCAACCGTACCGTAACTGGCCGCATGGGCTTTGTTAAAACCGTAAGCCGCGAATGGCTCGATCAATTTCCACAATTCGTCGGACTTTGATTTAGACAAACCGTGTTTTTGAAAACCGTCCAATAATTTTTCTTTTTGTTTGGCCATTTCCTCGGGAATTTTTTTACCCATGGCTTTGCGCAATTTGTCGGCTTCGAGCCATGAATAGCCACCAAGTTTAATGGAAATCAACATGACGTCGTCCTGATAAACGATAACGCCGTACGAAGCATCCAAAATTTCTTCCAAACGCGGATCAAGATATTTTATTAGTGAAGCGTCGTACTTGCGGCGAATGTATTCGGGGATTGATTCAATCGGGCCCGGGCGATACAAGGCCACCATAACCATGATGTCTTCGATACGCGTCGGTTTCAGTTCCATTAAATATTTGGTCATGCCATCGCCGTTCAACTGAAAGGTACCCATGGTATTGCCATTGGCCAAAAGTTCAAAGGTTTTAGGATCATCAACGGGAATTTTGTCGATATTAATATCAACTCCTTTAACTTTACGAATAATTCTAACAGCGTCTCCAAGAATCGACAGGTTCCGAATGCCTAGGAAGTCCATTTTCAAAAGACCGGCCGCTTCAACGGCATGCATTTCGTATTGTGTAATGGTTTTACCTTCGCGGGTATCAATTTGCAGTGGTGTAAAATCAGTCAGCGGGGTTGGCGAAAAAACCACCCCGGCGGCGTGAATGGAAACGTGGCGAGCACAACCTTCGATTTGCTGGGCCAAGTTGATAAGGCGGCGCACGTCTGGTTCGGTATCGTAGCGTTTTTTTAAATCAACATCCTCATCCAAAGCGCGTTTTAAGGTCATGGGAAAACCTTGGCTGCCCATGGGAACCATTTTGGAAACACTGTCGACAAAAGAATACTCGTGACCTAAAGCTCGACCAACATCACGAATACTGCCGCGGGCCAACATAGTTCCAAAAGTACAAATCTGGGCCACTTTATCCGCCCCGTATTTGTTGGTAACGTAGGCAATCATTTCGTCGCGACGGTTGTCGGCAAAGTCGCCGTCAACATCAGGTGCCGAAGGACGTTCAGGATTTAAAAAACGCTCGAACGGTAATTTATATTTAATGGGATTCACTGTGGAAATGCCAATGGAAAAACTAACCAGCGAACCAGCCGCTGAACCGCGAGTAGCCGTCATAATACCGTGCGCTCTGGCCCACTCAATGTAGTCGGAAACAATCAAAAAGTACGGGGCGAAACCTTTCATTTCAATAACCGAAAGTTCATACTCAATACGCTTTTTCATTTCCTCCGTCACCTCATCAACCTTGTTAGGCAGTTCGTTGAAGGCGCGCTGGCGCAGATATTCCAAGTGGGTTAAACCATCGGGCACTTCAAAGTGAGCAAAATTCCATTTACCTAAATCGAATTGCACATCACAACGATCGGCGATTTTTCGAGTATTCTCAATCGCTTCAGGCAAATCTTTAAAACGATTAATCATGTACTCGGCTTCAACGAGCGAAGCATCGTAATCGTAGGTTTGGGTGCGATCAAATTCCTCTAAAGTTCGACCGTCTTTAACACACTGTAAAATTTTCCAAGCTTCGTTGTCCTGGGGCTTTAGGTAAAAAACATTTTTAGTGGCAACAATCGGTACGCCCATTTCTTTTCCAAGTTCAGCTAAAACTGTATTAGTCATTTCTTGCTCGGGAATTTCCGGACGATCAACCAGCTCTAAGAAAAAATTATTCTGGCCAAAAATTTGGACGTATTCCTCAATCAATTTTTTGGCAGTCTCACGGTTGTCGTTAACAATAGCTTGATCAATATCACTAAACCGCCCGCCGGATAAAACAATCAAGCCATGGTCCTTACCCTGGCAAATTTCTTTTATTAATTCTTTATCAAGCCGCGGCTTGTAATAAAAACCTTCAAGAAAGCCGCGGGTGGAAAGTTGAATAAGATTCTTGTAGCCGGCCATGTTCTCGCACAAAAAAACCAAACGATTGGGCTTAGCATCCATTTTGCCACGCTTTTGTAAACGGCCGTTGGGCGCTAAGTAAGCGTCCATGCCGATGATCAGTTTAATCTCCTCATCCTTACACTTTTGGTAAAAATCAATTATTCCGTACATGACCCCATTGTCGGTTAAAGCAAAGGTGTCCATTTTACGCTCTTTCATAGCCTTAATCAGAGCCTTGGTTTTGGGCAAGGCCTCAAGAAGCGAATAATGGCTGTGGGTATGAAGATGAACGAAAGGGGATTTGTCAGGCATAATCTTGTAGGGGCAAAAGATCTTTTGCCCCTACAAGATTAACAAAAACCCCCTCCTCCCGCCAGAGGCGGATAAGGAAGGAGCTCTCGAAACACTTTTTGTTCAATCTACTATCCACGACCAGGACTCAAAAAATAACGTCTTCTACCTTCAGGGCCGCCCTTATTCAAGGTGACAGAAGTCCGCCTTCCGTTCTTCATAACTGAAAAATTTTCTAAAGCCCTCCATTCCTGGGCGTGGGCTGAATTGATTTTTTCCCCTTGATTCAAAGTATCAAGTGCTCTCTGAATTTCCTCAACTTCCTGTCCAGCAGCTGCACGTGTCCTAACCAAATTTTTGGCGAAATCATCACGTTCCTGTTCTCTACTCTTTTTTTCGGACGAGGCCGCGGCTGCTGCTTCGTGTTGGGCACGAACAAGTTCCGATTGAGGCACGCCCGGTTGTTTCAATTTACCTTTTTCTAAAGTATAAAAAATTGTTCCGTCCTTCTCCAAGAATACTCCGTTTATCTTCCAACCCGGTTCAACTTTACCACTTGATCTAATGACAAAAACTTCCTGTCTAAGAGTAAAAAGCTGTGACTCTTCTTGTTCTCTTTCTCGCGTGGCATCGGGTGGAACATAACCTCCTATTTCGGATGCTCGAGACATATTTTTATATTTTATTAATCATCAAAATCGGCAATTTTTTTACTTTTCTTTTCCTGTTTTTTATCAATGGCGTATTCCACCACCTTACGAATACTATCAACTAGAAACGATAAGCCCATGGTGGCTTTTTCGAACTTGCCGCGGATGCCAGTAATTGCTTCTTCAATTTTGGCCATTTTTTCGCGAGCTTCGGCCATGGTGTCATTTACATTTTTCAAAATCATGGCAATTTGCCAAATGAGCCAGCACATAAAGGCCGTGACCCACAAAGCACAGAAAGCCAAGACAATGAAAAGGATGTCTTGAGATTGAAACATAGAGAGGGGACGAAATTACGAATTCGTACGAATATACGAATTTTTTACTTTTTAATATTTACGATTCTTTTTTGTTTTACTCCTTCACTGGTAAAATTGAGAAGAATTCCTAGTTGCAAATCACCTGAAACTAAATAGTCTAAAACTTGTTTTATATGTGCCCCGGAAAAATATTTTTCACATTTTAGTTCGACAATAATTTTGTCCTCAACAAGAAAGTCGAAAAAGTTCTGCCCAACAATCTTTCCGTTATACTTTACTGGAATGTAAAATTGTTCTTTAAATTTTTTCCCTCGCTTTTTCAACTCCTCAGCTAAAGCACGTTGGTAAGTTCTTTCCCGATGTCCAGAACCCAATTGGTTGAATACTTCGAAAGCGGCTCCTACGATTTCAAAACTTTCATCCCTGTACAAAAGATCAACCCTGGTCACCACCATACAAAATTCGTATATTCGTAAATATTCGCTCTTTCGCCCCCTCCCTAATCTTTACCTAATTGTACCAGAAAAGTCGTCCTTAATCACTGTGACTAACTTTTCCATGTCTTTTTCAACTTCATCGGAGGACAAAGTACGGTCGGCCGCCCGGAAGGTTAGGTGAACAGCCACTGATTTTTTGTCCGGATCAATCCCCTTCCCCTGATAAACATCAAACAACTCAACGGTGTGTAAAAGTTTTGAGGTTTTGATAAAAATCTTTTCCAAGGTTGAATAAGCGGTGGTCGTAGAAACAACAAAAGCTAAATCTCTTTTTACATCAGGAAATTCTGGAATCTTTTCGTACTTATTTTGTTTAGGCACCAAGGTGGATAAAAGCGAAAGATTAATCTCGGCCACAACCGCTCGCCAATCCAAACCAATAGCCCGACCAATCGCCGGTTCGGCTTCGGTCAAGCAGCCGATAAATTCGCCACGGGTGTAAAGCTCGGCACGACGCGACGGGTGTGTCCAAACCGGCCCCTTGGTCATAGGTCGCACCTCAACAGCAAAACCAAACTCTTCCAAAAGCCCGACAATCATACGCCGACCTTCGACAAAAGGTTTGCCGTCACCCTTCGAAGAAAAAGCCAAACCCAACCAATGATCTTGGCGCGGCAAGGCTTTACTGCTGCCATCATCCTCGCCAGGTAATTCGGCCACATAGTGACGACCAATTTCGAACAAACAAACCGGATCAGTAAACTTTTGATTTGTTTTAATGTTTTCTAAAAGATTCGTGGCCAAAGTCCTGGCCAAATACGGTCGTTCTTTAGAAATAGGGTTGGCTAGCTCAAGATAATCAGATAATTTCTCGCCCATCTTTTCCAAAATCTGCGGGGCCACAAAGCTGTAGTTGTAAGTTTCCGTGGCCGCAAAACGATCGGCTAAAATATGACGGACTCTTCGTTCTAACTCACGCCCCGAGTCTTTGGTTGGCGGGGTGATTTCAACACACGGCAAAGTTAATGGGATTTTTTCATAACCATAAACCCGGGCGATTTCCTCTAACAGATCTTCGGCAATGGAAATATCTTTGGTGGCCCGCCAGGTTGGAATAGTTACATTCAAATTTTCGCCCTTCTTCTTTACCTCAAAACCAAGCCGTTCAAGAATTCCAATCATCTCATCCGTGGGAATATTTAAACCAAGTTTAGCCGAAACCATGGCTAATGGCAGAACAATCGGCCCTTGATTCAAAGAAAAATTCTTAACGTCAACCACTTTGGAAACAACACGCGCCCCGGGAATTAATTCCAAAAGAAGTCCAACAGTGCGACGAATGGCAATTTCTGACAAATTAGGATCCAAACTTTTTTCGTAACGCAACGAAGCTTCGGAACGCAAACCCAACCGCTGTGAAGTTTTGCGAATACCTGCGGAATTAAAATTGGCTGATTCAAGAAAAACTGTCGTGGTATTATCATCAATCTCGCTATTTTGCCCACCCATAATGCCGGCCAAAGTTACTGCTTTCCGACCATCACAAATTAAAAGATCCGAGGAAACCAATTTTCTTTTTTCATCATCTAGAGTTAAAAACTCCTCACCAGCTTCGGCCGTCTTAACAACAATTTCAACCGTCTTTTCTTTACCTGAAGCATTTTCCAATTTGTTCGCGTCAAAAGCATGCAGCGATTGTCCGACTTCGAGCATGACATAGTTGGTAGCATCAACAACATTGTTGATTGGCCGCATACCAACAGCCGAAAGCCGCTTTTGCAACCAATCGGGAGACGGGGCAATTTTTATTCCATCAATGACCACGCCAATATAGCGAGAACACAACTCCGGCTCGGCCACCTTAATCGACAAATCAAAACCCTTCCCTTCTTTAATTGCCGGCGGATTAATTGGTTTAAATTTTGTATTCAATAGCGCGGCGACCTCATGAGCAAAACCGTGATGACTAAACAAATCGGGTCGATTGGTTAACGACTTATTATCAACTTCAATAATTGCGTCATCAAGACCAAGAGCTTCGGACAAAGCCGTGCCAGGTTCAACCTCAAGATAACTTAAATCAACAATTTCGCGCTCGCTTTCGCGGCCAGTAGCCAAACCGATTTCATTGGCCGAACAAATCATACCAAAAGAATCAACCCCGCGCAGTTTGGTTGGTTGAATTTCCACTGGTTCACCTTCACCATGCCATTTAACTTTGGCTCCAACCATTGCTACCGCAACTTTCTGGCCATCGGATAAATTGCTGCCGCCACAAACGATCTGTACGGGCACAAAATTTTGTGCCCCTACGTCAACCTCACACACCCGCAATTTATCGGCGTTAGGATGAGGGTTAACACTCAAAATCTTTCCGACAACAATTCTTTCAAGCGGCCCGGCCTGCCCCTCAATTCCTTCGACTTCGACCGTGCAATCACTAATACGCTCGGCTAAATCCTTGTCGTTGACATCGCCCAAATCAACAAAATCTTTTAACCATTTTTTTGACAATAACATATTAGAATTGTTTTAAAAATCTAACATCGCCGCTCTGCATAAGTCGAGAATCATCGATGTTGTATTTCAACATTGCTAAACGCGACAAACCGAAACCAAAGGCAAAACCCTGAAACTTATTTGGATCAACTCCACCTTCATGCAAAACATTAGGGTGAACCAAACCGGCTCCAAGTACCTCAAGCCAACCAGATTTTTTACAAACTTTGCAACCTTGGCCGTGACAGAGAAAACACGTGACTTCACCACGCACCCCCGGTTCGACAAAGGGATAAAACTTAGGCCGCAAACGCATTTTAACTTCATCGCCAAATAAATGCTTGGCGACTTTTTCCAACACCGCTTTCATGTGACTAAAATTTATATCCTTATCAACCATTAAACCTTCCAACTGATAAAAAGTGTGTTCATGTCGAGCGTCGGTAGCTTCGTTTCTAAAACATCGGCCGGGTACAACCACCCGGAGCGGCGCACCGTATTTGCGCATGGCTCGAACTTGCACTGGCGAAGTTTGCGTGCGCATAACCTGATCGTCGTGACCTTTGATATACAAACTATCCTGCATGTCACGAGCCGGATGTGTGGATGGGACATTGAGGGCAGTAAAATTAAAATAATCGCTCTCAAGCTCTGGACCATCAAGTACCATGAAACCCATGGAATAAAACAGATCTTCAAGCTCTTCCTGAATTTGCGTCACAGGATGAAGATGACCTTGTTCCTTAACAGGAAAGGCCGGCTCAGTTACATCAATTTGTTCACCCTCCACAACGCTAGAAACCTGGCGAGCTTGTTCGGCCGCGGCCAAACCCGCCTCAATCGCTTTTTTTGTTTCATTGGCGATTTGACCAATTTCTTTTCGCTCTTCACCGGCCAGCTCGGCCAACTCTTTCATCAAAAGCGCCAAGTGACCTTTGCGACCAAGAAATTTGGTTTTAACTTCCTCCAAATCCACACCGTCCTTAACATCACCAAGTGCGGCGTTGAAAGTTTTTTTAAGTTGTTCAAACTTATCTTTCATATTTTTATTTAACCAACAAATTTAAAGATATCACGGAAGGTGACTACGGCCACCAGAAGCAATAACAAGGCAAAACCAAGATTGTGAGCTAAAGCTTCAAACCTTTCATCAAGCGCTCGCCCGCGAATTTTTTCAATAATCAAGAAGAATATTCGCCCGCCATCAAGAGCCGGAAAAGGCAAAATGTTTACCACAGCCAAGTTAATGGAAAGAATAGCCGCGAATTGCAACAAATAAAGAATGCCCATGGCTGCGGCTTGGCCGGTCATAACAGCAATACCGACTGGTCCAGCCAAATCAACAGCCACGCTTTGATGAACAACTAAATTCCAAAGCAAATTTCCAAAAGCTTTCAAAACTTCCCAGGTGAAAACAAAAGTTGCTTCAACCCCCTTAATGGCGGCTAAATACCAGGGATACGACACTAGCGCTGTCTTGACTAAACCAACTCCCACACCTTTTTCCCCATAAGTCGGTAAATCTTCGGCCGTAACGGAAAAAGTTAACGCCTCATCACCACGCTTTAATAAAAATTTTACTTCTTCGCCCTCGCGAGTTTTAATATAAGTCCGGGCGGCTTCGGATGAAGTAAAAATTTGATCATCAATGGAAAGAATTTCGTCGCTAGTTTCCATACCAGCTCGTTCAGCCGGACTCCCCGCAATAACACTCATTATTTGAATTTTTTCATTAGCTAATTTAACCGAGGTCGGCACTGATTCGTCGACAATGCTCGGCAAACCAACAGCAAAACCGATTGAAAGAAGAACCGCGGCAAACGCGAAGTTCATGGCCACGCCGGCTATTAAAACAATAAAGCGTTGCCAAATCGGCCGGCTGGAAAAACTACGCGGATCGTTCTTAAGTTCACCGGATTCGCCGTGGATTTTTACGAAACCGCCTAAAGGAATCCAATTGATAGAATAAATTGTTTGATCTTCGTGTTGATCAGAACCACCCCAAATAAATTTCCAACGATTGATCGGACGAACTTCAACTGTATCGCGGATAACATCGGTAACTTTCGTTTGAACCAACTCAATCCCTCCAGTCCCCACAGTCTCTTCAGTCCCCACAACAACCTCCTCAGTTTCTTCAACCAAACGACGCTCTTCCCCGCGAACTCGCATAATTCCAAAAGCCCGCGGCGGAAAACCAAAACCAAATTCATCAATTTTCATGCCGATTTTTTTGGCCGTAACAAAATGGCCCAATTCATGAAAAAAGACCAAAAGCGATAGAACGGCTAAAAACAAAATTACAGTTAGTAACATAAGCCCAATTATTGTACGATAAATAAAGATTTATGAAAAGTCGGACAAAAAGTCAAAAAATTGGCCTAATCGTCGGAAAATTCGCGCCACTGCATAAAGGCCACCAGTTTTTGATTGAAAAAGCTCTAGAAAAGGTTGATCGGCTTATAATTATTGTCTATCGTTGCCCGGAAACAAAGATTCCCCTAAAAATTCGCGTCGGCTGGCTTAAACGATTGTATCCGAAGGTTACCGTCATTTCAGGAAGCAAAGCCCCCTTGGAACACGGTAATGATCCGAAAATCACTCAACAAAACATTGAATACGTTAAAAGTCTTCTTTCTGAGAAAATAACCCATGTTTTTTCCAGCGAATGGTACGGCCAGAGGCTAAGCGAGGCGCTGGGCGCGAAAAATGTCGTGGTTGATAAAAAACGCATGCACTTCCCTGTCTCCGGAACAATGATCAGGAATGACTTGGAAAAATACAAAAAATTTCTGTCACCGCTAGTTTATAAGGAATTAAAAAAACCGCCGAAATGATCGGCGGCTTTTTTTTATTCGTTAATTACTTTTTTTAATTCCTCAACTTTTTCTTGCATCAATTCTTCGCTCTTGGCCTCCACGGTCAGTCGCAAAATCGGTTCAGTATTGGAAAGCCGGGCAATAAACCACCAGTCGCGATTAAACTCACAACGAATACCGTCCATTCGTTCAACAGTGGTGGCTTGGGACACATACTTGTCTTCCAGTTTCTTAATGACAATATCGCGATCTTCAATTTCCAAATTCACTTCCCCACTGTTGTGATAGCGGCGCAGTGGACGAACCAGGTCAGCAAAAGTCTGCCCGGATTTTTTCCAAACATCTAAAACCTTAATAATGGTGTAATCAACCGATTCCAAATCGGAAAATTCTTTCCAGAAAAAATGTCCAGACACCTCACCGCCCAAATCGGCGGCCTCTTTTTTCATAGTCGCCAAAATGTTGGTGCGACCAATCGGACAAGAAATAATTTGTCCGCCGTTTTCGGCAACCGAGTCAAAAGTAGCCCAGCTCTGGTTGGGCGAAACAACAATCTTAGCGCCCGCACGGTGCCCCAAAAGTTCTCTAGAAAGTAAGGCTAAAAGTAAATCACCACCTAAGCTTTTTCCCTCGTTATCGACAAAGGCCGTGCGATCAACATCGCCATCAAGAGCAATACCCAGAACAGCGTTTTCTTTGACAACCGCGGCTTTTAGATCGTTCATGGTTTCTTCCTTGGCCGGATTGGCTTCGTGGTTTGGAAAATTAGCATCTGGTTCCGGGTACAACTCCAAGGTTGTCACACCAAGTTTTTCAAGAAGCGCCCGCACGGTTATAACCCCAACACCGTTGCCGTAATCGACCACGACTTTCACCCCCGAAAAATTTGGTTGACCTGATAGAGAAAGACACTGTGTTAAATAATCGTTTAATAAATCTTTTTTAGTAACTGTACCCGAAGTTGTGGCCAGAATAATTTCTTCTTCCACCCAATCCTTCATGATTTTTCCAGAGACCGGCAAATTACCACAGTCGTAAAACTTTAAGCCGTTGTACTTAGCCGGATTGTGCGAAGCAGTTATCATCATGCCGGCGGTCTCTTCACCAAAGGAAGAAAAACAATAATTAAACAAGCTGGTGGTGGTCATACCAATGTCGATGGCTTCGACCCCAACCGAGGTAACTCCACGTATGGCTGCGGTCATTAACTCCGGGCTGGTGGCACGCATGTCGCGGCCAACAACAACTTTTTTGGCTCCGGTTTTTTTGGCAAAAATTGCCCCGGCCTTTTCGGCTAATTCTGGGGTAACTTCATCTAAAAGTCCGCGAATGTCGTAGGAACGGAAGATGTGGGAAGGAAATGACATAAAATATTGTGTTTTGGGCTAAAAAAATGTAAAATAATGTAAAGATATCTTACTAAAAATTAAACTAACTGTCACTTTTATATGGAGCTTTTCTTTATTATACCAGCCGGCCTGGTTTTAGTGGTCGTTTGGTTCATCTTTGTTTACAACAGCTTAATTACCTCGCGAAATCGCGTGGAGGAGGCTTGGTCGGACATCGAGGTACAAATGAAACGTCGCTATGACCTTATCCCAAATTTAGTGGAAACCGTCAAAGCTTACGCTCGACATGAAGACAGTGTTTTTACCAAAGTCACCGAAGCCCGCGCCGCAGCCATGGGCGCTACAACCATGCAAGAACACGCTCAAGCGGAAAATGCCCTGTCACAAACTCTTAAATCTCTCTTCGCGGTTTCCGAAAACTATCCACAATTGCGCGCTTCGGACAACTTTCTTGATTTGCAACGCAACCTAACCGACGCTGAAGATAAAATTCAAGCCTCGCGTCGTTTTTACAACGGCCAGGTTCGCGACTTCAATACCAAGCTTCAAGTCTTCCCCACCAACATGATTGCCGGAATGTTTGGTTTTACCAAACGCGATTTCTACGACGCCCCAGAAGTGGTAAATGAACCACCTAAAGTAAGTTTCTAACATGTACTCGGAAATTGATTCCAATAAAAGAAAGACGGTTGTCTTAATTTTGTTGTTCACGATAATTATCGTGGCTATTGGTTGGACGATTGGTGAAATGTACGGCGCCCCAGACGCGGGAATTATTTTGGCTGTCCTTGTCGCTGTGGTTATGAACTTGTTTGGTTATTTTCAAGGCGACGCTGTGGCTTTGGCCTCTTCCGGTGCCAAGCCAATTGAGAAAGCACAAAATCCCGAGCTTTATAATCTGATTGAAAACCTGTCGATTACCGCTGGTCTGCCAACGCCAAAAATTTACATTATCGAAGATCCTTCACCTAATGCTTTCGCCTGCGGCCGTGATCCCAACCATTCTTCCATAGCGGTCACGACTGGTTTATTGAAAATGTTAAATCGTCCGGAACTTGAAGGTGTCTTAGCCCACGAAATGTCACACATTGGAAATTACGACATCCGAATTATGACGCTTGTTGTAATTTTAGTTGGGACAATCATGTTGTTATCCGACATTATGTTGCGTTCCATGAGGTTTAAAGGAAATCGTGACAGTCAGCAGATTCAACTGATTTTGGTTTTACTTGGTTTGCTCTTGGCAATTCTCTCCCCGCTCCTCGCCCAACTCATTAAACTGGCCGTTAGCCGCAGTCGCGAATATTTAGCCGACGCTTCCGGTGCGCTTCTTACCCGTTACCCTGAAGGTTTGGCCAGTGCTTTGGAAAAAATTGCCGCCTACGATCGACCAATGGCCAAAGCTAATCATGCCACAGCCCATTTATTTTTAGCCAACCCTTTTGACCCTAAGATTGAAAGAAAATTCGAACTTTGGTTCAGCTCACATCCACCGATTGAGGAAAGAATAAAAAAACTCCGAAACATGATACAATAATATCTAGCTTGATATGCCCGACGGAGGATTAGCCGTGGAAAATGAAAGAAAAAGCCGACTGGCCAAAAGCACAACGCAAGCCAGGCGGCAATCTTCAAATACAAGTGATCAATTTAAAAAGATCGAGAGTCAGGATCCTGAGGTAAAATACCAAACCTCACAATTAAGAAATCAGGAACTTAATGACAAGCTCGCGGCAAACAGAAGGTTGTTAGCTGAAAATCGAGCAAGGTTCGGTGGTCCTTCGTCTCCACCGGCTTTTAGTCGCGATCCGTCGGCATTTGCCCGACTTGCGGCCACGGCTGGAAAAGAAGGACAACCGAGTGGCGAACAAACAATCCCTCCCGAACAGCAACCGGCCGCGGCCCAACAGTTACAACAAAATCAACAACAAGGTCGGATAGCACAAATGAAACAAGAGATGCTCAAAGAAGGCGGTGAAATGGGCGACGCAAAAAAGAAAGCTCAGAAAGAAATTCGCAAACAAATGAACGTCGCCGTTCGCCGCGGAATCGAAGAAGCGGCACAAGGCATTGGCAATGCTTGCGATTTAGGCTCGGTCGGGACTTCCACAATTATCACAATCTTTGTCTATGCTTTCACTCTGGTCGATCTAAACTTACAGATGGCAAGTTATTATATAAAAAACGAAACTTTCGATTTTTTCTTTCCATCGTTGACATGGTCACCGATTCCCATGCCGGCAATAGTTTCCGTTAAGTTTTTACACATCGGCTTAGGGGTTCTGGATCTTCTGATTTTTTTCCTTCTCATTATCGGTCTTATGATGATCATCATCGTCGTCATGCTGCCCTATATGATATCTATTGGCTTGGCGGCCACTGTCTGGGCGGCCGTTTCTGATCAAGCTCTACGTTCACAAATTTATATCTTTTTCACAAGTTTATTCAAATAGAAATTTATGCTTTCTGAACGAACTAAAAAAATATTAATCGTCGCGGGATTTGTTGCCTCGGTTATCGGCATTGGCACAGCGCTGTACTTTATGTTCTTGGCGCCAAGTACCACAACAACTCCGACAACCGAGACAAACGAAACTCCGAGCAACATTGGTGGTCTGCCAACAACTGGTTTAGGACAACCAACCGTTGGAACGACTGAAGGTGAAACGATTTTACCGGAAGCCAGTGAAGTAGCCCACGGTGGTTTAACCGAAACCACCATGTTAACAGCGGCCGCCGTGACTGATGTTGCCTTATCCAGTGATGGGAAAAGCATGAATTATTACGACCAAAGTGACAATCGTTTTTACACCATTGCCAGCAACGGCACGGTTACCAAGTTATCCAACAAACAATTTCCTGATGTTGAGGATACGGCATGGAACAACGATGGCTCCAAGGCGGTAATTGAATTCCCCGATGGCTCTAATATTGTTTACAATTTCACCGACGAAACACAAGTTACTTTACCACAACACTGGGAAGACTTTGAATTCTCCCCTAACCAAGACCAAATCATCGCTAAAAGTATAACAGTTGATTCAGACAGCAGTATGCTGGTTGTATCTAACGAAGACGGCTCACAAACTCAAGCAGTCCAGGCTCTTGGCAATAACGCCGATAAAGTTCAAATCAATCCTTCACCAACCGATCAGATTATCGCTTTTTCCGACACGGCCGGCGATCAGGGCGGTTTTGGTCAAAAAATGATTTATCCAATCGGAAAAAATCAGGAAAATTTTAAAGGCCTAACTGTTGAAGGTTTGGGATTTGAATCGCTTTGGAGTCCGCGCGGCGACATTCTTTTATATTCAACTTACAGCTCATACAGCGATTACAAACCTTTGCTTTGGGTGGTTGACGGATCAGTAAATTCCATAGGCGACAATCGTCGCTCGGCCGGCCTAAACACCTGGGTAGATAAATGTGTCTTTGCTGGAAACGATGTAATTTATTGCGGCATCCCTCAGTCGTTGGAAACCAACGCCGGCATGCAACGAACGCTTTACAAAAAAAATCCCGACGACCTCTACAAAATTGACTTGTCTACCGGACGATCCTCGCTTATTGCTCGACCGGCCGAAGATGCGGCTATGGAAAATCTACAAGTAACCGACGATGGTTCCCTTCTCTACTTCACCAATGCTATCGACGGACGCTTAGGATATATCAAACTAAAATAAATCACGACTTATGAACCATCGCTGGCTTACCATTATTGTCACCACTTTTCTTGCGGTAATTGTCTTTTTATTTTTTTGGATGCGCCTGCAGCCGGTCTGGGAGCCAGAAAGCGATAGCGAAGAAACTACCGCTTTAAATCAACAAACGACAGCTACGCCGACGGTTACTTTTGTTAATCCCAAAAAAGGGGCGGCTGAACCCAAAGTGACAGTCGTCCTTTTTAGCGATTTCCAATGTCAGCCTTGCAAAGACATGGCTGATAATCTTGATGTTTTATTACGCACTGTACCGGAAGTTCAAGTGGTTTGGAAGGATATGCCAAACGAATCGGCTCATGAATTATCCGTTCCCGCCGCCATAGCCGCTCGGTGTGCTGATGACCAAGGAAAATTTTGGGAATATCATGACATGCTTTTTGATCGACAGGTTCTTTTAGACGAATCTATGCTGGTAACCATAGCTTCGGAAGTCGGTTTAGACACAACAAAATTCCAGACGTGTCTTGATAATCAAGACCCCCTACCGTTAGTCCGAAAGGATTACGAAGAAGCCGTGGCTTTAGCCGTAACAGCCACGCCAACTATTTTTATTGGTAAAGATCGCACCACCGGCCTTTTATCGGCCGACGAAATCATTGCCGCAGTTAATAAACAACTTTCGACTGAGGAATAATATGAAAATGAAATTTTTAATAATTTTATTTCTTTTCTTCCTACCCGTCACCTCGCTAAAAGCGCAAGTTTGCACTTGTTATAATGCGGCCGGTGTTTGTCAGACAGATAAAACAACAACCGGCGCAGGAATAGATGACCCCCCTGACTCTGTTAGTTGTGACGATTATTGTACCAGTCAACTTCGTGATGACTTTAGTTATTATAAGTTTTCCGACTATGGCGGAGAAGATATACCGAATGAAGTAAGTACTCAAATAAGTTGTGAAACTAACGCCGAAGCAGCCGCGGCCGGAGCTGCCCCTTCCACACAGACTGCCCCGACCGTAAAAAGAGAATATGTGGCCCCGGTTCTAAGCGTTAATATCCCAACCGTTTCTTTTTCGAAAATCTTCGAAGATAATGGATACATTGAGGTCAACTGGCTAAGCGAGTATATCACTGGTCTCTATAAATATCTTTTAACCATCTCGGGAATTTTTGCCGTATTTCTCCTTATGGTTGGCGGCTTGCAGTATGTTGTTTCCCCCGGCGGTTCAGGCCAGGCCAGTGCAAAAAAAAGAATGACCAATGCCCTGACTGGCATGGTTTTACTTTTTTGCGTGTACATGATTCTTTATATTGTCAATCCAAAACTAACGGTTTTTGAAGGGCTATCAATACAAACGATTGATCCAGTACTATACATTCAAAATTCCGGTGACTCGAACGAAGCCTTGGCTGGTTCAATCACCCCACCAAGTGGCGTGCAATGCACCGGTTCTGGTGATGTGGCCGCGGTAGCCAAGTCGTTTATCGGCAAGGTAAATTACCGCTATGGTGGAAAAGGTGGGTTGCCCCCTTATGATGCCGATACCAAAACATGTGACGGAAAACCATGTAAAGATTTTTGTCCTGAAGGAACAATTTGTCTTGATTGTTCTGGTTTTGTCTCCTATGCTTCAAAATGTGCTGGTCTTCCAGCCGTAAGCGGCGGGACATCAACTATTTTTGCCACTGCGCCAAAAATTTCTTCTTGTACTGATACGACTGCGGTAACATCAAACGGAACAGTTACTTTATCTCCGGGAGATTTAGTGGGTTTTAAATCCGGTGATTACGCGGAATCGCCCTCCTTTGGACATATTTTTATGTATATAGGAAACGGAGAAGTAATTGATAGCTCTGGCAGCGGACGAACCGGCAATCGTGCGGTCTCCACACATAAATTAACCTGGGCTTGTAGTAAATATCCCTTAAGATTAGTTGATAGATAATATGTTCATCTGCACCAAGTGTGACGCACAATTCCCCAAATGGGCCGGCCGCTGTAGCGAATGCCAGGGTTGGGGGACATTAAAAGAAGGGGAGGTTGGTTCGATTGGTCATCAAACCGCAAAAACAAAACCGGCTGGCTTAGCCGGCGTTTTGTTGGTTGGGGAAACCGTGACCGCACATTCCCGTATCTTAAGCGGCGAAGGTGAGGTTGATCGTGTCCTTGGTGGCGGCATTGTTCCTGGATCACTGGTTTTAATTTCCGGCGAACCGGGCGTTGGTAAATCAACACTGGTGGCGCAAATCGCGGCCGGAGCAATTAACGCTCTTTATATTTCCGGCGAAGAATCCGCCTCACAACTGGCTGGTCGTTTTAAACGTCTTGAAAAAAAATTTGATCAGGTAAAATATTTGGAAGTTCAACCGGTGGAAACAATTATTTCAACGATTGAAAAAGAAAAACCGGCCTTGGCCATTATCGATTCGATTCAAACGGTTGATTCGCTTGATCTGGAGGGCGCGGCGGGAAACCCGAACGTTGTTCGCTACGCCACCAATCTCCTTCTTCAATGTGCCAAACGAACGAATGTTCCGATCATGATTATCGGACAGGTAACTAAAGACGGCTCGGTGGCTGGACCAAAAACACTTGAACATTTGGTCGATGTTGTTCTTTCACTCGAAGGCGACCCGGTGCATGCTTTTAGAATTCTGCGCGCCACAAAAAACCGCTTCGGTTCAACGGACGAAGTCGGGGTGTTCGAGATGGCGAAAAATGGTTTAATTGCCGTACCTAACCCGTCGGAAAGATTTTTGGCTGAACGTCAGAATACGCCCGGCTCGGTTATTACCGCGATTCTTGAAGGCTCGCGAGTTTTCCTAGTTGAAGTACAGGCCCTGGTCGAAAAAAGTTTTTACCCTTCCCCGGTTAGGCGCGCTTCGGGTTTTGACGTGAACCGTTTACAAATGTTGTCGGCTATTCTTTCTTCACGGGCTGGGATGAATCTTGGCGACAAAGATGTTTATGTAAATGTGATTGGTGGTATGGAATTAAACGAACCGGCCGCTGACCTGGCCGTTTGCGCGGCCATTGTTTCGGCCGTGACAAATAAAGTTAATCCCGAGCCAACCGTTTTCTTTGGTGAGGTTGGTTTGGGCGGCGAAATACGTTCGGTCCTTGGCACAGAAAGACGAATGAAAGAGGCAGAACGGGTCGGCTTGAAACGAGCTGTCACCCCGGTCGCAATAAAATCAGTAAGAGAGCTTTTGTAGTTTTATTCCAGATGAACAACCTCGAAACCTTGTAGAACTCTTTCTTTAACCAGAGGGTGAGAAATTAAATCAGGATCTTTTTCTAAAAGATGATGGGCCCAGTCACGGGCCTTTTTCATTAAGTCAGTATCGCCGAGTGTCGCAAATTTTAAATCAGGCAGGCCAGACTGGGCTGTGCCAAAAGCATTCCCTGCCCCACGAATTTTTAAGTCCTCCTCGGCCAAATAAAAACCGTCTTGTGATTTAACTACCGCTTGCAAACGACGTGAGGTTTCGGCTTCGACTTTTTCGGTATGAAGAAAGCAAAACGAGGGAAAACTGGAACGACCAATGCGGCCGCGAAGTTGGTGAAGTTGAGCCAAGCCAAATCTTTCGGCGCCAAAAATAATCATCGCCGTGGCGTTCGGAACATCGACACCGACTTCAATGACTGTGGTGGAAACAAGAACCTCGATCTTTCCGGCGACAAATTCGGCCATAATTTTTTCTTTATCATCAGACCTCATTTGACCGTGCAAAAGCCCAAGTTTAAATTCTTTTAATTGTCCTTTCGACAATTTCTCCACAGTCTCTTTGGCCGAAGCAACGCCCAGCGAATCAGACGGATCGATTAAGGGGCAAACAACAAAAACTTGATGACCGGATTTAATTTCAACTTTTATTTTTTCGTACATTTCTTTTTCTTTTGGTTTTGTAATCAAGGTAGTCGTGATCGGCAAACGACCGACCGGCCGCTCGTTCAAAATAGAAACCTCAAGATCACCGTAAACCGCTAAGGCTAACGAACGCGGAATAGGCGTGGCCGTCATGGATAAAAGATGCGGAGCTCGACCATTATTTTCCTGGGTCAAAGCATGCCGTTGTTCCACTCCAAAACGATGCTGTTCGTCGATAATAACAAAATCAACGCTCGGCATTTTGGCGGTCTCTTCGAACAAAGCGTGCGTGCCAATAGCACAAGCGACTTCGCCGGCTTGCAGGGCGGCTAACAAATCTTTTTTCTTTACCTCGTCGCTTCCCCACATGGCTTTTTTACTGGTTAAGAGAGCCGGCTTAAACTCCGACAAAATTTTCTGAAAAGTTTTGTATTGCTGTTCAGCGAGGATTTCTGTTGGGGCTAGATAAACCACCCGCCCGCCAGCCTTAAGAGCCGCAAGGGCGCCAATAGCCGCCACCACGGTCTTTCCTGACCCAACATCGCCCTGGAGCAGGCGATGCATTGGCTCAGGCTTGGCCAAATCCAAAACAATTTCCCAAGCGGCCTTGCGTTGAGCGTTAGTTAACTTGAAAGGCAGTTTTTCGACGAAACTTTTTATTTCTTCAATCGGACAAACTAGCTGGCGCGCCCCGATGATGGCCCGCTCACGTTTTAAATGAGCAAACATTAATTGACGCAAAAACAATTCATCGAACTTCAAACGATTCATGCCATGGTCTAGATGATCGGCCGAGGGGGGAAAATGAACGTAATTCAACGCTTCGTAAATCATTGGGAATGATTCGGTTTCCCTAACTTCATCAGGCAGCCAATCGACAATTCCTGTCGCGGCCGGTAAAACTTTTTTTACTAAAGCACGAACACGACGGGTGGTTAGTGAACCGGTCAAACCGTACACTGGCACAATACTGCCGGTGTGAAGATGAGCCGCCGCCGGTTCGTGAACCGGATTCATTAAAACTGTTTCGCCAAATTTACGATTTATTCGCCCGGCTAGTGATACGACCGTACCCGGCCGCAAAACTTTTTCCAAATAAGGTTGATTAAACCACAGAACTTTTAAAGCCCCACTGTCGTTTTCAAAAATCGCTTCAGTCATGTGAATACTACTTTTCATGCTGCGCCGACTGCGAATGGTTTTAATGGTGCCAATCAAAGTGACGACATCGTCGTGGTAAAGAGATGGGATTGGTTTGGACGAAGAAAAATCATCATAACGAAACGGCACATACCACAAAAGATCGCGAATATTGTTTATTCCCAAACGCGCAAAATCTTTGGCCAAAATCGGCCCGACCCCGAACAGGTCGCCAATCGGCGTGGCTAGTCGCAAAGACATAGGTTGATATAACGATAGCAGAAAACAAAAAAACGGGCTAAACCCGATTTTTCTTCCTGGTACGTCGAGCTCAGCTCGACTCGCACCATCGAGCTTTTCAGACAGTCGTTGCCTGGCAAAAGCTTAGCTTTTGCCTTTTGTAACAAAAAATCGAGCTAAGCTCGATGGTGCGCCCAGGACGACTCGAACGTCCGACCTTCAGGTCCGCAACCTGACGCTCTATCCAGCTGAGCTATGGGCGCATATTATTTTGTTGCGCCTAGCGAAGCTGGCAATTTTTCCAGCTGCCCCGCCGGCGGTGGCCTTTGGCGGGGTCCCGCCAAAACGAAGTGACGGCGGGAAGCTATGGGCGC
>Ga0172379_10000963_pt1 | contig 63377 bp, 64 predicted proteins | sample GrowelOW334metaG_FD_119756 | JGI IMG/M metagenome (GOLD analysis project Ga0172379, IMG submission 119756) | Groundwater microbial communities from an aquifer near a municipal landfill in Southern Ontario, Canada - Groundwater well OW334 metaG | ecosystem: Environmental > Aquatic > Deep... | reverse complement strand
CGAAATAAATTTTTTCCTTGACGTCCGGTCTTTTTTGGTTTGTAATATCCTGCGAGTCCGGGCTGGGGAGCTCGGATGGAGCCGGCCACGACTGGCTGGCTCGTACAATGGAAACGAGGTTTCGGCCTGGGAACCGATTCGCATCGTGCGGGTGTACGTCGGCCTGGGAACCGACACTCTGACCGGATGTGCCCGTTCATCTCCATCACTCCGGTTACTTTTTACCGACCTCACTCTCACTCGGCGCGCCACCCCCCTCGGTTGGCGCGCCACAACCTTTTTATGAAGACACCTATCTCTCAATTTGATTACGACCTTCCAAAATCGTTTATTGCTCAAGCGCCGGCTGAACCTCGCGAGAGCGCAAAATTGTTGGTGCTCGATCGGCAAACGGGGGAGATAAACCATGAACACATATTTTATTTACCAAAGATTTTGAAAGCTGGCGACGTGCTAGTTTTGAATGAAACAAAAGTTTTTCGAGCGCGACTTCATGCTCGCGCCGTAGAAAAAGAGCGCGATGTCGAGGTTTTTCTTTTGCGCGAGCAGAATGGAATTTGGGAAGCGCTGATTGGCGGTCGGCGCGGCCTGAGCGTTGGAATGACATTGGATTTTGGTAGTGATCTCACCGCGCAAATCGAGGCGCTGGAAGACGCCGGTGTCACGCGTTTGCGATTCAATTTCAATCACGCGGGTGTGCTTGGCTATTGCGAAAAATACGGTGAAATGCCCCTTCCTCCTTATATAGAGGCAAAAAAGGAGCTTTTTGACTCCTATCAAACGGCATTTGCCAAGCACACCGGTTCGGTGGCCGCGCCGACCGCCGGGTTCCATTTCACCAAGGAATTGCTCGCGGAGCTTCAAACAATGGGCGTGCAAATCGAGTACATCACCTTGCACGTAGGCTTGGGCACATTTCAGCCCGTGAAGGTTGAATTCATCGAAGATCATGTCATGCATAGCGAATGGGCCGAGATCACGCCCGAGGTTGCACACAAAATTTGTTCAGCAAAAAAAGAAGGACGTCGCATCATCGCGGTTGGCACCACGAGTGTGCGCACGCTCGAAGGCGCCAAGAAGAAGTTGGGCGATTGGGAGAACTTCGAAAACGGGTTTGCTGGGGATTTGAATTTGTTTATCACTCCAGGTTTTCAGTTTGAAGTCGTGGACGCAATGCTTACGAATTTTCATTTGCCAAAATCAACGCTTCTCATGCTTGTCTCAGCATTTGCCGGGCGCGAGCCTGTCTTCCACGCCTACGAAGAGGCTAAATCCCAGGGTTATCGATTTTTCTCGTTTGGCGACGCGATGTTCATCGAGTAGGGCATGGCATGCGCTTCTGTACGGGCATGGCAAGCCATGCCCGTACGGTGTTATCATGGAGTTCCATGGAGCCACGCATTCTCACAGTTTCTCAATATATTGAAGTCCTCAATGAAACGCTTGGAATGATCCCAACCGAACTTATTGTGGTTGGCGAAGTGTCGCAGTTTTCCATGAGCCAGCAAAAGTGGATCAACTTCACGCTCAAAGATCAGGATGCAGACGCCAAGATTCCGTGCTTCATGACGGTTTATCAAATGAAGATGCCCCTGGAGGATGGCATGAAGATTCAGGTGCGAGGGCGGCCAAATATCTACGAGAAGTTCGGGAAATTTTCATTTTCGATTTCAGAATACGAACTGGTTGGGGAAGGGGCGCTTTTGAAGGCCTACCTCATGCTCAAAAAGAAACTTGAAGACGAAGGGCTTTTTGATGTTTCTCGTAAGCGTCAACTCCCACGTTTTCCAGAGCGTATCGGACTGATAACGTCCGAAGGCGCCGCGGCCTATGGCGATTTTTTGCGCGTACTTGGCAATCGCTTTGGTGGAATCGAAATTTTGCACGCCAATGTCGCTGTACAGGGTTCAACCGCTGTGCAAGACATTACCCAGGCATTTGCGCAATTTGAATCACTCCCGCCTCAAGAGAAACCGCAGGTGCTGGTGCTTACACGCGGTGGCGGAAGCCTGGAGGATTTACACGCATTCAACGATGAAGATGTGGTGCGCGCGATTTTTCGCAGTTCGATTCCGGTGATTGTGGGCGTAGGGCACGAGCGCGACGAATCGCTTTGCGATTTCGTGGCTGATGTGCGTGCCTCAACTCCAAGTAATGCTGCCGAGCGTGTGACTCCAGATCGCCGGGAAATTCACCGCGAGCTTGAAATGCATCTCGAGCGCATGTACCACCGTGTTCAAATGGGCGTTGAGGCAAAGAATCGTTCGGCCGAGCATGCGGTCCTGGTGCTTCGACAATTTATCGATCGCCACGTTCACATGACCAATATGGCGATTGGTCAGTTCTTGGGCGTGAGTGAACGGTTTTTATCGTCCGTCAATCAGAAAAAGGTGGAAACGCAAAAACATGCACGCTATCTTGCCCTGCAGATGTCGTTGAGAACGCGCACGATTATGGATCGCTTAAGTTCGCGCACGCATCTCTTGGAGAGTTTTCGTGTCGAGCGCGTGCTGCAACGCGGATTCAGTTTGGTGCGCATGAAAAATAAGATTATTCGCGCAGGCGATGCGCTTGCTCCGGGGGACCGAATCGCGATACAATTTGCGCACGGCGACGTGAGCGCGGATGTGGTGCACGGGGCTCAAGAAAAATTATTATGACAAAAAAACAATCCAATTTTGCAGAAAATTTTGCAGAACTCGAAAACCTCACGCAGTGGTTTGAAACCGAAGAGGTCGACGTAGAAGAGGGAATCAAAAAGTTCGAGCGTGGGCTTGAACTTGCCTCGCTTTGCAAGGCACGTCTTGCGGAAGTCGAAAATAAAGTCACGGAGCTTAAGAAAAAATATCAACAACTAATCGAGGAATAGTATGAAATTACTTTTGCGTTGGTTTATTAATGCGCTTGCGCTCTTGGCTCTTACGCAAATTTTGCGAGGATTCCAAGTTGATTCATTTACCTGGGCACTCATTGCCGCACTCGTGATTGGACTCCTGAATGCAGTTATTCGTCCAATTCTGGTTGTGCTCACGCTCCCTGTAACGATTCTGACCCTCGGCTTGTTCACGTTCGTGATTAATGCTGGTTTATTGTGGTTTGCGAGTTATATTTTGGAAGGATTCCGTATTGCGGATTTTTGGACCGCCCTTGCCGCGGCGATTGTGCTTTGGGCTGTGAGCTTCCTCACCAATAAGCTCATTGGAGCAACGGAAAAAGAATAGCCTATGCCAGTGATTGAACTTGATGCAAAGGATCCGATCATTCTTTCCGTAGGAGGATCACTCATTGTCCCAAATGGCGGACCGGACGCACGGTTTCTCAAAAAATTGCATCATCTCATCACATTGCTCCTCAAGAAAAATCGTCGATTCATTTTAGTCGCCGGAGGAGGAAAAACTGCACGTCATTACATTGACGCAGCAAAAAAGATCAGCGGCATCGATGCGGAAGACCTAGATTGGTTGGGGATTCATGCGACGCGCCTCAATGCTCATCTTTTGCGCACCGTATTTCGTGGTGCAGCGCATCCAGTGGTTGTAAAAAATCCAACGCAGGTTCCAGATTCATGGAAAGAGCCAATTTTGGTGGCAGCTGGGTGGAAGCCGGGGTGGTCAACAGATTATGTGGCAACCCGACTGGCAGAAACCGTTGGTGCAAAAACCATTATCAATCTTTCAAATATTGAATACGTCTACAGCGCTGACCCGCGTCTGGATAAGAATGCGGAACCACTGAAAGAGTTATCCTGGAGCGCGTATCGAAACATGGTTGGGGATATTTGGGATCCTGGACTTTCCGCGCCCTTTGACCCGGTTGCATCGAAGTTTTGCGATGAACACAAGATGCACGTTGCGATTTTGCATGGGAAAAAAATGCGCAATTTGCGACGCGCATTGACAGGCAAATCATTTACAGGCACCCTCATAACATAACGTTTATTTCGTCATTAAAAATTTTTATGGAGAATGAAGAGAAGATCGAAGTTCCCGCCTCGGTTCCAGAGCCAGTAATGACTCCAGCGCCAGAAGCTGTTCAGGTAGATGCTACGCCAAAAAAGAAAAAGACCATGAAAATTATTGGTCTCGTGGTCGGCATTTTGGTCCTTTTGGTGGTATTGCCGGCAATTGCGTTTGTCTATTTCTTGTTCTCAAGCACCGCAGGTCCAGCCAAAGCCGCTGAATCCTTTTTGACGCTCACAGCAGCGGGGGATTATAACGGTGCCTACGAAATCACATCAACGGATTTTAAGGGTGTTGCCACGGTTGAGGGGTTACAACTCTTCACAGAAAGCTACCCAGTGCTCGATGAGATGACCTCGGTTGAATTTACGTACCGCGGGATGTCAGACGATGTGATGGTGGTGAGTGGCACGATGGAATCTGCCACAGAAACAACTCCAATCACGGTGCAGCTCATCAAAGAAGATGGGGAATGGAAAGTTGGATTTTTCAGCTTGAATCCGGAAGACGTGCCAAGCGATGAGGAATCAACGATCGATACGACAATTGATACTTCAACGACAGACACGACGACAGATACGACCACGGAATAATCAAGGAATTTTGTACGGGCAGACCCATGCGTCTGCCCTTTTTTATTTAGGATATCCCATTGACTATTTTAAAAAAATCTGCTATTCTTTTTCGTCCTCTGCGAGGTGCTCAATGCGCTTTCCAAGTGGATTCGAGTAGGTTTTGTGGAAGGATTTTTTTCCTGGTTCGATCCTTTCGCTTCAGATCAACAACGTACAGAAACTGACCAAGATGTTCGGCTCGTGCCGGGCGCCGAGATACGACTGCTCTACCTTGTGGGTTGGTCACCCCCGGGGTGTAAGGGCACACTGGAGCAGTTGGACCCCATATGTCGCATGAGAAGGTCAGCGCTCGTGCGAACCAGGAGCATATGAGGAGGGACCCCTTTGATGAGTGAGGACGTAAAGAAATCGCTCATTGCAAACCTCCGTGGGTTTTTCGGGCTTAAAAAGGTCTTTTCGAGGATGGGAACGCGGAAGTCCCCTAACCTATAAGAGACAATTGTGTGACCAGCCCAACCTTGGGACGTGCTGAGCTCGAATCAGTGCGTCCCTCCTTTTTTATATGGATTCTTGACACGAATAGGGGCTTCAGGTATTCTATTGCCAACCATTGAACCGCAGAATATAGGCAACCATAAGTCCTATCGAGGTTCAAAAGGCAAGAAATTGCCTGTATTCTGCGGCCCAATAGGCCGCATTTATTATTTTCTATGCCAAAGACCCGAGAGCAAAAGAAAGAAATCGTGGCGCGTCTTGCGGAAAAAATGTCCCGCATGAAATCCGCTGCCTTTTCTTCGATTTCTGGGTATACCATGGAACAGGCAAATGCTTTGCGCGGAAAAGCTGCAGAGAAGAATGTGGACATCTTCATTGCAAAAAAGACCCTGCTTGGGCACGCAGCAAAGCAAGCAGGTTTTACGGTAAACACAGAAGACTTCGACGGTTCGATCCTCACTGCCGTTGCCTACAACGACGAGGTATCTGCTGCCAAAACCTTGAAGGAATTCACCAAGGTGAATGAAAACTTCAAGCTTGTCGGTGGAATCCTTGAAGGAAAGGTGATTTCCGCAGAGATGGTCAATCAACTGGCGATGCTTCCTACCAAGGAAGAATTGCTTGGCCGCATGGTTGGAAGCCTCAATGCCCCAATTTCCGGATTCGTTCACGTACTTTCCGGCAACTTGCGTGGCCTTGTTACAGCGCTTACTGCCATTAAAGATCAAAAAACAACATAAATTATTTCTATGTCAGACGAAACAAAGGACGTCGTAGTCCCAGAAAAGTTCCAGAGCTTGGTTGAGACCATCGAAAAGATGTCTGTGCTCGACCTTGCAGAACTCGTAAAGATTCTTGAAGATAAATTCGGCGTAAGCGCCGCAGCTCCAGCCATGATGATGGCAGCAGCTCCAGCCGCAGCAGCCGAGGAAGCAGAGCAAACAGCGTTCAACGTTGAGCTCACATCTGCTGGTGGCGCAAAGATCAATGTGATCAAAGTTGTGCGCGAAATCACAGGTCTTGGTCTCAAGGAAGCAAAAGATATTGTCGACGCTGCTCCAAAGAACGTCAAAGAAGGCGTTTCCAAAGCAGAAGCAGACGAAATGAAAAAGAAACTCGAGGAAGCCGGTGCAACCGTCAGCGTAAAATAAGTGTTCGAAAAATAAAGCATCCGCTCGCAAGGGCGGGTGTTTTGTTTTGGGTTGCAAAATCGACTCGAATCGCCTAGGATAATTCCGTCGTGCAAACCGTTCCTCGAGGAGGCGATCATGCCGATCGGATTCACTGTTGGACACGTGTTCTTTGTGAGCGTTCATCCCACGCGTATCCCGCTCATCTTTGTGTTCATGGAGAAGATCCAGGCACTCCGCATCGATGGGGTGTTGTGCCTGTGTGGGCCGCAGGCGTGGGGATCTCTGGGCGGGTGGATGGGTCGCGTAGAGGACATCAAGGCAATCGTCACTCTGTGCGACGGCGGCTCGAGTTTTTTCTTGGGATCAGATATGCCCAAGTTCGAAAACCCCGACCGTCTGTTCGTCCCGGGAGACGCTCTGTGTCGCATCTTCGTCGGAGACATGCGCACGATTCTCGTGGTCTCCAAGGTCCCGCTCTCCGAGTTCGTGGAGTTCAAGAACGGGCTCCGCACGTATCTGCAGGAGCAGGGCGTCGTCTGCGAGAACATCACGTTCTGATCACCGTCGCGTCTCCTGGCCCGCCCTTCACAGGCGGGCTTTCGCATTTGCAAAATCGTCAGGAATTCAATAGGATAACGCTGACTTTCACCAGGAGAAGAGTTATGCGAAACGCATTCTTCGTGAGTGCTCGTACCGAACCGGGGCTGGGAAGATGGCTTCGCCTCGAATGCGATATCGACATGGTGGTGGGGATGTACGCAGACGTGAGGAGTCCGGATTCGCTCGCGGGCGTGATCGACTCGGAAGCGATGGAGGCAGAATATACGGATGGGGAGTGGCTCCGGGAAGCATTTGCGGACGCTCGTGTTTCCGCAGATACGATCCTCCGGAGACTGATCGAGCACAACGTCGACGCGAAGGAGATCTTCGACTCCCGCATGCAGAATGTGGCGTTCGTCTGCGACTGCAGGGACGGCTGCAGTTGCTCGAAGTGCTCACCGCTTCGTGAGGCCATCGAGATCCTCTTCCCAGACGTGAAGATCGTCCACCTCACCTACCCGTCTTCGCCGTAGTTCCACCGTCCTTCTGTCCCGCGCCCTGAACTGGGGTGGCGGGACTTCGTGTTTTCTGTGGGTAAGTGATTTGTGCAAAAATAGAATGACTATAAAATGAACAAGGCTTTAACAACCATTTCATGCAATTTCTTCATGCCGAAGACGAACATAAAGAGCTTACCTACGAAGACGTGTTCTTAATGCCTCGCTATACCGAGGTAACGTCTCGAATGGACGTGGATTTGCGCCCATCGGGCGTTGAAGGCTTGCAGATCCCGATTGTGGTCGCGAATATGACTGCCGTGGCCGGGCGTCGTATGGCCGAGACCGTGGCGCGTCGAGGAGGGCTTGTGGTGCTCCCGCAGGACATGCCCCTGGAGCGCATGGAACAAATTGTTGCTCATGTGCAATCGTGCCATCAGGTTTACGAAACGCCGGTTGTGCTCAAGAAAGATGAAACCGTACAAACGGCACTCAATCTCATCTACAAGCGCGCTCATCGCGGGGTGATTGTGGTCGATGATGCAAATCATCCGGTAGGGATTTTTACCGAGGCTGACGGGGAATCACGCGATCGCTTCCATTCGCTTGAAGACGCCATGACAAAAGATGTCGTCACCATTCCCGAGCACTTCACTCCACGCGAAATTTTCGAGCTTTTGCATACGCGTCGGCTTTCGTTTGCGCCAGTGGTGAATCGCGACGGCGTGCTTGTTGGAGCAATGACCAAAAAAGGGGTGCTTCGATCGTTTATTTATAAGCCAGCTGTGAATTCACATGGGAAGCTGATGACTGCGGTTGCGGTTGGGATTAATCGCGACGTGGAAGCTCGCGTTCGTCGTTTAATGGAAATTGGGGTGGATGTGATTGTTCTTGATACCGCGCATGGTCATCAAAAGCGCATGCTCGAAAGCATTAAACTTGCTCGGCAAATCTTGGGGCCGTATCGACCCCTGGTTGCAGGAAATATCGCAAGCGAGCAGGCGGCGTCAGATTTTATCGACGCTGGTGCCTCAATTCTCAAGGTTGGGATTGGGCCTGGGGCAATGTGTACCACACGCATGATGACCGGCGTTGGGCGTCCGCAATTTACGAATGTCTATCAACTTTCTAAAGTCGCACGAAATAAAGGTGCCTATGTTTGGGCAGATGGAGGGATCAAACATCCGCGGGATGTATCGCTTGCAATTGCGGCAGGAGCGTCGTGCGCATTTTTTGGATCGTGGTGGGCCGGAACGTATGAAAGTCCTGCGGATATGCAAGTTGATGAGCAAGGGCGCCAATATAAAGAAAATTATGGCATGGCCTCTCATCGAGCGGTCGTGAATCGTAATGAGAAGCTCGACGCCTACGAAGTTGCTAAGCGCGAATTCTTTGAAGAGGGAATTAGCCAATCTCGCATGTATTTGAAAGATCGGGAAAAAAGCGCAGAAGATATTTTGGATCGGATTACTGCCGGACTTCGAAGCACGTGCACGTATATGGGCGCCATGAACCTCGAGGATCTGCACAAAAATGCGATTGTGGGCGTACAAACGAATGCAGGATATCGCGAGGGCCAGGCATATTCGAATGGTTGGTAGCATGACGCTCTTGACAGGATGTGAAAAGTGATTGCGCAATCGAGGATAATCTGCGACAATAGGCTTGTTTTGAAATTAACGACAAAAATTATGTCATGTCAAACATGTGCATGTGGTTCAGACAATGTTACGAAATTGGAAAATGGTAACTGCCAGTGCCAAGATTGCATGGCAGAATACGAATGCCAGTGTGGTGACGAAGCTGTTGCAGAAGAAGCTCCAGAAGTTGTGGGTGAAGAAGCTCCAACCGTCTAGTTCAAATATAAAACAGGGCTTCGGCCCTGTTTTGTTGTCCCTGTGTCATTGCGAGCCCGAAGGGCGAAGCAATCTATCCGATTAGATTGCTTCGTCGCTGATTATCATAGAGCTCCTCGCAATGACACAAAAGAGAGGATTCAAATATCGCCCACCGCAGGAGTTTGATCATTGACGCTGACGGGGATTTATGATGAAATTTTGCCGTTCAAGCGATGGAAAGCGGTGAAAATCCGCTGCTGTCTTTTCGCAACGGTAAAGAATGTCTTCCGTCTGAAGCATGTTTGAAGCCCGGTCTTTCGCTTTGGATATAAAAATAGCGCCTCGAAAAGGGCGCTATTTTTTATTGAACGAGGTGTGAGGCTGGGAATGAGTAAACCGCGGTTGCGGTGCTGAAAAGAATTGTGCGTGACGCTTCGCGCACCGTGAAGCTAATGGCATTGCCAAGTTCTGCGGCGGTATATTGGGCAACCAAGGTGCCGTCTTTTTTGTATACGATTACACGAGATTCACCCGCATCGAGAATATAGAGGTAATCGGTTCCAACCGTTGTCCAAATTTCACGTGGGTTCTTAAGCGCTGGTTCCAACGTCCCAAGAGGAAAGCTCACTTCACGACCGGATGTGAACCGCACAATGCCCGCGCTTGTGAGCACAAAGACGTCGCCGTCAATCGTGAGATCGCGCGCATTGGCCAGGCTCGAGTTCTTGGTGATGATCCAATTGGTGCCTGCGTCATACCCTTCTCCTTGTGGTCGCATCTTAATGATCTGCTCGGCACTCGAGTTCAAAACGTAGAGATTGTCGTTGTAGAGCGTAATCGCGTCAATCGCCTGCAAATTAGGTGCGCCACTGGTAACAGGATTGATGGTTTTATTGGTTGGATCAATTTTGCCAAGATTACGCGTCGGGTCTACAAACAAAAGATTGCTTCCTGATCCGGTTGCGCGAACTGGGTAGCCGATGCTTCCATTTGTGGTGGTGATTGGCTCGAAAACTAAGGATAACTCATTGAGACGATAAAGCTCGCTCGCGGACGTTATGCCATAAACTACGTCACCAGCTTCCGATGAGAGCACAAATTGTTTTGTGGCGTCTTGCACGCCCATATCCGCAAGGAGCGTTTGCGTTACAGGGGTTGATTGGCGAATGGAATCAAGAATAGTTTGAATTTGAGATTCGTATTCTGCTTTGCGAGTTTTTTGGGCGTCCGTGCCAGTGGGGAGCGATGCAAGAAGGGTTGTAGCGTCATTCAAGAGTGTTCGCGCTTGCGCAGTATCGTCGTAGATGAGGCGTGCTTCGGCTTCATCGGTTTTCTCATCAATACGCGTTGCAATCACCTCGAATGCTTCATCGGCTTTTTTGAGGTCTTTTTGATGATGCAGATAATTGGCGCCTCCAATTAAAATGAGCAGCGTCACGAGCGCGCCTGCCGCAAGATAGCGACTGCGGGGAGGAAGATATTTGATGCGTTTCCAGAATTTACTGAGTTTTTCCTTGAGTGCATCTTTTCGTTCTCGGTCGCGAACAAGCTTATAAATTGCTTTGAATGCAATGGCAATCCCTCGAATAAGAAATCGCAATCCTGCCAAAATCAGCACGAAAATGAGGGCAATGAGTTTTACAATGATTTGAAGAATGAAAATGAGCGTACTTTTTGCTCCGCGAGAACTGGAAGAGGGGAAGAGCTTGAGGAGCGGGGCCGTAAGTTTTTCAATGGATTTTCGAATATTGGGAGTTTGTTCACCAAGAATTGAGGCGGTTTTGTTTTGAGTTTCACTGAACTGATCGAGCGACGTTATAGGATTTTCTTTCATGGGTGGCCCAGATGGCACAAGATCCGCTACTTGAAACGTAACTCCACCGTAGGATTCGCCAAAACTCACATGTTGCTGGATGCGTTTCAGTGCACCCGATGGGGGAAGTGTAACAAGAATTTCTTGCAAATCTTGCAAGGTGCACTCGCGAGCCGGAACGCGTGTTGCCAAATAGAAGATGTCGCCCGCATTCATTTCGCCGTCGAGCACGGTTAAAAATGGTTTTTGCCAATTGCGCTCCTCGGGTGGCTCGAATTGCTCATCGAGTTCGTAGATCACGAAACGCTTTTTGCCGGTTTGATGCATGAAAAGCGTCATGAGCTTTCCACTGCCTGACAAATAAATCTGACGGTTAGCCACAATCCCAATCACTGAGTGAAATTCTGTGAGCGACATGGGAGTATTCTGGGACATAAATTGCCCCAAATCCTCGTTAATGAACTGGAGAGCTTGCTCGAAGCGTCGGGCAGGATTGGCTTCCCCTTGCATGTCTTGCGCAAGTTTTGCAAGCCCTTCATTGATGATTTCCGCAATGCGCTCACGCTTTTCATCGGGTTTCCCTAAGATGCGTGTTAATCCAAAAACAGAACCAGTTCCATTTGCCAGGGGGAGAAGCGTGGTTTTGAGCACGCAATTTGGCTTTTCTGGTTGAGAGTTCTGTTCTGCGGACTTGATGGTGAGCTCGGACATAGCAGTGTTTGCCCTTTACGGATTTGCGGTTCCATTTTACACTAATTGTATCTCGTGCAATAGGGGGTGGCGAGGAGCTTGAACACTATTTGTACTCTCCTATGTCAAAACAAGTAAAAGAGGAGTTGGAACTCCCGGAATCGGTCATGCAAACCTCAGCGGATTTTCGGCTTGAGCAACTCTTTGGGTCAACCACGCGCGTGCGACTTTTACGCTTGCTCTTGGAGCATACGGATCGTTCATTTTATGTGCGAGAACTCACGCGTCGCATTGATGCGCAACTGAACTCCGTGCGTCGAGAATTGCAGAATTTAATCGATATTGGAATCATTTTGGAAGTAGAAGGCACGATTCTGCCAAATGAAAAAAAAGATGGGTCTGGCAAATCTGCAGATAAGAAAAAGTACTACAAGGCCAATACGGATTTTGCCTTTTTTGAAGAGCTCCGCGGGATCATGAAAAAATCCTCAGTTCTCATGCACAAGCAACTTGTTCAAGACCTCAAGGCACATGGTCGACTTGATCTTCTTTTACTCACAGGCCAGTTTATTGATGCAAAGAATGTGCCAACCGATGTACTTGTTGTGGGAACGCTCGACACGAAAAAATTACAAAAAGATATTGAAACATTTGAAGCTCAAATTGGGCATGAGGTCAATTATACCTATATGCCTCGGGAGGAATTCGTGTACCGCAAAGAAGTGAAGGATCGATTTCTATCCTCGATCTTGCAGGCTGAACACGTTCTACTCGTAAATGAAATCGACGAAAAAATATGATGCTCTATCTAAACGGTTCTGATATTGCGCATTTAACCCTTGGATGTAAAGAAAACGAGGGCACATGGCAATTTGAATCGTTTGATGTTTCGCCTGAGCAATTTTTGAAAACGATCGATGGATTTTTGCATGCACAACAGAAATCGATTGAAGACGTCGAATCCATCTTCATCGTGGTGGGGCCGGGATCTGCCACGTCTTTGCGTGCCTCAATCTCGATTGCAAATACCTGGCACTTTGTTCGCAAAATTGCGCTTCACGGGATTGAGAAAACCGCTGAACAATCCGATGAAGATGCGTTGAACACATATACGCAAAAAGAACAGGGTAGCGCTGAACACCAAATATATTTAGAACCAAAATATAGCCAAGGGCCACAAATTACTGCGTCCAATAAGGACCAGTTAGGACGCCCTATGGCTTCTAATTCTTAATCGATTTATTTATGCCAGATTACGTTGACGTGCTCCGAGCCACATTCGTGGACTTGTGGGCATCCGCAATCGAGATTTTGCCTCGCATCGTTCTTGCAATCGTTATTTTTCTTCTTGGCCTTCTCATTGCGAGCGTTCTAGAAACAGCTATTATTCGTCTTTCCAAAATGCTCAAGTTGGATGAACTCTTAGAAAAACTTGAGATTCGCCAAATTTTCAACCGCATTGGGCTCAATATGGACTTTGGCGTCATTTTGGGCTGGATTGCAAAGTGGTTTGTGATTATCCTTGCCTTGATTATTGGCGCGGACACCTTGGGATGGGATGAGATTACGCTTTTCCTCACAAACGTTGTTTCCTATATTCCAAGCGTTCTCATTGCCGTCATCATTATGTTGGTTGGGTTGGTGCTTGGAAACGTAGTGCAGAAAGTGGTGAGTGCTTCGCTTGAAGCTGCGAAAATGATGAGCGCCGGGTTTATTTCGGGCATTGCCAAGTGGTCCATCATTGTTTTTAGCATTATGGCAGCGCTTGTGCAGTTGGGGATTGCCGAATCGCTCATTGAAACGCTTTTCACAGGATTTGTTGCAATGATTGCGATTGCTGGCGGTTTGGCATTTGGACTTGGCGGAAAAGATCATGCAGCGCGCATGCTCGATTACATCAAGAAAGATTTAACCTCAAAGGATCAGCAATAGGTTCTTGACAAGAAAGGCCCGACATCGGGCCTTTTATGATAGAATGATAGAAATTAACGTTTCAAATATGAGAGAAATTCCATCAGGTCCTGGGGAGCAGGAGGCCGAGAAATTCGTCGCCCCAAAATCAGAAGAATATCGTGCACAAGAAGATGCATGGTCAAATATGCGAGAAGGTTTACAAGGGCGTGAAAGAGATCTTGCTGAGAACGAAGCATATCGTGCGCATATGTTGGCTTATCATGAGCGTGGAAAAGAATATCAGGAAGCAGTTGAGCAGTTAGCTAGCGAAGTAATTGATAAACTCAAGAGCGTTTTATCGGAAATTCAAAATGAGGAATATCGTGCATTTCTTGAACGTGTACTAACAGATCTATCGAAAAAACCAGCAGAAAGGAAAAATGCCGGGGATAGAATAGTTGAGAATATCGCCTTTGAGAATTGCCCGCTCTATACAGGGGATATTGGCATTGGAGAAGGGGATGAGGAGACAAAGAAGCTCAAACACGATACCCATCTTGTGCTCGAAGTTCTAGCAGATACAAGACAAAAAATAAAAGAAGTACTCAAGCTAGAGGATTAGAAAAACCGCCCTTCACGGGGCGGTTTTATATTTGTTTTTCTACGGCGTCGATATTGGATGGCAATAGCACGTGCACTGGCCAAATACGCCACAATGGCGTGAATTTGTGATTTGGCAAGCGCCGGCCACCACATCTCCGTCTTCCACTTCCGTATCCCATTTACATTCACCGGTCATGGGTGTGCTTTCATTGAGTTCGCACGCAAAGGCACAGCTGTCTGCAGATGCATAGGGGATCGTGGGAGGATTACAAACAGATGTTTGGAACAGTGCCCATTCTTCGCAAATACGACCATCTGCGAAGACGCAATACCCAGCGTCACCCTCGGGAGATTTCAAATTCGTTGAATTGCCTCCAAGCGTTGCGCAATTGGTGGATGCAGGATTGGCCATAGCAACTGGTGCTACTTCCTCGACAACTTTTGTAATCATTTTTGCCCAGAGTTTCATTTCACCCAACTGGCCGGTTTTCAGTTGTCCTTGAACAATCACCCTGTCGCTGTCTTTCAATGCTGTTACATCAAGATCGGGCCATTGCTCGCTTTCAAGAATCATATCGCCATAAAGCGTTTTGATTTTGCTCTCTCCGTCGGTAAGGACAAAACACTTGCCAACGCAGGTTTCCATTTCTCCAATCGTTCCAACAATCTCCATTTCGATGTTTTGAACTGGAGCTGCGAGCACTTCGGCAAGAGGAATCTGTGTCTCGTCACCCTTGAGTTCACCGCAAATTACTTTGACGAACACTTCAGGTACATCAGCGTTCTCGAGGATTTCGGAAACTTCAGATGCGACTGAACACACAATTAGTCCAGCCTGGTATCCTTCAACATTCAAGAGCGTACCGTTTGCAACGTTTTGCAAATTCGGTTGAAATCCTTTTTGCGCCAGGTAGGTTTTTACGCCAGCGAGTTGGTTCATAGTCACGGTGGCGCTCTTGGTCATTTTTCCCTCAAGGGTAATGGCCTCGATTTTCCCACCGCGCTCAATATTCCACGCAAGCGAATTATCCTTTACAGCGCTCCATTCAGCTGGAACCGTGGTTCCAAGCTCCTCCAAAAGCACAACGGTCGGGGTTTTCGGTTCCTCCGAAATCACTGGTGTTTCTTCAACCGGGATATTGGCTGGGTTTGTCATGGAAAGATACAGCCCACCAAAAATAACCACGACCGAGAGAATCACCAAGGAAATATAGTGTTTCGTTCTCATAAGACTGGGATAATGCTTAAGTACAAACAGTTTATCGGCTACAGCGTGGGATGCAAGAAGTTATGAACAGGGAGGAATAGGAACTTGTCTTAAAGAAAGAATTCATCCGTATCCCAATCGATCACATTATTTGCGATGTATTCCTTGATTCGATTCAAATCTTCATCATCGCGAACGATGTGTTCGTAGAAGCGAGGTTGCCAATCGAACGTGATTTCAGGGAATGCTTGATGTATCTCTTTTGAACAGGATGATTTAAACGCTCGAATAATTGCAGAAAGCGATCCGGATTTGGGAGAAATGAACGAATATCGATTCGTCGTAGGGACGTTGCGTGCAACGTCCATTGAATTGATTTCGTTGCGAATTTCAATAATTCCGTGAAAATGATTTGGCATCACAACGAAATCATGCAGAATAACGTTGTTTCGGTGTTTTGAGATTGTTGGCCAATTATTTTCAACAATGGTTCCGATATCGGAGATCGCCATGATTTGATTTGAGATATTTCCAAAAAATTGTTCACGATTTTTCGTGCAAAATGTAACAAAATAGATTGCATCTTGTGAATAATCAAAATGAGGAAGTCGCATCGTTCGTTTCATAATGATTTCATTTTACCTCAAGATCGCTGTTGATTTCACGGACGTTGCACGCAACGTCCCTACGCGATATGCATCGTTCGCGCCTCGCTTCCAACCCGTTCGAATCCCTATTACAAAACAATCCCTCATAGCTCAACAACGTTGAGCGACGAGGGATGGTTCCCGGACAGGGATTCGAACCCCGATTCTCAGTGCCAGAGACTGATGTCCTGCCCTTAGACGATCCGGGAATAAATGTGGCGGAATCATAACGTAAAAAGAGGGGATTGTCAATGAAATACGATCTGTTCATTTTGTTCGATTTGAGCAATAATATCCAGCAGATTAATCAAAATGTAAAAATGAAATTATGGAATATCTATCGCTTTTCATTTTTTCACCCATCGTCGCTTTTTTTATTCACCTATTTATCGCGATTAAAAAGAAATATCCGATGAATTGGTGCCTTGTTTGGCCGATTCTTCTAGGAATATTTGCTGGGTTGGTCTATGGGTTTGGGCAAGGCACCTCTGGAGCAGTAGCCGGGATTGCTATGGGAACACTCATGGTTCTTGCTGTTGAAGGGATGATTATGTTTATTGCAACACTGATTGTCCGATGGAGGAAACGGTGTTCTTCGGGATTTGTGATTGTATTTATTTTCTCGATGATTGGGGTATTTTTCTTCTTGAGGATTATTGATATGACATTCATTACAACGCGCGAAACAGGCGAAAAAGGAAACGCCTGGGTGCATTCGCAATATCCTGATTGGCGGATTCTCGATTGATCCCCTCGGCTGATATCCGTCGTTCAGATCTGCTGTAATCTCCTCACTATGTTTCTACGAAAAAAAGATTATCTCATGCTCTTTACGGTTGTCCTGGGTATGGTTATCTTTATAGAACCTTTTATTTTCGTTGCGGCACCGCATAGTTATTTTGCCCAAGTTATTCTTTTAAGCTACATGACGCCGTCGCTTGTCATCCTCGCCGTTTACATGGGGAATCCTTTGCCAACACTAAGCGTGCCGGTTATTCTTAATACGATTTTTCTTTACGTATCCCTTGGCCTCATCGTTTATTATGCTGCGCTATCCTTGCATCAACTCAGAAAACAGATGAGAAAAAATAAGTAGAATCCCTGTCCGGGAACCAAAAAAAATCATGAACACCCGTTCGTGATTTTTTATTTTGCGCGAGAAATTATGCTATAATTCCTTCGTGCAAAAACGGAGGAAGAAAATTCCCTATCGCAGAATTCTTGCGATGGTTTGGCCATCCATGAAACCCTCATGGAAATTTTTGCCATTGTTTTTTATTGGTGCATTTATTCTTGCCGCGTTTGCGGTTTCCGAACCATATCTTTATGGCTCGATTATCGACACAGTTCTCAATGCCGTGGGGCAGGGGCTGACTCTTAAAACCGGATTTGCGCAAGTCATCCCGTTCCTTATTATTTGGGGTGGAATCGTGATTGGAGAAACGAGCCTTGCGGCGCTTTATAATTATTATTCTTGGTTTTTCTCTCATCGCGTTTCTGGGACATTTGTTCAATCGCTGTACGCAAAGTTGCTCGAGCTTGATATCTCTCGATTTCGTTCTCAACGATCTGGTTCGATGTTTCGACGCATGGATAATGCCTGGGATGGGCTTTGGCATATCCAATATGCCATCATCGGTACGTATTTTATTGAGGGCATGCGATTTTTGCTTGCTTTATCCGTAGGATTTTATATTAATTGGCAACTCGCGCTCGTTTCTTTCATCCCAATGCCAATCGTGATTGGTTTAGCAATCCTCAATTTGCGCGCCAATGCTGAGCAGCAAGATAAGGTTTCAAAGTTTTGGGAAAAAATTTATGGGCGAGTTGGCGACGTATTTGCAAATATTGCGAGCATAAAAAATTTCGTGCTTGAGCGAAAGGAAATTGCGAAGTTTGCGGCGCTCTATCGTCAGGCGCTTCGCAATCAAATGGGCGTCAGTCGTCGATGGTCCTTGGTGGAAACCGGATACGGGAGCACGTTTATTTTGGGTCGCCTTGTTATTTTTATTTTGGGATCCTACTTGGTCCTAAAAGGAGAGGCGACGGTTGGAACGCTTGTGATGTTTTTGGGATTCACCAATTTTCTTTTTTCATCTGTTGCGCGACTTTCGAGCTCCTTCCCAGAAATTTCGCGTGCGTTTTCTAATTTGAATCGCGTGCTCGATGATTGGGAAAAGATTCCGCTCATTCAAGATCCTGAAAAACCAACTCGGCTGAAATCCGTTATTGGGCGAGTGGAATTCAATGATTTATCGTTTGGCTATCTCAAGGGCGTACCGATTCTGCGTGATGTGTCATTCACCATTCCTGACGGGCAAACCTATGCGATTGTTGGTGCATCGGGATCAGGAAAATCAACCTTGGCACAAATGCTTCTGCGATTCTACGATCCCTGGGAAGGGGAAATCACCATCGACGGTGTTCCGATTCGTGAGCTATCGCTTGATAATTTGCGCAAGAATGTCGGACTCGTGATGCAAGAAAATTTGCTCTTCCACGATTCTATTTTGCAAAATATCCGCTTGGCAAAACCGAGTGCCTCGGAAAAAGAAGTTGTGGAGGCTGCAAAGCGTGCGCAAGCGCATGAATTTATCTCCAAACTCAAGAAGGGCTATCACACCGTGGTGGGCGAGCGCGGCGTAAAACTCTCTGGCGGAGAAAAACAGCGCATTGCCTTGGCCCGCGTATTGCTCGCCAATCCTCCAATCCTTGTGCTCGACGAAGCAACAAGTGCGCTTGATTCAAAAACAGAGCATTTGCTTCAGGGTGCACTCAAAGAAGTCATGAAGGGCCGAACGTCGCTTGTGATTGCGCACCGACTCTCGACGATTATGGAGGCTGATCAGATTCTTGTGATGGACAAAGGACGCGTTGTTGCGAGTGGCACACATGCACAACTCCTCACGAGCAATGCACTCTACAAACAGTACTGGGAAATCCAGGCCGGAGGGTACGAAAAATAGGGGTCTTCCCAAACCAAAAACCCATGATAGAATACCCGCATGATTCCCGTAGTACTTCAAAGCGGAGAGGATCGACGACGACTTGTCTCAAAGGCGGTCGAATCATTGGGCGACCCATTTTTTGATCGTCTCAAAAATGCCAGAAGCGTTTTTGTGAAAGTTGATTTGTCACATCACGAACGTCAGCTTGCTTCCACCCATGTCGATGCGGTGCGTGGACTCCTGGACGTCATTTTTTTGCATGCTCGACCCGAGGTGATGGTGGGCGACGGGGGATTTACCGGGACGGTTGCAGCGTTTCGAAATTTTGGCTTTGACCGATTGGTGGAAGAATATCCGCATACCTCGCTTGTGGATTTGAATGCCGATGAGTTTGTGGAGGGAAGTGTTTTGCGCGCTGATGGTTCTGTGATCCCGATTCATCGTTCGCGCATGGCGTCTCAAGCCGATTTGCGCATCTCGCTTGCACCCATGAAAATCCATCGCGAATATGGGGTGGCACTCACGGTCCTCAATTGGGTGTTGGGCACGTGGATTGTCCCGCCTCGTGTGAGTCCGCGCGGGCTCGTATACGCGCGCTCGCCATGGCTTTCTGATGGCATGGCATCCGCACATCGGTCGTTTATGGAACTCTGGCGTCAGTGTCCGTGTGACGTGGGGATTATTGATGGAATCGACGCAATGGAAGGTGATGGCCCACTTGATGGCACGCCACTCGCATTTGACGCGGTGCTTGCGGGCATGGACCCGGTTGCTGTTGATGCGATTGGGAGCGCAATGATGGATATTGAGCCAGAGCAAATTCCTTACTTAGCATTTTGCGATCAAGAACGATTGGGAACGATTTCACTGGGGCACATCAATATTCCACCCATTGAACTTTTGCAGCGAAAATATCATTTTGCCCGCCCGATTGGGTTTGAGGAAAACTTGGCGAGCGGTTTTATTGTATAATGTTTCCACTATGTCAGTTGCAATTTTTCCAGGACGCTTTGAACCATTCCACAACGGGCATTTGCTTGTTGTGCAAGGAATGGTAAAAACCGGCAATCGCGTGATCATTCCCATTTGCCGTGATCCGAAAATAAAACATGTGTTCACCGAAGAAGAAGTGCGTGAAATGATTTCTTCTGCATTACTCGCCGAGGATATTCTGGACGCCGATATTGTGGTGGTTGAAGATATGTCCACCGATGCCCAATGGGTGGATCGCATTTTGGAAGCCGCAGGTCGCCCGGCCGATGCAGTGGTATGGAGTGGCAACGAAGCGGTGCGAAAGATTTGCGAGGAAAATCACGTGGCGACAAAAAAGATTGTGCCTGTGCCAGGCATCGATACACACGAGATTCGAAAATGGATTGAAGCGGGCGATGAGAAATGGCGCGACAAGGTGCCCGACGACGTGGCACAAATCATTCGACGACGATTTGCTTCATAAAAAAAGAGGCCACCTTGCCGGAAACAAGGTGGCTAGTGCGTTGATGCTCAGTTCCATGCCCCGTCCTGGATGACGGTTTTGCTGATCACGAATCCCGAGGGAAGATGGCGTTTCGGGTGCGCGTGGCGTTGCCGACGAGCGCGAGGCTTCCATCCCCAGTGCGGGAAGCGACCAGGGCAGTAGAACTTTTTGTGAGCTGTGCAAGGGGCGAGTCCCCCGGCGCCAAAGTGTACGTTCACGATGTCTCCTTAGACTCGCTACTCGGTAGCGAGGAGGAGCCACCTGCCGGGGCGGCAACTCGTTTCCGGAGAGGAGAGAGGTGATCTTGTCACCATCGTGAATAAGCACTTATCAACGCGCCAATATTCTAGCGGAAAGACGCAATTCTTTGCAAGTAGGGACGTTGCGTGCAACGTCCATTTATAATATTTGACCGTTCGGCCCTTGTTCGGGTATTATCATGGAGTCCTGACTTAGATCCCACCCCCTAGTGATAGGCGTATTGTGGGAAATTTATTATATGGATCAAAAATTCAAACTCGTCGCACCCTGGAAACCAGCTGGGGACCAACCCGAAGCCATTGAGAAATTAACCGATGGCATTCTTTCGGGTGCGCAAAAACAAACGCTTCTTGGCGTCACTGGGTCTGGTAAAACCTTCACGATTGCCAATGTGATTGCAAAAACCCAGAAGCCAACGCTCATTATTGCGCCAAATAAAACGCTCGCAGCTCAGCTCTGCCAAGAATTCCGCGCCTTCTTCCCAGAAAACGTGGTCGAATATTTCGTTTCCTACTACGACTACTACCAGCCAGAGGCGTATATGCCGGTAACGGATACCTACATCGAAAAGGAATCACAGATCAACGAAGAAATTGATCGTCTGCGTCACGCAGCAACGCAAGCGCTGCTCACACGCAAAGACGTCATTATCGTTGCCTCGGTTTCGTGCATTTACAGTTTGGGGTCGCCTGAGGAATATGAAAAAAGGATGTTCCGCGTCAAAAAGGGCGATCCACTCGATCGCCAGGATTTTATTCGTCGACTTGTGGCGCTCTATTATGAGCGAACGAACGCCGATGTGGGTCGCGGGCAATTCCGCGCCATGGGAGATGTGCTCGAAATCATTCCAAAAGCAGGAAATGGCACGGAAGATCGAGGCGATGAAAAAATGACCATGTATCGTGTGCTCCTTGAAAACGGTCGCGTGCAAGAAATATTGGCGCTCGATCCGGTTACACGCACCATCAAAGAACACATGACGGACTTGTGGATTTTCCCGGCTAAACATTATGTCGTGTCTGAACAGGAATCCGCTCGCGCGCTTGGGGCAATCGAGACTGAACTGAAAGACCGTCTTGCAGAACTCGAGAAGAACGGAAATGTGCTCGAATACGAGCGCCTCTCTCGTCGTACACGGTTTGATTTGGAAATGATTCGCAATTTGGGTTATTGCAGTGGAATTGAAAATTATTCGCGTCATTTTGACGGACGCAAACCAGGTGAGCCACCGTTTACGCTTCTCTCGTATTTCCCAGAAGGATTTTTGACCGTGATTGATGAGTCGCACGTCACCGTGCCTCAAATTCATGGCATGTATTTTGGCGATAAGGCGCGAAAAGATACGCTTGTGCAACATGGATTCCGATTGCCATCTGCCAAAGATAATCGTCCGCTCACGTTTGATGAATTTGAAGCGCGCACGAATCAAACGATTTATGTGTCTGCAACCCCAGCCGATTTCGAGCGCACAAAGTCTGACGTGATTGTTGAACAAATTGTGCGTCCAACCGGGCTTATCGATCCAAAAACCACGATTTGTCCGGTCACAGCAGATGGAGAGTATCCGGGTCAGATTTTTGATTTGATCGAACGCATCAAAGACCGCGTATCCAAAAATGAGCGAACGCTTGTGACAACGCTCACCAAAAAAATGGCCGAGGATTTGAAGCTCTATCTTGAGGAACAGCACGTCAAAGTCAATTACATCCATTCCGATGTCGAGACCTTGAAACGCATCGAAATTTTGCAGGATCTTCGCAAAGGCGTTTATGACGTCCTTGTTGGCGTGAACTTATTGCGTGAAGGACTCGACTTGCCAGAAGTTTCCCTTGTGGCAATTCTCGACGCCGATAAAGAAGGATTTTTGCGATCAGAAACGTCGCTTATTCAAACCATTGGTCGCGCTGCACGAAACTTGCACGGCGAAGTATTGCTCTACGCCGATCACATGACCGGATCGCTTACACGTGCCTTGAAGGAAACCGATCGACGTCGCGCCAAGCAAGTTGAATTCAATACAACGCATGGCATCACGCCAAAAGGAATTGAAAAAGCCATCCGAAATCTTGAGGTCGAGGCCGAGCAAGTTGATGATCACCGCTATGACGCGTTGCTTGCGCTTGATTTGCAACTCACAGTATCGCCCGAAGATAAAATGCGCGTGATTGCGGAAAAAGAAGAGGAAATGAGCAAGGCCGCGTCGGAGTTACGTTTTGAAACCGCGGCGCGCATTCGCGACGAAATCGAGGCACTCAAAAAAGAATAATATGCAAAACGAAATCATCATTCGCGGGGCACGAGAGCACAATCTCAAAAATATCAACGTCACCTTGCCTCGCAATAAACTCATTTGCTTCACCGGCCTTTCGGGATCGGGCAAATCTTCGTTGGCGTTTGACACAATCTTTGCCGAAGGGCAGCGACGCTATATTGAATCTTTGTCGGCATATGCTCGACAATTCTTGGGGCAAATGCAAAAACCTGATGTCGACGAAATCGAAGGGCTCTCGCCTGCAATTTCGATTGACCAAAAAGCACATAGTCGAAATCCGCGTTCAACCGTGGCAACGGTCACGGAGATTTATGATTATTTGCGTGTTTTGTATGCTCGCATTGGCGTGCCATTTTGTCCTAAGTGCGATTCCAAAATCGAAAAGCTCACGGTGGATGAAATCGTGGACTTTGTATTAGCGCACGATCAAAAAAAGAAACTCCGCCTCGATGCAACGGTTGCGGTTTTGGCTCCTGCGGTGCGTGGACGCAAAGGGGATTACTATCAACTTTTGTACGATTTTTATAATCGCGGATTCAATCAAGTGCGCATTGACGGAAAAATGTGGAAACTCTCCGAGCGCGTGAGTTTGTCACGCTATCAACAGCACACCATCGAAATTGTGATGGACCGCATTCCAGCTGCCATGCTCCAGACGCCAACCAAAGAACAGCGCGAGCGTTTGAGTGAAGCCATTGAACAAGCTATTCGCATTGGCGAAGACGTGGTCACGATTGTGTTTTCTGATGGCGTTGAGCAAACGTTTTCCACCAAATATAGCTGTACGGCTTGTGGATTTTCGTTCCCCGAAATTGAGCCACGCCTTTTTTCATTCAATTCGCCTTACGGCGCATGTCCCGCATGCGATGGACTTGGCACAAAAGATTTATTCTCGGAAGACGAGTGTGAAACGTGTCATGGTGTGCGCTTGCGCCCTGAGGCCTTGAGCGTGCGCATTGGCGGGAAAAATATTGTCGATGTCGTGCATCTCACGATTACAAATGCTGCGGAGTTTTTGCTAGAACTTGAACTCAGCGATCGCGAAAAAGAAATCGCCTCAACGGTTCTCAAAGAAATTGAAAATCGCCTCACCTTCATGCTCGACGTTGGCCTCCACTATTTGACACTCGATCGTCATGCCGGTTCACTCTCGGGTGGAGAAGCGCAACGCATTCGTTTGGCTTCGCAAATCGGTTCGCGATTAGTGGGGGCGCTCTACGTGCTCGATGAGCCAACGATTGGCCTTCACCAAAAAGATAATGAACAGCTCATTCGCACGCTCGAAGGTCTGCGCGATCTTGGCAATACCGTGATCGTTGTCGAGCACGATGAAGATACAATTCGCCGATCGGATTATATGCTCGAGATTGGTCCGGGCGCTGGTGTGCATGGTGGGCATGTGGTTGCAGAAGGAGCTACGCCCGATATTTTCCAGAATAAGAATTCAAAAACCGCTGCGTACTTGCGAGGCGACCTTAAAATTGAGGTACCAAAAAAGCGTCGCAAAATTGGACCGGATACCCTCAAGATCAAAGGTGCTCGCGCGCACAATCTCAAAAATATCGATGTGGAAATTCCGCTTCGACGATTTGTATGTGTGACCGGCGTTTCCGGTTCTGGGAAATCGAGTTTGGTGTTGGACGTTTTGTACGGCGCGCTGGCCAAGAAACTCTATGCGACGAAAGCAAAACCAGGCGAGCACGATTTGCTTTTGGGAACTGAATATCTCGATAAGGTGATTCTCATGGACCAATCCGCGATTGGCCGATCGTCTCGTAGCAATCCAGCAACCTATACGGGCGCCTGGGGACCGATTCGCGAATTATTCGCCGCAACCGAGGAGGCACGATTCCGCGGATATAAATCTGGTCGATTCAGCTTCAACCGTCCAGGCGGACGATGTGAACACTGTGAAGGCCATGGCGAACTTGCCATTGAAATGCACTTTTTGCCAACGGTTTATGTGCCGTGTGATGTGTGCAAAGGCAAACGCTTCAGTCGAGAAACGCTCGAAGTACTCTGGAACGGAAAAAATGTGCACGAGGTTTTGGAGCTCACCATTGAAGAAGCAGCGGAATTCTTCAAAGACGTTCCAATGGTTTACGATAAATTGCATACGCTAAACGATGTAGGGCTTGGCTACTTGAAACTCGGCCAGCCAGCGCCAACGCTCTCTGGCGGGGAAGCACAACGTGTAAAACTCGCATCCGAACTGTCTAAACGCCAAACCGGTCGCACACTCTACATCCTCGACGAACCAACAACCGGACTTCACTTTGAAGATGTGAAACAATTGCTTGGCGTTTTACATCGTCTTGTGGAAAAAGGAAATTCGGTCATCGTGATCGAACACAACCTCGACGTCATCAAAACGGCGGATTGGATTATTGATCTTGGACCTGATGGTGGCGACGGAGGCGGGGAAGTTGTGGCAATCGGGACGCCAGAAGAAGTGGCGCGCAAAAAAGGAAGTCACACGGGCCACTATTTGAAGCGCATGCTCTAATATGATTCCCGCCGAAATCAAAATCAAAAATAAAGAATTACCAGATTGCCCAGGCGTATATTTTTTCAAAGACGCCACTGGCACGATTTTGTATATCGGCAAGGCCACATCGCTTGTGCGACGCGTGGGATCGTATTTTGCCAAAGCGCATAATGCGCGCCTCACCGAACTTGTCTCAAAGATTCGTCGGATTGATTACATTGAAACCGAAACCGTGCTCGAGGCGCTTGTGCTTGAGGCAAATCAAATTAAGGCGCACATGCCTGCGTACAATATTTTGGAAAAAGACGATAAGAGTTTCCAATATCTTGTGATCACAAATGAAACGTATCCAAAACCAGTCGTTGTGCGTGGAAAAGATCTGGAAGCCGAGGGCATTAAACCGTTTGATCGCGTGCTGTCGCAAGAAACCAAGAAAAAATATCTGGCCGTCTATGGGCCGTATACAAGCGGGCTGGCTTTGCGTCGAACCTTACAGTTTTTGCGCCGCATGATTCCGTGGAGCACCTGCGTGCCGGGCCAAGGTCGCCCGTGTTTTTACCGTCAGATTGGACTCTGCCCGGGCGCGTGCACTGGCGAGATTACAAAATCGGAATACAAAAAATCGATTCGACGTTTGATGTGGTTTTTTTCAGGGCACACGCAAACGCTTATCCGCCATTTGAAAAAAGAGATGCAAGACGCATCACAGAAAAAGCAATTCGAACGCGCGGCAAATTATCGCGATATGATTTTTGCGTTTGAGCATGTGCACGACGTGGCGTTCATCACCAAAGAAGATTTGGAATTACCGTTTGCGCCACAACCAAAAAGTTCACTCGATTTGATGGGACGCATTGAGGCCTACGATATCAGCAATATTTCCGGCACCTCGGCAGTCGGATCAATGGTCGTGTTTCAAAATGGTCGGCCATTTAAAAATGAATATCGAAAATTCCGCATTCAAACCGTTGTGGGATCCGACGACGTTGGCATGCTCGAAGAAGTCCTTCGTCGACGTCTTTCGCGTGCGGTCTACGCAAAACAAGCATGGGCATTGCCGGTCCTCATGGTGATCGATGGTGGGGAGGGGCAAGTGAATCGTGTAGAGCGAGTGCTGCGAGAATTTGCGCTTGATATTCCCGTGATTGGAATTGCAAAAGGATTTGACCGCAAACAAGATCGACTGGTTTTTGATAAATCAAATCGGGAAATTTTAGAAATTGCCGAGCGTGGAAAAGAAATTTTTCAGCGAGCTCGCAACGGAGCGCACCGATTTGCGATTTCGTATCACCGATTATTGCGTTCAAAAAAATTTGGGTTAAAACACGAGCGGAAGCCCTAGGGTGGGCTTCCGGAGGAGGGGGAACGATGGGGAGGGCTAGTGGTGCGTACCACCGCGGGTGGTGTCCCTGGGCAGATCGCCTGGTTCCCAGCTGCCCTGCTGATCACGGGAGTGGACGTCGATCCACTTGCAGAGCTTCTGCAGGAACCTGAGGTGATAGGGGACGATCTCGTCTGCGGGGAGGTTCTGGATGTCGAACCATTCCCCGGTGGAGATTTTTTCGCTCCAGGCGTAGACGATGTGGAAGAGGTAGATGGCGTCGCCTCGCTTGCGTTCCGCGGCATTCACTTCGTCGATGAAAGCGAATTGTGGTTCTTCCTTCACGAGAAGTGCTGAGAGATCTTCACGAAGAAGACGTTGCCACATGGCGGGTAGGGGATCGTTTGGGCGCTTGGTGGTGCTGGGCACGTGGAGCTTCCCAGCATCGATGTCGCCCAAAGGTCGGCGCGTGAGGAGGATTCGAATCCTTCCTCCGTTGTCGATGTGGAGGACTGCAAGCGAGAGCATGATCTGCGGGAAGATCTTCCCGAACTCATCGAAATACCACGATGGGATGAGCCCGGTTTCGCGGATGCTCCGTCGGAGCATCGTGATGATCCGACGCGCATGCGGTTGTAGTTCGAATGCGCGACGCATGATCTTGCGATGTAGGGGGACTTCGTTCACATTCACCTCCAGAGGTCGCGCCCAATTTAGCGCGATTTTTTTGTTTGGTCAATTTGTGACGCAAACGGAAAAGGACCCCGATGGGTCCTCACGAAGATACGAGCGTGAACTAGCGAAGCTGAAGGTGCTCACGCAGATGGCCGACGACGTCGCGGTGATCGTCCAGCAGGGCGGGGAGGCGATCCATGTTCCAAAACATCATTGCCTTGGGCGGTTGGAAGCGATTCGACACGTCCACGACGTAGATGTCGTAGAAACGAGTCACGCGACCTCCTCCGGTGCAGTAGAGGCCTGTGCAGTGCCGAATATCATCGTCCAGAACAGTCAGGCCAAATGATGCTACGGGGTAGGTGAGCGTTCGGATGATGCTCGGCGGGGTGTTGGCTCCATTCAGTCGATCACTTGGCAGTCTCCATTGGTCTGCGTGTGGATCACTGATTGGTCCCCTAACGAGGTAGATGAATGCACGCGTGTCTCTGCTTTGGAGAAATGCCAGGATCACGTAGATGGATGGGATGAACGTGTCGAGCACCCTCAAGACATCATCTGTGAATCCGGCACCACTCATGTCTTTCAGATTTTCTGCGAGGAGCTTGTTGATTGTACCCAGATCGGCGGGACGCATGAGTTCCTCCAAGAAAGCCGTGCTATTGAACCGCACATATGTGAATGCGTCAATTCTTCATAAACACAAACGGGGCCGAGGGCGCCCCAGGGAGAACAAGGAGTCGATGTGATTAGATTTCATCACAGAATGACTCCAGAACTCGACGATCGATGTCCGCGAGATCGCTCGGGGGACTGATCATAGAGTAGAAATTGACCATGCGATCGACGTTCTCGATGTTTACACAACAGATGTGATAGGTGACACCATCGAGTTCGACGATGAAGTGGCGCACAGGGTCCTTCATCACACGTTGCACAACACTGAAGGGTCGCTCGCGTCTGCGGAGCTTGGCGTTCGCGGCGTCGAGTGCGGTCTTCGAGCCGTTCGGAATCTCCATCTGTTCGAATGCCCGTCCATTGTGGGGCGTGCACGGCAGATGACACTCCATATCTTGTGGCGCGATTTCGCGCAAAAGCACGAATACAGCAACATGCTTGTCTGACGGCATAAAACCTCCCGCGCAGACACATCCATTTGAACAGGGAAACAGGCGGACGTCAACTTTACTTCCGTCATCCTGAGCGTTAGCGAAGGATCTCATGATATGTCGAGAGATTCTTCACTGCGTTCAGAATGACGGAAAAGAAGAGGGTAGACTATAAAATTTCCTGCAATTGTCGTTTTTCAAATGTGATCATGTCGTTTGGCAAATCATCGACGGGAAAGAAAGAGCCGGTTGGAAATTCGGTTTCTGCAGAAACTTCGAGGTGATGCAAAAGATGCGCGTGACGTCCGCGGTCTTCATCAAATCGGATCGTGAGGAGTTTTGGTTTCTGGGGGAGGGAACGCAATCCTAATTCTTCTGCCCAGCGTTTTTCAATATCTTCAAACGTATCAAAATAGCGCTGAATGGTTCCTGGGAAATGCCAAAGCGATGGCCAGGTTGGATCGTCTGCTGGGCGTTTGATCAAGAAAATTTGTTCACCTTCGTTTGTCTTTTTCGTCACAAGCAATTCAAATGCCGGAATCGGTACGGTACGTTCGAGTGCAAAAAAATACCATTCCGGCAGACGATGATGCGTTGACTGATATTTTTGGAGCAAAGAAAAGATCGGCGACGCAATTGGGCGAAGAAGAAAAAGAAGAAATCGTTTCATATTGCTGACATCATACAATAACTTATCCTCAAGAACAAAGACCGAACGCCTTTTTTGTTTAGTATCAGCGCAAAAATATTCTCACTCAAGTGGAAAACGGTGGTTGACCCGACCTCTCAAGTGGAGTAAAGTGGATGGCATGAGGCACAAAGTGGGTTGAACAGAGATGTTCAACGGTGTGCTTCCTTGATTTCGATTTTTATGGATCAAGCGGTTCTGGGAACTTCCCCCTGTCATGAGTCCTGGTGCGCGGAACGCAAGTTTCGCACCCATAATTCGTGGCAGTGTCAACCGCTTGTTCTTTTTATATGTTCATAGGTGAATATCATCACCAAATCGACGAAAAGGGCCGAATCGCGGTCCCAACGAAGTTTCGAGGTGACCTAGCGCATGGAGCGGTTGTTACGCGAGGTCTTGACGCTTCGTTGTTCCTGCTCCCCTTGGAGGAGTGGGGCAAGCTTGCTGAGAAATTAGCTGGTTTGCCCCTGGGGCAGGCTAATTCACGTGCATTCGCTCGGCTCATGCTTGCGGGCGCGATGGATGTGGAGTTAGACAAGCAGGGACGATTCGTTGTTCCAGAGTACTTGCGCACGTACGCAAAGCTCGGAAAAAAAGTGGTGATCGTTGGCATCAATACACGTCTCGAAATTTGGGACGAGGCCGCTTGGCTTGCATACAGCAGTCAAACGGAGGAGGATGCCGGCGCCATCGCAGAAAAGTTAGGAGAAATGGGAATCTAAAACTATGCAGCACATACCGGTCATGAGCAAGGAGGTCATGGATCGCCTTGCCTTGAAGGGAGGTGAAACGGTTTTAGATGCCACGGTCGGGCTTGGAGGTCACTCCAAGTTGATCCTTGAGGCGATTGGTCCTACGGGACATCTCATCGCCTTCGACCGCGATGCACGCAATCTCGATGAGGCTAAGAATCGCCTAAGCGATTATGCCTCGCAAATTACGTTCATCCACGACTCATTCGGGAACGTTGCAAATCATGCAATGCCACCACTGGACGCTGCGCTATTTGACCTGGGGTTTTCCTCAGTCCATGTGGACGATCCGGCACGAGGATTCTCGTTCCAGTCAGATGGGCCATTGGATATGCGCTACGACCAAACAGGGGACATGACAGCTGCAACGATTGTGAACGAATGGGGAGAAGATGAACTTGCGGAAATCTTCCGCATCTACGGGGAAGAGTTGCTAGCTCGTCCGATTGCGCAAGCGATTTGTGAAGCGCGGGAGCAAAAGCGATTTGAAACAACCACGGAACTTGCCGATGTTGTTTCGCTCGTGAAACCTCGACGCGGACGCATTCACCCTGCAACGCAAATCTTTCAAGCGCTCCGCATTGCCGTAAACGGGGAACTCACTGAACTCGAACGCGCGCTTGAATCAATGAAGACGTTGCTCAAGCCCAATGGGCGCCTGTGCATCATCACCTTCCATTCACTCGAAGATAGAATCGTAAAACAAGAGTTCAAGAAAGAAGATTTTAAAAATGCAGAGCTCATCAAGCCAAGTCACGAGGAAATTGCAGAAAATCCTCGCGCACGATCTGCCAAGCTTCGCTTCGCTCTAAAAAATTGATCCCAATCACATACGTAGGAGGTATGCCAATTTCTTTCAAACTAAATTCACTCATCGCCATGGTCCGCTCTGCCGGGATGCTTTGCATGGCTCTCTGTATTGCAAACGTCGCCATGCTGGGCCTCTATATTTGGCATGTGAACGCCGCACAAACTGCCGGGTATACCATGCGTGAATTGGAAGTACAAATTGAAGAAGGAAATACCGAACTCACACGCCTCAATTTGGAAGTGGCTAAACTCCAATCGATTGATAGTGTTTCAACACGTATTCAGATGCTCGGACTCACAAAAATTTCAAATATTGTTTACGTAAGCTCGCAAGGATCAGAGGTTGCTATGAACCGCTAATGTTCGCAAAGAATGTGGGATTTTGTCCCATGTTTTTGTTTTTTTTGCTATACTTGCGGCCATATGGCCAATACGCCAGTTTTTCCGGCTGAAGGTACGGGAGCGATGGGTTCGCGCCCGCGACCTGTTGTGCTCGCGATTCTTGATGGGTTTGGAATTGCACCTGATTCTGAAGGGAATGCTGTGACGCATGCAAAGATGCCCAATTATTCCGAACTTACCTTACGCTATCCAACCATCACCCTGAAAGCATCGGGAGAGGCAGTTGGATTGCTTTGGGGCGAAATGGGGAATTCCGAGGTGGGACATTTAACCATTGGCACTGGGCGCGTGAATTACATGGCCTTGCCACGCCTGGAAAAAGAAATCAAAGATGGCACCTTTTTCAAAAACGATGCGTTTTTGAAAGCGGTTGCTCATGTTAAAGAAACCGGAGGAACGCTTCACCTCATGGGAATTTTGTCGTCTGGAAAAGTGCACGGGTATCATATGCATCTGTATGCACTTTTGGAACTCGCCAAGAAAAATAAAGTGAAAGATGTTGCAGTGCATGCATTTTTGGATGGGCGCGATACGCTCTATAATTCCGCGCTCGATTTTGTGGGCGAACTCACCCAGCAACTGAAAGACATTGGCGTGGGGCAGTTGGCAACCATGTGCGGTCGATACTATGCCATGGATCGCGACAATCGTTGGGATCGTGTGCAAAAAGCCTACGAGGCAATTGCGCTGGGTGTTTCGCAAAGCACAGCGGAAGACCCAATGGACGCACTGAAAAATTCCTATAGTCGCGAAGTGTACGATGAGGAATTTTATCCAACCGTGATGACGCGCAAGGGCGCACCCGTTGCCACGGTAAAACCCGGCGACGCCATGATTTTTTGGAATTATCGAGCGGATCGCGCGCGCGAAATCACCAAGGCATTTGTACTTCCTTCATTTGATAAATTCCCGCGTCAATATATTGAGAACGTTCCATTCGTCACGATGATGGAGTATGAGAAAGGCTTGCCTGTTCAAGCGGCATTCCCGCAAATCGATATCAAAAATTCTTTAGCAGAGGTGTTGTCAAATGCCGGGTTGGTACAACTTCACATTGCGGAAACGGAAAAATACGCGCACGTCACGTTCTTCATGAACGGATCCAAAGAAGAGGCATTCCCGCATGAAGATCGGGTGATTATTCCCTCACCCAAGGTGGCGTCGTATGACCAGCAACCGGCTATGTCTTCCAAGGAATTATCCGAGCGCGTGTTCCGTGAAATTCGAACAGGGAACTATGATGTGATCCTCCTCAACTATGCCAACCCCGATATGGTGGCGCATACGGGGAATTTGGCTGCAACCATTTCTGCGCATGAAACCGTGGATTATTATTTGGGTCAGCTCAAAGACGAAGTGCTTGCGCAAAACGGAGTGCTGTTGGTTGTAGCTGACCACGGGAATTCAGAGGAATTATTGAATTTAAAAACGGGCGAGATCGATAAAGAGCATAGTACGAATCCAGTGCCATTCATTGTTGTTGGGAAACAATATGAAGGCAAACCGGGTCTATCGGGCGATGCACCAAATGGCGATTTATCGCTTTTGCCACCGGTTGGCATGCTTGCCGACATTGCACCAACGATTTTGAAAATCTTAGGGGTACCACAACCGCCCGAAATGACCGGTACTCCACTTGTGGAATAATATGGCGAAAAAAACACATATCAGTGACATGATATTTTGGATCGTGATTACCGCAACTGGCGCGGTGCTTGCAGCATTTTTACTGGCCATGATTTCTTTGCCGATTTTTGAGGCATTCTTTTTGATCTAGGCGCTGTACGGACAGGTCGCGACCTGTCCGTACGAAGAAAAGCCCGAGGCATTGACAAATGCCTCGTTTTTTGTTATCTTTCCGTTAACTACGGCGATTTTTTCGACTTCATCTTATCATCGAGTGACGAGTTCCTGGTTGATGGTGCAATGAAGCGAGTCAAGATGTAGGTCGAAATTTCTCGCCGTCTTTTCCGGCGCGGATCGTAATTTCGCAGACAAAGCCTTGTTCCGTCGTCAGTACGTGTCATGCGAATACGATTTGCGCTCCTTTCCCGTGCTTATGGGTGGCGCCCCCTAGAACGCATCACTCTTTCCCTCCAACGCCCTGATCTGGGCGCCGCCCATCTTTTCACCCTTGGTACGGGTGGAGCGTCCGCACACTACCGTGTAGACGAACATCACACTCCCGAATCACATTGCTGTATCCACCCGTACCTACCTCTCAGGCCCCGTCGATTCAGTTCGACGGGGCTTCATCTTTTCTTGAATCATTTTTGATTATTCGCTAGTATTGAATTGCCCTGACGATCGATGAATAGCTTCTCTTGCATATCCAGACTGACCCTCACAAATAAGGTGGATTCAATCCAACCAAATAGTAGTCGCTCTCGGATTCGCTCGATGAACAATTCGTTGGTCTTGTCAGGGCAACGTTTCAGGCGTGGGTCAGCCGTGATCGTCTCTTGCGTACGTCTCCTCGACGTTTACATCCGGCTCATGCCTCCTTCCCCCGCGGGCTCCTCCCGCGGGGTTCATTTTTTTGTTATAATATGCGCATGAAAAACTGGGACATCGAAATTACCAAACGCGTTCACGAAGCCGGAGCATCTACCTATCGATTCTGGTACGCCTTATCGGTTTACGGCATGTGGCTATACATTGCCTACTTTTTGTTCATCTGGATGCTGTATTCATTCTCCCGATACATTGCGCTGGAATTTATTGTCGCAGTGGCGGGTACATTTTTCCTTACGTGGATGTTGCGAAATATCGTACGCCGTCCACGGCCAAAGCTCTTTGAAACCTCTTATGTCCCGTGGATGAATCGCTATACCTTCCCGTCCATCCACGCATCCACCTCATTTGCTTTTGCAACCGCGCTCGTTTTACTCTCTCCACCCACCTTTGCTACTGGAACGATGATCATGGTGGCAAGTTGTGCATACGGTTTGGCACTTCTCATTACAATTTCCCGCATCATGGTTGGGGTGCATTATGCAAGTGATCTTTTGGCCGGATTATTGCTAGGAATTGCTGTTTCCGCTATGGTAATTGCTGTATGAAAGCCATTATCTTAGCTGGGGGAGTTGGAACACGTCTTTGGCCGCTTAGTCGAAAAAATCGTCCAAAACAGTTTACAGAACTCATTTCAGAAGATCCGCTCATTCGCGATACCTATAAACGACTCTTGAAGCTATTCGCGCCCGAGGATATTTTCTTTTCCGTTTCGCCTGCATTCGCAGACGCCATTTTGGAATTATTCCCTGAAGTGCCAACCGATCGAATCATTGTTGAACCCGAGAAACGCGATACCGGTCCTGCCATGGGGTATGTGGCAGCCGTGCTCGAGCTTCAGTTTCCCGATGAACCCATGGTGTTTATCCCGTCTGATCACTACATTCAAAACGAAGATTTATTCGTGCGCACGGTAAAACTCGGTGGGGAACTCATTGAAGAAACCGGAAAATTACTCGACATTGGCATTGCCCCAACCTTCCCAAGCACGGTGCTTGGCTATACGGGCATTGGAGCATGCAAAGAAACGCGCGATGGGATCGAAGTTTTTGCGTTTACGGGTCATAAAGAAAAACCCGACTACGAAACAGCAAAAACGTATTTGGAATCCGGTGCGTATTTGTGGCACGGGAATTACTATATGTGGACGCCACGCAAATTCGTGGAATCATTTGAGCGATATAGCGCTGAGGATGGAAAAATCTTGCGCATGATTCAAGGCGCGATCCAGGAAGGCAATGATGCACTGGTGCGTGAGTTTTATGCCAAATTACAGAAGCTCTCGTTTGATTATGCAGTGACGGAAAAAATGGACCCCGCAGACGTCTTAATCCTCAAAGGAGAATTTGGGTGGAGTGATATTGGGGCCTGGGATACGCTTCATGAACGCCTGGCGCCAAGCGCAGAGGAAAACGTGGTGCGTGGTACGTGCATTGCGCTTGATACAAATCGCTCACTTATTTACGGCGTGCCGGAAAAAGTGGTGACCATCATCGGGATGGATGATGTGATTGTGGTCGATACGGTTGATGCGCTTTTGGTTTGCAAAAAGTCCGATGCGCAACGTGTAAAAGAACTCGTTGCAGAACTTGAATTAAAAGGATTTCACGATTATCTATGAGAATTGGAAATTTTTTACGCTTCACGCTTGCTGGAACCATTGGCTTGCTCGTTATCTGCGCGCTTGTTGCGGGATTTATCGGATGGCAAGGCTATCGATTTTTCTTGGCGTCTGGCAGTGCAGAGGCGGTTACATTTGTGGTTGAAAAAGGCGAGGGATTTTCCGCAATCGCCACACGACTCGAATCAGAAGATATCATTGCAAATGCATTTTGGTTCCGTGTCTATGCCTGGATTGATGGGTCAGCACGTTCGCTCCAAAGCGGAACATTTTCCGTAACGCCCGGCAGCGCCTATGTCACGCTCGTGGATATTTTGTGCAATGGCTCTGCGGAAGAAGTCTCCATTACGATCCCCGAAGGTCTCACGGTCGCGCAAATTGGAGAACTCGTGATGCAAAAATTCCCCATCACGCAAGCGCAGTGGAATACGGCCACGGGTCAATATTCTCCACTCGCCTCGCTTCCATTTGTGGTGAATGCCGGTAAACCCGCTGGCGTGGATTTGGAAGGATATCTCTTCCCAAATACGTATCGATTTTTTCCAGATGCAACCGCGGAAGATATTGCACAGCGCATGATCGAGGAACTGGAGCGTCAAATTGAAACGGAACGGGTTGAGGTCCCAACAGGAAAAACGTTGCACGAGATTATTACGCTCGCATCCGTGCTCGATCGAGAAGCAAAATTTCCTGCCGACTATACGATGATTGCCGACATTTTTTGGCGACGCATTGAACTGGGGATGCCACTCCAATCCGACGCAACCGTGAGTTATGCCACGGGCATTCAAGATATTTCAAACGCAGACCGCGCATACGATTCGCCATGGAACACGTATAAATACGCCGGACTTCCAAAGGGGCCAATTTGCAATCCAGGAATTGCGGCCATCAAGGCAACGGTGAATCCCAAACCAAACGATTATTTGTATTTCTTAACGACTCCCGAAGGAGTTGCAAAATATGCAAAAACCTACGAAGAGCATTTGGCAAACAAAGCTCGCTACTTGGACTAGTGTTTTTTGTTCAGTAGTCTTTGGGGTTCTCACCGTCGGGTCTCACACGTATGCGCAAGACGCCACCATGGCATGGTCCATGGATGCATTTGATTCCGAAATCACCATCGATGCCAATCGCACGGTTTTCATAAACGAAACCATTACCGCAACGTTCAACGAAGAGCGTCATGGGATTTATCGCTATATTCCAACCAAACAAAGTGGATTCGAACTCGGAGAAATCACCATGGATGATCTCCCGATTGCGGTTGAGACCATGTACGAAAACGACAATATTATTTTGCGCATTGGCGACGCGGATCAAACAATCACGGGATCGCATGTCTACCGCATTTCGTATTCGATGGATCGCGTGATTCGGTTTTGGGATGATCGCGACGAGCTCTATTGGAATGTCACGGGAAACGATTGGGAGGTGCCAGTGGGGAGTGTGCGTGCGACGATTACAACGCCAGACGGCGTGCAGGAATTTGTGGATTTGAGTTGCTATACCGGCCCCATGGGGTCCACAGCGCAGGACTGCACGAAAAGCTCAAGCGCTAATACCGCAACGTTTACGTCTAGCGGGGAGTATTTGACCGTATCGATTTCTGTACCAAAAGGATTTATCGATGAGCCATCGCTTTGGCAAAAATTCTTGTGGATTCTTCAGGAATTTTGGGTCGTTGGCCTTTCGCTCCTGGTTTTATTTGGCACGGTGATTTCTTGGGTGAAATACGGACGTGACCCGCGTATGGGTTCGATTATTGCCGAATATGAACCGCCAAAAGGCATGAGCGCTGGCTACGCGGGCGTGCTTGCGCGCCAGGGAACAGTTCCTGGGGGATTTTTCACTGCGATGATTATCGAACTCGCGGTAAAAGGGTATTTGCATATTCGGGTTGATGAGCAAAAAACCTTCTCACGAAAAGTGACGCTCCTCAAGAAAAAAGAACCTACGGGACTCGACGACGCCTATACGCATTTATTTGCATGTTTATTCCCAGAGGTAAAAACTGAGCGCACACTTGTGGATTTGAAGGGCGCTGTGAAAACAAGTGACGTGCAAATTATTAAAAAAGCCATCATGGCGCAAATGGAGAAAGATGAAATTTATGTGAAGGGATCTCGAACCCGATCGCTTATTTTCATTTTCTTGGGGTTTGCGGTTTTTGCGCTTGGTGCGTCTCTCACCTTACCAGGATCAATCCTCAACGGATTTATTGTGATCGGCGTCTCTGTGCTCATCTTCATTTTTGGTGCGCTCATGCCACAGCGCACAGAGGGTGGAGTAGAGATTGTGCGTAAGGTGCTCGGGTTCAAGTTATTCATGCACACCGCAGAGCGCTATCGTTCGCAATGGCAAGAAACACAGCAGATTTTTGAGGAATATTTGCCATATGCGATTGCATTTGGTCATGCCAAGAAATGGGCAAAGACGTTTAAGGATTTAGTGTTCACCGATCCAACGTGGTATTCCTCAAGCACAGCACATTTTACAAGCTCGAGTTTATTTACAACCGATCTTTTGTCCACAGCAACGTCCATTAATACTTCGGCCTTCCCAGCGCAGTCGCAGGGCACGGGGTCAGGATCGTCAGGTGGAGGATCGTCCGGTGGCGGCAGTGGTGGCGGTGGCGGGGGGAGTTGGTAAATCCACAAGAATGCTTGACGAGAACGAAAAATTATCAGAGACTTAAATCATATCTCCCCGAATTATTTTGGGGATTTATGTTTCAAAAATTCAATAGAAGATCGATTCGATTGCCATGGTATGACTATTCAGAGCATGGGTTCTATTTTGTGACGATCAACACAAGCCATTACGAGAAAATATTCGGGAGTATTTGTAATCAGAAGATGGTTCTAGATGATTATGGCTGGATCGTCGAGAAAACATGGGATGATTTGCCATATCATTATTCAAATTTGAGATTGGATGAATTCATTGTCATGCCAAATCATATTCATGGAATCATCGAAATTCGATCTGCCGATGATTTCGCATCGCATGATTCTGTACGGGCGGGTCTGCGACCCGCCCACATCGATTATGCATATGCAGAGCGCGAGCCATGCGATCGAAATCATTCCAAATGGTCAGGTCACAGACCTGCCCGTACGGGAAAATATGCATTATCTGAAATTATTCGGGGATTCAAATCCTATTCGGCGCGTAAAATCAATATCCTGCGGGGTAGTGAGGGGTTCCCGGTCTGGCACCGCAATTATTATGAGCACATTATCCGTTCTCAAAAGGATTTAGATCGCGTCCGTGAATATATTCAGAAGAATCCGGAGAATTGGAAAATGGCCTGAACGCATCTTCTTCTTTGTGCTATACTGCGGGTAAGCTCAAACGAGATTTTTTATGCCGCTTTTTCATCCAACCGAGCCATCATTCAATCATAACGGCAATGGCATGAAACGCATTCCACTCACTCCCGAGGAACTGGAATACCGCAAACAAGGAGTGCTCTCGCCAAAGATGTCCGACATCACGTGGCGCATTTTTCGCATTATGGCGGAATTTGTGGAGGGCTTTCAGTTTCTTTCCACGCTCGATCGGGAAGTGACAATTTTTGGTTCGGCGCGCGTCGCCCCCGATAGCAAGTGGTATCGTGAGGCAGAAAAATTAGGCGCACTTCTGGCAAAAGGGAAGTTCACAACCGTGACGGGTGGCGGGCCTGGCATTATGGAAGCGTGCAATAAGGGAGCGTTTCAAGCTGGCGGAAATTCCGTGGGCCTCAATATCCAATTACCACACGAGCAGCGCATCAATCCATACGTTAAAGTTTCACGCGCATTTTATTATTTCTTCACACGCAAAGTGATTTTGGCAGCGTCTGCTCAAGCATACGTGTATTTCCCTGGTGGATTTGGCACGCAAGATGAACTCTTTGAAATCCTCACCCTCATTCAAACAGGGAAAAGCGAAAAGATTCCGGTGATTTTGGTTGGGAAAGAATACTGGGGAGCGTGGTTGCGATTCGTAGAGGAAATGCTTTTTGAGAAATACGAGACGATTGCAAAAAAAGACATGGATCTTTTTCAAATCGTGGATACAGCCGAGGCGGCCATGGCTATTATCAAAACGTCTAAAGATCGATCCTTCTTCTAATCTATGTCTGAACGAATTTTACGATTAGCCGGGGCGCTTTTGAACGAGCACGGCATGCATGCAGAAGCCGGCGAAGAGGTGATTGAGGTGAGTAAGCCTGCAAGCACGGCCGCAACGCTTTACGAAAAGGTGCGCACCACCATCGATTACCAAGAAGAACATTTGCTTCGGCGAAATGCGATTTTGCGTATCCTCAAGCGCTATTTAGGGTCAGATGTTTCGATTGAAGAAATGGCAGAGAGTTTACTCCGGGAACTCATTTGGGCGAAATATTTGCCAAATAAAGAAATCCCAACAAGTTTTGCAAAAGAACTGGTGCCGATTTTTGAAAAATACGAGCCGCTATTGCGCGCAACGGATTCTTTTACAAACCACGAATACGCATTCAATTGGGTACTGGATGTCATGTCCACGGAAGTGGAATATGCCATCACTCCACCGCTTGGCGATGAAGCGCTCGTGAGTTACATGTACGAGGAAATGCGTGAACGCATTGAATGGGATCCGCATTTGAATGTGCCCGCTGAAGACCGTGACCTCATGCTCTATATTGCGATTCATTCAACACTTCTCAAATCCAATATTGCCACGCTTCGATTCCGTGTGCTCACACTCTACTATCCGGATTGGCCGGGAGCGTGCTCGGAAAAGCGCAAAAAAGAAATCGTCACCGGGCTCTCTTCTATTATCGAGCTCATTGATAAAAAGATGTCACATCCGGTTACGCAAAAGTTATCACTTCTTTTGCGCCGCAAGTGTGGACCATTTCGAACCATTCGGGATGTGGTGGAGGCAAACCCTACGGAGTTTGTGAACCTCATTGATCAACCCGATGCACTCGATCACCATATTTCCAAAGCACTCACGCAACGCACGAATCAATTCCGCGGACGTCTTCGTCGCACGGTGGTGCGCGCGGTGTTATTCCTATTCATCACGAAGATGATCTTGGCGCTCATTTTGGAAGTGCCATACGATTTTTTGGTGGCGCGCGCAACCACCATGCTCCCCCTGCTCGTAAACATTACGTTCCCGCCCCTCTTGCTTTCGTTTATTGGCATTACGGTGGGAATCCCAGAACAAAAAAACAAAGAAGATTATCGGGGCGCCATTCGCGCGCTATTGGTGGGAGCGGATCACGAGCTACTCAATGTGCGCGTGAAGCGTGTGAATTTCACAACCTGGTCAAAAGTGTTTGGCATTTTGTACGCCATCACATTTGTATTTGTGTTTTCCATCATCGCGGTTATTTTGGCGCAAGTTGGATTCAACTGGCTTTCGGTTACGCTCTTCTTATTCTTCCTGTGTTTGGTGACCTTCTTCGGCATTCGCATTCGTGGGTCCACACGCGATTTGGTGCTTTCCGACGCGTATACGGGCATTGTGGGCACGGTATTTGATGTTTTCATGCTTCCGATTGTGCGCGTGGGGCGCTGGCTTTCCGTGAAAGTGGCAAAAATCAACGTATTCATTTATTTCTTTGATTTCATCATCGAGGCACCGCTTAAAATTGCGATTCGATTTGTGGAAAGTTGGATCGCGTTTATTCGTGAGAAAAAGGAGGAAATATAGCAACCCTATTTCACAACGGGCGTTCGCATGCAGTCATGATTGCGGTTTTTTGTTTTGGGATCCTCATCATGGTTCTGGGATTTTTATGGATGCGCGATTACGATGCGCGCGATCGGGAATTTGGCGTGACGTTTTCAGATCTCTATGCAACGAGTTTGGGACTCGACTGGAAAAATGCGTATACAAGTATGCTCGACGAACTCGATGTGGTGCATATTCGCATTCCGGTTTATTGGTCCGAGGTGGAGCAAACGCCAGGCGTATATGATTTTTCCGATCTCGATTGGATGATGAATGAAGCAAAGGATCGCGGGGCGCAGGTGACGCTGGCGATTGGGCAAAAAGTTCCACGCTGGCCCGAATGCTATATTCCGTCGCAGTATGGAGAGATCGACGCGGATACGCGCAATGTGGCGCTTCTTGCATATCTTGAGGCGGTTGTGACGCGTTATAAAGATCACAACGCACTTTCGCGTTGGCAAGTGGAAAACGAACCATTTTTCCCATTTGGGATTTGCCCGCCGCCCGATGCATCGCTTGTCGTAAAAGAAATCGAGCTTGTGCGTCGTCTGGATCCCGACCACGACATTCAGCTCACCACGAGTGGGGAACAATCCATTTGGGTCACCACAGCGATTCCAGCTGATGTGCTGGGGGTTAGTTTATACCGCATTGTTTACAATGATTATACGGGCTATTTGGGCGTGCCGCTGCAGCCATTTTTCTATCGCGTGCAGCGTTGGATTTCTTCGCCATTTGCGCGTCACATTATCATTTCCGAATTGCAGGCAGAGCCTTGGAATGCCTATTTATATGTTTCAACCGACCCGGACGTGTTGGATCGAGGATATCGCGTTTTCACGGAAAAGAATTTGCAAGATCATGTTGAATTTGCCCGCCGAAGTGGCATGGACGAGATTTATTTATGGGGCGTTGAATGGTGGTATTACCTCAAAACAATGGGAAACGATAAGCTTTGGGTCGCAGCCAAGGAGATTTTTTAGTGGGGCTAGAGACCTGTCCTCCGTAGCTCTGTTCTACAGAGCGAAGGAGGATTGACATTTTCGAATTTTTTGTGCAAGATGCCGGAGCATTGGAGGTACCATGCTCGCGGCACTTTTGTTCGCGTCGTGCATCATGCGACACGATCCAAACCCGTTCAATCGGGAAGAGATCGTCCAGATTTCGGATGGGCGTCTGACCCTGACCGGGCGGGGTCTCAAGTCCGATCTCGTGGTTGAGGTGCAGGGCGTCTTCGACCAGCCCAAGATCCAGGAGTGCATTGCACTTCCGCCTCCTCAGGACTGGGAAGACGGCTCGATTCGCTTCTGGGTCGCCCCCAACGGGCGGGCCGAAGCGTTCACGCTCGTTGATTACGACGTTGCGGTCGACACCTGGCCTGGGTGCCTGCGCCGCGAAGTGCTCGTACTTCAGTTCCCGATCGGGGACAGAGAGGATATGAACTACGGCGTCGAGTACCTGGTCATGCCGTAGCTCGCTCCGCGCGTTCTGCTCGCCATCCCCCTGTGGATGGCGGGCGCTGTTTTTTATGTAGTGGATAGGGTAAAATTTCTCGGTATTTATCCCGTTAGAGGTACAGTGGTTAGTGGCTTGAAGCTGAAATTTATACACAGATGCTAGTCTTACCTCTGACGTAATAATCACTTAAACCTCTAATAGGTATGAACCGTGAAGTCGTCCTCGATATTGAAACGCAAAATACCTTCGCCGATGTGGGAGGGTATTTTCCGGAAAAGCTCGATGTCTCTGTTGTGGTTGCCTATTTTTACGATGAGGACAAATACGAATCCTATTTGCAAGCCGATTTACCAAAGCTCTTTGAGCGTTTAGAACACTGCGATCGTATTATTGGCTACAATAGTATCGGGTTTGATGTTCCGATTCTCAATAAATATTATTCCGGCGACCTTTTCCGCGTGCCACAACTGGATATGCTTGCCAAAATCAATGAGTCGCTTGGCTATCGCATCAAGCTCGACGATGTGGCAGCAGCCTCGATTGGCACAAGAAAAAGCGCTCACGGGTTGCAAGCGGTGCAGTGGTGGAAAGAAGGCAAGGTCGATGAAATTATCAAATACTGTCAGCAAGACGTTTTGGTCACAAAAGAAGTCTACGAATTTGGAAAGAAAAATGGCTTCATTCTGTTTGACGATCGCACAGGCGAGCGGCGCGTGGTTCCCATTGATTTTCACCCCGTCGCAACGGAAAAAGCTGCCCTCAATTTTACGCTGGGATTTTGACAGACGTTTTCCACAGGGACGCTGGCGCGTCGTACAACAGCTTGTGGTAGAATTAAATCTGGACACACAATAGGTTGTGTCTCGTCGATTTCCAGGCAGTGGGTCCTTCGCTAGAAGAAGGTCTTTTTTTTTCGCCGCTAATCGCACCTAACCCATCGATCGTATGAACGAACCCTCCCGTTCTGTTTCGACCACGACGTCCTCGCCCGGTGCTGTTTCCGACGCGGTGTGGAATTATGTAACCTCGCTCAAATCCGTGCGAAAGCGCAGTGGCGAAGAACAACCGTTTGACGCAAAAAAACTTCATCGCTCCATTGAGCGCGCCATGGAATCTGCTGGCATGGGGAAAGAGTTGAAACGCATGCAACTCTTGGCTGAGCAAACGCTTTCGCGTCTGCAGCGCATTTATGATGGGCACTCTACGCCAAGCACGGCCGATATTCGTGAAGTCGTGGCTATGACGTGCATTGATAATAACCTCACGCACGTGGCGCGAAAATACATGACGTGGAAGCAAGCGCTTGCCCCACGCAATGGGAGCGAGCCACAATTTGGGAAGGGTATTCGCGTGGAACGCTATTTCACAAAAGAAGGTGTGCACCCATACGATGAACTCAATTGGGAAATGCGCACGGCAAAAATCACCAATGAAAAAGGCGAAGCGATTTTTGAACAAAACAATATCGAAACTCCGGATTTTTGGTCGCAAACCGCCACCAATATTGTGGCGCAAAAATATTTCCGCGGAAAAGTGGGCACCCCTGAGCGTGAAGCGTCCATGAAACAGCTCATGAGTCGCGTGGCGGGCACAATCACCAATTGGGGACGTGTGAGCGGATACTTTTATTCCGCACACGATGCCTCGGTGTACGAAGACGAACTCACCTCCATCCTCATTAACCAAAAAGCTGCATTCAATAGTCCGGTTTGGTTTAACGTTGGCGTGAATCCCTATCCGCAGTGCTCTGCGTGCTTCATCAATTCCGTTGAAGACGACATGCGCTCGATTATGCATTTGGCAACCACGGAGAGCATGCTCTTTAAAGGTGGATCTGGCACTGGGTCGAACTTATCAAAATTGCGTTCATCAAAAGAATATCTCAGTCAATCCAATGGCAAGTCTTCTGGCCCGGTTTCCTTCATGAAAGGACTCGATGCATTTGCAGGTGTTGTGAAGTCTGGCGGAAAAACACGTCGCGCAGCCAAAATGGTTATCTTGAATATCGATCACCCCGATATCGAAGATTTTATTTTGTGCAAAGTAAAAGAAGAGAAAAAAGCCTGGACCCTGGTGGACGCCGGCTACGATGCCTCAATGGATGGCGATGCGTATGGGTCGATTTTCTTCCAGAATGCAAATAATTCCGTACGCGTCACTGACGAGTTCATGAAAGCGGTTGAAGCGGATGCAAACTGGACCACAAAAGAAGTCACAACCGGGAAAGATTCCGTGACGTTTAAGGCGCGTGATTTATTCCGCAAAATGGCAGAAGCAACCTGGCAATGTGGCGACCCGGGCATTCAGTACGATACGGTCATTAATCGTTGGCATACCTGTAAAGAAAGCGGTCGGATTAATGCATCCAATCCATGCTCGGAGTATATGTTCCTCGACGATACAGCATGCAATTTGGCATCGCTTAATTTAATGCGCTTCCGCGTTGAGAAAAACGGGAAAATGGAATTTGATATTGAATCATTTAAACGCGCGGTGGATATCATCATTACGGCACAAGAAATTATCGTGGGCGCTTCTAGCTATCCAACGCCAGCGATTGAAAAAAATAGTATTGATTTCCGCTCGCTTGGAATCGGCTTTGCAAACCTTGGCGCCTTGCTCATGAGTCGCGGGCTCGCGTATGACTCAAAAGAAGGACGTGACATGGCCGCAACCATAACGGCACTTCTCACGGGGGAATCGTATTTGCAATCCAGTCGCATTGCAGAACAGATCGGGACGTTTGCGGAATATCCAAAGAATCGTGAGTCAATGATTGAAGTCATTGGCATGCACCGCGATGCTTCCTACAAAATCCCAACCGAAGGCGTGCCTCAAGACTTGCTCTACGCAGCGCGTAAATCTTGGGATGAAGCGCTTGAATACGGAAAACTGCACGGCTACCGCAATGCCCAAATTTCTGTGCTTGCGCCAACCGGTACGATTGCATTCCTTATGGATTGCGACACCACTGGCGTGGAACCAGATATTGCGCTCGTGAAATATAAATGGCTTGTTGGCGGAGGCATGATCAAAATTGTGAACCAGTCGATTCCGGAAGCCTTAGATCGGTTGGCATATACGCCCTCCGAGCGCGACGCGATTCTTTCCTACATCGACAAGAACGATACGATCGAAGGAGCACCAGGGCTCCACGACGAACATTTGCCGATTTTTGACTGTGCGTTCCGCGCAAAGAATGGAAAGCGAAGTATTCAGTATATGGGCCACTTGCGTATGATGGCAGCGGTGCAACCATTCCTATCGGGCGCAATCAGCAAAACCGTAAACTTACCAAACGAAGCAACGGTTGAGGATATTGAGCAAGTCTATTTGGAAGGATGGAAGATGGGCATCAAAGCAATTGCTGTTTATCGCGACGGATCAAAACGTCAGCAAGCACTCACCACGTCTCGAAAATCCGACACCAAACAAGAAAAAGTTGAAGAGAAGGAGGATCAGATTGTTCAAGTCTCCATCCCCGTGGCAACCGTTGGGACGCCTGATTTCGCGCCACGCCGTCGCCGACTTCCAGATGAACGACGATCCATTACTCATCGGTTCAAGATTGGGAATCAAAAAGGCTATATGACCGTTGGGCTCTACGACGACAATACGCCCGGCGAACTCTTCATTGTGATGGCAAAAGAGGGTTCGGTTGTAAGTGGCCTTATGGGCGCGTTTGCCACGAGTATTTCCATGGCCTTGCAATATGGCGTGCCCCTTCCGGTTCTTGTGAATAAATTCGTACACACACGGTTTGAGCCATCGGGATTTACAAATAATCCAAATATTCGCATGGCAAAATCGATTGTTGATTATATCTTCCGCTGGATGGGCATGAAGTTCCTCACGGTTGAAGATCAAAAGCGCATTGGCATTAATAATTTGCAAGCCACCCCGCATGTGGAAGCAGAAGCAATGCCGGTGGCCGCACAACCAGATTTATTTAAGGCAACCGAAGCGCCGAGTGCTCCAAGTCATACCACCACATTTGACAATACATCCGACGCTCCAGCCTGCGACACCTGTGGATCGATCATGGTGCGAAATGGGGCCTGTTACAAATGTCTCAATTGCGGAGGAACAAGTGGATGCAGTTAAGCGCAAAAAGAAGTGACCCGCAGGGGTCACTTCTGGTATAATGGGATCAATATTTATTTTTATTCGTATGGCTCAACAAAAAACACATTGGCTCTGGGATGTTGCCGTGCTCTGGCCGTTTATTTTTATTGCCTCACTCATGGTCTTTGGGCTTGTGGGAATGGCCATTGCTTCGATGGATAGTGATGCGAGCGCTATGCTCGTCGTTCTCATCCCGTTTGTGTTCTTGTACTACATTGCAAGCATCGTCATCATGATCGTGACGTATGTGTACGCGATTCATCGATTGTATACACGCACCACACTTTCCGTTGATCAGAAAAAGACATGGCTTATTCTGATCATGCTCTTCAACTTCATCACGATTCCAATTTTGCACTTCATGCATTTGCGCGTAAAGTAGCGCATAAAAAATCACCTGGTTTGATCTGGGTGATTTTTTTGTTAGAATCGATTGATATGACAGACGCGCCAAAACGAGATGAGAGAATCCTCGGGCACCAAGGCTATGGCCTCATTCAGGTTGTTCACGGCGATGGAAAAGGCAAAACCACATCGTGCTTGGGTACGGCCATTCGTTGCGCAGGTGCGGGCAAACGGGTTGCAATCGTCTATTTCGATAAAGGTGGCGGGCACTACTCTGAACGGATTATTCTTGACAGCATCCCAAACATCACGTATTGGGTAACGGGGCGTGATCGCATTGATCCAGTGACGGGTCGATTTGATTTTTCCATCACGGACGTTGATCGTGCAGAAGCATCGCGTGGGCTCGCATGCGCGCGCCAGGCGCTCGCAGGAGCGTTTGACCTCGTCGTCCTCGATGAGATCAATTCAACAACGCAATTGGGCATGCTCGCAGAGGAAGACGTGTTGCGCGTGCTTGCGGAAAAATCTCCGCAGACGGAAGTCACTCTTTCCGGAAGAAATCCTCCGCAATCATTCCTGGATGCCGCACATCTCATTTCACGTGTGAGCAATGAACGCCACTACTTTTATTCCGGAGTGCGCGCGCGGGAGGGGATTGATTTCTAGCCATTGTGGATAAGCACGCGATGAAGAGTTTACATCCAAACGATACTTGTTATACTTTGATTCACAAAATTATTTAGGGTTTGCATATGAAAGTTCGCGAGGCATTGGAACGATTACAATTGGGAAATTCGATCGCCGTAAACGATAAAACGTTTGAACCAACGGAAACAAGTGAAGTGCATTTGGAAACCGGTGAAACGATTTATTGGGTTCGCGATGGGGGAGAGCTGTGGCTTGCCATTGATCCAGAATCCGATGAGGTGATTTTATTTAGCGACATTGAAGACGATTTGAATTCCGGGTCTGATGTGGTGCTCTATGGCGGGGAAGAGTATGAATTTTCCTACGAAGCTCAGGGGCATCTTACGGGCGAGGACGGCGATCGCGAGCAGGTGACGATTCGGGAATTTGTGAATGCCGAAGGAAACGCCATTCGCGCTATTGAATACGCCATGACCGGCGAAATTGTAATGGCATTCGGGCGCAAAGTGCACGAAGATGAATTGCAGGACGCATAATATGCCGTAAGGGTCGGGTTTCCCGACCCGACGACGGGCGGGGAAACCCCGCCCGTACGACGAGGATGCGACCACGCGGTCGTATTTTTGTGTTAAAATGCCCCTATGTTTTCCGTTCGCTCCACCTCACGTCGTCGGGATTGGCGAAGCAGTGCGCTTCGTGCCACGTTTGTGGTTTTGGGCGGGGTGGTCGTTTTTCGGCTCTTTATTCTGCAAGTCGTGAGCGCGGGGTATTACCAGCAATTGTCTTCCAATCAACATGGGTTTTACGAAGAGCTCTTTGCCTCGCGCGGAGATATTTTTGTGCGCGATTGGGTAGATGGCAAGGAATATTTGGCCGCAACCACGGAGCGTCGCGCGCTTGTTTATGCAGATGTGCGCCATGTGGAAAATGCAGAAGCCACGGCCAAAGCGCTCGCAACCATTTTGCGTATTCCCATTCAACTTACCGTGCCGGATCCGGCAAGCGCTGCGCTCCCCGAAGCAACCGAATATGAAACGCTTCTTGCGCGTCTTTCCAAAAAAGACGACCCGTATGAACCGCTCGCGCGAGACATTGATGAAGATACGGCAGAACGCGTGAAAGACGCGAATTTGGCGGGCATTGGAATCTCGTATGAGGAAGCACGTTTTTACCCGGAGAAAAATATCGGCGGACATATTTTTGGGTTTTTGGGCGTGGATTCCGAAGGCACGAAAATCGGTCAATATGGCATTGAGGGATTTGAACAGGATTTTCTGGCAGGGGTGAATGGATTCATTGAATCGCAAGCCGATACGGCTGGTCAGTGGATTGGCGTTGGCACGCGCACGCTTTCGAGCGCGGTGGACGGCGGGGATTTGCTCCTTACGATTGATCGCACGATTCAATACACGGCCTGCAAGTATTTGGCAGAGGGTGTGCGCGAATTTGATGCAGATGGGGGATCGATTGTGATTTTGGAGCCATCGACCGGTCGCGTGATTGCGATGTGCAATACGCCCGATTATGATCCAAACGATTATGGCAACGTCGAATCTATTTCCGTCTTCAATAACGGAGCAATTATGAGCTCCTATGAACCGGGATCGGTTATGAAGCCACTTGTGATGGCTGCAGCAATCGATAGCGGAGCGATTGCTCCTACCACTACGTTTGACGACCCAGGAGAGGTGCAGGTGGACGATCGCACGATTCGAAATTCTGATTTAAAAGCGCATGGCATTCAAACCATGACGCAAGTATTAGAAAATTCACTGAACACCGGCATGGTATTTGTGATGCGCAAAATGGGCGGGGAAAAAATGGCCACTTATTTGGAAAATTTCGGATTGGGAAAAGTAACGGGGATTGAACTCGATACCGAAGTCCCAGGCACGCTTGAGTCCCTCAAAGACGGCGCGGAAATTTATTATGCCACGGCAAGTTATGGCCAAGGGGTAACCACTACTACACTTCAAATGGCGTCCGCCTATGCAGCGCTCGCCAATGGGGGCATGCTCATGCAACCCTATATCATTGAAGAGCGTCGATACGATGGGGGAGCTGTTGTTCCCACAACCCCTCGCGCGGTGCGCCAAGTGATTTCGCAAAAAACTGCCACCACGATTGGGGCCATGATGGTGTCGGTCATTGAAAATGGGCACGGGTCGCGTGCGGCTGTGCCGGGATATTATATTGCAGGCAAAACCGGCACCGCTCAAGTTGCGTCAAGCGAAGGGGGTTACCAAACCGATCACACGATTGCCACATTTGCGGGGTTTGGGCCGGTTGAGAATCCGCAATTTGCCATGGTAGTGACGCTTGATCGTCCACGATCCACGGAGTGGGCGGAAAGCTCTTCTGCACTCATTTTTCACAACGTTGCGGAATTTTTGCTAGAATACTTACAAGTCGCACCTGTTCGCGATATTTAAACACTCTATGAAAGCACTCCTCATTGCATTTCTTCAAGCGCGCGCAAGAGCGGTTATTCAAAAATTCCATCCAACGATTATTGCCATTACCGGGTCGATTGGGAAAACAAGTACCAAGAAAGCAATTTATGAAGTGCTCGCACCGCATTTCGATATTCGTACCGCGGAAAAAAATTATAACAATGAAATCGGATTGCCACTGACGATTTTGGGGGAAGATGCCCCGGGGAAATCACCCCTCAAGTGGCTTAAGATTTTTTGGCATTCGTATCGTATTACCTCATTTCCAAAAATTCTCGTACTCGAATTTGGGGCCGATAAGCCCGGCGACATTCGCGCGCTCTGCGAGATTGCGCCGCCAACAATTGGGATTGTAACCGGCATTTCGCCCGTACATGTGGCAAATTTCCCTGATTTGGATTCTCTGGTGCAAGAAAAAGCGTCGCTTGTGGCCGCGGTTCCAAAGGACGGGCTCGCAATTCTTAATGCCGACGATGCGTATTGCGAAAAAATTCGTAGCCGCACCATGGCGCCAGTGGTCACGTTTGGCGTGGAGCGGGGAGATTTTTCTGCGCGGGAACTTTCGATTGAAATTCGACCCGATGAGCATTTTGATCCGGGTGAGCTTTTTTGCGCCACCAAAGCGCTCGCACTCAAGCGCGGGGACGTCATCTCCGGACTTCATCTCAAGAATTGTCTTGGATATGCGCCGGTTATGGCATCGCTTGCAGCGCTTGCGGTTGCAGATCATTTTGGGATTCGTTTGATTGACGCGGTCAAAGATCTCGATGAAAAAATCCGTCCGGAAAAAGGACGCTTGAATCCTGTCGCTGGTATCAAAGGCACGCTCATTTTGGATGATTCCTATAATGCTGCGCCCGCTGCCATGAAAAATGGGCTCGAACTCCTCAAACAATTCGTCCCGGGCGAAGAATTTGATCGTCGCATCGCAGCCCTTGGACAAATGATGGAGCTCGGGAGTCTTACGGAAAAAGAGCATAAAGAGATTGGGAGATTGGTTGCGTCTGTTGCCGATACGTTCATTGCGGTTGGGGAGAGTATGCGGTTTGCGGTTGAAGGAGCAAAAGAAGCTGGAATGCAAAGCGATAAAATCGAATGGTTCGCCACGTCGGAAGAAGCTGGGCGTTATTTAGATGCGTATGTGCAAGAAGGCGACGTGATTTACGTGAAAGGCTCTCAGAGTTCCCGAATGGAAAAAGTTGTGAAAGACATTATGGCTGAACCTCTTCGCGCCGAGGAACTTCTTGTTCGCCAAGACGAAAAGTGGCTAGCAACCTAGGATTTCTGTGCATAACTTAGAAAGCATTTTGCAATTTTTTGTTATACTTGTTAGGTAAAAATATCAATATGAACGTCGAATTACGTGGTGAGCGAACTCAAAAAATTTTTGATCGTGCCACAAAAAGACCAAAGAAAACGATTGAAAGAAGAGGAGTGCTCCAGGAGATGTCGGTAAGTGATCGAGGTGTTGCTACAAAAATGCTTCCAAAAGCCATGGAGCAAGGAGAATTTGAGGCACATTTTGGTGATGCTGCAAAGAATCGCCTGCTTACCGAGAGCGCCTATCGTCAAATGCTCGAGGAAATGTATGACGATCAGGGATTGGATCGAAACGATGATCAGATTGAGAATGAACTTGGGCGATGGCGCATTGAGCGCGCAGAACGTGAAAAAGAAGCCGGAGTGCTTGAGATGGATCCAAATGAATATCGTGCCTATCTCGGAGAACAGCTCGGCGAGGATCTTGTGAAAAGCGAGCACGGATTGGTATCCCAAAATGTGCTTGATTGGCGAGAACGTCAAAAGGACTCTCAACGTGCTCCTGAAATCGTTGAACGGGGCATGGGGGAGGTATCGGAATACCAAGAGAAGCCTCTTTATTTTTTGAATGAAAAAGGGAACCTTCAGGTTCTAAAAATCGATGAAGAGAATTCCGAGGAATCAGCTACGGTCGAAACCCTAGAAACGCCGGCTGAGCTTGAGAAGCGTTTACGAAAATCGTTGGCAATGCTACGCACCATTTCTCCGGAGGCTCGCACGCAACGTGAAAAAGCGATCGAAGAGCAGGTTGCACAACGACAGGAAGAATATGAGCGCCATTTGCCAGAGGCGGCCACAGAACCTCTGTATTCGCAAGCGGAATACGTTAAAAATGTTTTGGTGAACGAAGATGGCCTTCCATTTACGGCGGGTGATGCGCAAATTGCGCTCCGGGCCTGGGAACAGCGTCGTGATGCGCGTGAGGCGCGCGATGGCGTGCTTTCGATGTCCCCGACTGAATATCGTCAGTATCTTGAGGGGATTCTTCCAAAGGATGTGGTTGAATCGCGTGCAAAACTTCTTGATAAAAATGTTAAAGAATGGAGCGCACGACGAAAGGTCGGAGCTGAATCACGTGCGATTGAAGAGAAGAAAAAAAAGATGGCGCAAGCGCAAGTAGAACGTGAAGAAGATGAAGCATCACAAAAACGTGCAATGGCGCATTTGGAAGATGTCAATGCAGAAATGTCTTTGCAAGAAGCTTCTTCTCGAGAGCTCACACACGAAATTTCTGATGAAGATCAAGCACTCGCCGCAACAGAAGCAGGATATCGCGCTCTTCTTACATCGGAGTTATCACCTTTAGAACTCAAAGATGAGCAGACGATGGAAGAAATCAATGAGATGGTTGCTAACTGGAAGAATCAACGCACTGATCGCGAGGTTGCGGATCATGTGTACGACTTAACACCATCTGCATATGAGGATTATCTCAAGAAGAAGCTTGGCGCATCGTTTGATTATCTGGAAGATGAGGTCAACGCAAACATCGTGGATTGGAATCAACGGAAAGCAAAATTAAAATTAATGGAGCGAGCGATTCAAAAGAAAGCACAAGTGCGAACGACAACGAGAAAGGCAAAAGAAGAAGCAGAGACTGCGGCACGGGCTGCAGAAGAAACAGCCATGGAACAACAGCGTCGTCGGGAAAATATTTCATCAGCTGACAAAGAACTTGTCGCCACGGAATCGACGTATCGTGAGATGCTTTTTTCGCAACTATCCCCAGAAGAAAAGCGCGATGCATCAAAGCAAACGGAAATCATGGAGCTCGTTGCTAATTGGAATCGGGATCGTGCGCAACGTGAAGAAGAAGACGGCGTTCTCGAAATGGATGCAAATGGGTATCGTGATTATTTGAAGGGAAAACTCGGGGAATCGTTTGACGTGATGCAATCGGAGGTTTCAAATAATATTGTTGATTGGAGTCGTCGTAAGGGCATCGCAACCGAGCAGGCTCGCCAAAATCAAATTGCGAAGGCACGAGAGCTTGTTGCGGCACAGGAGGCATTAGAAATTGAAAAAGCAAAACGAGCACGCGAAGATCGTGCGGAAGAGCGCAGACTCCTCGCAGAAACCAAAAAGGCGATGGCACAAACGGAACAAGCAGAAGTAGACGAATCGAACTCGTACGAATCGCTCATGCTCAAAAATGAAATGGCGCGAAATGCGACTACAGAACGAGCGCGCGAGGCAAATGCAGAAGTGCAGGATGCAACTCCACTCACCTGGGCTGAGTATCAAGAAGTGCTTGCTGAAGTTCAGACGGATCCGGCGACGGCATCTATGCTCGCGGATGAGTTTCCAAAAGACCATAAAGGGTATTTAAATCTGGTCACGGATACGCGTCGTATTGCCCGGGAGGTGAATGCACAACAAGCAAAATACGATATGATCAAGGGTCAAGGCTTGCGAGGTGCGTGGCGCGAACTCTTTGCATCGCGAGAACTCATGGTCGCTAAAAAGGAATTAAAGGATTTAAAAAAATCTTTATTCGCAAATCAAGTTATTCTGAACGAGATTGGAAAAACGGCGGAACTTATTTCCCTGCAGCGACCTGCGGGACCTGTGGATGCGGAAACAGAAAGAGTAAGGCAGGCCGGCGCTGACAAGATGTATAAACGAAGGATGGCAAAAAGAGAAATCACTGACAAAAGAGGACTGACAAGATAAGAACAGGCCGCACGGCCTGTTCTGTGTTATTGGTCATTTTTCATATGTACACGTACTTCTAGAAAATCCCTCCAAACATTGAGCGCTTTTCTGGCGGGTTTTCTATTTCCGGATCTTTTTCGTGTTTTGCTTCATCGAGTGATACACCAGAATCCACAGCCACCCATCGTACCAGGCGCTCTAGTTCGCGCTCTACAACCGGAGAATCATAGTCTCCCGAGTGTTTATGTGCGGTGCCTCGATAGCTTGGCTTTTTTTGATCCAAATGCAGGCTGAGCGTGACCTCACTTGGCGTTTCCTCAACGTAGAGGTGAAAGCGTGGATAATAGTCAGCGGTCAGGCGTAGTACATAGCTATCCTCGCCACTCTTGGGGTCAGTAAACGGCGCATAGCCGGCTTTGCGCAGGAGAGCGAGGGGATTGGGGATGAGGTGAATGGGAAATGCCTTTTTCATACGCGGGCGAAAATTTTGACGGTTTGAAAACGCTCACGGCTTCCAAGTTTTTTCAGTCTGTCGCCGAGGCGATTCGTAACAATTCCAATGCATTGGTCTGCTACGCCTTGCACGCTCATTTCCGCGTTAATCACATGGTCGGCAAATTCTTTCGTCGGGAAAAGATACGTGCGGGCGTAGGGGAGCATGGTCTCATACAGATAGCCTTCTTTCACCCACGGTTGACGTTCACGACGTCGGCGCAATTGGCTTCCTTCGGAAAGATGAAAATACAGCTTGAGATCCATGAGCTCGCATAGCTCGGGATTGCACAGGCACTGATAGCCATCGATCAAAATAATGGGCGCAGGAAATACACATTTTTCGCCAACGGTTTTATCTTCGGTTCGAGAATAGTTTGGCACGATCGCCGGTCGATTCGCCTTGAGGTCTTTGGCGGCCTGTACAAGCTCGGTCCACTTGATGCTTTGCGGGTCGTCCCACAAATGCCAGTCTTTATACATGGGCACGTCGATCGCATCTTTGAAAAAATCATCGAATTTTAATCGTGACACGCCGTCAAACGTGGTTTGCATCAGTCTGCAAAACGCGGATTTTCCCGATCCGCTAGGGCCTCCAATTCCAATGATGTAGGGTTCCATACGATGATGCAATTATAGCAGACCCCAAACAAAATTTCTTTTGGAGATATGAAAAATGCCACGATGAAATCACGGCATTTTCTTTGGTCACGCTTAGCGTGACGATCACCGAGCTGAACTTGCTTTTTGTTTCTGTGACAAACGCTGAGCGTTTGCCAGCTTGCAGAAACCGAGCTCAGCTCGGTGGCGGAGAGGGCGAGATTCGAACTCGCGAAACCGGTGAAGGTTCACACGCTTTCCAAGCGTGCGCACTCGACCACTATGCGACCTCTCCAAATGTGCGGAAACTATAACTGAAACCGAGCATTTTTTCAAGTATGCTTGGTAGATTCGTTGTTTTTTCGGTTTTCTGCTACGCTTTATTTGTATGAACATTCTCAAAAAGATTCTATCGCCGATTTTATACGGGCTCCTCATTGTGCCATTATTCTATGGGATGATTATTTGGTTTTCGATTTCTGAACGGATGTTTGGGCTTCTGTTTGATATGAGCGGATATATTGAACTAACCTTGTACGCTCTTATCGTTGGAACATTATCATTTTGGTACGTTTCGAAGTTTATGGTGCATTTGGAAAAGTTGTCACATCCCAGGATACTCGATCACATTCGACAGTCTGCGTTTTATTATTTATTGGGTTCGTATCTTACAATTTCATTATTGCAAACCGGTATGCACGGCGGGTTGAGAGAGGGGATGATGTTTGCGACAGTGTGTCTCTCGGTCTGGGCGATTCTGGTGAATGCGGCGTATTTCTATTTGCATCGGAAAAAAGTATGAACCATCTCGACGAACTTAAGGCGCTGAATCTTCCCGCGGGGCAATACGCGATTTTTGGAAGTGGTCCCATGGCGATTCGTGGCATGCGAGAATCGCACGACATTGATCTCATCGTGAAAAAGGGGATTTACGACGCGCTAGTAGCGAAACACCCTGAATCGATCCGGGAGAATCCATCGCGTCTTGTGATTGGCAATATTGAAGTCTTTAAAGATTGGCGTACGCTCACAAGTCAGATGGACGAGATGATTGATACGGCGGAAACAATTGAAGGGTTTCCATTTGTGAAACTCGAATACGTCGTGCAGTGGAAAAAAGAGATGGGGAGGGAAAAGGATTTGAAAGACCTGGAGCTTATAAGAACGTTTCAGCGCGTATAGTTGTTCTTGCGTACATTTTTTGCTACGCTTTAGCTATGAATGAACGAGTGAATCGAGTTTATGTTTGGTTCGGATTGGTTTTGGTATGCGGTCTTCTTGTAATCACCGGGATGGATATTTGGAATTCGGTATTTACAAACGATTTGCACCAAGCCAAGAATACTCCTCCGGATTTCAACATGCTTGTGATTGGGTGGGACGGTGTGCAACGCGATCATCTTTGGGAGTGCTATAACAAGGAATTGAGTGCATGCCCGGAAGGACTCCCAAATCTCAAACAATTTTTTGATGGGAAGATTTTTGATCTCACAGTCACAAGCGGTCGCACAGAAACCAAGCCTGGTTGGTCGCAAATTTTGTCCGGATACAATGCAAAAACAACGGGGATTGAGAGCAATACGCAGTATCAGCCCTTACCAGAAGGATATTCGGTTTTTGAAAAACTCGAAGATTATTTCGGTGCGGATAATATTGCCACGATCTTTTTGGCGGGGAAAGGCGATCACATCGGTGGCGTTTGTGCGGGTGAGATTGATTCAGTCTCGGGCTATGAAACACTCGGACAGCCATATTGCATCACAAAAACATCGGTGGATTATTTTAAGACCGGACTCGGGTCAAATCAAAACGTTGGCGAGGAAATGTTAAGCGCACTCGACGCATTCGGGACCCAACCATTTTTTGCCTTTGTCGAATTTGCGCATCCCGACAATGCGGGCCATTCCGCTGGGGAGAACTCTACGAAGTACACGCAGGGAATTGTCGATGATGATGTGTGGCTTGGTCAGATCGAGGATAAGCTCCAAGTACTTGGAATCGCAGATAAAACAATTGTCTACGTTGTGACTGACCATGGATTTGGGGAAGATCTCACAAATCACTTGAATGCGCCGTATGGCTTTTTTGCCACGAGTGATTCCGATGTGATGCGCAGTGGCGATCGTATGGATATGGGTGCTACGATTCTTTATCGCTATGGCCTGCGCGGCACCGAAAATGGCGCGCCGGCGCTCAACGGATATCCGCTTCAAGAAAACGATCCGCGTCGTTGCATTCCTGAAGGGGAAGCGTATCTTGATTACGTCGACGCACCGAGGTGTTGCTCTGGCCTCACCCCGAGTATAATGAGCATAGGCGGTGGCTCAAAAGCAATCATTTTCCCCACAGGTGGAATAGGGGACTCATCTGGAATTTGTGAATAACAATTAATTATTTTTTTATGGATACATTTGATTTTTCCGCGCCAATGGTTTCGCTTATCATCCTTGGACTTTTTCTCCTTGCGATTTGGGACATTGTTTGGCGCGGGATGGGAATGTGGAAGGCGGCACAACAAAAAGACTTGGCATGGTTTATTTGCATGATGATTTTTAATACCTTGGGGATCCTCCCAATCGTCTACTTGAAGTTTTTTGCCAAGAAGTGATAGTCTGTAGATCTTGAAATTTAATTTTTCTATGAGTGTATTGCAACAGGTTTTTAAGTTTCTCATTTCGCTGGGGGTCGTGGTCGGATTGCGCCTATTACCGCATCCACCAAATGTGGAGCCGATTATGGCAACCATGATGCCGTTTTCCAAGCGTTGGGGATGGCTTGCCGGCATGATTTTTTGTCTTGTTGCAATTTTGGGTTACGATTTCCTCACGGGCACATTCGGCTCGTGGTCGTATATGACGGCCGGAACCTATGCGGTGATCGGCGCGGTTGCTGGTCTCGTGCTTCGTGGCGAGAAAAATACGATTTGGCACTACGTTGTGTTCTCGGTTGTTGCAACGCTTTTCTACGACGCGGTCACGGGGATTGGTATGGGTGTGCTCTTGTTCAAAATGCCACTTATGATGACCATCACGGGCCAGATTCCATTTACGCTCTACCACCTCGCTGGAAACATTGTGCTTGCGGCAACGCTTTCGCCACTCTTGCACCGATGGGTCATGGCAAATCCAAAGCTCGAGGTTTCCTCAATCCTCAAGATTTTCAAACCAGCCACGGAAGAAAAAATGTAAGTTGAAATCACGTCTTATTCCTGTGTCATTGCGAGGAGGCTTTTAGCCGACGAAGCAATCTACTCGTATAGATTGCTTCGCCCTACGGGCTCGCAATGACACAAGAGGATGGGCGTGGTTTTTCTTTTGTGCCTTTTCAGTTTCTTGAATTTGAGTACAATGAAGGCATAATCAAACAATATGGAAAATGAACAAGTTTGCTGTGAGAAATTTGACCCGGCGCTTTGGGAGGAAAAAGAAATCACCTGGAACAACAAGCTATTTGTTGTAGACCACGTGACAAGTATCTTGCACATGCCGCTCAATTTTGGAAAGAAAATGACGGTGAACGCGGCTCTTATTGAAAAAGCAGGAGCAAAACGGCCGACGATTGTGATGACCGGGGAAGAAACACTGTGGGGATCAAATATTTATATTGATGTCGATAAAGAAATTCCAGGTGCAAAAACAACGATCATTTCCGGAACATTTTTAACAAAGGTATTCGAGGGCCCGTACCAGAATATGGGCGCGTGGATTAAATCCATGGACGCATACGTGAAAGGTCAGGGGAAAGAAATCAAAAAAATGTATTTTTATTACACCACGTGCCCGAAGTGCGCGAAGAAATACGGGAAAAATTACGTGGTGATTCTTGCCATGATATAATGGTGCCATGCATCATTGGAGGTTAAAACCGAGCACGCTCATGATTTTTGTGGCTGGACTTGGCGTTGTTGTGACGGCCTGTTTTTTGGAGGCTGGGAGTGTAAACGCCTGGCTGGCTGCGCATGTGTTTTTTGTTATTGCGCTCATTTTGATGCTCGCAGGAAAATAGTATGCACATGATTGATTGGTCACTCATTGGCATGTACCTTGGCCTCGCTATTACGAGCGCCGGAGTGCTTTGGGGCGTGGTTTTTTCTGTGGAGGGTCGCATGAGTCGCGAGGAAACAAGCGTGTGGCAAATGCTTTCCGTGGAAATGCTCGCTCCTATGCTCATTGGCACGGTCATGCTTGTTTGTTGCTGGTGGTGTCAGCTGGTGGCTACGCGCACGGTGGTACTCACAACCCAATACACTTCCGTGCAAGAACAATATCTGCCGGAATTGCAATTGCTCGAAATTCAATTTGTTCCGATCGTTTTCTTGATTATTGTGGCGCTCACGGGTCTGTGGTTTATCCGCAAGGATCGTAAAAAAACCTGGGTCGAGTTTGAATGGATGTATGTAGGGATGCTTTTGTGCACCCTGGCATTTTTGCTTATGCCACTCTATGCATGGGAATTTGGGTTTGCCATTGAGCGCGTGCTTTCGGTTGGCTCCATTGGCCTCGGGCTTGGCACGGCAATCGTATTTAGTTTCTTGTTTTTCAAAAATCGACAATTGGCCGAACGCATGCCGTTTTTGTATGAAATTTTGGAGCCGATGTGTAAAGTGATTTTGGTGGCGCTCGCAGCATTCATGCTTTTGTTCTTTGTCTTATCGAGCGGAATGGTTTATGTATACCCGCCATTTGTGCTCATGCAGATTTTATTTGGATTGATTCTCATCGTGACGGCATTTATTGCCGGCCCGGTTTTAGATTCGGGCGTGCATGCCCATGCGGAATTCTCGCAGTACAAGGTGCAAAAGCCCGAGGCGGTTATTTGGAGCTATCTCTTGTTTGGATTTTATCTTTCGCTGTGGATGGGCTTTTTGGTTGTGAATTTTTATGATCTTTCTGCGTATACGCTTCGCGAACTTGTGGCATGGTTTTTCGTTTTTGCTGGTGCCATTCTTTTTATTATCTCATTTGCCGGCCCACTCATCCTTTCAAAAGACCGCTTGTTTTTGAGGCGTCAGAACGGTAAGATGCCTGTACATGGAACCCAAGGACGAAATTAAAGCGCGCCTCGATATTGCAGATTTGATCGGCGAGTATTTAGAGCTGAAACCCGCGGGGCAGGGGAGTTTTCGAGCGCTTTGTCCGTTTCACGGCGAAAAGACCGCCTCCTTTTACGTTTCGCGCGAAAAAGCGATCTGGCATTGTTTTGGGTGCAATAAGGGTGGCGACATTTTTAGTTTTGTGATGGACATGGAGGGGATTGATTTCCCCGAGGCGCTTCACCTCCTGGGAAAAAAAGCCGGGGTTGAGATTCCGGAGTTTCGTCCAAAAAAAGATACAAGTCATGAATCTCTTTTGCTCGAATTGCAGGAAATGGCTGGGAACGTTTATAAAAAAATTCGCCTCGATCATCCGCTCGGGGAATTGGCACGCCAATACATCGCAAAGCGCGAGATTCCTCCCGAACTCGTTGATGCATTTCAACTCGGCGCTGCGCCAGATCGATGGGATGTGCTCGTGCAACTATTGCGATCGCGCAAAATCACGGATGCGCAACTCGTGGCGTCTGGGCTTGCCAAAGAAAGCGGGCGCGGGAATCTCATCGATCGTTTTCGCAATCGGCTCATGATTCCGCTGTGCGATGCACAAGGTCATATCGTTGGCTTCACTGGGCGATTGCTCGAAGGCGAAGGGCCAAAATATTTGAATTCGCCTGAAACGGAAATTTATAGCAAGCGCCGGCTTCTCTATGGCCTGCATCTGGCAAAGACTGCCATTCGCACGGAGAAGTGCGTGATCGTTGTGGAAGGAAATCTCGATGTGATCGCCTCGCACAAGGCAGAGGTAAAACACGTGGTCGCAAGTTCCGGCACGGCGCTCACGGAAGATCACTTGGCAATTTTAAAGCGCCTCACAAATTCAATTCTATTTTCATTTGACGCTGATGCCGCAGGATTTGCCGCGGCGCAACGTGGTATTCGACTCGCGCAAGAAGCGGGATTCCAAATCTCGGTCATTTCGATTCCCAAAGAAGATGGGAAAGATCCCGATGATGTGGTGCGCAAAAATCCCGCACGTTGGCGCGAGCTTGTGGAGCGTCCAATTCCAATCATGGAGTATTACGTCACCCGTGGGCTCGATGAACACGATCCAAATACGCTCGAAGGAAAACGCGGATTCTCCCATTTTATTCTTGAAGAAATCGCGCATCTTACCGATGAAATTGATCGTTCCTATTGGCTTGATCGATTGTCTGACATCGTGAATATTGAAAAAACCGCACTTATTGCGGAACTCCAGAAAATCAAGCCAAATCGTAAGCAACCGGTTCAAATTGATGCAAAACAGGTCGTGGCACTTCCACGTCCCATCTCTCGGTTTGATCGCACGGTTGAGCTTTTGCTGGCCTTGGCCCTGTTTGACGAACACTATCTCAAAGAGCTCTTTGAGATTTATCAGCCTCTCCCGTCATCCACAAATCGGCTTGACAGACTTTACAATGATCTCAAAACCCTTTATACTAATGCCGAATCTACCGAATCCACGCCAAAACAACTATTTCAGCATCTCGAAGAAAAATATCGTGAAGAAACTCGTCTTGAGGAATTACAGGCCCTTCGGGCCCTTTACCTCAGTTTTGAGTCCACGTTTTCCGAGCTAACTGCTGATGCACGGCGTGAAGAATGGAATCGGCATAGAGACGTCCTGGGCTCCATCCATTTGGATGAGCAACGAAAGCAGATGGAATCTGCGATCCGCGAAGCAGAACGCGCGGGCGATCAAACGCTCCTCGCTTCACTTCTTGCGGATTATCAAAAATTTTTATCCACCTAAAACTCTGGATCTCGGGAAACCGAATTTGGGGTGACGTCTTTGCATATGAAGGGAAAAAAGCATGCGGGAGGAAAGAAAAAAGCGATCGTTAAAAAATCTGCGCGAGTAAAAAACGCGCCAAAAAAATCTCTTTTGAAAAAACAAAAACGACCGCAAAAGCCTGCGAAAAAAGTGGCGCCAAAAAAGGCGATGGTCAAGAAGTCCATTGCCAAAAAATCTCTCCCAAAGAAACCCGCCTTAAAAGCGGTTCCCCAGGAGCGTTATAAAAAATCCCTTCCTCCCAGTCAGGAAAAACTCGACCAACTCATTGTGCGTGGTCGGGGTCGTGGGTTTGTAACGGAAAATGAAGTGCTATTTGCGTTTGGGGATATTGAGGATCATATTCCTCAACTCGAGGCATTTTTGGATCGCCTCGAAACCGCAGGTCTTCATTTTATTGAGATGAAAGAAGGCTTTTTGGGACGCGATAAAGAAATGGAAGGCGTCTACGATAAGATTCGCGTAAAAATGGACACCAAGGTTGATTTGGGGGACATTTCGCAGGATTCGATTCAAATGTACTTGCGCGAAATTGGAAAGATTCCGCTCTTGAATGCCGAAGAAGAAATTGCGCTCGCAAAACGAAAAGAGCGCGGCGATCAAGAAGCCGTGCGACGCTTGATTGAAGCGAACTTGCGCTTGGTTGTTTCGATTGCAAAAAAATTCGTTGGCAAACAACTCTCGCTTTTGGACCTCATTCAAGAAGGAAACGTTGGGCTCTTCCGCGCGGTCAAAAAATTTGAATATCGCAAAGGATATAAATTCTCCACGTATGCGACGTGGTGGATTCGACAAGCCATTACCCGTGCGCTTGCCGATCAATCGCGAACGATCCGCATCCCAGTTCACATGGTGGAAACTATCAATCGATTCAAACAAGTCGAGCGACGTCTCATTCAGGATTTGGGTCGTGAACCGCTTCCAGAGGAAATGTCGGCAGAACTTGGATTGCCAATCGACAAGGTGCGCCACATTAAAAAGATTTCACAAGAAACGGTTTCTTTGGAAGCCTCGGTTGGCGACGATGAAGAAGACTCAAAGCTTGAGGACTTTATCGAGGACGTTAAAACCGTCTCGCCGGCCAAGAATGCGGCGCGTGAGCTGCTGCGCGACTATGTGCAAGAAGCCATGCGCGATTTGACCCCACGTGAGCAAAAGATCCTTGAAATGCGTTTCGGGCTCGTAGACGGCGTTTCCCATACGCTCGAAGAAGTCGGGCGTGAATTTGACGTTACGCGTGAGCGTATTCGCCAAATTGAGGCCAAAGCCCTTGAAAAGATTCAGCAGAAAGAGATTATACACAAATTGCGCGATTACTAGTTGACAACCTGGGCAGTCTTGCGCTATACTATTCCTCGTTATTCGTAATTTTTTTATGACCGAACAAACAAAAATCTTCGTAGGGAATCTCCCATTCTCTGCAACAGAAGAAGAGCTCTCTGATTTCTTTGCTGCCGCTGGGACGGTAGTTG